>ORJL010360829.1_pt1 | contig 17231 bp, 12 predicted proteins | sample 1779941 | NCBI WGS metagenome assembly ORJL01 (sample SAMEA104232317, study PRJEB22302) | groundwater metagenome | biome: forest; feature: aquifer; material: groundwater | place: USA | collected 2011-08-07 | depth 5.8 m | reverse complement strand
CGGCTCGTAGACCGCCTGCGTCTGGAAGAATTGGGCGCCCGCCTTGACCTTCTTTTCCATCTTGATTATCTGGAGCTCGACCGGGTCCATGCAGGGAGTCACAATGGCCCCGGCGAAGAACTTGGGGACCCCCTTGAGTTCCTTCCCGCCGAGGTCTTTTCCCTTTTGCAGCTCGGTTATGGCGTGCAGCAGGGAAGCCGAGTCCAGGTCGAACACCGGCTTGGCGTCCGGATGGTCGCCGAGAGACACGAAGTCGCCGGTGAGGGCGATGACATTCTCAATGCCGAGCATGTGAGCGCTGAGAAGGTCCGACTGGAGGGCGATGCGGTTCCGGTCACGGCAGGTCATCTGCAGAATCGGCTCAAAGCCTTTCTGCTTCATGATGTGGCAGGAGACCAGGGAGCCGAGACGCATCACCGAACTCTGCTGGTCGGTGGCGTTGATGGCCGTGACTTTGCCCCGGCACGCCTCCATGTTGTCCAGCATTTCGGTTATGTCAACACCCTTGGGCGGCCCTATTTCAGCCGATACTACGAACTTTCCGCTTTTGAGTGCTTCAGAAAGGAGACTCATTTCAGGATACCCTCCTCAAGATAAAATCCTAATATCGAAGCTCGAAATCCTAAACAATTTCGAAATTCAAATTACCGAATACAGTTCGGAATTTGGTCATTTGGATTTGTTTAGTGCTTCGTATTTCGGATTTCGATATTTGAAATCTATTTTGATTAGCGCTTCGGATTTCGGATTTCGAATTTGTGAACTACTTTGTTGCTGCTTCTTTGACGGGCTTCAAGTAAGCCTCGTTGACCTGTCTGGCCGGGTGGGTCTGGGCGCCATATGTCTTCAATCGAATCCCCTGGCGCATGTTGTCCAGCTTGTTCATCTTTTTCAGACGGTTGTAGATGAGGACCCAGGCGCAGTCCCGTTCGTTGCTGGTTTCACACTTGCCGTTCTTGCTGCCGCCGCAGGGGCCGTTGACCGACGCCTTAGCGCACATGGTCATGGGACAAATGCCGCCGAAGTCGCCCAGCATGCAGTTGCCGCAGGCCCGGCATCTCTCGGCCCAGGTACCCTCGGCCAGGGTGACGCCGATGAAACGGGTGTTGAGCGCCGGTATCAGGGGCATGGGTTCCAGCATGTCAGCTACGAACTGCACGCCGGCGCCGCAGGCCATGGAAAGAACGGCGTCGTATTCTTTGGCCTTCTTCAATACGGCATCGACATACTCTTTGTCGCACTGACGTTGGATGGTGGCTTCGCCAATCTCAACTTCCCTGTTTTCCAGCTTGCTCGCCATGCGAAGCTGGCTGGCCAGCAGGGCGACTTCTTTCTCGCCCCCGGCCATGCAGACGCTGACACAGGTTCCGCAGCCCAGGATAAGCAGTTTCTTATAGGGCTTGATACTATCCTGTATCTCCTTGATGGGCTTTCTGTCTCCGACAATCATTTCGTTTGTCCTTTTCTCAAAGGATTGGGGCCGAGACGGCGGGCAATTTCCGTCATCTCATTGCAGGCCGCAGCGAACTTGGGGGCTTCGGAAGCGCCGATGTTATACATCTTGACCCGCTCCGGCTCCATCCCCGCCTCTTTCAGAAGCTTCTGGGCCTGTTTGACTCGATTCTTGGCTCTCAAATTTCCTTCCAGGAAATGGCAATCGCCCTCCTCTCAACCCGCGACGAAAACGGCATCCGCGCCGTCTTCAACCGCTTTCAAGAGGTGGAGAGTGTCCACCTTTCCGGTACACATGAGCTTGACCACCCGCACGTTAGGCGAGTATTCCAGGCGCATCGAGCCGGCCAGGTCGGCCGCCGAGTAAGCGCAGTAGTGGCAGGCAAAAGCTACCACCTTGGGCTCATAAGGTTCGCCCATAATTACTTCCTTTCCTGGTTAAGATGAACATAATACGGAAGTCTTGGCCATCACCTGGGCATCCGAATAGTGCCTCAGGGTAATGGCTTTCCGCGGGCAGGCCGAGGTACAGATGCCGCAGCCCTGGCAGGCGGATGGTTCGATATAGGCTACGCCCTTTTCGTTGACCGCGGGAACGTTAAAGGGACAGGATCGCACGCAGGTGAGACAGGCGACGCACCGGTCGGGATCGACGACGGAAATGACCCCGCCAACCACCAGATACGGCTGCGACAGCACCGTCAAGGCGCGGGACACGGCACCCCGGGCCTGCATTATTGACTCTTCGATGGTCTTCGGCGAATGGGCCAGACCGCACAGGTACATGCCGTCGTTGACAAAATCCAGCGGCCGCAGCTTCATATGAGCTTCCATGAAGAACCCGTCCTGGGTGAGAGGGACTTTCAGTTTGGTGGCGAACTCCCCGGCGTCCATCTGGGGCCTGATGGCCGCGCTCAGCACCAGCATGTCGGGTTGCATCAGGATGTTAGTGCCCAGCACGGTGTCGAAGACCTTTACACCCAGCTTGCCGCCGTCTACCGTTACTTCGGGTTTCTTGTTCTCATCGAACCGGATGAAGATGACGCCCTTGTCCCGGGCTTCGCGGTATTTGAGTTCTTTCATTCCGTAAGTGCGTATGTCCCGATACAGGACGTAAACTTCGGTGTCGGGATTAGCGTCTTTCAGTTTGATGGCGTTGGTGACCGCCTGGCCGCAGCAAACGCGGCTGCAGTACATATGGTCCTTTTCCCGGGACCCGACGCACTGAATCATCACGACGGATTTCAGGTCCTTGACACCGGCGCTTCGTCCTGCGATCTTCTCTTCCAGTTCCACCTGGGTGAACACCTTGTCCGACTTGTCGGCCAGGTACTCGGTGGGCTGGTACTCGGTGGCACCGGTGGCCACAATGACCACTCCAAGCTCCACGGTGACGTCGCCGCCCGGCGTGCCGATGAGGGCCTTGTAGTTCCCCACGTGCCCGCTGAAGTCCTTGATCCGGGAACCCTTGTAGACCTTAATGCGCGGCTCCTGGCTGATTCTCTTCAGCAGGGTGGCCAGCAGCGCCTGGGGGTCGGAGCCTTCCAGGGTGTAATGGAGCCGCCGCAGGTTTCCGCCGAGTTCGGTCTCTCTCTCCACCAGCACCGTATCATATCCCTGAGAGGCCATCTCCAGGGCCGCCGTCATTCCGGCCAGTCCGCCGCCTACGATGAGGCCGGTCCGGGTGACCGGCGCCGTGCTGTCATACAGGGGCTGCAAGTTTACCACGCGGGCTACAGCCATGCGGACCAGGTCCTTTGACTTAACGGTGGCCTCGGGCATATGCGTGGCATGGACCCAGGAACACTGGTCCCGGATATTGGCCATTTCAAAAAGATACTTGTTGAGGCCTGCTTCCCGGATGCTGTCCTGGAAGAGCGGCTCGTGGGTCCGGGGGCTGCACGAGGCAACCACCACCCGGTTGATGCCCTTTTCTTTGATGGCGTTGATAATCTTGACCTGCGTGTCGGTGGAACAGGTGTAGAGGTTCTCCTCGGCATGGACCGCGTACGGTAACGTCTTCGCGTAGTCGGCCACGCCGGGAACGTCAACCACCCGGGCGATGTTGCTGCCGCAGCGGCAGATAAACACGCCTACCTTCGGTTCCTGGTTGGTGACGTCTATCTCCGGGGGATATTTCTTCTCCGTGACCAGGGTGCCTCTGGCTTCGGCAATGCCCTGCGAGGCGAGACAGGCGGCGCTGCTGCCGCACATAACCGACTCCGGAATGTCCATCGGCGACTCGAAGGAGCCGGCGACGTAGACTCCGGGACGGGAGGTGACATTCGGTTCCAGTTCCTTGTTTTCACAGAAACCAAACCTGTCCAGCTTTATGGACAGCGTCTTGGCCAGATCGGCGGTGCTGGCAGTAGGCACGAGGCCGACGGAGAGAACGACCATATCGAACTCTTCCTGGGTCTTCTTGCCGTCCTCGCCGGTGTATTCCATGATCAGGTTATTGCTCTTCTGGAGCTCTTTGATTTCGGAGACCAGTCCTCTCACGTACCGGACGCCGTACTTGTCTTTGGCCGACTCGTAATATCGTTCGAATCCTTTGCCGAACGCTCTCATGTCGTTGAAGAAGATGGTCGGCTGGACGTGGGCGTCGTGCTCCTTGGCGATGATGGTCTGCTTGGTGGCATACATACAGCATACCGACGAGCAATAGTCGCGGCCGCAGGTCTCATCACGCGAGCCCACGCACTGTATCCAGGCCACTTTGACCGGATGCTTGCCGTCGGAAGGCCTCTGGATGGTCCCCTGGAAAGGCCCTGATGCTGAAAGTATGCGCTCGAACTGAAGGCTGGTGACCACGTTCTTGGCGACGCCGTAGCGGTATTCGCCCTTGAGATTGGTGGGATCGAACGGCTCGAAGCCGGAGGCCACGATGACCGAGCCAACTTCGATGTCGGTGGTCTTCCCCTTCATGGTATGGTCGATGGCCTTGGCCTGGCAGGCGGCCACGCACTGCAGACATTCGCTGCACAGGCCGCAATCGAGGCAACGCTTGGCTTCCGCCCGCGCTTCTTCTTCGCTGTAGCAGAACTCCAGTTCGTCGAAAGTGGACACTCTCTTGTCCAGCGGAATCTTCTTAACCTTGACTCGGGCCTCCTGCTCGTGTTCGCCTTCAGGCACCGGGGCCGCTTCGGGTTTCGGCAGTTCGCGCCCCTCACGCAGGTTGGCGCCGGTCAGGTAGCGGATGATGGAGGTGGCGGCCTCGTGTCCGTGCTTGATAGCTTCAACGGCGGACTTCGGCCCGGTAACGGCGTCGCCGCCGGCGAAGATCCCGGCTTCATCGGTGGCCAGGGTCACCGGATCAACCACGACGACTCCGCCTCTGCCGGTCTTGATCTTGGTGTCCTTGGGCAATAGCGAAAGGTCAATCGCCTGCCCGATGGCCATGATCACGGTGTCGCAGTTGAATTTCTTGACGACACTCTTATCGAAGGATGGATTGAATTTCTTATCTTTGTCGAACACGGCGGTGCACTTTTCAAATTCGATGGCTGAGACCTTGCCGCCTTCGGCAAGGATCTGCTTCGGGCCCCAGGAGGGGTTCATGACCACGCCTTCCTCTTCGGCTTCCTCTATTTCCCAAACGTGCGCCGGCATTTCCTTTCGGGATTCCAGACACACCGCGTTCACTTCGGTAGCGCCCATCCGCCTGGCCGTCCTGGCCACGTCCATGGCGACGTTGCCGCCGCCGACCACCACTACCCTCTTGCCCATCCTCGTCGCCTTGCCAACGTTGGCGTCCCGCAGAAAATCCAGCGCCAGAAGAACTTCTGGCAAATCATTTCCGGGTATGGGCAGGTTGCGGCTGCCCTGGGCGCCCACTGCCATATATACAGCTTTGAAACCCTGCGTTTTCAGGGCGACCACGGAATTCTTGCTGTCCAGGCGGGTGTTTAACTTCAGTTCTATGCCCAGGTCGAAGATGTCCTGTATTTCAGCGGCCAGGCCGTCCTTCGGCAGGCGGTACTTGGGAATACTGGACTGCAATTGACCGCCGGGGGCGTTGCTGGCTTCGAAAACCGTAACCGGGTAGCCGGCCTTGGCCAGGTCGGAGGCGCAGGCCAGGCCCGACGGCCCGGACCCTACCACGGCCACTTTGGGTTTGGCCGGGTCGATAACGGGTTTGGCCTCGGGAGGCACGGAGCCTTCTTTTCTCAGCTTACGGACGATATCGGCGGCGAACCTCTTCAGGGGAGCTATGCCTATCGGCTCGTCCACGTCGCCGCGGTTGCATTCGAACTCACACGGATGATGGCAGATTCTGCCTAACGCGCCAGGAAGGGGAATCGCCTGTTTGATGACATCGAGGGCTTCGACATACTTGCCCTCCCCTATCAGGGCCACATAGCCCTGGCCGTTGCAGCCGGCGGGACAGGTCAATTTGCAGGGAGGCCTGGCATTCTTGCTGATGGAGAAAGCGCCGGGTATGGCCTGGGGATACCTCTTGAAGGTTGCTTTCCTGGTGGTCAGCCCGCATTCGAACTCGCTGGCCACCGAAACGGGACAGACCTTGGCGCAATCGCCGCAGGAACTGCACTTGGACAAGTCGATATACCGGGGCTTTGTTTGCAGCTTGACTCGGAACCGGCCTTCTTCCCCTTCGACTGCCTGGACGGTAGTATTGGTCATAAGCTCGATATTGAGGTGCTTGCTGACCTCGATGAGCTTGGGGGAAATCATGCACATGGAGCAGTCGTTGGTGGGAAAGGTCTTGTCCAACTGGGACATACGTCCGCCGATGGATGGGTTCGCTTCTACCAGGTAGACCTTGAAGCCGGAGTTGGCGAGGTCCAGGGCGCTTTGCATTCCGCTGATACCGCCGCCAACCACCATGACGGCGCCGACTTTATCGGACTTGGGTTTCGTATCGTTACTATTCATACTAAATATATCCTGAGCTTAAACTAGTCCCTTTTGCCTCAGCAGGGGCATGGCGTCGGTGAGATGTCTGCTCACCCACTTCGTTGCCGAAGGGTCGCCAAAAGCCAGCCCCAAGAGTTCGCTGAAGTAGAAGATGGGGGTTGCATATGTCTTGCCGGTCTGCGCCGATATTTCCGCTTGCCTGACGTCCAGGTTGGACTGACATAAAGGGCAGGAAACTACAATCGCTTCGGCGCCGGCTTCGGCGGCGGCGTCCAGCAGCTTTTGAGTCATCTTGTAGGCGATATCAGGACGGGTGAGGACCAGGCTGCCCCCGCAGCAGTCCGTCTTGTACGTCCATGCCTTGACGGTCACCCCGACGGCCTTCATCACCTTATCCATCTCCTGGGGGTTTTCGAAGCTCTTGGTATCGGTGACCTTCGGCGGTCTGGCCACCAGGCATCCGTAATAGCAGACGGCGTTCAGCGCCTTCAATGATTTCTTCACCCTGGCCTTGATGGCTTTCTCCCCGACATTCTCCCACACGTAGTCCACCATATCCTTGACCTGTATCTTGCCGGTGTACTTTCCTGCGTATCCGTCCACCGGCTTTCCCTGAAGCAAATGCTTTTCGGCCACCTTCAGCCGGTGATAGCAGGCGGCGCACGGGACCACCAGGTCCCGGCCTGCCTTCTCGGCAATCGCCAGGTTGCTGGCAGCCAGCCCGACGGCCAGCTTGTCGTTGGTGATGTGCGCGGAGGACGCCCCGCAGCAGATCCAATCCTGAAGCTCCTTTAGCTCTATCCCCATGGTGGCTGAGACAGCCTCGAGCGACTCTTTGTATTCCCTGGCTACGCCGTCGAGGGAACATCCGGGATACAATGAAACTTGCATCGCTATCCTTTCCGCTCCGCTGCGCTGAATATCTCCTTGACTCGCCTGGTCGAATAAGACCGGGAAAAGAGAGGAATCTTGCCCCTCTTGAACATTTGCAGACCGATGCCTGCCTGCCGCAGCAGCCCCTTGATCCCCTCGCTCTTGAGGGTGTACTTCACCAGGAGCTCAGTCTCCGCTACTCTGCCCCGGCTTTTCACAGAGTCAAGGAAGGTGGAGTGGAATAGAGGAACATTGGTTTGTGCCGTCTTTACTCCTTCCCGCTGCGCGAGTTGCCTGAGGTTGTCCATGACGTGAGCGATATCTATGCCGTTGGGACAGCGGGTCGTACACGTTTCGCACGAGGCGCAGACCCAGATGGTATCGCTCTTGAGCACCTGGTCTTTCAAACCCAGGACGACCGACCGCATCAGCTTGTGCGGCACGATGTCCATGGAAAAAGCCACCGGACATCCGTTGGTGCACTTCTCGCACTGGAAACAGGCCGACACTTTGTGTCCGCCAAGCTGGTCCACTTGCTTCCGGAAAGCCGGATTCGGAACTACCGTCTGGGGTAACTCTTTAACTGCCATGATAATCTCTTTCGAAGGCCGTACGCCCTAGAGGCGCAGAAGCCCGTACTCTATGGACGAAAACCGAACCGCAACATCGTGGGACGCACGGCGTACCCATACCGGGCTCGTTGCGATGGGGTGTTTTGCCAAAAGCAGGGTAATTCCCCGCTGTGCTGTGGTGGCGCCCTGTTTGAGGTGCGGTGAGGATTTTTGACTCTCCAGCAATCAAGATTGCTAACCTAAGTCTCAGTGTGACTGTATTCGGTTTCGTGAGCAATTACCACTAGGTAACTATACGTAGGATTATAGCACCGCCAAATTGGGATGTCTAATTCGCCAGTCCCGGCTGCTTCCGGCAAGCGAAGGCTGTTGCCGACGGGCTAACAGAGAAAGAGGCCGAATAAAGTACCGTCGCGAAGAGGACTAATGCGGGATTCCAGCGCAGCGGCCAGGTGGGGCAGAATATGCATGGACTTAGACAGATTCAAACGGGAAAGGAGAATTCTATGCGCTCCGAAAAGGGTTTAGCTCTCGTTGAGGTACTGGTATCTGTGGCCCTGCTGGGGATCATAGGAGTTGGGCTGCTCAGCGCCATGGGTTCCGCTTCCAGGGCGGTGGTGCTTAACGATACTCGCGTAACCGCCAAGAATCTGGCTGAAACCCAGATGGAATACATCAAGGGCCTCGCTTACGCCGCCTCGTACGTCCCGGCGCCAATCGCTCTGGACTACTCCGGTTACGCCGCGGGCATCGCCGTGGCTCCTTTACAGGATAGCAGCGTTCAAAAGATAACGGTGACAATTACGCGCAACGGCAGCGAGGTGGGTCGTCTTGAAGATTACAGGGCCAACTAGCGAGGAATAGCATGAAATCCATGTTTCGGAAACAGCACGGGTTCACCACTGTCGAATTAACCGTCGCTCTCGCCATCACTACCATGATCGGGCTTGGGACCGCTATGACTGTGTCACAGATGTTCAGCGTCCACGGGCTAACCGCCAACCGGGAAACCGCCGTGAAGCAGGTTGAAAACGCCATTTACCGTATCAACAACGACGTTCAGATGGCTCAAGACATCCAGACGTCCGGTCCCTCGGGTTTTCCCCTCACCATGGGATGGACTGATTGGGACAACACGGTGGTCCAGGTCTTGTACAATGTCACTACGCCCCCGAACGATGTCCCCTATCTCCAACGAACCCTTACCGTGAACGGAGTTCAACAGCCCCAGAGCATTGTCGCCAGATACGTCGAGACCGGGTCGGAAATGACCAACTGTGAGTTTGTCAGTCCGGCGCTGGAGGTGAAGCTGTCTGTCTCGGTGGGCGGTGTTAACCGCGCTACCGAAACCAGGTCTTTCCAGGTTAATCCCAGACCCGGTCAGTCGTAATGGCGGGTGCCAGCAGCGTGCGCCGGAGGGTGGAAATGGTCCGAAATGGCAAGAGCCTGGCTGACGAGAGCGGCCAGGCTTTGCTATTGGTCATCTTTCTCATAGTGGCGGGCAGCGTCTTGGTTGCCCCTCTTCTAAGTTTCGCGGCGACCGGGCTGAACAGCAGCCGGCTGGTTTTCGATAAGAAGACCAGCGAGTTATACGCTGCCGACGCCGGGGTGGAACATGCCCGGTGGCAGGTTAAGTACGGCCATGTGGCCGGGTTGACTTACCCCACGGATTATGACAGGTACGATTTCTCCACCACCTGGCCCGATCCGGGGGTGGAGGAACCGGTGAATGGGAAAGCTGTAAATGTTACGATACAGAACGTATGGGTCCCTTTGGGCATTGCTGTCCCGAACGCCGAGCAGGCCAGGTCGATCATCGATGGAAGCAAGCTCATGGTTACCGGAACCACAGTCGCCACCGGCATCCTCATTCCCCCGTCGAGCAAGATATCCCAGTACCGCATCAAGGTGACCTACTATCCCGGGGTTAACGAGAGCCTCAAGGTGAATACCCTGGGCATTTGGCTGCCGCCTGGGTTTGATTATTACACCGATTCAACCCACAAGAGCAGTCTGCAGGCAGATTCTCAAGCTCCGTACTATGCCGTACCGGCAGTTCAGCCTCATGCCGGCAGCGAGGCCGTGCTCTGGAATTGGAGTTCCAACCCGGTTTCCTTTACCAGCTTTCCCGGAGTCAACGCGAGTGACTCCCCGATGACCATGGACATTACCTTCTATTTCATCCCGCCACAGGCACAGCCTGAGCAGAAGCCCGACGCCATAGCCTGGGTCACCACCAGCGGGGTTAGCGGCATTCCTTATTCCTGGGACGCGGACGTCGGGGTTTACAAGATCACTTCGGTAGCCGGTAACACCACGGTTGAAAGTTACATCTCCAAAGTGGAGATGCGCAAACTTCAATCGGCGATGGCCGGCGACTACTATGCCACGGGCAATACCTTGATGGTGGACACTAACTACGACCAGTATGGCATACGCGACCAGCTTCTCTCAAGCAGCGATGCCAACGTCACGGCTGTGCCACAGGACGCTGAAGTGGGCGCCGCCTTCCTTTATTGGTCGGCCTGGCGGTCTGAGAGCGCCAAAATAGCCGCTCTCTCTGACACCTGCTCCAACTTTAACAATTGGGTGAACGGCAGTGCTTGGAGTCTGTATACCACATCCAATCCGACCTATTTCAGGGGTCACTACGGGGGAGCGGGCGACACCACCAGATATCTGACGTTGAAGAACAACCTTAACATTGGATCGTACTCGCCGGGGACCGCGGTGGTGGTCTCGTGGGACCAGTACATAACTCGCGCTACCACCAATCCAGGCCCCAGTGACGGCCTTGACTTCGCGTTTTCGGCCGATGGAGGGGCGACCTGGGGCCCCAACATCCAGGCATTTCGGGGCTATATCGGCACCTCGCCCGTGAACTTTCGCTACACCATTCCCGGCCAGTACCTGAGCGGGAGTTTCAAGATGAAGTTCTATCTGGTCGGCTTCGGCACGTCGGGCCAGTACTGCAATCTGGACAACATCAAGGTCATCGCCATGCCCCCGGACACATCCGTGGTCTTCAAGATAAACGACAACCAGGTCTACTTTGATGGCGACGGGCAGCCGCAGCAGGGGGCCTCGCAACTGATCTCGAGCAAGAACCAGGTCTTGCCCAACTACAGCGGCAGCACCCCCAACGGGTTTTCCTATTCTGGTTACAGGGACGTGACTGCACTGGTACGGAAATACAGCGCCAAGGCCCCCGACCCGGGCATCAACTATCCGGGCAACGCCAAGTATACGGTGGGAAGCCTCTCCGGGGACACCGGTAACCAGTGGTCATACGCCGGATGGTCGATAATCATCATCTATACCAGCCCGGCAACGCAGGGTCATCAACTGTACCTCTATGACAAGTTCATCTATGCCAACGATGATACAGATATCGATTTTGATAACGATGGAAAATACGGGGGCACCATCACGGGGTTCATTGTTCCCCAGCAAATACCGGGCGAAGTCAATGCCGCCAAACTGACGGCATTCGTCGGGGAAGGAGACGCATGCTGGACCGGCGATTTCCTGGCCTTCAACGCGCCTGCCGGTTACTGGAGCAGCCCGACGAGCAATCCGTGGAGCATACCCGGTTCTTACAAGCTCTGGGATGGCACTAACTCCAGCTCAAACAGCGCCGCCAGCCCCAACAACGTGTGGAACGGCAAGGCGGTTGGGCTCAGCGCCGACGGAGTAGACATAGATACCTTCAACGTCACCTGGAGCAGCGGACTTCTAAGACCGGGGGACACATCGGCCCACATAGATCTGCCTACCAACAGCGACTCATGGAACCTGGTGTACCTGATTCTGTCGTTCCGCAGCACCACCACGACCGGCGGGGCTCTGAACTACCTCATACGATAAGCCCCCGAACCCAAATGGTCTGCCCTCCGGGCAGTGGCCGCTCCGGGCTTAGCTTACTATTGTGCCGGGCCAAACTTGCGCGCCTGACTTGACCACGCAGTCAGGGGCGACTGTGACCCCGGGCCCCACGACGCATCCGGCTCCAACACAGCAATTGTCGTTCACCAGGCAGTTGGAGGCTACTACGCAATTCTCGAGCTTCGCATTGGCGCCTATTCTCACGTTGTCCCAGAGAATAACCCTGTCTAGCCTGGCGCCGCGTCCTATGCAGCACCCGTTCCCGATGGCGCTTGGGCCTTTGATCATGACGTCTGCTTCAATCGTGCAACTTTCGCCGATGGCGACCGGCCCCTCGATAACCGCGCTCAAGTGAACTGAACTCGCCTTCCCGATGATTTCGCCAGGTGTTCCCTCGCCCGCCGCGGGTTTGCCGCCGCGGTCAGGGTCGGTCAACAGCCGATAGTTCAACTCCAGGTACTTCTCGGGCTTTCCGATATCTATCCAGTAGCCGTGGCTGGGAAAACCAAAGACCCTCTGCTTCTGCGAAAGAAGCGAGGGGAACAGTTGCCGTTCAAAGCTAAACGGAATCCCGGGTGGAATATTATGTAAAACAGAAGGCTCCAGGATGTAGGTGCCTGCGTTGATCATGTTAGTGTTAACCTCGTCCGGCCTCGGTTTCTCCACGAACCTCTGTACCTTCCCTCCTCTAAGTGTCTCAACCACGCCGTACATGGTGACGTCCTCAACCGGGGTTAGGGCAATGGTGGCAGCGGCTTTGTTGGCCAGGTGGGCCTTTAGCATGGCGGTCATGTCGAGGTCGGTATAGACATCCCCGTTCAGAACGTAGAAAGGGCCGTCCATCAGCAGCATTTCTGAGTTTTTGACCGCGCCGGCGGTACCCAGGGGCGCTTTTTCTTCGATGTAGACCATCTTGACCCCGAATTTGCTTCCGTCCCCGAAGTACGATTGGATTCGCTCTGGAAGATAGCACAGGGTCAGAATGATGGTGTCGACACCGTGACTCTTCAAGTGTTTCACAACCTGTTCCAGGAAAGGCCGGTTCACAATGGGGACCATGGCTTTGGGAATCTGGCAAGTGAGGGGACGCAGCCGGGTTCCCTCGCCGCCAACCAGTATTATCGCTTTCATATGTCCTCTTAACTGCGGAGTTCGACTAAAAGTTGCAATAGCAAGCTACCTCCGCCGTACTTGCTCAATCCGAGCCGCCTGCTCCTGGAGATACAATAGAGCGCACTTTTCTTCCGTGGAAGCCAGTGCAGCGAACGCGTCGCGGAAATCGTCTTCTCCCACCGAAAATACTCCGTGACCGTAAACGATCGCGGCCGGAGCGTTTGACAGGGCCTTTGGGACCGACCGGGCCAGTCCACCGGCCCCAATCTCGCCGATAACGATGGGGATGCCCGACACCGACCTGTCGCAGGCGCACCGGGTGTCGCACTCTGTCTCATGACAACCTTCTTCGCGGCACAGCATGGACATGATCACAGAGTATTTGGGGTGCCCGTGAAGTATGGCCCGCTTAGTGGTCAGTTTTGCCGTTCCCAGGTGGGCCGGGAACTCGCTGGATGCGGTGATCCCGACGCTAGAAGAGCCGTCCATCGGCACCTCGTCAATGAAGCCGATGAGTTCGTCCAGCGAACTGGCAGTCTGGCTGATCCACATCGTCTTGCCGTCGTTATAGCTGATGTTCCCGAAATAGGAGTCCACCAGGCCGGCTTCAACTGTGCACCGTCCGCACTCGGCGATGGCGTCCTCGACTGCGCCTCTGCCGCTAAACGGGAACGATCCAAGAGGTCCTACCGCGGGCTGGCGGGCGGCTTGCAGGGCTTGCTGGATTTCCAGATAAGTAGATATGGACGCTTCGACCGCCTCTGACCGGTGATTGGCGCTCCGGTCGTTTGCCGCGTATGTCTCCAGCCGCCTGGCAAAATCCAGGTGGTATTTGATGAAGGCCGCGTGCAGAATCGAAGAATAAGTGACGAACGCCTGCTCCAGCGTAACGCTGCCATGGGCGATAACCCCGAGTCCGGCTATGACGGCCCCTTTCCTCTCCTTAAGCACCAGCGTTAGACGATCAAGCAGTTCATCAAACGTACCCCCCGGTGAAACAACGGGAATATCGTGCAAGAAGGTCCTGGTCTCACAATCCCGGGGGAATATCCTTCCCGGCACCGATTCTGTAAGCAGCAGGGCGTCCAGTATCGCGTTGGCCGGACGCGCCAATATCAGCCCCATAATGTTCAGCCGCCGGTAAAGCTCCCGGTGCAGCCCCTCCAGGTCAACTGGACCGGCGTAGGATATTTCAGCGTCCAGAACGCTCAGGCTCAACAGAGACGGGTCTGCCAGTCCCCGCTGGACCAGCTTTGACTGGTACTTATTGATCTGCTGCCACATTTATGCCCAGTTCCAATAGTTTCTCTTCAGTGGGAACACCGCCGGCATCGCAGCCGCGGATACGATAGTATCGGGAAAGACAATCCTCAAAATCCTTCCTGTTCAACGGCAGGATTTTCAACTTTTCGGTCGAAGACCCTTCGTCGGTGAAAAATCGCCCGGGAAGGTCATCGTCCTTTCTGGAGAACCCCAGTTTGCTGTTGACCGACCGTTCCAGCAGGCAGATCCGCTCTCCGATCTTCTGCAGACTCTGGGCGTCATAATGGCGCCCAGTAACCCCGCTCAGAGCCAGCGCATATTCTTCGAGGGACGCCCCGAAGAAGGCGAACTTGCAGGCAATCATGGAATCGATAGCCGCGTTAATGTCCTCGGATATCTTTATTACCCGCGCCTTGCCTTCGAAGGAAAACCTGTCGGTAACCACCGGCTTCCGCAATATCTCGTGGCTGATCGGGTAGGCCCTCAAGTGGCAGCCGCCGCGGTTGGAGGTGGCATAGGCCAGAGCCATGCCGTAGGCGCCCCTCGGATCATAGGCGGGGAACTCCAGCGACTTGCAGGACATGCTGGCGCCCGGGGCGCCCCGGAATGCCGCGAACCTGCTGGAGCCCTCGGCAAGCTGGTCGCCGATCCCTTCTCTATCGCCTGTGAGCCTGACCAGTTCAAGCAGGCGGGCCGGGCCGAACCGCTCCCCAGCTACCTCGGCGTAGGCGGAAATGGTCGCCGCCACGGAAATGGTGTCCATGCCGTATTCGTTACATAGGGTATTAGCTTTGACAATGGCGTCCAGATCATCGTTGCCGTTGAGGGCGCCAAAGTGCGAGACCGTTTCGAACTCAGGCATGCTTGTCCCGTCTTCGCCGGTCTTTTTGCAGGCTATGGGGCAGGAATGGCAGGCATGCTTCCTGCTCTTGTAGGTATCGGTCAACGTGTAGCCTGAAAACCGGTGCGATTCTGAAAAGAACGTCTCCCTGAAGTTATTGGTGGGCATCATCCGCCTCATGTGCAGAAGATCCACCAGGGCCGCCGTTCCGAACTCCCTTAACCCGAAAGCTCCCCAGATAGCGGGACTCGCCTTCAGGAGCCTCAAGATATCCTGGTTGGCAGTCTTGACCTTTCCCGGGTCGGCGACAGGCAGCTTCCGGTCACCCTTTACCACGATAGCTTTGAGTCCTTTCGAAGCCATCACCGCTCCCAAACCGCCGCGCCCGGCGCAGAAGGTATAGTCGGAGACGATGTTGGCGAATAGTACCCGCTTCTCTCCGGCCGGTCCCACGGTGGCGACGCTGCCCTGGTCGCGCAACAGCCGGGTCGTTTCCGACGTGGTCTTCCCCCACAGGTGCGAGGCGTCTTCCAGCGTGGCAGCGGATGAAGTGATCTTCAGGTAGACCGGCTTCGTGCTCTTGCCCTCGACCAACAGGTAATCATATCCCGCGCCTTTCAAATGGTGCCCGAATGAGCCACCGCAAGAGGCGTCAAAGATAGTGCCGGTGAGGGGGGACTGGCTGACCACGCTCCAGCGCCCGGACGTGGGCAACATGGAGTTTGTCAGAGGACCGGTGGCGATAACGAGCGCCATGCCGGGGTCGAAGGGGTCCAACGAACACCGTTCAGAGACGAGTCTGACCCCAAACCCGCGCCCGCCCAGGAATTCCTCAACCAGTTCCGTTCTTGTAGAACACGCCTCAACGCGTTGGCTGGTGAGGTCGACCTTGAGAGATTTGCCGGTCCATCCAAACATAGATGCTCGATCAGGGCAACGGCTACTGGCGGTCACTGCAGCCGCGATATCGCGCTCTGGGCCACTGCTATCATACCCTCGTCCGTTGAGAGGGTAACAAAATGCTGGTAGGCCATCAGCGCCTCCGCTTTCTTCCCCTGTTGCTCAAGTATGAGTCCTTTTCGGTACCACGGCAGCGGAAGACCCGGATCCGTTTCAATGGCCCTGGTTACGCTCTTTAAGGCTTCATCGTATCTCCCCGCGCTGACAAGGGCCAGAGCCAGGAAATCATGATTGTTGGCGGTTGGCGCCAGTTTTACCGCCGCCGCAAAATCGCTTATCGCCGCCGGGTAATTATTGTCATAGTAATGATGGAGCCCGCGGTTAGCGTAGGCCGCCGCGAATTCTGGGGAAATGGTGATGGCAGAGTCATAGTCAGCCAGTGCCTTCTCCCGCAGTCCCATGAGGTCAAAGGCATAGGCGCGGTTGGCGTAGGCATAGGCATAGCCGGGTTCAATGGCCAGCGCCCTGTTGAAGGCATCGACGGCCTCTTCATACGCCCCAACCTGTGTCAAAGCGTTGCCGAAGGAGTATTGAATGAAGCTGTCTCTCGGGGACAATCTGGCGGCTTCGGCATAGTGAATGACCGCCAGTTCCGGCTGGTTACTGGCAGTGGCGGCCCTCGCCAGGTCGACGCGCATGGCAGCTCTCGCCGGAGTAAGCTCGGCTGCCCTGGTAAAGAAGTAGAAAGCCATGTCCAGGTTGCCTGACTGGAGGGCGCCCTCGCCTCTCTGGTCGAGTAAATCCGACAAAGACTCCCGGCTTATCTTGAAAGAGGGGTCGATCACCAGCGAATCTTCCAGCGCCTTCTGAGCCCGCTCCCAGTCACCGTACTGCATGTATATCTGAGCTAGTATGGCCTTTTCCCTGGCTTGAAAGTCACTTTCGATCTTCGCGCGAACCACCTGATTGGTAGCCCCTGTCAAAACGGAGAGCGCGTTGGACCGGTAGCCGTTCATAGTCTCCAGGTTTATTCCTACAGTGCGGGCGTAGAGATTCTTGGGCGCCGAGAACTCCAGCCGGGGCATGTCGTCGGTATTGGCCGGGTACTGGCCGGCAAACTTTGCCAGGTTGTTCTCGTCCATCAGGAAGTAGTTGAGCATCTGAAAAACGTCGTTGGAATCGATTCGCTGCAGGTCGGCGGCGATGGCCGGGGACTGGATTCGGCGGCTGAAGTCGTTGAAGTCGATGGTCAGGGGCTTCTTCGAGCCAATCAGTATTATGTCCACGCTGTTGGGTTTTCCCCACAGTGTAGTATGGGGGAAAGCCGACCGAAAGGTGTTGATAATCATTCTCAGGTCGTCATTTCCCATGCGGTAGAGATGAAACCACTGCATCATCACGCCGTCTTCGTTCAGGACTCTCCGGTACTGCTCGAACACTTCCTGGCTGAACAT
>ORJL011635666.1_pt1 | contig 17239 bp, 13 predicted proteins | sample 1779941 | NCBI WGS metagenome assembly ORJL01 (sample SAMEA104232317, study PRJEB22302) | groundwater metagenome | biome: forest; feature: aquifer; material: groundwater | place: USA | collected 2011-08-07 | depth 5.8 m | reverse complement strand
GGACTCTAGCGGGTGCGTTCTCGTCCGCGTTCTGGCCTCGAAGAGTCGCCTCCGCAGGCGCGGGGGTGACAAATTCGCAGTTTGACCCTCACCGTAAGTCGAAACCAGTGAAGACGGCTCAGAAATATGTATAAGGATGAGGGCTGAAGCCTGCGTTCCCATTGTGTTCAGCCACGATTCTTCTAAAACACAAAAATGCTCTCACTTCTGCTCGTGCTGATGCAATGCCGATCCAGGTGTCGGCCATCGAAATGATCGAGGAGTCAGCTGCTTCGGCGCCGGATCGCTCTCTCGGACCGAGTAAAATCGGTCCATCGCCAAACCTCGAAACACTTGCGAGCGGCTGCCAGCCCAGCGAATTTCAACCGACTGGATCGACTTGGCAGAACCGAGCCCAATCTCCTGGCGCAATGGCGATGCCCCAAAGCTTCCGCCCGAGTTCACGCTCTTGTAAATCGTCCTCAGCCCCTGCCCTGTTTCAACCACAATTTTGATTCGCGCGCCGATGGCTGATCGATTCGACTGCACGCCTTCCAATTTGAGCGTCACCCAGTGGTTCGAGTTTCCCGGATTCGCGTAGAGCGATTTTCGATAATTGTCGCCGGGATACGCGCCTCCGAGATTGGCGACAATGTCCTGCTGCCCGTCATTATTGAGGTCGGCAAACGCAATGCCGTGGCCCTTTTGGACGTTGCCAAACCCGCCTGCGGTAGTGACGTTCTGAAAAAATTTTCCGGCCGCATTTCGGAACATCAGATTGGGAACGAGGTTGCCGAGATTGGGATCGCCCGTTCCAATCAAGAAATCGAGGTACCCGTCGTTATCCAGATCGCCGAAGTTCGCGCCCATCCCATAAAGGACATGATCCAGCTTGGCCGCAGCTGTCGCATCCGAGAATGTTCCGTCGCGATTGTTGTGAAACAGCCGCGCCTTTTCGACGGAGGTCAGCTTCCCCATCATGTCGGAAACAATTCCCGCCAGGGTGGCGGAACTGAAATTGGTTGAGTAACCCGCGACAAAAATGTCTGGCCAGCCATCGTTGTCATAATCGAAGAACCACGTGGGAAAGCTGAGCAACGGCTCAGTGACTCCGGCCTGAGCAGCGATTTCGACGAACCGCCACGAGCTCGCTGCTTTGTTCTCCGGCTGGGCCGGCCCATCATTTCGGAACAGCATGTTCGCCGCGCCGAGGATTGATAGATACAAATCCGGCCGGCCGTCATTGTTGAAATCGTCCGCCACCGCTCCTTTAACGAACGCCTTGATGTTCAAGCCAGCCGCGGCAGCGCATTCGGTAAAGGCGCCATTATGATTGTTGTGATACAGCTCGCACGGATGAACGCCTGGAATGTTGACCGCATTCCCCACCAAAGCGCCGGCACTCGTCTCATTGCCAATAAACAGGTCAAGCCAGCCATCGCTGTCGTAATCGAACCAAACCGCGGTTTGCGTCGGATGAAAACTGAGCAATCCCGCCTCCTCCGTCACATCCGTGAAAGTGCCATTGCCGTTGTTTCGCAGCAGTGAATTGGGATGGCGGCCGGCTTCGCCAAACCAAGCGCCGCGCAAAATGAACACGTCAGGAAAGCCGTCGTTGTTGTAGTCGCCCTGCACCATATTCAATCCACCGGTCAGGCCAACCAGGCCCGCTTCTTTAGTGCGCTCGACGAATTGACCGTTTCCCATGTTCCGGAAATAGCGAAGTTGACCTGCCCAATCCCATGACGAAAACAGCACATCCAAAAAACCATCGCCGTCAAAATCTTCGACGACCGTTCCGCCCGCCAGGTCATCCATGCGAAGGCCGGCCTCTTCGGCGATGTCCGGAAAACGGGGCAGTGGATAATCCGAATCGAAAATTTTCGCGGGAATCAGAAATTCCTGAGGCACGTTGCCTGGATAATCGCCCAGGGCCATCGAAGCCAAATTGAGCAGCCAACGCGCGGGCAAGTCATCCGGAAAAAAGCGGAGCTGCTCGCTCAAGATGGATCGAGCCCGTTCCGACGGCGCCCGAAAGGGATGAATGCCTCCCCCTCGAAGCGGGAGGAGACAGCTGTCACCGTTGTGGTTCGACCGGCAATTCTGTTGTTCGCCCCAGCGTAGAAAGGCCACGGCAAGTTGCATCCGCAAATAGGACTGGCTTTGTTGATCGAGCCGGACTGCGCCGCTCCTGCCCTCATTCAGGAGTTGCGTGAAAAGGCGCGCCGCTTCCGCATTTTGACCCGCCGCGAGGAGCTCTCGCCCGAACTGGGCGCCCAACTGGCTGCGCTCGACGAATGTTCTCGCCCCGGCAAATTCACGGCGCGCGAACTCAATTCGCGGCGCGGTCGCGAATGGGTTGAGGAAAGGCTCGACCTCGCGATTGATCTTCGCCAACCGCTCGATCATCCGCTGTGTTCCAGCGGGTTGGTTGGTCGGGAATTCCCCGCCCAGGGCGGCGCCGGTCAAACAAGTCGCGCAAAGCAATAAAACGAATCTCATAACAGCAATCCTGAAGCTCGCGACCTTGTCTGGCGACCCCATTTAGCCGCGGCCGCATAGTCGGTCGTAGCCGCCGACAGTCACGACGCGGACGAAAAACCTCTCCGATACTTACATCATTCAAATTCAAAACTCGATGCTCGAAATTCGACCTGGCCCTCCGAGGCTTCCGCGCGCGAGGAAACAAATCTCATCTGCGCTGTTCTGTGGCAGAAAGCGCTGGCGGTGGCACGCGCCAACAACGACCTGATGCCGCCTGGCAGGTGAGAGAGATTCGTACGAGCACGACCGCCAAAATCATGTTATAGATTCTCCTGAGGATACCGTCGCTCGGCTCGCGAGTACGCTCGCCCCACCTCAGTAGTTACGCGACAACTCCCCATCGACGCAGTCCTTGAGATCCGCGAGGCGAGGCTCCCGGATAAAAATCCCGCAACAAAGGACCGGCTTCTCACAATGACCGGTTAGCTTGTCTCGGCGGGCCGCTCACTCTACCTGGGAACTTTTTTTTGGAGGTATCCACCGAAACTTTCTCTGATCAATTTGTGAGCAAAAAAATTTTGTTAACCAGTGTTTGCCGTCCGATGGGCCCCGCATACGGGGACGCGCCGTCGGTCGGCTATGAACTTTTGTACCCTCAAGTGACGCGCGCCCAGGGGATCTTCAGTCCGCGCACCGTGAACATTCATTTTTCACTGGAGTACATCGCGGAGAACCTCGATGCGCCCACGGTGGTCTTGCAGTACCCATCCAAGCGCGAGCTGATTCGCGAACTGAAGAAAGGTTATGATTACGTGGGCATCTCTTTCCTGATGGCGGTCATGCACAAAATGAAGGAGACCGTCGCGTTGATCCGCCAGCACGCGCCCAAGAGCAAGATCGTGCTGGGCGGGTACGGCACCGTGCTGAAAGACGAAGTGCTCAAGCCGTATGGGGACTACATCTGCCGCGAGGAAGGGGTCGCCTTTTTCCGCCGGCTCTTGGCCGAACCAGAAATTCCCATGCCGTACAAACATCCGCTCCTCGTGAGCTGGCTGAAAGTGTTTGGCTGGAAAGCATCGGGAACGGGAAAAATCTTTGCCGGACTGGGCTGTCCGAACGGCTGCGATTTTTGCTGCACCTCGCACTTTTTCTCGCGCAAACACATTAAGCTGCTGCCCACTGGAAAAGACATTTACGCGGTGATCGAGCGGTACCTGGACGTGGATCCGAGGTTGGTGTTTTTAATCGTCGACGAAGATTTCCTGCTCAACAAAAAGCGGGCGATGGAATTCCGCGATTGCGTGCTCAAAGGGGGCAAGAGGCTTTCCATCTTCGCGTTCTCGAGCATCAAAGCGATCAGCCAATACCGCGTGGAAGAGATTTTAGAGATGGGCATTGATGGGTTCTGGATCGGTTACGAGGGCACGCGCTCCAATTATGCCAAACAGCAAGGCAGGCCAGTGCAGGACATTCTCACGGAATTTCGGGAGCACGGCATCACAGTGCTGGCCTCGATGATCGTCGGCTTTGATTATCAAAACCAGCAAGTCGTGGCAGAGGAGCTGGAAGGACTCTTGCGCCTCAAGCCGGCCCTCGCTCAATTCCTGATTTACGGCCCCGTCCCGGGCACGCCGTTTTACGAGCGGGTCATCAAGGAGAACTTGCTCCAGGATGTTTACACGACGGACAAGGACCTCTTTTACCGGCGAGCGGACGGGTTTCGCACGATGATCAAACATCCGACCCTTTCGCCTGAAGCGATCGAAGAGATCCAGCGCTGGTGTTTCGAAACGGATTTTCAAAGGCTCGGCCCGAGCATTTTCCGCGTGTTGGAAACGCGCTTGCTCGGCTATCAGAAACTCAAAAACTCGCCGAATCCGAGTCTTCGGTTGAAGGCCGAGTATTTCGCCAACGAGCTGAAGACCGCGTGGCCGGTGTTTCTGGCGGGCCGATTACTCGGTCCCAATGCGGCGGTGCGGCGCTGGATTGGGCAAGTGCAACGGGAAATCGAGTTGGAACTTGGCCCTCCCGCTCTGGTGCAACGGTGCAAATCCCTGCTGGCGGTGGCGGCCGCCTTGTGGACTGGGCTCACCTTGAAATTGAATTGGTTTCAACATCCGAAGTTAATACGGACGACCTATCGCATGCCGAGCCGGCGTTGGAGCGCGTTTGAGCTCTGGGAGGAATTTCAGCGCAAAGTTTCGATACCTGACATGGCCATTCAAGTCGAGTTGCAGCACGCGAAAAAGCAAGTGTGGATGCGGTTGGAAGGAGTGCTGGCGACAGCGGACGCGGAGGATTTGGGCCAGCGGATCCGCGATTCCTTAGCCCGGAGCAAGAGCCGTCTGATTCTGGATCTGAAGAAACTCCACTGGGAAAAGATCGAAGACCTGCGCCCGCTCCTGGTGAAGCTTTCCGATTATCGATCTCGCATTCGTTTGGTGTTGCCGAAAGTTACAGCCGCCCACCCTGAGGTGATCCTGTTGCTCGGGATGTTTCACCACTACAAAGGTTGAAGGGTGCGTTCATTCAGGCTCGGGCCCACGTTAACGCGCGTCCATCGTTGAACGATTATTCCTGGCTCCGGTCGAACCGCTGATGAACTTCGTTTCAAAAATAGATTTTTTGGAACCAAGCAATTACAGCGCGACCGAGCTTTTATCTTGCACGCGATCCTCGTAACCGCAGGAACTGACGGGGATGTCCATCCGTTTGTTGGCCTGGGGGCCTGCCTCCGCACGAAAGGGCACCAAGTTACCCTCTTGGCGAATGAAAACTTCCGCAGCGTCGCGACCGAGCAGAGTTTAGCTTTCCGCCCCCTGCTCACGGACCAAGAAACCAATGATCTACTCGACAATCCCAACGTCTGGCGCCCCATCAAAAGCGGATTAATCGCCGCCCAGTGGGGCGTGCGCTCAATTGAAAAACAATACGAGTTGCTGAAGGAGATCGGGACCGGGAAAGATGAGATAGTCGTCGCTTACCCGCCGATCTTTGCAGCGCGTCTGCTTCACGAAGCGCTCTCGCGCCCTCTGGTCAGTCTTGTCGTGATGCCCTGGATGGCCCCCAGCGTGTTCCGGCCCGCCATTGCCGGCGTTATCCCGTGCCCTAAGTGGATGCCGGAATGGGGAACGCTATTCTACTGGCGATTGCTTCATGCAGTCGGCGATCTGCTGGTCGGCCGGCACGTCAACACGATTCGGAAGTCGTTAGGCTTGCAGCCAATCCGCCGCGTTTTCGAATGGTGGTTCTCTCCGCAACGCATCATCGCTATGTTTCCAGACTGGTATGCGCCGCCCCAAACAGCTGCTGCGCCGGAGATCCGTTTTGCTGGATTCCCCATGTTTGATCGAAGCCTGGGGCCATTGCCCTCGGACCTGCTGGAGTTTTGCAAAGCGGGAGATCCGCCCGTGGCGTTCACTTTCGGCACCGGGAATAAACATGCAGCAAGGTCTTTCCGCGCCGCGATTGAAGCCTGCGGCATTCTGGGCACGCGGGGCATATTGCTAACGAAGTTCGGGCATCAGTTGCCCCCGGAGTTGCCGGCGTCCATTCGCTATTGCCCATACGCTCCATTCAGCCAGCTTTTCCCCCATTGCGCGGCCATCGTGCACCACGGCGGGTTTGGCACCACTTCGCAAGCACTGGCCGCTGGGAAGCCCCAGTTGATTCTTCCGATGGCGTTTGACCAACCTGACAACGCGGCGCGAGCAAAACAACTGGGAGTCGCAGAGTCGATCAAGCCAAGCAGCAGCGGCGCTCAAATTGCAGCCCGCCTGGCCAAGCTCATGAGGCCGCAGTCCCAGGCCGCGTGCCAAGCGCTGGCCACGCGCTTGACCGGGCAGGATCCATTTGCAATCGCGGCTGAGTGGATCGAGGAAGTTGCGGACCGCTCATAAGCGAGCTTCACCGGAATTCATCTGCTGGGATCTTCCAAGGTTCGAAACCAATTCGCGCGGCCGGGGAACCAGGCCGCAGCCGAAAATCCCCATGCGCGGGATCCACAAAGAGCGGGTCTGCGATCAGGCTATTCTTATCTTGGCCCCCTGCTTGCCACTCAGCGAAACTCTTATTTCCAAAAGCGACAGGGTTGCCGGAAGCGTTCCAATACAGATTCCGATCAAACGCGCAAACGGTAAGCCCAGAATTTCCGATGCCATAGGTCCCCACCGCCTTCCCTTCGCTGAAGTAGATAATGTTCCGCCGGCAACTGAGCTCGAATCCACCGATGCCACCGCGATCTATTTGGGCGCTGTGATTCAGCGCAAAGATATTGTTCTCGGCCGTGATATTACGATTGTGATGGGCAAACAAGGCGCCGTCCTGACACCGATATACAAGGTTGTTCTTGATTAAGATGTCGTGGCTGCCTTCATCCGGATAAATCCCCCAGCCGCCGTAATCCCGCCGCACGACATCATGCACGACATTATACTCAAGGCGGCTCCCGGGCGTGCTGCAAGTATAAATGCCGGCCAAATCGCTCAACATGCCCTGCCCGACGTGGTGCACGTGATTGGATTCGATAACATTGCCGGTCGCTTGGCTTGGCCCGAAATCCTGAATCGAGCCAACAGAAATGCCCGAGTAGAACAAATCGTAAATGTGATTGTGAATGATTTTGTTCTCCGCATTGTCGCCAACAAATATTCCAACCGCCTCGGGAGTAAACCGGCCGCAATGGGCGATCTCATTATCCGCAACCGTGATTCTACGGCTATGCGGACCTTTCGGCATGGTAGCTTTGCGGCGGACACCGCGCTCGGTCAACCGGCCCGAACCGTCCGTCTCCCACGAGAAGAAGTGCCCGATCCGAATTCCGCCGGCCCCGATATCGGTGATTCGGTTGCGCGCGATCGCGATGTCCGCACAGCCCACGTTCACTTCGATCCCGTAATTGCCAATATGCTCGATGGCGCAGTCAGTGATCGCGCAGCGCTCGGCATAATCGAACAGGATAGCGCCCGGAACTTCGATCCCGGCCTGGAGCGACGAGGCATAGTCATCTGGCGGTTGCCACTCCGTATGGGAAAACGTGAGGTTTTCGAGCCGCAAATCGTGGACCGCAGCATCCGGACCCCCAACGACACGCACGACCTGCAACAAGCGCGGCGCGACAATCTCCACGGTTGCCATATCTTCGCCTGGCACAGGCAAGTAATAGAGATTTCCGGAAGGCCGATCCAGATACCACTGACCTGGCGTGTCCAACGCTTCGAACACATTCTCCACCCAGTAACTCGATGGCTTGCTGCCGTCGCCGGCGACAAGAGCAAAAAGGCTCGGGCGATCGAACATGACCGTGCGCCTCCCCGCGTTCACGCTCTCGATCGGCAACCGGTTATCCAGCCAACGCGTGATCGCGACAACTTCCACGTCGCGCAGGTTGCGCCAGCCAGGCATGATGTCTCCCGGCGCATAGATGAATTGCTTTGTGGGGCTTCTCAGAAAATCGCCCGTATACCCGGGGAGAGATTCAATCTGATACTCGCCCATCTTCGGCAACCTCGTCCGCAGCCGGCGTTGCCCACTCACAAAGAGCTCGCGAAACCGCCACGTTCCCGCTTTCACATCCGGAATCTCCACGATCCAAGCTTTGCGCCCATTGGCGTCGCCCCAATGCCCTTTCGACAGGCGGCGACCTCCGCTTAAAATCACTTTCTCTCCAGGCGCCCCAGCGTAAATAATCGGAGCTTCCATCGTTCCCGAATCTTCAGGACCAAACTCGAGCGGCGAATCGAGATAAAAAGTCCCGCGTCGCAACATCACGCGAATTGTTTTCGGCTGCTTTGATTCCTTGCGCAAAGCCCGAACCGCATGGCGGGCGCGCGCGAGAGTCGCGAATGGTCCATCGCCTTCCCGCCGATCCGCTGTCCTGCCCGACCAATTGTCATTGCCAGCAGGCGAGACATAAAAATTCGCCGCTGGCAGTTCGGACTGCGCCCCTGCCGTCGCTCCAATGCCAGCCGATAGCAGAGCGATCAGCAGAACAGTTCGTTGTGGGAAACGGGTGAACTGCTTTGCCCTCACCCTGCCCTCTCCCAAAGGGCGAGGGTTCGTTCGGCGCAACTCTGAAACTCGGCGATCGGCTTCGTCGTGCCGGCACGCGTGAAGAAAACGGTTGATTTCGTTGCTCATCTGCGGACGTTTCGCTTTCTCTTCTGGGGCTCGCGCTGACGCTCGCCCCGCCAACATACACATGCCTAGTTCGGTGGAGCAAACTTTTGAGGTTCAAGGAATCTAGGGAATCGCTGACATTCGGCGCTATTCGTCAGGTTGCGTCGGAGCTTTCCGTGCACTCTCGACGAACTTCTCCCAATCCCGCCGGTTCTTTTTGGTGGGCCGTCCCCAACCTTTGGGCGGACCCAGCGATGCATTCTGTTTGATCTGGCGAAGCTTCTCGTATTCGGCTTCCGGCGTCTGATCTTCGGCGTATTCCTTTGCGAGTTGTGCTCCCACTCGATTTTCGATCAGCGCGAGCACTTGCACAGTTTTTGTGATCGGCCCGATTTTGGCGCTGATCACGTCGTGAACTTTGACGAATCGGGAAGGCTTCACGGGTTCGCCGGCGATCCGGACATGGCCCGCGCGGCAAGCCGCTGCGGCGAGTGTCCGCGTCTTAAAAACACGGACGGCCCAGAGCCATTTGTCGATGCGCACGTTGCCAGCAAGTTCCATACAGTTGGAGTAGCGAACGTGAGTTCGCTGGCTCATTTGACTTCAACCAATTCTCAGCGGCTGCCGCAAATCCTCGAGCTCAGTCGCTCGTTTTGAAAACTCGAATCTCTGCCTCGTCAGAGCCACGCTCCGGAACGGCCAAATAAAATCGATCGAGCTCAGGCGAAAACCACGCGGTTCGTGCGCCAGGACGCGTCGGTATGCTCGCGACGGAACGATACGCATCCGCCCCGGACTGTTCGACCACGTCGACAAATCCTTCGCCGCAGGAAATGTAAATGAGCTTCCGGAGAGAATCGAAGAACAAATCATCCGTGTCGCCATGGATTGGAATGGCGGCAATTTGCTTCCCTGAGCGCGAATCCAGCACGAGCAACTGAGGCGGTTGACGTGTTCCAATAAATAATCGTTCATGGGCCAGATCAGCGGCGATCGGAAAATTGGCTCGCGCTTTATCCAACGGCCAAGTGGCTAACGTTTTTCCTGTTAACCGGTCGAGCACGACAACGTGTCGCGCGTCCGGAACGTTTACCCAAATGCACCGCCCCTGCTCGTCCAACCTGAACGATTCCGGATGCCCGCGGAGTGGAATTTCAGAAACCTTCTTGAGCTGGCCCGCATCGATCACGCCGAGAGCGCCGCTGCCAAAGCCGACGTAAACGAGTTTTCTGCCCGCGTCATACCGCAAATTGTCGGCGTCCGCGTAGCCGGAGAGGATTTGTTCCTTCCGCAGTTCGGAACCGGAAAATACCGCGACCGCATTGTCCTCGCCGGCGGCCACAAAGAGGCGATCGAATTCCGGCAGAAACAGGACGCCGGAAGGTTTGCGGATCGGCCCGATGCTTTTGATCACGGTCGAAGATTTCAGATCAATCGCTTCGAGCGTATTGTTCCCGAGCGCCGCCACAAATAAGCGCTGGCGGCCGAGATCGATCCCAAAATGATCGAACCGTCCTTTGACTCCGGCGAGAGCGATCGTCCCCACCGGCTCTAACGGAGCGGACTGAACGGCTGCACTCAACTGACAACCTAGTAGCAGCAAGATAAGTGTTTTCATTTATAGCCATGCCACCTTGCAATTCCTTATCCGCCTCCACATCGGCGGGCACCGTCCTACCCTTTGATGCAACTAGAGCTTGTCCCAAAAGCCTGGATTTCGCGAACTTCGTCGAAAACTTTGTCGAAAACTTGATCGAAACGGCCCGGTCCCCGACAAAAGTGGTTCGACAAAGTTTGCGACAAAGGATGAAAACCACGTTGCTGGGACAGGCCGTAACTACTCAGGTAGGGCGAGCGTACTCGCGAGCCGGGCGACAGGATCCCCAGGAGAATGTACACTGCGGCTCGAGAGTACCCTCGCCCCACCAACGGACTCATGGAGTCGCCTGAGCAGTTACCCTTTGATGCATCCCACCGGACGCAACTGCGCAACCTTCCTGGAAATCCCCGCGAGCGCGCAGGCATCCACCACGTTCGAAACATCTTTATAAGCCTCAGAGATTTCTTCATCGACCGTTCTGCGGCTCTGCCCGCGGACGACGATCCCTTTGGCGCGCAGCTCGCGAATGATGTCCCGGCCTCGAGCCGCTTGTTTGGCTTTGACCCGGCTGAGCGCCCGTCCCGCCCCGTGGCACGTGCTGCCGAATGTTTCCAGCATGGCTTTGGCTGTTCCCGTGAGCACATACGAATACCTTCCCATGTCTCCAGGAATGAGCACGGGCTGGCCGATTTGCCGATAGGCAGCGGGAATCTCCGGACGTCCCGCGCCGAACGCGCGCGTGGCTCCTTTGCGGTGAACGCATAGCTTAACCTGCTTCCCGCCGACCTCGTGCTCCTCGAATTTGGCGATGTTATGAGCAACTTCATAAACCGTCCGCAGTCCGATCTCACTGGCGTCGCGGTCCAGGGCCTTCGCGAAAGCCGCTCGTGTCCGGTGCGCGATGACTTGCCGGTTTGCGAACGCGTAATTAATCGCGCAACGCATCGCGCCCAGATAGCGCTGGCCTTCCGCGGATGAGATAGGAGCGCATGCCAGTTGTCGATCCGGAAGCTGAATGGAAAACTTTTTCACGGCGCGATCCATCACTCCCAAATAATCTTCGCAAACCTGATAACCGAATCCACGCGAGCCGCAATGGATAATGACGGTGACCTTTCCTGGCGATAATCCGAGCACGCGCGCCGCCTCTGCATCGAAAATTTCCGAGACGTAACCCACTTCCAGAAAATGATTCCCAGAGCCGAGCGTGCCGAGTTGCTCTTGGCCTCGTTCCCAGGCGCGGTCGGAAACCTCCGCCGGTTCTGCGTCTTGGATGCATCCGTTCTCTTCGATGAATTCCAGGTCGCTTTGACTGCCGTAGCCGCGTTCAACCGCCCATCGCGCGCCTCTGGTCACGACCTCCTGCAGTTCGTCGCGTGTCACGCTGAGCGGTCCGGCGGCGCCCACACCGGTCGGCACATCGCGAAATAATTGGTCCACCAACTCCTTCAATCGTGGTTGGATTTCGTCGAGTTGAAGGTTCGACGCCATTAACCGCACCCCGCAATTGATGTCGTATCCGACGCCGCCCGGAGAAATCACGCCATCTTTCATGTCGAAGGCCGCCACACCGCCGATCGGAAAACCGTAACCCCAGTGAATGTCGGGCATCGCCAGAGAAGCTGTCACGATTCCCGGAAGGTGGGCGACATTCGCCGCTTGCTGCGGAGCGTTGTCGTCCCGCAACGCGCGAATCATGTCTTCCGAAGAATAAATTCGAGCCGGCACGCGCATGCCGCCGAACTTGGGAATTTCCCAAAGGTAATCCGTGACTTTTTGAAGTTTTAAATCGCTCATAACTGATTCCTCGAGGCGACCACTCGAAAACCGGGCGGACGTCACAAATCCAAAATGACTTCAGCGCGCCAGCCGTTATCGGTCTGTTCGACTTTTAGCCCATGAAATGTCACCGCTTTAACTTCGGTGAAGAGACGGTGACGCGCCAGATCGATGGGTTCCCCAAACACCTCCGCTTCGAGCGCCACATCGCTCAACTTTAAAATATCAAACCGGCAAAAAAGTTGGCGCCGGGTGATGTGCCGAAAATTTAATTCGGAAAGCCACTGCACGAGCAGCGCTCCAAGATCCTGGCCGCTGACGGTGACAACTGTTTTGGAAATTGGCCGGACATCGCTCATGTCAGTAATGACGGAGAAGAGCCCGAAAGCGGCGCGCTCGAAGAGTTGCTCGAGGTCAGGCGCGACCACACGGAAACCAGCATCGGCAGTGTGCTCGATCTCCTCGAGCCACGGCGGATTTGTTTCGCAGCCGCTCATTAACAATCATTCCCCGATCCTTGCACATCGCCGCTGCCAGTGCCGTTCAATGATGGGCGGTGTGCGGATGACTCAGCGCAGCGCGCTCCAACAAATCGCAAACCTCCTGATCGCTGGTTTGCCCGAAGTGTTCGTACCACAACCCGACGGCATAAAACGGATCGGGTTGCAGCAGACAGACCGCTTCATCCACTTCCCCGGATAATTGCTGACAGGTTTCCGGCGGCGCCACTGGCACAGCTACAATGAGACGCTTGGGTTGATGTTGTTTCGCGGCGGCCACCGCCGCGCGCATGGATGAGCCGGTGGCGAGTCCGTCATCAATCAGGATCGCGATTTTGCCTTCCATGGAAATGGGCGGGCGATCCCCGCGATACAATCGCTCCCGGCGCGCCAATTCTTTCCCCTCCTGCTCGGCTACCTCGTCGAGGGTTTCTTCGCTGATGCCGAGATGCCGGACCGCCTCCGGGTTCACGACCCGGATGCCGCCTGAAGCGATCGCGCCGATGGCAAATTCCTCGTGGCCTGGCAAGCCCAGCTTGCGCACTAAAAAAATATCGAGAGGGGCAGCGAGTTTTTTCGCGACCTCGAACGCGACGGGAACGCCACCGCGAGGCAAAGCGAGCACGACGACGTCATCGCGGTGAGCATAACGGGCGAGTTGGACAGCCAGCAAACGACCAGCCTCGGCCCGATCACGGAAAGGATTTGCCGCTCCCGGAGACACATTCATTCGGAGCAACGTAAGCCCGCAGCGGTAATCCCACAAGATCAGGTCGAGCTTTGACAATATGGGTTAAGCGTCTGGAGTCGGTTTGCCCAACGGTATGCGCCGTGGATTGTTGGTTCACACAAAACATGGGATGGGCGGCGGTTGGCCTTCGCTTTGGCTGGCAATACTTGACGGAAGCAATTCCGTGCGGTCTTCCCCAAGCCTCTCGAATTGTTCCGCCACCGGTTAATGGGTTACCGAAGAAAGCCACGGTCGCCAGTGCTATCGGAGGCCCCGCCGCTCATAACCAAACTCACCAATGAAAATGCAAACTACTCTGCCCCGCTCCGCCACCGAACAGTTCGACAGCAAAGAAGCTCATCCTGGATTGCCCCTGCTCCTCCTGGGAATCTGGATCGCAAGTGTGGCCTTCTTTCTCTATTCCTACGTGCGGGTTGGTTGCCCTGGCCTCCTGAATTGAACCCGAGCGGCCTGGGATCGCAAACGAAATCCCTCTCGGCAATTTGTGGTCGGTTCGAATTAGCGGGTTCTTTCTTTCCCGTCTTGCCGGCGATCTAAGAATTTCCCGCAAATTCAAAACGACCGCGAATCAAATCCAAAATTCGAAGCTCGGAATTCGACCTGTCCTCCGAAGCTTCAGCGAAGGAGGAAACAAATTCGAAGAACCGAAATTCAAATGCTCAAAACGAACAGGGGCTCTCCATGAAGGGCAACGGCCAGCAATGGCTTTGTTTTGAGTTTTGGATTTGAAGGTTTGGGAATTATTTCGGATTTAGTGCTTCGGATTTAAGTATCCTCATTTCGAATTTCAAATTCCTTTGGCTAGATTTGCCGGATCGTCTCCTCCTCCAGCGGCGTGGGATCGCAACGAAATCCCCGCTCGGCAATTTGTGGTCGGTTCGAATTAGCGGGTTCTTGCTTGCCCTTCTTGCCGCCGATCTAAGAATTTCCCGCAAATTCAAAACGACCGCGAATTATTCAAGACAACAAAACTTACCGGAGCGTCTCCTCCTCCAGCGGTTTGGGATCGCAACCAAATCCCCTCTCGGCAATTTGTGGTCGGTTCGAATTAGCGGGTTCTAAGGACCGCGCGACTTTTTACCTGGGGTCCTCAGGGGCCAGCGGAGCTTCGATCAACCGGCGCCGGGTTGCTCTTAGCCGGTCAACCACGACCTCCGCGGTTCTCTTCAAAAGGTGATAGCCGAACTCATGATCCAACTCGGCTTGCTCTCGTAAACGCGTGCCATAGAAGAAAACTGCGCGCGTCGATTCCAAAGCTCGAGCGGTAAATGTCCAGTAGAATGGCGGGAACAGCCAGGACCACCCAAGAACACCTCCGCTTTCGATGACCTCGACAATGCTGGTTGTGCCGTCGCGCAACTCCGTTTCCAACGCGATTCTTCCCTTCAAAATCAGATAAAATCGGTTCGCCAATTCGCCTTCGCTGAGAATCACCTGGCCGGGACCATATTCAACTGCCATGGCGCATTCGGCCAAGCGCCGCAAATGTGAGCTGCTTAAGCCGCGGCAAAATGGATGAGGCGCGATCCACTTTTCCAACACAGCCAGGGTTTCGTCCGCTCGAGTCATGCAATTGGTGTTTGGCTCGAACTGTTCCGTGAGCGCAAATTCAGCGCTCGCCCTGCTTTGCGGAAGTCTGGACTTTTCTTGGATGCGCGACGCAAGAACGGAGATGCGGCACCGTGCATCGGGAGGCATGCCGCAGGCGTTTGAGAGAGTTGGCGCAGCGAGCTGGTGGAGTCGATTACACCAGGGCCGGCGCTGCGATGAACCGGTTTGGCCGGTGGGTTTCCGCCAATTGAGGCTGAGTTGCTAATGGGTGATCCCATGTGAGCTCAAACAAAGTCTTCCCGCCGTTACGGGGCTACAAGCACTCCCGCATGCCCGCTGTCAGTCTTGAAATGGCCGTTGCCAGTCCTGAAATGGCCGTGAAATGGCCGCTGTCACTCCTGAAATGGCCGCTGTCAGTCTTGAAATGGCCGCTGTCAGTCTTGAAATGGCCGCTGTCAGTGTTGAAATGCCCGCTGTCAGTCTTGAAATGGCCGTTGTCAGTCCTGAAATGGCCGCTGTCAGTGTTGAAATGCCCGCTGTCAGTCTTGAAATGGCCGTTGTCAGTCCTGAAATGGCCGCTGTCAGTCCTGAAATGGCCGTTGCCAGTCTTGAAATGGCCGCTGTCAGTCCTGAAATGGCCGCTGTCAGTCCTGAAATGGCCGTCGTCAGTCCGAAATGCCCGCTGCCAATCTTGGAATGGCCGCTGTCAGTCTTGAAATGGCCGCTACATCTCCCCATCAGTGCGATCCGCGAAATCCGTGGTGTAAATCTCTTCTCGGTTCAACCACGGATGGCACGGATCAACACGGATGTCTTCGTTAACTTCTGTGAACCTCGGGAGTAGGCACATTGTCGAACGGTTGCAGCGGCTGCCCCTTTCTGTCCATGCGCAAGACACAGCTGTTTATTTCCGAAACAGTCCCAAGTGTTATTCCACTACTCCAGTTCTGTGACACCGGCCTGCAATCATTCGCCTGAATTCGTCCATTCGCGGTTAAAAAGTCTGTTAGCTACCACGACTCCGCACTGCGGCTGAGGGAGGGGGCCCGGGAAGGGCAAACGGAAACTGCGCCTAAACCAAATTAGCAGGCCGCTTCGAATTCGCGGAGGTTTTTTATTCGGCGGATCGAGGGAATTTGAATTCCGCTAATTCTAACTAAACATCAGACTGATGTCATCGGAGTGCTCTCCGGTTTCACAGATCAAAGTCACTTTCCTTGGCGTCTTTGCGCCTTTGCGCGAGTACCCTCTTTCCATGTCGTGCCAAGACGCGAAGCCGCCAAGAACGTCCTGAGCCGTAGCTGCGCGAGCCGGCCATCCCGAACCGAGAACTCCCCGCGGATTCAGAGCGGACCGGCAACCGGAACGGAAGGATTTTTCAATGGGCGTTCTCATCCGGCGGGTGTCGGGTCGATTCTCCGCAATGCCTGTTTTTCTTTGTGTTCTGTGCGTTCTATGCGGTTGAACCGTTTTTCTTAGGTTAATAGTAACAACCCCGAGCCCGCGCTATTTGCGGTCAATCCCGGCATGGCCGATGCTCCCAGGGTTCCTCACCTGCCACGCTCGATCTGCCCGATTAGTTAACCTTAACCCTTAACGATCGGCTATGAATACTAAACAAAACAACAAGTTAGTCATGATCCTGGCAGTCATCACCGTCTGCAACCGGTACTCCGCCCTCTGGGAAAATGTGCCTGGTTTCAGAAAGAACCTCGAAAACCTCCTCAACCGCTCGGAAAAGATCCGAAAGCTCGGCCAGCGGCAGATTGAAAATTCAACCGGCAAAACGCGTGACAAACAGGCCGTGCGCGAGCTACTCGTGGATGCCGCATTGCAAGTCGCCGGAGCGGTCCGGGCTTGGGCGGCGGACGCCGACAACCACGAAATGCTGAGCGCGGTCAAATTCTCGCGTTCGCAGCTCTTGCACAGGCGGGACGTCAACCTCGGTCAGGAATGCCAAAACATCCTGACCACCGCAACCGAGCACAGCGACGCTCTGGCCGAATACGGTATCAGCCCCGAGAAATTACAGGATCTCGAGGCAAAGATAGGCGCTTACAACGGCGCCCTAACGAAACCGCGGGATAATCGCGTCGAAGTCACCGCGGCGACGGAACAACTGGCGAAAGAAGTCGACGCAGCTGATTTCATCCTCGCAGAGAAATTGGACGGGTTGATGGAGCAGTTCAAGGCATCGGAACCTAACTTCTTTGCCGAGTACAATGCTTCGCGCAATATCATCGACCGGCCCGGCGGCCACGCAGCCACTCCGCCGCCCCCGCCCGCACCGGCACAGTGATGTGATCCGATAGCTGAGTATGTTTCAACCCCGGCTGGCAATTCCCAGCCGGGGGTTTTTATTGCCTGGATTCGGCTCGTTAGTAGCCGCACCCCATCGCGTGACCTGGCTGCATCGAGGCGGCGCCGGTGGGGCGAGCGTACTCATGAACCGTAGCGCAGACATTCTTGTCTGCGGGT
>ORJL011336337.1_pt1 | contig 17243 bp, 10 predicted proteins | sample 1779941 | NCBI WGS metagenome assembly ORJL01 (sample SAMEA104232317, study PRJEB22302) | groundwater metagenome | biome: forest; feature: aquifer; material: groundwater | place: USA | collected 2011-08-07 | depth 5.8 m | reverse complement strand
GAATGATCCCGATATGCTTGTCGTGGGACTTGTCGGTTGGGGACCGCAACTTCACCCATCACATCTTACCCCTGATGAACAATATACACACATTAGTTTATGGAGTATGCTTGCATCACCACTTCTCATCGGTTGTGATCTCAACCGTATTGATGATTTTACTATGAATCTCCTCACGAACGACGAAGTGATTGAAGTCAATCAAGATCCTCTTGGCAAGCAGGCAAAACAAATCTATAACCGAGACGGTAAGCAAATATGGATGAAAGAAATGGAAGACGGTTCAAAAGCAGTAGGCTTATTCTATGTAGCTGATAATGAAGGCAAAAAGCCTGCTGATTACTTCGATTGGGAACAAAAAGAGAATATTACCGTTTCCCTTTCAGCCGCTGATCTGGGTATATCGGGAAAATTCAGTGTGCGTGATTTGTGGAGACAAAAGGAATTGGGCGTTTTTGAGGGTACATTCGAAGCAAGTGTGCCTTATCATGGGGTGGTGTTGATAAAGGTAACAAAACAGTAAAAAATGCTTAATTTCTAAAGAAATTGCTTCAATCTTCCCTGAAAAAATTTGAATCCTCCCTCCAAAAACACTACATTTATACCGAGATTGAAAGGGGTACTACGTCCTATCCTGTAACCCTTTATTTCCTAATAAACATTGTTCAATAATAAAAAGCAAGGTATGATTAGCAAAGCGTTTCATGTTGTTGTGTTATTCACGGTTTTTGTGGGTGTAGCCTATGCGGGTGACTATTCACTTATTCCCAAGCCCCAGCGGGTAGAAATGCGCGGAGGGAATTTTACCGTTACTGCACAAACAAAAATAGTCTTCTTTGCTTCCAATACCATGCATAAATATTCAGCCGAATTCTTAGCGGGATATCTGAAAACAAGTACGGGATATAATCTTATCGTTCAGGATACAACTCCTCTCCCGAAGGATAATTTTATTCTTCTCAATGCAGTGAACGATGAAACAATGGGTAAAGAAGGTTACCAGCTTGATGTTGAAGCGGATCGGGTTTTTATCACTGCCAACACAGATGCGGGTATATTTTATGGAGTACAAACATTATTGCAATCGTTGCCCACTGAGATTGTCAGCCGCAAACCTATAACAGGAATTGAATGGAAAATACAGTGTATGTCGGTGAACGACAAGCCCCGTTTTCCGTGGCGTGGTATGCACCTTGATGTTGCGCGGCATTTCTTCCCTAAAGAGTTTGTTAAAAAATATATTGATCTCCTCGCTCTCTATAAGATGAACACTTTTCACTGGCATTTGACTGACGACCAGGGATGGCGCATTGAAATAAAAAAGTATCCTAAACTCACCGAAGTAGGTGCATGGCGAAAACAAACGGTGGGTGATAACACTCGGTACGGTGGTTTCTATACTCAGGAAGAAATAAAAGAAGTTGTTGAATATGCACGTCAACGTTTCATTACCGTTGTTCCCGAAATTGAAATGCCGGGACATTCGCTTTCTGTTCTTGCCGCTTATCCTGAACTTGCTTGCACAAATGGGAGGTTTGAAGTAGGGACTGAGTGGGGTGTTTTTGAAGACGTGTTTTGTGCAGGAAACGACAAAACATTTGATTTTATTAAAGATGTGTTTGATGAAATCTGTCCGCTGTTTCCCGGCAAATATGTTCATATCGGAGGAGATGAATGCCCGAAAGCACGGTGGGACGTTTGTCCAAAATGTAAAGCCCGTATGAGAGCGGAAGGTTTGAAAGACAGTCACGAATTACAAAGCTATTTCATAAAAAGAGCTGAAAAATTATTAGCAGAGAAGGGAAAGAGCCTCGTCGGTTGGGATGAAATTCTTGAAGGAGGGCTTGCCCCAAATGCCACTGTTATGTCGTGGCGGGGAATTGATGGTGGAATAGCTGCAGCAAAATCAGGGCATGATGTAGTGATGACGCCAACCTCAAATTGTTATTTTGATTACTCTCAATCAGTGAAGGGCGAGGCTTCAACAGTCGGTGGGAATGTACCGCTTGATGTTGTGTATTCTTATGACCCTGTTCCTGCGGAATTATCATCAGATGAAGCTAAACATATTCTCGGTTCACAAGGAAATGTATGGTCTGAGTGGATGCCCACAACCGATCAGGTTGAATATATGGTTCTACCGCGCCTGTGCGCAATGAGCGAAGTCGGTTGGACATTCCCTTCACAAAAAAATTACAACGAATTCGTCTATCGCCTTGAATCGCACTATGACCGCTTTACGTTATTAGGGTACAATTATCGTGTCCCAACTCCAATCGGACTTGGTGGAAAAAGAATAGTCTTCAATGATAGTTTAATAACAGTGGAAAGTCCAATAAGCTCGGCAACAATATTTTATACGTTCGATGGTACAACACCAAGTTCGCAATCGTTACGATATGAATCACCGTTACTTGTAAAAGGTGATGAAGAAGTCAAATGTGTGCTTGTCCTTCCCAATGGGAAAACAAGCGGTGTTGTAACAACTCAGTTTACGTTGGTTGATCCAAAAATTAATGGCGTAGAGTATGCATATTATGAAGGTGGTTGGGATTATTTACCGGATTATTCAATGTTTCAGCCCGATGCAGTTGGAAAAGTTTTTGATTTGAGTTTAGATGATATTCCCCACCGTCCTGATAATTTCAGCGTTGTCTTATCAACCAATATTATCATTGATAAAAAAGGAGAGTACGTATTCTTTCTGACTTCCGATGATGGCAGTAAATTGTATGTCGATAATAAAATTGTCATTGATAATGATGGACTCCACGGTCCGAAAGAAATCAACGGCATTGTCCTCCTTAAAAAAGGAAAGCATAAGGTGCGAGTAGAAATGTTCGAGCGGGCGGGCAATCAATCGCTTTCCGTAGCTCTTGAAGGAGGCGGATATCCCAAACATACTCTCTTGCCTAAATCTCTATTGATAAAATAAGCTGATATTCACACTTCGCATAATCAATCTTCCATATTGTTATAGACTATGAAATTTTCGAGAATCATAACCATTTGTTTTTTATTTACACAACTCGTTCTTGCATCAAACCCTGCTAAATATGTTAATCCTTTCATAGGAACGGGCGGACATGGACATACATTTCCCGGAGCTACTGTACCGTATGGTATGGTACAACTTAGTCCTGATACACGAGTTTCGGGTTGGGATGCTTGTGGCGGTTATCATTATTCGGATAAGATTATTCTTGGTTTTACACATACTCACTTAAGTGGAACCGGCGTTGCCGACTACGGTGATATCCTCCTCATGCCGACTGTTGGACCTATTCAAACGGCAAATTATGGTTATAAAGCGGCATTTATTCACAAAAACGAAAAAGCCTCTGCAGGATATTATTCGGTAAAATTTTCAACCACAAATATCCATGCAGAATTAACAGCAACAAAACATGTAGGGGTTCATCGTTATACATATCCTCCCGCTTACCGTTCGAATTTAATTATTGATTTGGTTCACGGACTTGGTCCCGATAAAGTACTCGATTCCAAATTAGAATTTGTCAGTGAAAATGAAATAGCAGGGTATCGCATGTCAAGCGGATGGGCTAAGAACCAAAAATTATTTTTTGTTATTCAATTATCCGAGCCTTGTAAAAGTTTTGCATTTGTTGAAAAAGATTCTGTCTCTCCTTCATTCCCGGAAGCAAGGGGTGAGCATCTTAAAATGTACCTACGGTTTGGAAACAAAGAAGCTTATTCACTCATCGTTAAAGTCGGTCTTTCTACAGTAAGCATTGAAAACGCCAGAAAAAATATTCAGGCTGAAGTCCCGGGATGGGATTTTGATGCCGTAAAAAAACAAGCAGAGAAAGAATGGAACAAAGAACTCAGCAACATTGAAGTTGAAGGAGGTACTGAAACCCAGAAAAAGATTTTCTATACATCGTTGTATCATGCGATGGTTGCTCCTAATATTATGAGCGATGTTGATGGACAATATCGTGGGATGGATGATAAAATTCATAAGGCAGATGGGTACGATATGTACACAACATTTTCGTTGTGGGATACATTCAGAGCCGAACACCCGCTTCTTGCTATCATCGATCAAAAACGTACACTTGATTTTATAAAATCATTCCTTGCTAAATACGACGAAAGCGGAACGTTGCCTGTATGGGAATTTGCCTCCAATGAAACATGGTGTATGATTGGTTACCATTCGGTTCCTGTTATTGTTGATGCCTACATGAAAGGAATACGAAATTTTGATACTGAAAAAGCCCTGAAAGCAATGGTCGCAAGCGCGAATGCATCCCGGTTCGGACTTGATTCTTATCGCTTAAACGGATATGTAGCAGGTGAACTTGAAGGGGAATCAGTCTCAAAAACATTGGAATATGCCTACGATGATTGGTGTATAGCCCAATTCGCAAAAGCATTGGGAAAGACGGATATCTATAATGAGTTTTCTGAGCGGGCGCAATATTACAAGAACGTGTTCGACCCTTCCACGGGATTTATGCGCGCCAGAGTGAACGGTATGTGGGCCACTCCCTTTAATCCAACTTCTGTTACATTTCATTATACGGAAGCGAACGCCTGGCAGTATAATTTCTTTGCCCCTCAAGATATTCCCGGTCTTATTAAGCTTTCAGGCGGTAAATCACCGTTTACCATGAAATTAGATTCATTATTCGGGTCTTCATCTCAAACGACAGGCAGGGAACAATCGGATATTTCAGGTATGGTTGGTCAATATGCTCAGGGCAATGAGCCAAGCCATCACGTTGCGTATTTATATAACTATTCCGGCACTCCGTGGAAAACTCAACGCGTTGTCCGTAAAATTATGGACTCTCTATTTACAGCAAAACCTGACGGTATTTGTGGAAACGATGATTGCGGACAAATGTCGGCATGGTACGTCATGAGTGCAATGGGATTTTACGCGGTAACTCCCGGAAGTCCAACGTATACAATTGGCAGTCCGCTCTTCAATAAAATTACCATTCATCAGGAAAACGGGAAGAAGTTTGTCATTCAGGCGAAGAATAATTCCATGAAGAATAAATATATTCAATCTGTAACTCTGAATGGTAAAGCAAGAAAAAGCCCGTTTATCACTCATGAAAACATTCGTAATGGCGATAAGCTTGTTTTATCTATGGGCGGTACTCCGAATAAGAAATGGGGAGCAACGGTTGAAGGAATAGACAAACCTGTCTTCGAAAAAAACATTGCAGTGGTACCGTTTGTCGAATCCGCACCTAAAGCGTTTTCTGATTCAACGTACATAACACTATCGAACACAAATTCGAGTGCAACAATCCGTTATACAATCGATGGCACGATGCCCAACGATACTTCTTTAGTATATTCATCGCCGTTATTATTAAAGAAGACAACAACAATAAAAGCAATCGCGTTAAAGGATAGCCTAATTCCCAGTAGGGTGATGGTTGCTGAATTCAGAGAACACAAATCAATTGGTCATCTTAACTATATCACCGTGTATGATCCTCAATATACGGGAGGGGGAGATAATGTTCTTCTTGATGGAATAAACGGCGGGACTGACTTCCGGCATGGAGAGTGGCAAGGATTTCATGAAATAGATTTCGGTGTCCTTATTGAATTGGATTCAACAAAAGATATCAAATATATCGGACTTAATTGTTTACAAGATCAAAATTCATGGATTTTCTTCCCGGATTCAGTAGAGTTTAGTTTTATGACAGACGGTGGAATGTTGAGTAACAAGCAAACGGTTACTAATGAAGTCTCACCGGAAACAGAGGGAGTGATAATTAAGGAATTTGGCGTTACGTTAACTAATATTCGCGCTCGATTTATTCTCATTAATGCCAAAAATATGGGAAAATGTCCGGATTGGCATCGCGGAGCAGGTGAACCTGCCTGGCTTTTTGTTGATGAAATTTCGATTAAGTAAAATCCTATAAAATCTTATTGAGAACACACCGAAATTGCTTATTTATGAGGTTGAATAAATAGTTCCGGCGTAAGAAAAACGCTTGAATTGTTTGTTATTTTGGGCAAATCAAGGTAAATTTAATGCCAAATGATGTATTCAATTCAACATTCCCCCACTTGATAGGAGATATCCATGAAACTATTATACTTTGTAATCATCAGTAGTATTGTCCTGATGATAGGAACCCAATCGATGAAAGCCCAACCCCAAGAACTTAGCTGGATGAACGGATCGAAAGCGAAATTAGAATCAGCGCTTGTCGAAAAATATGGAGAAGCCCAACGTGAGCGAATCCAACGCGGCATGAAACAGGTAGCAAGTTTCTGGCGTGCAGAAGATGGCGATGCCACCACATTTGAAGATTTTGTTCAAACTAATTTTGCAGGTGACCAGACAACATTAGATGTTATGTTCAACCGTTTCCAGTATTTGCTAGAACAATTAGGCGGACACATGGCGGAAATTGGCAGAGAATTTCGTAACCAATCTGACCTTACTCTGGGAACAATTTATCCTTTCGATGAAACGTTCGCCGCGTATGACCCATCTGCTCACATCGGTGATGATTTCTTCCAGAATAAACTTGCCTTCACAGTGTTACTCAATTTCCCTCTTACAACATTACAAGAACGATTAACCCAAGGTGAAACGTGGTCACGTCGTCAATGGGCTGAAGTCCGTTTAGCTCAACGATTTGAAAGTCGCGTCCCTTCGGAAGTAAACCTTGCTATCGCCAATGCCGCCGCCGCATCAGACAGATATATAGCAGACTATAACATCTGGATGCATCATCTTATCAATGAGAAAGGAGAACGGTTATTTCCTGCAAAAATGCGTTTGCTTTCTCATTGGAATTTACGCGATGAAATAAAATCAAATTACTCGGTAAAAAAAGTTGGTATTGAAAAACAACGTATGATCCAGAAAGTAATGGAACGTATTGTAGATCAAACCATTCCGCAGGTCGTTATAAATAATCCGTATGTAGATTGGAATCCGTACACAAACGAAGTAAAACCCGCGGCTGTTAATGACGCAGATGCACCACCGCCGGAAGATCTAAAAGTAACAAATGCACCCGAACCCGATACACGATATGAAACTTTATTAAATGATTTTCTCGCGGCAAAGAAAGCTGATCCATATTCACCGACAGCGCCAACGTTGATAAAACGAAGATTTGATATCAATCGCGAAATCCCTGAAGAACGTATGCAAGCGATGCTCGAACAGGTAGTTTCTTCGCCAATGGTTGAAAAAGTGGCTAAAATCATTAAAAAACGCTTGAATCGTTCCCTCGAACCATTCGATATTTGGTATAACGGTTTTAAGCCTCAAGGAAAATATACCCCTGAACAACTGGATTCTATTGTTGCTCAAAAATACCCAACTACCGAAGCTTATAAAAATGATATGCCCAATCTTCTTGTCAAGTTAGGCTTCACAAAAGAAAAGGCAGACTATCTTGCAAACAATATCATTGTCGACCCTGCACGCGGCTCCGGTCACGCATTAGGCGCCGGAATGCGAAAAGAGAAAACCCATCTTCGTACTCGTGTTGAAAATTCCGGAATGAATTACAAGGGATATAATATTGCGGTTCATGAAATGGGTCATAATGTTGAACAAACATTTTCGTTAAACGATATTGATCATACATTATTAAGTGGTGTACCGAACACTGCGTTTACGGAAGGGCTTGCTTTCGTCTTTCAGGGACACGATCTCGAATTGTTGGGATTAACCGCTCCCGACCCGAAAACAGAAGCTATTACCATATTGAATGATTTCTGGGCGACGTATGAAATAGCAGGAGTTGCTCTTGTTGATATGGCTGTTTGGCACTGGATGTATGATCACCCGACTGCTACCCCCGCAGAATTAAAAGTAGCAACTATTCAAATATCAAAAGATATTTGGAATAAATATTATGCGCCGGTTTTAAAAACAAAAGATGTGATTTTGCTTGGTGTGTATTCTCACATGATTCATTCTTTCTTGTATCTCCCTGATTACCCAATCGGACATTTGATTGCATTCCAGATTGAAGAACAAATGAAAAAAGCAGGAAGCATTGGATCTGAATTTGAACGTGTTACGAAATCAGGAAGTATTTGTCCAGATATCTGGATGAAGAATGCAACAGGCGCTCCTGTCGGAGCGGAAGCATTACTTTCTGCAACAGAAAAAGCTCTGAATCAAATTTCAAAATAACAACTCATTTTTATTGTCAAAACAACACAGCCGATCCCCATAAAGGAATCGGCTGTGTTGTTGTAGAGACGCATTGAATGCATCTCCATTGTATGTGTCTCCTCAACACTACCACCATCTCCTCATAAAAAAAGCCAATCCCTTTCGGAATTGGCTTTTTGCTCTACAATGATATGTAGTTCACATGAAAAGAATTACTTAATCAACGTCATTCTCTTTACATCTGTAAAGTTTTGGGCTATGCCGTTTTCATTAACTGTTTGAACATGTAGGCGATAGAAATAAATGCCACTTGTAAGATTTGAAGCATCGAACGCTACATCGTACACGCCGCCTTCATATTGTTCATTGTTGATTAATGTGGTAACTTCCTGCCCTAACATATTGAAAATCTTAATAGTTACAGTACCCGGGGAACTCAGTTCAAACGACAGGTTTGTTGTCGGATTAAATGGATTCGGGAAGTTCTGATGTAATGCAAACGCTGATGGTGTTGTGTTGCTCAGATTCTCTCCATCATTAAAAACTACCGGTTTCAACCCTGCACGCGGACGAAGTTCTGATACTTTGTCTGCTAGATATAACGAGGTTAATTGTGTCTTTGTACCAAAGCTGAGGGTATCGATAGTATAAGGCGTATTTGCATAGGCAGTGTTAATTAAATGGAGCAAATCATATAATTCTGTAAGTGTTGCCGCCCCGATAGATGTAGGTGTTAAGCATGAAATCATCGTATCGGCAACTGCTGATATTTGACTCACGAGTAAATGATGAAACGGGCTTCCTGAGTTTGAATATTCTTCTTCACCTAACCCTACGGGGAACTTCTGTGTTGCGCTCGCCGCAATATTAAGTTTCAATGCAAGGGCTTCTGCAAATAATTTATTGTTATATAATTTCGGAGGGAACGTATTAATTTGTTTGGTGAAGAGTTTCTTGCCAAGTGAATCAAAGCATCGTACATTTCCCGTATGATAAGTCGTTTTGGAAACTAATGAGGCAAGTACATCAGAATATTTTTTCATACGAACAGAGTTTGCACTCTTTAAGCCTTGAGGAACACCGATGACTAATCCGTTTGCAAAATAGGGTGTTGTCTGTCCAAAACCCTTCGGGAACAGTTCTTCTCCAACATTGATAAGGTTAGGCATTGGTAATCCGACCTTATTAAGTTTATACATTAACGGATCTTTTACTGTAACAGGTTTCCCTGTACCCCATTTGTATTTCAACGTCATCTTCTTTCCCATATAGCCGATTCCATCAATCTGGATGCTATCACCGGAGTTAACAGTTGATAACGTAGTGGTCATTTTTTTACCATTGAATGTAGCAAGCGTATCTGTCTTTGCACTGCCGCGAGTGATAGCACCGATAGCGTTCATGCCGAACTCAAGTAACAGTACATTACTGTTGCTGGCAACAGAGAGACTGATTTTAAAATTGACTTTATCTCCTTTTCTTTTGACAGCCATAAGTTTTCCTGCTGAATTGGTAGATGTTGCCCAATCCATGTATGCGGCTGTACGTCGTGTACCGCCATCAATGCTTTGTTGCTGTGCGAAAGAAAGAGATTGTAAAGATAGGTAGAGGAGCGCAAGAAGGAACGCGCTGCCTATTGTGTAACGGGAGAGAAAATGAGAGGAACGAAGCCCCGTTGACGCCTTTTGCTTTTCCCCTGTAGCTTTTGATGATGTAAGAACAATACTCATTAATACTCCTAAAAATTGGATTAAATGACAATGAATTTTACTGATGGTAGTGAATATATGATGTCAAACGATAAGAAACAAGCCCAATCAACTAAGATTTTTTTTGGCTTTTTTAAGCCGGAAATAAACAAAAAAAGAACCCCCGAGTTTAGATGACGGGGGTTCTACGGGTTGAATTATTTCCGATGGTTACTTCACTAAAAACATCTTTTTTATTGTAGAGAAGTCACCGGCCTGTAAGCGATATGTGTAAACACCGCTTGGGAGATTTGTAGCATTAAATTGAATTGATTTTGTTCCCGATTGCTGAACTCCATTCACAAGAGTAGCGACTTCATTGCCGAGCATGTTATATACCTTTAAGGTTACATAACTACTTGTCGGTAATTGATATTGGATTGTTGTCGAGGGGTTGAATGGATTTGGAAAATTTTGTTCAAGCGAATAGGTTCTAATCATCTCAGGAGATTCATTCCCTATGCCGGTTGGAGTAGTTGTAATTTTAAATATCGTACCTGTAAATGTACTGGCAACATAAAGGTTCCCTTGAGAATCACTTGTGAGGTTACTGCATACTCCTAATGTTGTTGTAGTGGTATGGTTGACAAGATACGATACACTATTATCAGACATGGCAATTTTATAAATATCTCCATAATAGGATGCGGCATAGAGATAATTACCGGTTGGATCGAATGCTAATCCGGTCGGCGCCATAAAAATGGAATTTGTCGTGTAAGACACAAGTTCGCTTACAACTCCACCGGGAATTGTTACTGCAAGAATATTATTTGCTGCAGCGTTAGCAACATACAAAATGGTTCCTGCTGCGTTAAGAGCAACTGCGTAAGGCATATTTAATGGGTACGTACCAAGGCTATCCACAAGTAATGATACCGAATTATCGGAAAGGTTTATTTTTTTTATCTGATTATGCCTCCCATCAGCTACGTAAAGGTAGGAATCTGTGTGATCAATTGTGATTCCCCAAGGAGAATTAAACCCGCTTGAAACGATATTTGTTTTTACTAATGTCGAGATGGATATCTTCTCCATCGTATATTTATCTCCTGTATAGAGATAAGTATTGGTGTGACTACGGGTTATTCCGTACCCGCCAACTGAACCGATAGAAGTGGCAACACCTCCGACAATTCGATATAGTACGCCGCTTCCTTGGCCTGTCGCATACATTGTGTCCTCCGTTGGGTTAAAAACTTGTGAAAATGGATAGGACAATCCCGTTGCATAAGTAGTAATGGTTTGGGCTGTTGCTGTTGCGATAAAGAAACAGAGTAAAGTAATTTGGAGTAGAAATTTTATCATGAGTCCCTATAAATTTATTGAAAAAATGGTTTAGATTGTTTATACGATATATTACCGCTTCGCTTATTGGAAGGAATTCCTTTTAATATTCATATTATTGCCTCAAAAAATACATAAATTCGAGACACCATGATGAAATCCTGATTTGAATACTAATAACCGGAGCGTAAGATAGTATGCGTAAGAACGGGAGCTATGATGGAAAGGACAACTGCGGCAAAAATGATTGATGAATGTAATAATAATTTATACCATAGTCAAGAACATTTTTTCATATTTAATAGAAAATTAACGTATCTGAGGGATGTCTAAATTGCTTGTTTTCATTTAATCTTAGAGAATTTCTTTATCATTATACCAACAAGTGTAAGGGTAACGATGATAAACCCAAGAACAAGAAAGAGGAAGGAAGAACCCATGTTTACGGTTTTATTCATATTCGCTTGAAAAATCATCTGTGCAGAGCCAACAATCAATGCTAATGTTGTGTTTCCTATCGAAAGCAGATATGAATCAATGATATTCATAGTCAATTCTCGTCGATCAGGCGCAAGCCAGAATTCTTTATTCGGTACATTAATATTTTTCGGGAATTTCTGTATCAGAATTGTTATTCCCGGTATCAGCAGTATTATGAGTAGCATGACAGAGCCAAGAGAAAAAATCAGATATATTTTAGGAGACCATCTATCGGCTAAACCTGAGAAATTGAAGTGTGTAGCCACATATTCCGGAAGAATTGGGTAATACACGTAACATTGAAGGATGTAGATGCCGATTAAGATCATCATGATTGAGTAGGCGGCACGATGCGATAACATAACCTTTAATGAAAAAGCTATTTATAAAAGTAAATTCTTTATAATTTGCTAAAAAAATGTAACTTTTTCTAATTCTAACCGTTCTTAGTTAGTATCCGTCTAACTATACGTATTTCCATTTTCCGGGCTATTTTGTTATGCGTTCTATTTTCCTATGTCTTCTCGTTGTAATGTCGTTTTCGGTGTTGTTTGCTGATAATGAAAAATCACTCATTCTCCATAAAGCTTCCACTCCGGTAGTAATTGATGGCACAATTGATCCCGTCTGGAGTACCGCCGATTCTGTAAGCGATTTTGTTCAATTAACACCTTATCCCGGTACAACTTCTTCAAAAAAGACAATAGCAAAAGTGTTAACTACCGAAGATGCTTTATATTGCTTAATGATTTGTTACGATTCTGAGGAAAATATTCAGCAATACACAGGCAAACTTGATGATTTTGGTGGAGACATTGTCTCTATCATGCTTGATACGTACGGAGATAAACAAACAGCTTACAAACTTGCTGTCACCGCCGCCGGAGTTCGTGCCGATTGCCGCTTGTTGGATGATGCCCGAAACCGTGATTACAATTGGGATGGCGTATGGTTCTCCGATGCAAAAGTGTACGAATGGGGATTCGTCATCGAAATGGAGATACCGTATCGCTCAATTCAGTACAACGATAAACTCACCGAATGGGGCTTGGATTTTGACCGTTATATCCCTTCATCAACAGAAGATATTTATTGGAATGAGTATGAGAAAAGCGTTGGTCAGAGAATTTCAAAATTCGGAAAATTAATTTTCAAAGAATTTCAGCCCAGTGTACAGGGATTAAATTTAGAAATCTATCCTGTTGGTATTGCAAAGCATACATATATTTCAAACGATGTGACAAAAGATAAATTAGATCCAGAAGCGGGAATTGATATTTTCTACAATCCTTCAAAAAGTTTAACATTTCAACTCACTGCAAATCCTGATTTTGCTCAGATTGAAGCAGATCCGTTTAATTTTAACATCTCAAGATACGAATCCTATTTTAACGAACGAAGACCATTCTTCACACAAGGAAATGAAGTTTTTATGCCCGCAGGGAAAGATCGTAATTCAGGATTTTATAAGCCTCTTGAATTATTTTACTCACGAAGAATAGGCAAAAAATTACCCGATGGGTCTGAAGTCCCCTTGCAAGTCGGAACAAAAGCTTTCGGAAGAGTGGACGATTGGGAATACGGTGGTTTTCTTGCACTGACAGGTGAAAAAGATTTTGATAACTTCGGGGTTCAATCGACCGAAGAGAGAGCATACTTTGCTTCAGCAAGATTAAAAAAACAAATAATGGGGAATTCAACCATAGGTATGCTGTTTGTCGGTAAACACACAGCAACAGATGATTATGGTGTGTTAGATATTGATGGCGCATTCAGATCGTCTACATGGCAGCTTGCATACCAGCTTGCACGTTCATTCAAAAATAGTGAAGGAGGTCTTGCAGTATCAGCAGGATTTACTCAGTTTTCAGAAACGTGGATGTCGTTAATTCGCAGTCGGTATATCGGTAAAGATTTTGATGTAAGGCAAATTGGGTATGTTCCATGGACCGGGACGAGCCAGTTTTCTGCTCTCATGGGTCCTCAATGGTTTTTTGAAGAAGGTGAGTTGAGCCAAATATCTTCCTGGATTGGACCTTTAATCTCTGATGAACGCGCTGATGACTATACGGATGTTGGCGTAGCCGGCGGATATAATATGCAATTTCGTTCAAATTGGGGTTATGAGATTAATCTCAACCTTGTGAAACGAAAAGATGCCGATACTGTGTACATAGGGTACAATGCAGAACTCTTTTCATGGTTTAACATCTCACCCAAATGGAACGGAAGTCTTTGGGGTGGATACACAAAAACATATAATTTTTCAAGAGGCTACCTTTCTCACTATGCCTGGTATGGTGTGGACCTTACATGGAAAACAACGGATGTTGTGGAACTTGGTACATCCCTCAATTCATTTATCGAAGGAAGCAAGGATAATTCAATCGAAGAAATTACCTATAACAGTCGCCCTTATGTTTCCGTAACGCCACTCAACGATTTAAATGTTCGTTTGTATTTTGATAATACATTTGTGAAATCTCTTGATCGCTTTGATAATATTGTCTTCGGCGCGCTCTTCTCGTACAGCTTTTTACCAAAAAGTTGGATTTACCTTGCCTACAACGAAATTGCAGAGAGAACACCGGAATTCGATTTGTCCGGCAACCAGTTACCGGTTCGTATTCATCCCACCAATGCAGTAAGTGTCTTGAAAATAAAGTACTTGTATTATTTGTAAAAGACTATATATCTTCTCTTCATAAATTTTTCGTTTAGCTGAAAACTAAGTATACAAGCCTTCTGAAATATCGTAATGATACTTTTCGATATATTCAATCTACCTCCCCTCCTCGAATGAGGAGGGGCTGGGGGTGGTTCTAAAAACCCATTATCCTCATTTTATTGTTACTGTATTAATGAGCGATATTTCAATTCCAATCACACACTATTATTTCTCTCTTTCCTTGTAACTATTCCTGCATCCATCTCGTAACCTTAGATACACTCAACAGGTTATCCATGCTCGAACTCAAACATATCACAAAAAAATTCCGCTCAGGAACGTTAGCCGTTGCTGATTTTTCACTTACGCTTCAACCCGGAGTCATCGGACTTCTCGGTCCCAATGGTGCAGGCAAAACAACATTGATGCAAATGATTGCAACAATTACGCACCCGACTTCCGGTTCCATTTATTACAATAATGAAGATGTTGCCAAAAACCCTGATGCAATCCGTCGGATTTTGGGCTATTTACCACAGGATTTCGGTGTTTATGATAGCCTTACGGCATTAGAATTTTTAACGTACATAGGAGCTTTAAAGGGGATTCATAACCCCAAAAAGATTATGGACTTGCTTGAGCTTGTTAATCTACAGACAGTAGCAAATAAATTGGCAGGAACATTCTCCGGCGGCATGCGCCAGCGATTGGGTATTGCTCAAGCTCTTATTAATGATCCTGATATTGTCATTGTTGATGAACCAACAGCAGGTCTTGATCCTGAAGAGCGCGTTCGTTTCAGAAATATTTTGTCCGATATTGGAGTCGGAAAAATAGTTATACTTTCAACACATATTGTTTCCGATATTGAAGCGGTAGCAACACATATTGCCGTCATGAATCAAGGTCATCTTGTCGCTTCAGCAACACCGGAAGAAATGCTTCAAGCAACAATGGGAAAAGTATGGGAAGCAACTATTCCTTCGGAACAATTTGATGCTGTTCGCGCAACATTCAAAACATCTCGCGCTGTCCGCAGACCTGATGGTGTGCATGTTCGTATTGTTGCTTCTCAACAACCTGTCAGCGGAGCAGTGGCAGTTGAACCTGATCTCGAAGAAGCGTTTATTTTCGCCGTGAATTCAGGAGTTCGGCATGGCTGATACATTGAAATTAATCAGCGCGATCGCGCGTGCCGATGTCTATTTCAGACTTCGTCGTAATTCAACAATTGTTATTCTGCTTGCTGTCACGGCAGGTATGTATTTACTTATCCCTGATTATCGTTCCGGTAATACTCTTATTCAGGTAGAAGGAAGTAGGGTCATTAATAATTCAACTGCAATTGCCTTAGGTACGGCGATGATGGTTGGATTATTGCTGAGTGTGATTGGCTACTACTTAATAAGTAACTCTATCAAACGAGACATCCTTTCCCGCGTGGGATATATCGTAGCATCCACACAGGTAAAAAATGGTCAGTACATAGTCGGCAAAGTTCTTGGTAATACTTTATACTTGACTCTTATCATGCTTGCCTGTATGGTTAGTGCAATGATTATGTTTTTTGTACGCGGTGAAGGAGCATTTGAACCATTCACGTTCTTGTCTATTTATATATGGTCAATAATGCCGGCGATACTCTTTTGTTCGGCAGTTGCAATCTGCTTTGAAGCAATTCCCCAACTCTCAGGTAGGCTCGGTGATGTGGCGTTTTTCTTCTTATGGGCGGCATTTCTTGCTATTCCGGTATCCATTTTAGAACAAAACGGGGATGCACGTTGGCTTCAAGGAATTGATATGATAGGCATAGTGCAAATCATTCATCAAATGAATGATCAATTTCATACATCCTCGATGTCAATAGGATTTTCAGAATATGATATATCAAAACCGCCGATTGTTATGACAGGGATTAACTGGCTCTTTAGCGATATGATGCTTCGCATAGCAACTATTATCGTTCCTGTGTTCTTTATGTTTGTCGGGTGGCTGTTTTTTCACCGTTTCAACCCCACGAAAATTAAATTTTCTGTACAACATTCAAAAAATACAATTTTTACAAAATTTAATTCAATAGTCAAACCCATTACAAGAGTGTTACGAATTGCTTCCAATGCTTCAGGCAAATCGTCATCATTATTGGGTGTTGTTCACGCTGATGTGTTGACTACTCTGGCGCTTTCTCCTTTTGTTATCATTGCAATGATTGTCTTTAATTTCATTTCATTGGTTACAAGCGCAGAAGCGTTACGAGGAGGAGTGTTACCTGCAATATTTGTTGTGTTAATTATTGCATTATCTGATATTGTCACACGCGATTCTTCTGCTGGAATGATGAATCTTTTGTTCACTGCGCCAAAGATTAAAAAGAATTATATCCTTTGGAAATGTATTTCTGCATTTGTTATAACAGTATGCTTTACGCTCATACCAATGATGAAGTTAGCATTTACGTTTCCCGTATCAGCTGTTTCTCTCTTCATTGGATCGATATTAATTACTGCGGGAGCAGTGGGGTTGGGAATTCTTACTCGTAGCAGGAAGGCGTATATGGGCATGTTCCTGATGCTTTTATATATCAGTCTTAATGCCGCCGGAGATCCACCCTTAGATTTTGCCGGGTTTTACGGTGTCGCTACACCTCTTGTTCAACTTGTCTATGCATCTATTGCAGGTGTACTCATCTTTTCTGCATTGATCAAGTACAACCGCAGTCTTCAAAATTAACAAAGTAGAGACGCATTGAATGCGTCTCTATAATCCCGAATAGTGGAATTACAAACAAATTTTTCGGTCATTACTCGTACCTATCCAATTTAAAATTCTCTCCAAGATAAATTCTTCGCGCTTCCGGATCATTCGCAAGATATTCTGCATTACCGGATTTTAATATCTTCCCTTCAAACAG
>ORJL011083322.1_pt1 | contig 17246 bp, 19 predicted proteins | sample 1779941 | NCBI WGS metagenome assembly ORJL01 (sample SAMEA104232317, study PRJEB22302) | groundwater metagenome | biome: forest; feature: aquifer; material: groundwater | place: USA | collected 2011-08-07 | depth 5.8 m | reverse complement strand
TGCGACGCCCCTCTCGACAGTTTCGGGGCAGTACTTCGTGGTGATCTGGAAAATCAAGCGGGGCGAATTATCGCCTTGACCGGAATAAACGAATTTGCGGGTGATCTTGCCGAACAACGACGCCACCACCCATAAAATAACCGAAGCCCCGAGGAAGAGCCAGAAAAATCCCAGGGCGTATGTCATCGAGAAGGTCTCATGTATTAGTCATACCCAAGTGCCAAATTCTATCATGTCCGCCTTCTCTTGTCATTCCTGGGAACGGTTAAGGATACGGAATCACTTTAGGAATCGCATGCCCTATCCGATTTGATACAATAGTTTAATGCCCAACGCTTTTTTCATCATAATCCTCGCCGCGATCCTGCTGGATTTCAGTCTCGACGTTGTAGCGAATATCCTGAACCTGAAGGCACTTAAGCTGGAACCTCCGGCGGGACTCGAGGGTGTCTATAAGCCGGAAGAGTACCGCCGTTCGCAGGAGTACACCCGCGTCGCTACCCATTTTAATTTCGTTTCGAGCAGCTTCAACTTGGTAGTTTTGCTCGTATTCTGGTTCAGCGGCGGTTTTAACTTTCTTGACGGCGTCGTCCGGAGTTGGGGATTCATTCCGCTTGTGAACGGCTTGCTCTACGCGGGAATACTGGCTGCCGGCTACGGACTCCTCGGGCTGCCTTTCAGCATTTATGAAACCTTCGGTATCGAAGCTCGGTTCGGTTTCAACCGTACCACCCCCCGAACGTTTATCATGGACATGATAAAGGGTGCCATCCTGGGAGTTTTGCTCGGCGGCCCCGTGCTGGCGGCGGTGCTGCTTCTGTTCCAGTACGCTGGCGCCTTTGCCTGGCTTTACGTTTGGACTGCAGTCACATTATTTTCCCTGGCCGTCTCTTTCGTCGCCCCAACCTGGATAATGCCGCTTTTTAATAAGTTCACACCTATGGAACCCGGCGAGTTGCGGGATGCCATCCTGAGCTACGCCAAATCGGTAAATTTCCCGGTCAAGAACGTCTTCGTCATGGACGGCTCCAAGCGGTCCACACGGGGGAATGCGTTTTTCACCGGCTTCGGCCGCAATAAACGCATCGCCCTGTTCGATACGCTCATCGCGAAACACACCCTAGGGGAAATGGTCGGCGTCCTGGCCCACGAGATCGGACATCACAAGAAAAAACATATCGTGCAGGGAATGATTATCGGCGTTCTGCACAGCGGGCTGGTACTGTTCCTCGTGTCGATTTTTATACGGAGCCAGGGGTTGTATCAAGCTTTCTTTATGCAGCAATCCTCTATTTACGCCGGGCTGATCTTTTTCGGCCTGCTTTACACTCCCCTCGAGTTCGTAATCGGCATCGCTTTGCAGATGATGTCCCGCCGGAACGAGCGGGAAGCCGACATATTTGCCGCGGAGACTACCGGCCATCCGCAAGACATGATCGACGCCCTGAAAAAGCTCTCCGCGGACAACCTGTCTAACCTCTCGCCTCATCCCTTCTTCGTCTTCTTGAATTATTCTCACCCGCCGCTTCTGCAGAGAATAGATAATATACGGAAGACTGAGAAGGTTCCAACCGAGGATAGCTAATACTAAATCCGAAATCCTAAGCACTAAATCCGAAACAAATACGAATGACAAAAATTCGGAATGACAATTGATATAGATTGCTTCGGTTCGAATCGAATTCGAAATTCGCAATGACATTCTAGGGTTGGACTCCAGCACACGAACGGTTACCTCAGGCTCCGGTACTTCTTTTCGAGATCCTCATCGCCCGGCTCGATGAGGAGCGAGCCGTCGGGAAAAAGGATGGTCGGGACGACCTTGTTCCCTTTATTGGCCTTCAAGACGAAGGCACAGGCCTCATCATCCTGCTCAATGTCGAACCAGTCGAATTCCACTCCCAGTCTCGCCAAACATCTTTTGGAGCGGGCGGTATCGGGACACCATCCGGTACCATAAACCCGGACCTTGTTTATATTAATGTCTATGCCTCCTCGAGTAATTATATAACGGCCGGGTCATCAAGGTGCTTCCCGCTTGCCTTTTCGTACGCCGGGAAGAAAAAATCACCGGGGGGGGCGCACCGGTGTGGAGTTTACACAAGTTGTTTTTCATTATTTACGCAGGGTAATATTGTAAGTATGAGGAGAAATAATGGCGGATAAGATTTGCGTTTACGGCACGAAATGGTGTCACGATACGATCCGGGCACGAACCTGCCTGGAACGGCTCGGCGTAGAATATAAATGGGTCGACGTCGATGAAGATGAAAAAGCCGGCGCCTATGTGCGGCAAATCAATAAGGGCAACCGCTCCGTGCCCACTATCGTATTTCCCGACGGCTCAATCCTTGTTGAGCCTAACGATAATGAACTAGAAGCGAAATGCAAGAAATAGTTGTTACATTTTTGTAACTTTTCCCAACTTTTATTTATAACTTTTCAATGTCCCGTACAATAAACTGTCAATCGGGAAGAGTCATTATTTCTTTCATTGCAGAAATTGAAAGCAAACTAAGGTTAAAGGGGTGAAAATGAAAACCAGGGAAATCAGCCGAAGGCATTTTATCAAGGCGGCGGGGGCGGCGGCGGCGGTAGCGGCACTCGGGAACCTGGCGGCATTTCCTGCCGGTTGCGGACCTAAAAAGGCGGCTTTTTCCAACAAACTACCGATACCGCCGCTAGCGAAAAATAGCAGCACCGGCTCTTCTAAGGTAGCTTTCGAACTAACCGTCCAAAAAGGGACGTCGCAATTTTTCGAGGGGAAAAATACGGCCACCCTGGGCTACAACGGGAATTACATGGGACCGGTACTGCGCGTGAAAAAAGGACAACAGGTAAGCGTCAAGGTGAAAAACACGCTCGATGAAGAAACGACGGTACACTGGCATGGGGTAATTGTCCCGGGAGAAATGGACGGCGGCCCTCACCAGACTATCGCCGCCGGCGGCGAGTGGAACCCGGGTTTCCTTGTTCAGCAGCAAGCCGCCACCGTCTGGTATCACGCTCATCCTTTAGGCAAAACGGCGCCCCAGGTGTATGAAGGGTTGGCCGGGGTATTCATCATCGACGATGAGGAATCGCAGGCTTTGAACATACCTAAAGATTACGGGGTAAACGATATCCCGCTGGTAATCCAGGATAGAAGGTTCGCTCCGGACGGCAGCCTCCTTTACATGGACGGGCCGGACGATGCTCTGTTGGGTATGATGGGTGATACGGTCCTGGTCAATGGAGCGGTAACTCCCGTCCTGGACGTGAGCACCGTTAAAATGAGGTTCAGACTGGTGAACGGCTCGAACGCCCGCGTCTATACCTTCACCTTGAGCAATAAGGCAAAATTCCGCCAGATAGCTTCGGACACAGGTTTTCTGGAAGCGCCGGTGGAACTGGATACCTTGCCGTTGTCACCAGGCGAAAGGGCCGAGATAATAGTGGACTTCTCCTCGAATGCAGCAGGCGACGTTGTCACTCTAAACAGCGGCGACATGAAGATCATGGACTTCAACATCAAGCAAAAAGGCAACGATGCTACGTCCATCCCTGCTAAGTTAACGTCGATCAGCAAAATCGCCGAAAAATCGGCTGTCAAAACCAGGAGTTTCAGATTTACCGGCGGAAGGGAACGGGCCGGCATCAACGGATTACAGATGAACGCTAAAACCGGTATGGACACGATTCACGAGACGGTGCAGGTCGGCGACACGGAAATCTGGGAATGGGTGGACCAGACCGGCTTGCCCCATCCGCTCCATATACATGGTGTTCATTTCCAGGTGTTGGACCGCGACGGCCAGCCTCCCCCGGCCAATGAGCAAGGGTGGAAGGACACCTTGCTTATCGACAACTCGCGTAAGGCCAGAGTGATAATGAAATTTACCCAGAAGGGTATCTACGCGTTCCATTGCCATAACCTGGAACATGAAGATGAAGGCATGATGCTGCAATATGAAAGTAAATAGGGCTTTTACACCAGCTTCACGTTGGTTTTTATACCGGCTTCCTTCAGGAACCGCAGCAGGATATCGCTCCGCAATTGGTTGCGCTGTTTGAGCGGAGCGACGTACTTCCCTTTCACCCAGATTTGCCTTGGTTCGACAAATATCAGGACGCGCGGGCCGGAGATGGCCTCTTTAAGGAAGTTCGGATAATCGTCCTGAAACGTATTGCACGCGTCTTCCAGGTAATTCTTCTCCTGGTCTTTTATGATCGAGTCCAACAGGGACAAAGCCTCTTCGGCATTACTGTCGGTTGAAATAGGGATACGCACTTCATCGAAGATGTAATCGGACTGTACCTTTTTGCCCTGTGACAGATAGTCCTTGGAATAGTTAAGTACCGGTTGGTCCAGGATGACGAGATTGGGGAGGTGTACGATGCGTCCGGTTACTTCGCCGCCGAGTTTTTCATCCTCGCCGACTTCTTCCAGCGATGTATGAAGCAAACCTAAACTTCTGACATCGCCTTTTACGTTGCCAACGCGGATTCTGTCGCCTTTCTCGTATATGCGGGTGAACATGATAACGAAATAGCCGAAGAAGCTGGCGATGTATTTCTGTAACGCGAGGGCCAAGCCGATGGCCACGACGGACGCGTAAGCAGTGGTTTGCGGCACTTTTATTGCCGCAATCACTGCCGCCGCTATCAGGCCGCACACAACGATGAACACCAGAAACATATTCACATAACGCATGGGGACACTTAAGCTCCGAAATTAACCAGAACACGTATTGTAGTCAAATGGAGGCGAGGTGTCAAACGTTACAACTCGGGACTGGAGACTGGAGACAAGATACAAACAAATTACAAGAAACAATATTCAAACGGATAAATCCGGATACCAAAAGTCAAAATGACAGAAAAATCTCCCTTACTCCCTCTTTACGAAAGAGAGAAAAACGGCTGGATTCAGAATCAAGTACGGAATGGTTTTTGTGTTAAAGCTTAATTGTTTCAAGGCTGTGTTAAAATATCAGCGTAAACGAGGTTTCGGAGGAAATTAATGGACGAAGTAGAGAGCCTTCTGAAAGAGTTGACGGAAGCGAGCGGTGTCCCCGGTTATGAGCGGGAGGTCCGCGACGTCATCCGGCGGCACTTTCAGGAGTTCGGAGAGATTTCCCAAGACAAAATCGGCAGTCTGATCTGTAAGAAAACCGGCACCGCCGGAGAACCCAGGATTTTAGTCGCCGGTCACATGGACGAGGTAGGCTTCATGGTTAAATACATCACCAAAGAAGGTTTCATCAGATTCACTCCCCTGGGTGGCTGGTGGGACCAGGTGCTGCTGGGACAGCGGGTTGTTATCAAGACCAACAAAGGAACCGTAACAGGAATAATCGGGGCCAAGCCGCCCCACCTTCTCTCCCGGGAAGAACGCATGAAGGTCGTCGAAAAAAAGGACATGTACATCGATATCGGTGCAACCAAACAGGAAGAGGTAGATGAGGCTGGAGTCCGCGTCGGCGATCCGATAATACCGGTCAGCGAATTTACTATTCTCGCCAACAAAAAGACGTACCTGGCCAAGGCGTTCGACGACCGTGTCGGCGTTGCCGTGGCTATAGAGGCAATGAAGAAGCTCGGTAAGGCGGGACATCCCAATACCCTGTTTTCGGTAGCGACAGTACAGGAAGAAGTCGGTGCCCGGGGCGCCACTACCAGTGCCGAACTCATCGACCCCGACGTTGCCATCATTCTTGAAGTGGAGATATGCGGCGACGTTCCCGGGATAAAACCCGAAGAATCGGCGGTCAAGCTCGCCGGAGGCCCGACGCTGCTTGCTTACGATGCCCTGATGATCCCGAATCTCAAGCTGCGCGATCTTGTTATCGATACGGCCAAAGCCGGTAACATTCCGCTCCAGGTTTCCGCTATGGAAGGCGGGGCGACGGATGGCGGACCGATACACCTGCATAAGAGCGGTGTACCGACCGTCGTGTTGTCCATCCCGACACGGCATATTCATAGTCACGGCGGCATAATCCACCGCCAGGACTTCGACAACACGGTCGAATTGACGGCTGCCATAATCCGAAAACTGGATGCCGGGACGGTCGCGGAACTGATTGTTTGAAAATGAATATCAGGTTTCTCGGGACGCACAATACCCTGTCCAGAGACTCCCGGTACACCTGCTTCGTTGTCGACGGAGTACTGGGAGTTGATGCCGGCAGTATTGCCTCGCAGCTCACTTTTGAGGAACAGAGAAAGATTGAGGCGGTGCTGCTCTCGCACGGCCACTACGACCATATCAGGGAATTGCCCGCGCTCGCTTTCAACAACGTTTTGTCGGCTAAGGCGATCCGGATTTACGGTACGAAAGAAACTCTGGATATTTTTTCCAGCCGCTTGTCCGACGGCAAGATCTATCCCGACTTCATCCACGGCACAACGCACTTCGAAAAGCCCGTTCTCGAACTGCACGAAGTGCGTGCTCTGGAACCATTCGCGGCCGGTGAATACAGCGTGCTGCCCGTGAAGATTCCCCATAATCCGTCTTCGGTCGGGTACGAGATTACAAAAGAAGGTAAACGGTTATTCTACACCGGTGACACCGGTCCCGGGCTGGCCGACGTCTGGCGTAACATCTCACCGGATTTGATAATTACCGAACTCACTGTGCCGGACCGCCTGCTTGAATTTGCCCGGGAATCGCGTCATTTGTGCCCCGGTCTGCTGCGGGAAGAATTAGAAGAATTACAACGTCAAAAGGGATATCTGCCGCGGGTACTGGCGGCACATCGTAACCCCGAGTTCGAACCGGAAATAGCTCAGGACATCAAGAAGGTGTTCCAGGATTTGCCGGTAGACATGATCTTGGCCATTTCGGACGAAATATACACGATATGAGTATCGCCAGACAGCTATTTCAATTCCAGGAAGTCGATATTGAGCTTGAAGCCGCGGAAAAGGCGGTTAGCGGCATTATGCATCAGCTTGAAGGCAGCGAAGCCCTGACAGCGGCGAGAAGCCAGCTGGCCGCGGAACGCCAACACCTGGCAGAACTGAAGAAGCAGCAGAGATCGTTAGAGCTCGACGCCGGCGCCATCAACGCCAAACTGAAAAGAGTCGAAGAAGAGCTCTACAGCGGACGCGTTCGTAATCCCAAAGAACTGTCAAATTTGCAGCGCGAATTTGAGATCCTGAAAGCCGACCGCAACAAGCTTGAATCCCGTGAACTCGAAATCATGGATCAGGCCGAGCAGGTCGGCAAGCGGGTGAGTTTTGCCGAAAAGGAGTTCCAGGTTCTAGAAGAGGGATGGCAGCGGCAAAAAGAGCAGCTGTCGGCCGATTTGGAGCATGCCAGGGCAGTGCTGGCCGAGATAACGCAGCGACGGCAGCAGTTGGCGGGCGGCATCGAGCCCTCCGCCCTCAAGACGTACCAGGATGTAAAAAGGGCGAGAGGTAAAGCCGTGGTGCCGGTTGAACGGGGGATTTGCACCGGTTGCCGGATAGCCCTCTCAGTAGCGGATACGCAGCGGGTGCGCAGCGGCCAGTTGGTGCGATGCGGCTCCTGCGGCCGGATACTCTATCTAGCGTAAAACCTGATCGTCAGGATACAATTACAAATACTTTTTCATAGCGTTTTGCTCACTAGTTGCAGTAATGGAAGGTTATAAGAGAATGCATAGCGTTAAACCCGCGGCATATTTATCGCACGCCGGGAATCGGATTGTCGTGACTTCCCCTTACAATGCCGGCTTCGTCGCGCAATTAAAAGCGGGAACGAAGTCACGCCGCTGGAATCCGGAAAAGAAAGCCTGGTCGGTGGACGTTAGCGAAGAGCAGAAACTGCTCGATATTGTCGGTCAATTTTACCAGGTGGTGGAAGGCAAGGAGGCCAGTCCGGCAGCAGCTTCCGGTAAAGTTCCTGATGCCGGGACAGTGTCGTTTTTAAAGACCGAAGCGGAAGTCGAGATATGGACAGATGGTGCCTGCTCCTCCAATCCGGGACCCGGCGGCTACGGCATCATATTCAAGAACCAGGGACGTAATTGGGAAAAATCGGGTGGTTTCCGGTTGACCACGAACAACCGGATGGAATTAATGGGAGTCATCGTCGCTCTCGAAACGCTGCCGGCAAACAGCAAAGTAAGACTTTTCAGCGACTCACTGTACCTGGTCAATTCCCTTACCAAAGGCTGGGCGGAAGGATGGCGGGCCCGGGGGTGGATAAAAAAGGGTGGTCATAAGGTGCCTAACGCCGACCTGTGGAAAAAACTTCTGGACCTGTGCAGCCGGCATGAAGTCGATCTTCAGTGGGTGAAAGGCCACAACGGCAGCCTTGAGAATGAACGCTGCGATGAGATGGCGGTTGCCGAGTCAGGGAACAGTAATCTGCCGGAAGATGAGGGATATCGACCAGAGAAAAAGCCGATCAAAGCAAAGGATTTCGGCTCTCTGCTCCAGCCTTAGCTATTCGTGGTTTTCGGAGATAATGCCCGGGGTTCCTTGACCATGAAGACGACACCCAGCATCGCGACGAAAGACAGGCCAGCACCAAGGTAGAACGGTAATTCGGGATTGAAGGCGTCCCACAGCCACCCGGCGATAAGACTAGCGGGCAAAAGAAAAAGACTCATCACTCCGTTGTATAGCCCGTAGGCGGTCCCTCGTCTTTCCGCCGGGACGAGGTCGGCCACAAAAGCTTTTCCCACCCCCTGGAATGCCCCGTAATAAATGCCGTAACCGGCGAACAGCAGCCATGTCTGCCAAATGTTCGAGGCCAGAGCGAAACCCAGGTAGATCAAAGCAAAAACGGACCAGCCCAGGATTATCAGCCGCTTACGCCCCACCCTGTCGGAAAGTATCCCCGCCGGCCAGGCGATAAGGGCATAAACGATATTGAACAGGACGAGCATTCCGACTACCTGTATCAAGGGAATGTCGAGGTGCTGCGCCCTCAGGATGACAAAGAAATCACTGAAGTTGCCCAGCGTGAAGACGGCCAGGATTGCCAGGAATATCTTAAACCGCAAATCGAAAGGAGTGGTTTGAAGCAAAGAACCATCCTTTCCGTCAGTGGACGCGCGCCGTGTCTCCCGCACGAAGATAAGCACTACCGCCACAGCCAGCGCCGCCGGAATAATGCCGCCGATAACGAGCCAGTGGTAGCTTTTCAGGGTGATCTGCGTCGCGTTCCCTTCGACGGCGTAAATAATAATCGCCGACAGGGTCAACCCGATCACGGCACCTGTCGTATCCATCGCCTGGCGCAAACCGAAACTGCGTCCCCTTTCCGCCGCATGAATAGAATCCGCGAGGAGGGCATCGCGGGGCGATTCACGGATGCCTTTGCCTACCCGGTCGCCCATCCTGACCGCGGTGACGATACCCCAACTGCCCGCCACGAGCATAAGGGGCTTGACCACGGTCGCCAGGCTGTAGCCCAGGGCGGTCAGGAGTTTGGGGCGGTGGATCTTGTCGCTGACACGGCCGCTGAATATCTTGAACACCGCCTCGGTGCTGTCGGAAAGTCCGCCGACCAATCCGATGATCGCTGTCGGCACGGCCAGAACGTTGGCCAAAAACAACGGCAGCAGGGTAAAGATCATTTCGCTGGACGTGTCGGTCAGCAGGCTGGTGAGGCCGAGGAAAAAGACATTGGGGTGAACTCCCCAGATCTTGCGTTGCTCCGTTTCGATGAGTTGTGTTTCGGACAAGTATTTCTCCTGAGTGACTATAGTAGCATCTCCCTGCTGTTTAAGCTATATGCCCGTTAGTAGAGAGAGGTCAGAACTAAATTTACCATTCCGTGCGTGACACGGAATCCAGAAAGCCAGCCTTAAAATTTAAAAGCCCGAGATACTGGAGTTGGACCCTTAAATGCGCCCAATCTCGATTTGACACCCCTTGAGGCCAATAGCTAGAATTCCTCAGATGATTTCAGCAGTACTTCTCGCCGCCGGGGAATCGAAACGCATGGGGCAGCCCAAGCAGTTGCTGCCGCTGGGAGACAAAACTCTCGTCGAGCATGCCCTCGACAACCTGCTTGCTTCCCAGGTGGGCGAAGTCGTCGTGGTTACCGGAAATCAAGCCGAAGCGGTAGTAAAAAAGGTCGGCAAAAGGCCGGTGAAAGTAGTCATGAATCCCGATTACCGTCTGGGCATGAGTACTTCGTTAAAGAAGGGACTAACATCGATAAATAAAGATGCCGAAGGGGTTATGGTGGTTTTAGCCGACCAACCTTTCATCGACGCTGGGTTGATCAACCGGTTGATCGATGAGTTTACCTGCCGGAACAAGGGCATCGTCGTCCCGGTTTTCCAGGGTAAAAGAGGGCATCCCATAATCTTGGCCATCAAATACCGGGACGAGTTATTGCAGTTGCAGGGCGACGCCGGGGCTAAGGCAATACTGGAAAGGCATCCCGACGATGTCCTGGAAGTCGCCGTTGCCGGCGGGCAAATACACGTCGATATCGATGATATGGAAAGCTACGAATTGCAGAAAAAGAAACTCGAAAAGCGAACGGACCAATAGAGGGCAGTGGACCAGGACAAAGTGCTCCGGAAAAATAGTCGCAATCGAAAGTCGTTCCTGGTTGTCCTTTTATTTGCCGTAGCTGTTGTTTGGCTTTCGTCAGGGTGCATAACAACGACCGTGCCGTCCGTCGCCGGGCCCAAGACCGATAACAGTTCTTCTCCTACAACAGTTAATCTTACGACGATTTTTGAAGTCTATTCCGGCAATTTTCGGGCGATGACAGGCTCCCCGTATGAAATGCTGCTGGTGCGCGGCGACGGCTTCGTTTATTATGAGGCCGGAACCCGCAACTATTTCCGGCAAACGGCTAACTTCACCATGCGGCAGGGGCAGCTATCCTTGGAGGAAGTGGCAAAACTACAAAGCCTTATCGAGAAATGTCCGCAGGAGACATATAGCCAATTCGGCAGCGATCAACCTGCTTTCGCGGGGCCGTATGCTTTTGTTTTTTCTCCGACCCGGGCGATCTGGGCTCACGAACAAACCGGCAGCCAAATATTGGCGAATTTCGACCCGTTCACCCAAAACCTCACCGGTTTCCCCGACATATCCGGCGAGGCAAAAGCACTCTGGGCTGAGCTATTGAGCGTAGTCAAATCAACGGTGCCGACCGACGTCCACCCCGGGTTATGGCCTGACCAGTATTTCGATGGGCGCAATTACGAGGTTAGACCCGAGCCGGCCGCAAAAATGTAATCGCCCCAGCTGGCGTAAACAGCCAATTTGCATACCGGTAACCCATTCTGATATAATTTCCATTATGGAAATATTGAAGAATGGAAGCATTCCTCAAGGCCAGGCCGGTACCATCGAAGAACAGGTCAAGCAGGTAGTACACGGTTTTGTCCAGGTTTGGAATAAGTTCGAAGAGACCATTGCCCGCGAAATGGCAGCCCATCCCGACTTTAAGAAATCGGCACGGGAATCGCATTTCGGCGCCAATAACGATATTCTCTTCCGCGTAGGCACCGTACTGAACAGTTCTCCCGGCTTGACGATGGGAGAGCTGAGCAGTGCGCTTTCGGTACCGCTTTCCACGGCCACAAGGATTGTCGATTCGCTGGTAGACCTCGGCTATCTGGAGCGGTTCTCCGACTCCGAAGACCGGCGGGTTGTCCGTGTGCGGCTTACGCACAAAGGCGACAAGGTGTACAAATTTATCGACGGCCGGATTGCCGAGCACGTGCGCGAACTTGCTTCCAATCTTTCCCGGGATGAAATGGCGACGCTCATGAAGTTATTGAGCAAAGTCGCTTTCACGGCAAATCAAACTCTAAAATAAGGGGGGGGAAGGGGATGATACGGGGGTTATTCGGCAACTTTAAACTCGCACTTTTTCTCGCTTTTAAGTCCATCTGGAAAGGCAACCGGTGGGCGGTGCTGCTGATTATCAGCGTTATGGCACTCAGTTTCGCCCAGTTGATACTGACTCCGTCGATTATTTCAGGAGTGACCAAGGCTCTCAACGCGCAGCAAATTAACACGCTTTATGCCAACCTGCTGATCGATCCCAAAACTGATGCGTACCACGTGGAAAACGCCAGTGCAATTCAGGCGCTTGTGGAAAATCAGCCCGGAGTTCTCGCCTCGTCAGTGCATCTGACCAGCGGTGCGGTCATCGAATACAACTGGCAGACAGCCAACTCGACTCAAAAATCTAACGGGGGCAATTACCGTGTTATCGGAATCGACCCGGAAAAGGAAAGGCGGGTAACGACGATAAGTCAAACGCTGATATCCGGTAGTTACCTGGCAGCCGGGGACAAGGACCAGATAGTCCTCGGCGTGGAAATCGCCGGCGGGCTTCAGGCATCCAGCGCGTCTTTCCTGAATCTGGGTGGGGTTAAGGTTGGCGATAAGGTCAGGCTGACTTATTCCAACGGCACGCAACGGGAATATACCGTAAAGGGAATCTTCAAAGCCCGCGAAGGCGAGGCCGATCGTCAGGCTTTTATTACTTATCCCGAGATGGCTTCGGTCATAGGGCAGGGCTTTAACGATAAAGCCAGCCAGATCCTGGTCAAGACACAACCCGGATTTATGGAAACCGATGTTGCTGCCGGCTTGAAGACTTTAGGGATAAACGGCGTAGTCAGAACCTGGGAAGAGTACGGAGGCGGCATGGGGGAGGTAGTCGCCAGCTTTAATGTAATCGCCTCGCTCATCAGCGGCATCGGGCTGGTAGTCGCCGCCATCGTCATGTTCATCGTCATATATATCAACGCCATCAGTAAAAAGCGGCAGATCGGTATATTGAGGGCCATCGGAGTCAACCGTTTTTCCATTTATGTGTCATATCTCTGCCAGGCATTGTTTTATGCGGTAGTAGGAATCGTTCTCGGCTGGCTCCTCTTCGGATATGTTATTCAGCCTTATTTTGCCGCCCATCCGTTGGACCTGTCTATCGGCAAAGTGAGCTTGTTTATCGAACCGTCGACAGTCCGCAATTCCGTCATCGGAATCATCCTGGCGGCAATTTTTGCCGGAATCATCCCGGTAATAAACGTAACGCGGCAAAGCATTATTAAAGCTATTTGGGGAAACTAGAAAATGATTAACGTAAAAGAATTACACAAAATATACGGTAATAGTGCTTCCGGTACTCATGCTCTCAAGGGCATCAATCTGAAAGTGGCACCGGCCGAGTTCGTGGCCATAATGGGACGAAGCGGCTCCGGCAAGTCTACTCTATTGCATATGCTCGGCCTTCTCGACACGCCGACCAGGGGTGAACTTTTCCTTGAGGGGAAGAATGCGATGGGACTCTCCGACGAGCAAAAGGCATCGTTCCGTTTGAGCAAACTGGGATACGTATTCCAGGAGTACTCTCTGGTCTCGGAAATGACTATCCTGGAGAATGTGTGTCTGCCGGCGCTTTGCATCGGCCGCGGGGGCGACTACCGCCGGGAAGCAGGCGAACTTCTCAATACGGTTGGGCTGGGGCACCGCCTGACCCATTATCCTAACGAGGTCTCCGGCGGCGAGCAGCAGAGGGCAGCCATAGCACGAGCTCTCATCAATAAGCCTGCTATTCTGTTCGCTGACGAGCCGACTGCCAGCCTGGACATTAATTCCGCCAGGGTCGTTCTGGAGCTGTTCCAGAAGCTGAACAAGGAGTTGCACCAGACAATTGTCATGGTCACCCATGAGCCGGAAGACGAAAAATACGTCGACCGCGTTATCTGGATCAAAGACGGCCTGGTAGCGGAGAACGGGTAGGGATAACGCTTCAAAATCCGAAACAAATTCTAATTACAAAAACACAAATTACAAGTTAAAGCGGCACTAACCCTGAGATGTTGCTTCCAACGATCGGGAGCCAAAGGCTGGGTTGACAAATGCGTTATATCGAATGTAATATAACATATTCTTTCGGCCCAACCTCAACTGCGAGACTAAAATCCATGAATAAAAACCGTAAGCCGTCGAATATTTTGCATCAACCGCATCTGCACCCCGGATACGAAGTCCGGGGACGCGTCTGGTTGGACAAGGATGGTGAGTTGTATATAGGCGGAGGCAGGGCCATTCTCCTCGAAAAAATCGACGATTTAGGTTCGATAGCCGCCGCTGCCCGGTCGATGGGACTGGGTTACCGCAATGCCTGGTTGTGGATACAAACGGCCAACCGCCTGGCAGGAATACCCCTCGTTGAGAAAATCACCGGCGGTTCCGGCGGCGGGCACGCCCGGCTTACGGCTGAGGGGAGAAAAGCGGTTGTTCAATACAAAGAACTTCATGCCAAATTCGAGGAATTCCTTAACGCTCAGGGAAGCAACAAATAAGAAAACTTTACGGAGAAAACGTACATGCTGGAGATATCTCAAGAACTGGTTAAACTGTTAGCGAAAGGAGAATCGGCGGCTTTAGCGACAATTATTTCCAGCCACGGTTCCGCCCCCAGGAAAGCGGGAGCGAAGATGCTTATCCGGGGCGATGAATCTTTTCTCGGCAGCGTGGGTGGCGGCGGGGTGGAGCTGCAGGTGAGCCACAAAGCCATGGAGATAATGAATACTGGCGACCCGCAGATGGTGCACTTCGACCTCGCCGGCAAGAACTGCGTGGCTCAGATGATCTGCGGCGGTCAGGTAGATATTTTCCTGGAAACACGCTTGCGGGACAACAAGACCGCACTGGAGATACATCGCGAGATCGTGAACCTGGCATCGAAAGGGGAATCGGCCGTCCTGGCGACGGTGATTTCCAGCCGCGGTGCCGTTTCCGGCAAGCCGGGAGCCAAGATGCTTATCCGGAGAGACAACAGTGTCCTGGGGAACGTGGGTGGCGACGGTGTCGAGCCTCAGGTCCGCGAAAAGGCTCCTCAAATACTACGGCACGCCGAATCAAAACTGGTACACTTCGAAGTGACGGATAAAGAGCATGCCGGGCAGATGGACGTCTTCATGGAACCGATCCTGCCTCCGGCGACATTGTATCTTTGCGGTGCCGGGCATATTTCTCAAAGCACGGCCGCATTCGGCAAAATGCTGGGTTTCAAGGTGACCGTTATCGATCCTCGCCCGGAGTTCAATAACACCGAGCGGTTTCCCGACGCAGATAACCGCATTATCGACGATTACGCTCTATCCTTGCCGAAGCTGAACATCGGCGAAGAAGGGTATATCATCATATGTACGCCGGGGCACCTCCTCGACGAACAGTGCCTCTATTTCGCTGTCGGTACCAAGGCAAAATATATCGGTATGATCGGCAGCAGGAAGAAGGTCAAGGAAACCAAGGAACGGCTCATTCAGAAAGGCATCCCGCCCGAGCAGCTCGAAAAGGTCCACTCCCCTATCGGACTGGAGATCGGGGCCGAGACACCGGCGGAGATCGCCATAAGCATCCTGGCCGAAATAATCAAGGTGAGAAGAGCGACGGAAAGGTAGGGATCCAATTGCGAATTGTCATTACGAGGGCGAAGTGCTGATTCATTGTTCATACGGCATCCCGTATGAGTTTACGAAATCGGGACCCGTGGTAATCTCGGTGAATTTATAGGGGTTGCTTCCAGTGTTATCGGAATGAAACGGGAAATCCGGGGCAATAAGCTTACGAACGATTTCTGGATTCCGTATCGAGTACGGAATGACAGACAAGAAACGGAGAAAACATGATGCCCGTAGATAACCTTAAGGTCCTTATCAGAGGCGGTGGGGAACTGGCCAGCGGTGTCGCTCATCGTCTGCATCAGAGTCACTTCAAGGTATGCTTGATCGAGACCGACCACCCTCAGGCAGTAAGGAGAGGGGTCTCCTTCTGCGAGGCGGTTTACGAGGGGGAAAAAACCTTAGAGGGTGTGACCTGCAAGCTGCTCAATAGGGTCGATAAGATAACCGACGCCTGGCAAAAGGGCGTGATTCCGCTGGTGGTCGATCCCGAAAACAAGACGAAAGACGTTATAAACCCCGACGTTGAGATCGACGCCATAATCGCCAAGGAAAATCTGGGTACACGGATAACGGATGCCCCGCTGGTGATCGGACTGGGGCCCGGATTTTCTGCCGGCAAGGACGTGCACGTGGTCATCGAGACCAATCGCGGTCATAATCTCGGCCGGATAATTATGCGCGGTGAAGCAGAGTCGGATACCGGCATCCCCGGAGCTATCGGCGGTTTTGCCAAGGAAAGGGTCTGGCATGCCCCCGTGGCCGGGCTTTTCACCACGCAGAAAAAGATCGGCGACCGCGTTGCCGCCGGCGATGTCGTCGCGCTGGTTGACACTACTCCTGTGAAAACGGAGATCGGCGGTATGATCCGCGGACTTTTGCGGAACAACACTAGGGTACGAAAGGGTATGAAATTGGGTGATATCGATCCACGTGGCATCGAGGAGTATTGCTATACCATATCGGACAAGTCCCGGACGATTTCGGGAGGAGTCCTGCAAGCGATAATGACGAGATATAACGGGAAATAACCAAGATGCAAGAGACAAAAACCAAACAATATCAATTACCAAATTCCAAATTACGTATACGTTCTTCACCTTACTCGTCTCCCCTAAAGAGGGCTTTGTATCAAATGTCATTCTGAGGAGAGAAACAACGAAGAATCTGGGCGTGGAGGGGTTCAGTTCACGTTCATTCCACCACCCCCAGACCCTTCGTCCTTTGGAGGAAGGACTCAGGGTGACAAAAAAGAGAATAATACTTTTAATACAAGCTCCCCTCAAGGGAGAGGAAATGGCTTGGGGACGTTACGATAAATGCAAACAAAACAGATGGACTCAATCGATTTAAACCGTGTCAACGCCCTATGGGTGAAGATATACCCTTACCTGGCGGCTCAGGCCATGGAACACTACGGCAGGGCAACGGGCAAAGTCCTAGAAATGGGGCCGTTTTCGGGCGGAATTGCCCGGGAGCTGGGCCGGCGTTATCCGAAGCTCGATATTGCGGTCAACGAAGGGTTTTCGTTCCAAAACGGGAAAAACAAAAAGTTCGACTTGATAATTCTGCGGGGAGCGTTCTTCTTCATATTCGACGATAAGCCGCTGCTCCGCTCTATTTTCGAGGCCTTGAAAGACGGTGGTACAGCGTTTGTCGGCGGCGGGTATGGTAAAGATATTCCCCGGGCTTTGATCGATGAGATCGCCGACGAATCCCGCATTTTGAACGACCGGTTGGGGCGCCGCCGGGTCACCCTCGAAGAATTGCGCGAATTAGTCAAACTGTCCGGGTTAAACGGTAACTGCCGGATCGTAGAGGAAGGCGGGGTTTGGTTAGTCGTCAAAAAATAGGCATGAGCCTCCGGCAAGC
>ORJL010803352.1_pt1 | contig 17251 bp, 18 predicted proteins | sample 1779941 | NCBI WGS metagenome assembly ORJL01 (sample SAMEA104232317, study PRJEB22302) | groundwater metagenome | biome: forest; feature: aquifer; material: groundwater | place: USA | collected 2011-08-07 | depth 5.8 m | reverse complement strand
TCCCTCTTTAATAAGACCTTTATCCTCGCCATCCTTAATCATGGCATAGCCAATTCTGTCCTTTACACTTCCCGCTGGATTAAAGTATTCTAACTTGGCAATCACCTTGGCATCCAAACTGTTCTGTGCATTGTAATTCGACAACTCCAACAACGGGGTGTTCCCAATTAGATCTGTTAAGCTCTTTGCAATCTTTGTCATCTTTCATCCTCCTAATATTTTAATATCATAGTATTCCAATAAGATTTAATGGTTTAGTTGTTATTCAGATAATAATACATAATGAAGATTATTTCAATACCTTTGGTAAATATATTTTTATTTTTTCCATAACTCTAATCTTCTTAAATCATTATAAATCATCATAGATTTTTTTCCCAGAGAACTTGTCTAAGAAGAGAAGTTTATTCTTAAGCTAGTTTTAGTAAGAAACAAAAATATAATTCGCATCTACCTGGATGCTATAGCTTTTTCAGATATTGCCGGATAATAGGTCAGCCAACCACCGCTTAAGTTCTTAACCTTATTAAATCCATGACCCTGCAAAATACGACAGGCCAAATAACCCCGTAGTCCAACCCGACAATAGACTACAATCTCTTTATCCTGAGGAAACTCTGCTAAACGATCTCTGATCTCATCAACGGGGATAAGTATTGAACCAGATATGTGACCAGCTTTATATTCTGCTTCAGTACGCACATCAATAACTACAGTAGTTTGTAGATCTAGTTCTCCAAGTTGATGCCAATGAATAACGGAAACATCACCGTTTACAATATTCGCGGCAACGTAACCAGCCATGTTAACTGGGTCTTTGGCTGAAGAAAAGGGTGGCGCATAAGCTAACTCAAGTTCAGTTAAATCAAAGACCGTGTCCCCGCGACCAAGAGCAGCAGCAATATCATCGATCCGTTTATCCACCCCACTCGTACCCACAATTTGCGCACCAAGAATTTTACCAGTTTCCGGGGCGAAAATTAGCTTAATTGACATTGCTGTAGAACCGGGATAATAACCTGCACTAGACACCGGATGTGTAAACGATACTTGGTAGGGAATCCCGAGGCTTTTTAGTGTCTTTTCGTTGGCACCTGTTGAGGCAACGGCTAAATCAAAGATTTTAGCAATGGCTGTTCCTTGTGTTCCTTTATAACTTGCCTTATGCCTGGCTATAACATCTGCAACAATACGTCCTTGTTTATTGGCAGGCCCTGCTAAAGGAATAAGCGTAGCTTGTCCAGTTACTATATTATTCACCTCAATAACGTCGCCAAGAGCATAAATGTTTGGATCAGAAGTTTCAAGCTTTTGATTAACTTTAATACCGCCAAGCTTCCCTATTTCTAACCCTGCCTCCTTCGCTAATTTAATCTCTGGTTTCACACCGATCGCTAAAATAACGAAATCTGTGGCAACGCGTTGGCCACTTTGTAAAATGACCTCGGTTTGATGATCCTCGGTTTCAAAAGCAGCTACGCCATCGTTTAAAATTAAGTCTACGCCTTGAGCACGAAGATGCTTGTGAACATTGACGACCATATCAAAATCGAGAGGCGCCATAACTTGATTGCCCATCTCCACAATCGTCGTTTTTACATTACGAGCTACAAGGTTTTCCGCCACTTCAAGTCCTATAAATCCACCACCAATAATTGTAACTTTCTGTGGTTGTTGCTTGTCCAAAAATGCTTTGATTTGATCAATATCAGAAACACTCCGTACAACAAAAGACTTCACTAGGTCGAGGCCTTTGATCGGTGGTTTGATAGGAGCTGATCCGGTAGAAAGAACCAAACGGTCATAGGATTCTCGATACGTTCGACCGTTACTATCTTGCACCTCAATTTCCTTTTCCGTTGGATAGATACTCATAACTTCGCTGTTAACACGGACATCAATATTAAAACGTCTTTTCATCCCCTCAGGGGTTTGCACGATAAGCTTATCTCGTTCCTTAATAACATCACTCAGATAATAAGGTAATCCACAATTAGCATAGGAAATATATTCACCACGTTCGAAGATAATAATCTCTGTGTCTTCCTCCAAACGCCTAAGTCTTGTAGCAGCACTCGCCCCACCCGCAACACCACCAACTATTAAAACCTTTTTATTCATTAACGATCACTCCTCAACTTAATAGTTTATTAATAGCCCTTATTATTTATATTATACCAACAATGAAGATTCAACGGTAATTTAAAAAGAACTCTTTTTATGAGATTAAGTATATATGATTCCACTGCAGAAACCCCCTAGTAATAAGTCCAGCAAAATTGCATCCTTCGGCGGAAGTATTTATTCAGAGCCAGCACCTTTGGCGTTAGTCATCCTACGTCGCTCTCTCTGCAATTGTTGCTTGATACTTTTTACAACAGAATCATTAATATTACTGATTATAGAAGGAATATTAGGAAGGATGTGGAACCCTAAATGTTAGCGGATGAGACGCGTGATAAACATCTTAAAAAAGTTACTAAAATGGGACAATACCCTTACGTCTAAAGGGCGATATTCGCGACATTGGTTCGTGAATATCGTATAAAATGGAGGTATCTGCGACATTTGTCGGGAATCCGCGAATCGTTATCCGAAACACGGGTGAAAGTATTAGAAACCCTTAATGACAAGAGTTTAAGTTAATGGTAAAATGTAAAGTAAGAGAGTAAAATTCTGGGAGTGAAATGTATGAGTGAATTAATTTCAAAGCTTCCGGAGAATTATCAAAAAGACATATACTCTGCAATAGAGATACTTAAAAATGCTGGATGTAAAGAAATATTTATTTTTGGTTCATTAGTAGCTGGTACTTATAGAGAAGATTCGGATATCGATATAGCAATAAAAGGATGTTCGCCCGAAAACTATTTTAGTTTGTTAGGACAATTACTAACGACCTTGAGTCGTCCTGTGGATTTAATAAATCTAGATAGAGAAGATGCATTTGCAAAATATCTTGAGAGAGAAGGTGAACTCCACCGTGTCTCTTGAAAAGGCAATTTCCCAAATAAACTTCGAAATACAGCAAATAGATGAATTGTTTATCTCATATAATGAACTATTTGAAAAGTGTAGAGTCGAAGAACCATCCTTAATTGAACTTACAGCGATAGGTTCGGTATTGCATTCCTTTTACAATGGCATAGAGAATATCTTTAAAACAATAAGAAAAAATATTGATGGGAAACTCCCTGTAGGCCACCATTGGCATAGTGAACTTTTACTACAAATGTCCCAGGATACATATAATCATTCTTCTGTTATTTCGGAGGGTTTGAAAGGTAGATTATCTGAGTACTTAGCTTTTAGACACTTCTATCGTAACTCGTATTCATTTTTCTTAAAGTGGAATGAGTTAAAGAAGCTTGCCGATCCTGTGGTATCTGTATGGTCGGAATGTAAGGCTGAGTTAAAAATGTTCATGGACAGCCAAATATAATTAATATAAACGTGTATGCCCCGGAATCTAATTCTGGGGTTACATTTTGCATGTAGGAGTATGGGGCCCCGTGCATCGGATAATTACTAGAGATTTATGATGGTCCTAGATACGAAAAAAGCCATCGATATTGCGCCAGGATAAGTCTGGTAAAGGGGAATGCCTTTGGGCTGAAACCTTTAGTAGGAACCTAGTAGGGAGGAAGTGACCTGCCCGGTAAGTATGGTCAACAGCCGGAAGCGAGTCTTGCATGGTAGGAAGCGATTTCTAGTGTGAAGCGTAGACAGCAAGTGCAAAAGCTGTGTGATTGAGCCTCGAAAAGCTTTTCGTTGGAGCTTTCGTTTTTATCGATGCGAGAGCAGCACAAGGGTACCTTATAGACCTGGTATCATTGTCCGACCGGGGTCTAAGAGCAGAGCAAATGCACAAGAGGTTCCCCAGGAACCTGTGAGGAACTGTTACGTCCATCTTAAGTGTCCGGTGGGTATTACGGGATACACGGATAGGTTGTTGTGACAAAATTTCCTACAATTGTCTTCCTGTAATTCTATGCGGTTTTAGCCTTTCTGTCCATTGCTGACATTATTAAAAAACACCCTGGCTTAGTGTGAAAGTGAGCCAGGGTGTTTTATTCGTTATTATCACTTCTTTATTGCGCGCTTCTGCGGCAGAAAATTATACATTCTCAACGCTCCAGTCACAACAAAGAGCACCAGACCGAAGGGTAAGAGGGCAACGGCGTACTCTATCAACGTCGGCGTATAGGCCCACGAGCTGACAAAGACCGGCAGGCTTTCGCGAAGCTGACCCAGGGCCACAGGGTATGCCCAACTTTCTATCCCCGCCCCTGGAATGGATAAGGTCAGTGGGATGGCATTAAAGGCCGGGAACATCAGCATCATGCGGTGGGCAAAAACCCCGATAAAGAGGAGCACACTTCCAATAATCAGAGCCTTGTAACTACTTTTTCCCTTCTCTGTGAAAAAGAAAATCATCGTGAAGGCTGGGAGTAGGATTTCTGTCGCATAGAGAAATCCGTAGCGGCCAAAAACAAGGGAAAGGGTTTCCGCGGCTTCGGGTTTCCCCCACCACCCATGGACAATAAGGTCCATCGAGACGAAGAAAAAGTGCACAACCAAGGCGCCAGCAACAATCAAAGCCATTATTTGGAACGCCCCCTGATACTGTTTAAACTGATCTTTCCCCACAGCGAAAAGAGAAATCACGAGTACTAGGGCAGTTCCGGAGGCGACAGCAACAGAAACAAAATCCGGAGGCAACACTGCCGTGTTCCACCACCCTCGGGAAGCTTGTGTGGCAAAGATCAGCGCCGTCACCGTGTGAATCAAGATGGCCACAGGTAATCCGACGAGCGCAACGCGTTTGGACCATTTTTTAGATAGTGCATCTACGTCTTCCTGGGAGCGCGTTTTTGTCCAGCCGTTAAAGAAACCACGCCCTTCCTTTTTCCAATCCGGCAAAAGTTGCACATAGACGCTTAAAAAGGTGATGATTAAATAAGCTGTGATGACGATAACATCCCAAACCAGTGGAGATCGGAAATTTGGATAAATGAAGATCTTCCAGACCCGCTCCATCCGTCCCATATCCGGGAAAATCATGGCCCCTGCACCTAATATACTGGCGAAAGCAGAGAGGGAAGCAATACGGGTAAAGGGCTTGAGTTTTTCAATATTAAAGAGATAAACAGAAGAGGAAATGATCAGTCCTCCGGCAGCAACCCCCACAAAAAACGCAAAGGTCGCAATATATAAACCCCAGCTAAAGGGATTTCGCATATTAGTCACGATTAAGCCGTTTTTCACTTGGTAACCCCAGGCTACTAAACTGATGAAGATTAAAGCAACTGATAAGCCCAATAGGGCATTACTTTTTCTCACGTCTACCCACCTCCTAGCGTATTGGCTTCGTAGTCGCCAGATAGAATACTTTGGGTGATGTACCCAGTTCTTCTTTCAGGCGATACGTTTGCCGTTTCCGTATTAGTTTACTGACTTCGGTACTAGGATCATCGAGGTCTCCGAAAATCCGAACCTTCCCTGGACAACCCCGAACACAGGCTGGTTGTTCCCCTTTAGAGGTGTATTGCACACAAAACGTACATTTTTCGACCACACCTAAGGGTCGATCAGGAGTGAAAACTAGCCTCCCATCCTTATCTCGGAAGTCGACAGGGTATCCATACTCATACCCCTTCTCATAGCCAACCCGCTCCTTAGCCTTTTTGGGATCTTCCCAGTTGAATTGACGAACCCCGTAAGGACAAGCTGCAATACAGTATCGACAGCCAATACAGCGTTCATAGTCTATCAAAACCACGCCACGTTCATCGGTATAAGTGGCACCAGTAGGACAAACCTTTTGGCAAGCAGGATTATCGCACATTTGACAGGACACTGGCAGAAAATCCATTTGCAGTTCTCCATCTTTGCCGACGGCGGCTTGATGGAATGAACTTCCTGGGGTAAATACCCTATTCCACCATGTCCCTGGCGGCTGCGCATTGTGAGATTTACAGGCTACTGCACAGGATCGACAACCAATGCAACGATCAAGGTCAACCACCATCCCAAGTCTCATTTCACATCATCCACCTTTCTCACATCACAGAGGCATTCGTTCCAGGCCGTGTTTGGGGCCCACATGCCGGGGACAAAGTAAATTTCATGAGTCGATTTAATGAAGGGATAAGTCAAGGTATTGTAAGACGCTCCATTTAAATAGCGGCTCCACCAGCCCTGCTCAAAAACAGCCTGCTTAAGACCCACGCCTGGATCGATAATCGCGTAAGCCGTAAGTTTGCCGCGATCATTGAAAATTTCAACTGAATCCCCTTCTTTGATCCCTTTTTCTTTGCTATCCTCGGGACTGAGCCACACTCTCGGCTTCCCCTCTTGGAGTTCATTCATCCAGACATTGTTGGAATGCGTGGAGTGTACTCGGTAAATGGCATTCCGGGTGACATAGCTAAATTTATATTTTTCTTTAGCTAGTGGATTTAAGGCGTACTCGCTTTCCTCAAAGGGAGGTTTATGCACCGGAAGCGCCTCTCCCATCTGAAGCATGATGTCTTCGTCTTTGTAAAATTCTATCCGTCCGCTCTTCACAAACTGAGCTGTCTGTTCGATTTTAGCAGGCAGACTGACTGGGGGAAAGGGCTTCTTATGTTGGACTTGCTCATAGAAAGGAATTTGCCGATCCCCTGGGACTTCGGACTTTAAGCGGACCGGGCCATTTTTTAGTTGTTCCAGCGTAATACCTGCTACCGCAGGACCTCCGGTTTTGAGCAGAAGTTCAATGACTTTCTCTGCTGCGGCATCTGGCTCAAGTTCTGGGTAAAAATACTTTTCAAAATCGGGATTCAGCCGTTTAGCAAGTTCCCGAATAATCCAAAACTCCGGTTTACCTTCATAAAGCGGTTTCACGGCCGGCTGCTGCAACTGAAGGTAAGGATGAACTGGAGTGGCTACGAGATCCGTTTTTTCATACCAGGACACAGCAGGTAATACTGCATGGCTATACTGGCACGAGGTTGTCATTTGAAAATCAGTGGTCACGACAAATTCCAAGTCCCCTTTTTCCACCATTTCACGGAGTTTGTTAGCCATGTTGTGCTGGTCAAAGGGATTTCCCCAACCCACGACGAGGGCTTTAATCCCATTTTGGGGCCACTTAGCTTTCATAGTTTTGGTTGGACCATGAAGGACATAAAGAAAGGGTAGCCAGTTTTGTTTCTTTCCTTCCGGAACCCACCATTCTGCGACTTTGAAACGAATTCGATACTGACCGGCATAGGTGGAAATCCCCGCTCCGGATTGTCCGATATTTCCTGTAAGAACAGGAAGCAATGCTAGCGCTCTTCCTTTCAGGTCACCGTGATACCACTGATAATTACCAGCCCCATAAATCACATGTAACGGCTTGCTGCCCGCCATTTCGCGGGCTATACGCACGAGGTCGTCTTTAGGTATTCCTGCCAGTTTCTCAACTTCTTCCGGAGTGTATTGGCTAAGGCTTTCTTTTAGGAGTTGGAACGCAGGTTTGGCTTTGACGATTTCGCCCGTTTTGAGTGGCACCTCCACGACACCCTCGAGCATTAGATCTAAGGGAAGTTCGAGTTTTTCCGGGTGTACCGCGATGAACTGACCATTATAGGCAACATAGGCCTCTCTATAAGCTGGAATATCAGAGGGTTTAACAAGATCTTTGATTTCATCAGCTTTTAGACGTTTGCCATTGTCGACGCGAACGAGGAGCGGAAGGTCGGTAAAGGTTTTAATAAAGTCTGCATCGTAGCGCTTCTCTTCAATCAGCACCCGCGCCAGACCTAAGGCAACTGCTGCGTCGCTGCTTGCTTTAATCGGAATCCATTCATCTGCTTTGGCTGCGGTAGGACTGAAGTTAGGGTCAAACACCATGATTTTCGCACCAAGATTTCTAGCTTCAAGAAGAAAATGGGCATCAGGAATTCGAGTTGCCAAGATATTGGAACCAAAGACCATGACATAACGCGAATTCCGCCATTCCTGTGGCTCGAGTTCTTCGCTCTGAACCCCGAAGGTCATCGGCCAAAACATTGGCAAGTCTCCGTTTTGATCATAGGCATGATGCATGGTCCAACCCGCTAAGGTTGCCAACCTGCTCACTGCTCCTTTTTGGACGTAGCCAGTTCCACCCACCTGGAAGAGTACGCCGATGGATTCTGAGCCGTATTTTTCGGCAATTTCTTTTAATCGACCTGTAGTATAATCCAAGGTTTCATTCCAGGAAGCTTCTTTAAAATCGCCAGAGCCAGGCTTACCTTTTAAAATAAGGGGTTTCTTTAGGCGGTCAGGGCCATAGATCAGATTAGTCATGGAGAGCCCTTTCAGACAACCGCGGGGATTGTACTTTGGTTCTGGATAATCTGCCGCTTGGATAATGGACTTGATCTGACCGTCCTCTACAATAGCTTTCATCCCACACGCCCCGGTGCAGTTCGGCGAACACGTTGTGCGTACATAGTTGATATTTGGATTGACCTGTTTGGGCACAGCCACCGCTTGATGAATGAATGATGCCGTACCAGTTGTCCCCACGAAGACACCGGTTGCCGCAGACACTTTAATAAATTGTCGACGCGAAAGCTTCCAGTTCTTTTTTTCCATTTTGGACACCTCCAATTGATTGTTCCATTTTTAACTAACCTAGACAAATTGTTTTATTTTTAACTAATCAAAGATAAAGAAATTTATTTCCTTATCCTAGTATAAATAGATTAAGGGAAAGTAAGCGTGATTGGATTCTGATCGTTCTGTGATATAAATATCGTTCAAAGTGTGATTTAGATCATAAAATTCGTGATAGAACTGATTGAAATCAAAGATCGTTTACTCCACACCTTAAAAAGGAAAAACGTATTTATTCTGAATGAATAGATAAGTCGTTTTCTATTGCCACAACAAAAGAGACGCAAACCCTAAAACTAAGGGGCTTGCGTCTCTTTTGTTGTAAATTCCACTCCTCTGATCTACTTCCGAATTATTATTTCAGACTATTCCTAACGCTTCTTTTGCCAGTTTGTCAACATGATCATTATATTTATTTCCACTGTGGGCCTGGACTTTTTCGAAGATATAAAGACCTTCATGTTGTTTCATAAGCTTTACATAGAGCTCTGTGAATTCATTTTTTGTACGCCATTCACCAGTTACCCAAAATGCAATCCCTGCATAGTCATGATGAATTCGGATTCGAGCATTCATTTGAGCGGCACGTTTAACCGCATAAAGAACTGCGGCTATTTCTCCTGCAACATTTCTCATGATTACGGCCCCGGGATTCTTTCCAATATCATTATCTTCACATACTATTTGATCATCTTTCACGAAGACATAAGCCCAAGAATAATTACCCTGTGAATAACTGCCGTCAGTATAAACATCATACTCTATGAACTGATCCAAATCCTGCGCCTCAACTTGTTTACCTTCTACAACGAAAGTAGGATCCTTTTCATTAAACCAGTCAAGAGCAGCTTGTTCCTCAGTAAAGCTCTTATAAACCGCTCCTGAATACCCTATTATAGCTTTCTGGCATGCTTCCCAGGTTCTTACTATTCCCGTCTTACGCCCAACTCGAATGGCATAATACTTTGGTTTTTTGGTCACTTTTAGAAACCTCTAATCGTAATTTTATAACTATTGTCGTAGGAGATAGTATTCTGTGTTTGTATCATTTTTCCTGCTGTTCGGGATTACAAATACTCGACAACTCGTAGTTAATTATCCAGCGTTACCTCCTGAAAATCTCAGTATGGTTATCTGAAAGAATGAACCCACCCCTAAAGCTCACTTGTCTCATGTTGCTAGAAATAGGCGCGGATATTTCCGTGCCTAGATTTGAGCCTATATTTATTCTACTCATTAGCTAACTTCGTCAATCAACGACCGTTACTAAATTTGTCGGTTCAGTACTCCAAGCAACAGCCGATGTGAGATTTGATCCTTGGCGGTTTTTTAGTTCATTTAACAAGTCTTGCGTAGAAATCTTAGATAAGTCAATTTTCATGTTCTACTCACCCCTTCGCATAAATTAATGAACCTTTATATATTGCTTTCTTTTGCCTTAATTTATGCAATGGAAAATATAATCCTTACATAAGTATAGTAAAGCGGACCCCTATTGGGTCTGCTTTCATTATATATTATAAATAAATTTCAAAATTTTGAAGTTGTTTAAACTTTATTTAGCTTTTTCAAAATTTTATTTTTTGCCAGCAACCCTCCAACGAATAGTACAATGGTAATCAACGAAACGATAACCACAAAAAAGTAATCTTTTTCGTATAAGTTAGCCCCGATGAAGGAAGAGCCTAAAAGTGCCGGAAACCTAGCTATCCCAAAAATCAGGAAGAATTTCAGAGGCTTAATTGGCATTAGTCCTGCAATATAGACGAGTATATCCTTCGGTAAGGCAGGAAGCAAAAACAAGAAAAACATAACGACCTCTGATTTCTCACTGTTTATCAAAAAGTTAAATTTTTCAAGGCTCTTGTGGGACACAAATAGCTTGACTAGAGGATAACCGATAAGCCGTGAAAAGTAAAACACTATTATTGATCCTATAAAAATCCCTATTACAGAATATAAGGTCCCAAGCACCGTACCATAGACATAACCTCCTGCTATCTGTACAACTTCCCCAGGAATTAGAGTAATAATCACTTGAAATATTTGAAAAAGGATAAAAACTAATGCACTGGCGTAACCATAAGAAGCTAACAGCTGCTTAAATTTATCAGGGTCACTTATCAGTTCTGTAATTACAGATGCATACCTGATTGTTAGATAAAGTAATACAAGTATAAAGGCCACAACCAGAGAAGAATTCATAATTATTTTCAATTTCTTTTGTTTCTTCACTCTTCATTTCCTTCTCACTAATAAGCTATGATTAGGTACATCTATACCATACCCTATTATGGTCTGAAATCCTATCTATAATCTCATCTCATCGATATTCCTTCTACTGTATCAGTAATAGTAATTTCAAAGGAAACATCAATCCTACGTTTCTCCCAAAAAATCGAGCTTTGCCAGCACTCTGCTCAGCTTTCTGAACCTCATGAATTATTACCATTCAATCTTTCCTCTTTTTCTTCAAAAGCGAGAGGAGTTATTTTCGGAAAAAAATAACAGGCTTATAAATCACTTTTAAGGGCACTTTAATTATAGAAATCAAAGGAGGCCAATTATTTATGTAAGTATGTAAGTAATTATAATCCTTGTGTCAAATAAAATTTAATTGGAGGTTATTTTTTATGCCTACTGACAAAATTTTAACGTGTAGAGACTGTGGTCAGGAGTTCACTTTTTCTGCTTCTGAACAAGATTTTTACGCTGAAAAGGGATTCACAAATGAACCCGGTCGTTGTCCCGCGTGCCGTGCGGCTAAAAAACAACAAACTAGAGGGAATAGTGGCGGCGGATATGGTCGCCCTCAGCGCCAAATGTTCCCTGCAGTTTGTGCCACTTGCGGAAAACAAACTGAGGTTCCTTTTCAACCCTCGGGTGACAAGCCAGTATATTGCCGTGAATGTTACCAACCCCGCTCACGAGATAATTACTAAGCGAAAAAACCTATCATGCCTGTAACTATACTAATCAAAGGGATAGGGTTCATAGTATTTTATGAATTACCTACCTCTTATTTTTTTAATGTTACAAATAATAGAAAAAGGGGCCTGAGGCCCCTTAAATGTTTTTTGAGATAGTTTCCCACTAGCTTCTGGGTTTCATTCATGCCTTTTCCACCTATTCGTATTATGTTTTTCCCATTCTTTATATCTCTATTTTAAACTGGTTTAGGTTATTATTAACAAAAATCGATGCCAAAATGAGTTCACAGTCATCTAATTATTTACATCTCTACACTTTAGCTATATAATAGGTACAGGTGAAAAACTTCGCTGGGGCAAGCAATGTCACTCACAACTGAATAAGTTTGCTAGGGGTGCCCTCCGGGGCTGAGAAAGAGAAAACTCTTAACCCTTTGAACCTGAACTGGTTAATACCAGCGGAGGAAAGCCCAATCGTTTTGCTTATTGGAGTATAAGTGAGAACAGCTTGCCGCTGTTCTCACTTTTTTTTTATACCACTCTGAAAGCATCCTTTAGGTGGCAAATGTACAACTAAGTCTTCTGCTGCACCAGAAGGAATGCTTCAAATAAAGCATTCCTTTATACCCAAACGCGATGGTAGATGATGGAAAACCCAATAGACACGTTTGAAAAACAAACGAAAGGAGGATAATCCTTTGAAGATTGTTGTAAATGGTGAATTGCAGGAAGAAGTTTCCCCAGAATGTACAGTATTAAAATTGCTCGAAGAGAAAGCTGTGGTCATTAAAACTGCAGTCGTGGAGCTAAATGGGGAAATTCTGAAGCAAGAGCAATGGCAGAGTAGAGTTTTGCAAGCAGGCGACAATTTGGAAATCTTAGTTTTTATGGGAGGTGGCTGATACAATGGAAGATATTGTACAAGGTAATGACAAGACAGATGATAGATTACTAATTGGTGGCATAAATTTGCTTAGCCGCCTATTCGTAGGAACCGGCAAGTTTTCGTCTCATGAAATTGTGCCCCAGGTTGTGGAAGCTAGCGGCTCCCAAGTGGTGACAATGGCTTTACGCCGGATAGACTGGAAAAATCCCCAAGAGAATATCCTTAACTACTTACCCCAGAATACTATTTTACTACCCAACACCTCCGGTGCACGCACTGCTGAGGAAGCAGTGCGGATCGCCCGCTTAGCTAGGGCGGCAGGCTGCGGTAACTGGGTAAAAATTGAAGTAGTACAGGATCAGCGTTACCTATTGCCAGATAATTGGGAAACGTTGAGGGCCACAGAACAACTGGTGAAAGAGGGATTTGTAGTCCTGCCTTACATGAGCCCAGAGCTTGGGGCGGCAAGGCGCCTGCAGGATGCTGGCGCGGCGGCAGTAATGCCACTGGGGGCTCCGATCGGCAGCAACCGAGGCTTACAAACCAAAGAACTCATCCGGATTCTCATCGAGGAAATTTCCCTACCGGTGATCGTGGATGCCGGCATCGGCCGGCCGTCTGAAGCAGCGGAAGCCATGGAAATGGGGGCAGCAGCAGTGCTCGTCAATACGGCAATTGCGACGGCAGGAGATCCAGTGACCATGGCCCAGGCCTTTCGCTTGGCCGTCGCCGGGGGACGACTGGGTTATTTAGCTGGACCGGGAGAACGCCGGATAGAAGCCGAAGCCTCTTCACCCTTAACCGGTTTTTTACAGGAGGTTTAACGAATGTTCTTTGAGCAAATTGTTGAATGGCAGCAGAAACTCCCAGAGTCGACCTGGGCAAGTTTTAGCGGAGTAGATGTACAACGGGTGTTAGCCCGGGAAACCCTCCACCCGCAAGATTTAGCGGTCTTACTTTCTCCAGCAGCAACCTCCTACCTGGAGCCCATGGCCAAAAAGGCTCAAGCTTTAACAATCCGCTATTTCGGACGCACTATTGGCTTGTTTACTCCCCTGTATCTAGCAAATTTTTGTAGTAACCGCTGCCTCTATTGTAGTTTTAATGCTCAAAACAAAATGATAAGCAGTTAACTAACGGTTGAACAAGCCCTCAATGAAGGAAAGGCTATTGCATCTACCGGACTACAGCATTTGCTGCTATTGACGGGAGAATCCCGCATTCAAAGCGGACCAGCTTACCTGGAACAATGCGTACAGGCTTTGCGACCATTGTTTGCCTCTCTGGGAATCGAAGTATATCCACTATCCACAGAGGAATACCGACGTTTATACGAGGCGGGAGTTGATGCTCTTACTCTCTTTCAAGAAACCTACGATGAAATTACCTATGCAGAGGTACACCCTTCTGGACCAAAACGTGATTTTCGCTACCGCTTAGAAGCACCAGATCGTGCTTGTTCAGCTGGAATCCCCGCTGTAAGCATCGGAGCTCTTTTGGGACTTTCGGACTGGCGGCGAGATGCCTTTTTTACAGCACTCCATGCAGATTACCTGCAAAGAAATTATCCTGGGGTCGAATTATCTGTTTCGATACCACGCCTTAGGCCACATGCCGGTAGTTTTAACTCATCTGCTGCTCCAGTTACAGATGCTGCTTTAGTCCAAATTATTCTAGCTTATCGGTTGTTTCTGCCACGAGTTGGCCTTACCTTGTCCACGCGGGAAAGTCCGCAAATGCGGGAAAACTTGCTTCCCCTCGGGATCACTCGCTTGTCGGCCGGTTCTCTCACTTCTGTCGGTGGTTATAGTGAAACTGTTGATCCTGGCAGTGCCCAATTTGAAATTGCTGACGAACGAACAGTTCCTGAAGTGGTACAGATGATTCGAGCTAAAGGCTATCTGCCCGCTTTTTGTGACTGGGTAAATATGCGGCTCAATGCATAATGCACAATTCATAATTCATAATTCATAATTCATAATGTGCAATGCACAATTACTCATTATACATGCTAACTTCTGTTGTTTTAAGAGGTGAATAACATGATAAACAGTTTTTCAGGATCAAAAAGGCGTAACCTTCCCGCTGGCATCTATGCCCTCACCTCTGAAATTCACTCCTTAGGCCGTAGCAATATTGAGGTGGCCGGTGAGATCTTGGCCGCCGGCGTACCGATCCTTCAGTACCGGGAGAAGGACAAAAAAGTTAGGGAAATGTATGAGGAATGCCAAGTGCTGCGAGCCATAACCAAACAATATGGTGCCTTGTTCATTATCAACGACTACTTAGATCTAGCCAAAGCAGTGGGCGCAGATGGCGTGCATATCGGGCAAGACGACTTGCCCTTATCGGAGATGCGCCGGTTAGCAGGCCCCGATCTCATAATCGGTGTTTCCACCCATTCGCCGGCTCAGGCATGGGCTGCCGTCAGCGGTGGCGCAGATTACATCGGAGTAGGACCATTGTTTGCCACGAATACCAAAACCGATGTATGTCATCCGGTAGGACTGAACTATTTAGACTATGTCGTCAGAAATCTGGATATCTCCTTTGTGGCGATTGGCGGAGTCAAAGAGCACAACCTGGCCGAAGTGGTAAAAACAGGGGCCCGGACAGTTGCCTTGGTCACTGAGATTGTAGGCGACCCAGACATTGGAGTCAAGATTAAGCGTTTGCAGCGCATTATGGAGACACAGAACTAAGATTTTTTAGAAAGAGTGTGATTAGATGAGTACACAAATGGAACAGGCTAAAAACGGAGTTATAACAGCGGCGATGCAAACAGTTGCTGCCAAAGAGTGTCTGCCCTCAGAAGAAATTAGACGCCGGGTGGCGGAGGGTAGCGTAGTCATCCCAGCTAACCGCAATCATACCTCTTTAAGTCCTGAAGGTATTGGTCTCGGACTTAAGACGAAGATTAACGTCAATTTAGGCATATCCCCAGAGTGTGCCAACCTTGACAACGAACTGGCCAAGGTACAAATGTCCTTAGACATGAAAGCGGAAGCGATTATGGATCTCAGCAACTACGGGCAAACAGTAGAATTTCGCCACCGGCTCATCGACATGTCTTCCGCTATGATCGGTACGGTTCCCATGTATGATACCCTTGGATTTTTAGACAAAAAGTTAGAAGACATTACACCCCAGGAATTCTTAGCCGTGGTAGAACAGCACGCCAAGGATGGTGTCGATTTTATCACCATCCACGCCGGAATCAACAGGGAAACCGCCCGTCACTTCCAACAGACTTCCCGTGTGACCAACATTGTCTCCCGGGGCGGGTCGCTGCTGTATGCCTGGATGGAATTGAACGGGAAAGAAAACCCTTTTTATGAGTATTTTGATGATCTCTTAGATATCTGCGCAGAATACGATGTGACCTTGAGCCTCGGGGATGCCTGCCGCCCTGGAAGCTTGGCAGATGCCACGGATGGGGCCCAAATCGCGGAATTAATCGTAATGGGAGAACTGACCCAAAGAGCTTGGCAACGCAATGTCCAAGTCATGATTGAAGGACCGGGCCACGTTCCCCTGAATGAAATTACGACCAATGTTCAATTGGCAAAGAAGCTTTGCCATGGAGCACCCTTTTACGTGCTAGGACCGTTGGTCACAGACATTGCTCCCGGTTACGATCACATCACCAGTGCGATCGGCGGAGCTATAGCAGCAGCCGCTGGAGCAGATTTCCTCTGCTATGTGACACCGGGCGAACACCTACGCCTGCCAACTCTAGAGGATGTACGTGAAGGTATTGTTGCAGCTAAGATCGCTGCACATGCCGGAGATATTGCCAAAAAGGTACCTGGAGCTGCCCAATGGGACAGGGAGATGAGTCAGGCCCGACAAGATTTGAATTGGGAGAAGATGTTTGACTTAAGCTTGGACCGAGAAAAAGCGGAGCGCTACCGTCGGGAGTCTGCTCCCAAACATCAGGACAGCTGCACTATGTGTGGGGAAATGTGTTCGATGCGCCTCATGAACCGTCTTAAGGAAAAAAAGGCCTGATAACGGCAACATTAATGGAACAAATTACTGATCCTCCGTTGTGCTTGATCAACGTACGACCGAACACAAAATGTCCTGGTGCATAATTAATCTGCGCCAGGACCTTATATTTCTCAAAGCATACCTTATATTAAATCATTATGACGCCAAAAATATAATTTCGATAAATTTTATTAAAATCCTTTAAATTAACTAATAATTACAGGAAATTTGACGAGAATACTATAAAAAAAGTCAGTTCATACAAAAAAGAGTATCAAAGACCTTAGTTAAACGAGTAAATTTAATACACGAGTTATATTGACAACACTTCCTGAATAGCTTGCTGGTTTAGCGAAGATTTCACGGTATACCCAACAGCACCATTTTTAAGTAAGGTAGGATCGGTTCCAGGTTCTAGGCAAGAAAGAACATGTACCGGAACTACGGGTTTTACTCTGACTTTTTAGTAGTCAAAGGACTTCTCCTCCTTGTATATCTGGTAACAAAAGATCTAAGACTATTCCGTCGGGATGCAGTTCTTGGGCTAATGCTAAACCTGATTTTCCATTTGCAGCGAATTCCCGAATCACCTCTTTAGGATGCGTTAAAAAAGGTTTTACTTCTGAAGGCGTTAGCACGTAATTCAACTCCTAATCCTGTTTTAATAGTACACAACTCAAGGCTAGTTGCACGCACGGCAAAGGAAGTACTTAAAGTATAACGTTCAAAATAGACTAGAAGCAGGCAAATGTGATATCCTTAATTAGACATCAACTTAAAATAGTTCACAGACAATCCCACCGAAGGAGTT
>ORJL011215995.1_pt1 | contig 17253 bp, 18 predicted proteins | sample 1779941 | NCBI WGS metagenome assembly ORJL01 (sample SAMEA104232317, study PRJEB22302) | groundwater metagenome | biome: forest; feature: aquifer; material: groundwater | place: USA | collected 2011-08-07 | depth 5.8 m | reverse complement strand
GGGGGGGGGGGCCGGACGAATCCGGGCCAAACCCGTTCCGGCCGGCCGATCTGTCCGCGCGCGTGCGCGCGCTCGCCGACGGCGAGCGCGAGTCGAGCTAGCCCGGCGCCTTGTAGCGGTACCCGAAGCCGCGCACGGTCTCGATCGGCACGGCGTCGGTCGACTCCGGATCGAGCTTGCGGCGGAGGTAGCCGATGTACAACTTGACCTGGTCGCCGCCGACGCCGTATGCGTCGCCCCAGACGAGCTCGAGCAGCTGCTCGCGGCTGAGCACCTGGCGGGGGTTGCGGACGAACGTCGAGAGCAGGCGGAACTCGAGCGGCGTGAGCTGGATCTCGCGCTCGCCGACGTGGACGCTGCGCTGGCCCCAGTTGATCGAGAGGTAGGCGTCGGCGTAGCGCTCCTGCTCCTCCTGCGGCGCACCCTGGGACGCGCGGCGCAGGAGGGCCTGCACGCGCGCGACGAGCTCCTGCTTGCCGAAAGGCTTGACGACGTAGTCGTCGGCGCCGGCCTGGAGGCCGCGTACACGCTCGAGCTCGTCGCCTCGAGCGGTGAGCATCAGCACCGGGACGGCCGACATGTCGCGGATCCGGTCGAGCACGTTCCAGCCGTCGAGCTCGGGCATGGAGACGTCGAGAACGACGAGGTCGGGTCGCCACGAGTGGAACTCGCGGAGCCCGTCGCGCCCATTCGGCGAGCTGCGGACGCTGAGGCCGGCGCGCTCGAGCAGCGTGCTCACGAGACTCCGGATGTCATCGTCGTCGTCGATGACGAGCACGCGAGTCTCGCTCATACCTGTTTCATACTAAGGCCATTCGAGCTTCAGGCGGTCGCCGACGACTATCCCCCCGTGGCGACCATCCTGATCATGGATCCAGATCCGGCAACCCGGTCGCTGCTCGAGGTTCTCGTTCTGCGGCTCGGTCATCGACCGATCGGCCAGTGGGAGCTGGCCGAGGACGAGATCCCCGATCTCACGCTCCTGGAGCCGGCGTCGCGCGCAGGCATGCGGCATGCCTTGCGTCTGCGACGCCGGCTCCCGGAGATGCCGATCCTCTGCGTGAGCATCGATCCGCCGTGTCCCGAAGTTCGGGAGCTCGGCATCGCTGGTCACCTGATGAAGCCCTTCCGCCGTTCGCAGCTCGAGCGCGCGCTCGAGTCTGCACTCATCCCGGCGGCGGATGCCCTCGAGGCTCGGCTCTGAGCAGCGGGCCGGGCGCGCCTCCCCGATGCGCCCGGCCCGCTGACTCTTTCACTTCGCGCTCGGGGAGCGGCGCGAGGGAGAATCGATCCAGGTCTAGCTGATCGTCCAGGTCTCGCCGCTGTGCAACAGCTCGGCGAGATCCCCGGCGCCGCGCTGCTCCACGGCGGTCACGAGCTGTTCCGCCATCAACTCGTCGTAGACGGGGCGCACGATGTTGCGGAAGACGCCGACCGGCGTGCCGCCGTGCGTCTCCTGGGTCACCCGCGACAACGCGAACGCGAGCGCGGCGCTCTCCGACGACTCGTCGTGCACCAGCACGTCGGGCGCATCGGCGGGGCACACCTCGATCGAGCCGTCCGCGCGCTGGCGCAGCCCCTTGTCCTGGCCCCAGCGGATCGGCTCGCCGTGCTTCAGCACGATCCGGTTGACGCCCTCCTTGTCGTCGCGGACGAACGCCCACGCGTCGTCGTTGAAGATCGGGCAGTTCTGGAATATCTCGACGAACGCGGTGCCCTTGTGCTCCGCCGCCGCACGCAGCACCGCCGTCGTGCCCGCCTTGTCGGTGTCGATCGAGCGCGCGACGAACGTCGCCTCGGCGCCGATCGCAAGCGACAGCGGGTTGAACGGGAAATCGAGCGAGCCCATCGGCGTCGACTTCGTCACCTTGCCGAGCTCGCTCGTCGGCGAGTACTGGCCCTTCGTCAACCCGTAGATCTTGTTGTTGAAGAGCAGGATCTTCACGTTCACGTTGCGGCGCAGCGCATGGATCAGATGGTTGCCGCCGATCGAGAGCGCGTCGCCGTCACCCGTCACGACCCAAACCGAGAGGTCGGGCCGCGAGGCCGCAAGACCCGTCGCGATCGCCGGCGCGCGACCGTGGATCGAGTGCATGCCGTACGTGTTCATGTAGTAGGGGAAGCGCGCGGCGCAACCGATGCCCGACACGAACACCGTCCGTTCGCGCTCGATGCCGAGCTCCGGCATGAACGACTGCATCGCCGCGAGGATCGCGTAGTCGCCGCAGCCCGGGCACCAGCGCACCTCCTGGTCGGTGCGGAAGTCCTTCGCCTTCAGCAGGGGCTTGTCGCCGTTGGCGCTGCCGTTGCCGTGCTCTTCGGTCACTGATCCACCAGGGCTTCGATTGCTGTCTCGATCTCCCTCGCGCGCAGCGGCAGACCGCTGACGCGGTTGTAGCCGATCGCGTCGACGAGGAACTCCGCGCGCACGAGCTTGAGCAACTGGCCGAGATTCATCTCCGGCACGAGCACCTTGTCGTAGCGCCGCAGCACCTCGCCGGTGTTGCTCGGGAACGGATTCAGATGCGTCAGATGCGCGTGCGCCACCTTGTGGCCGTTCTTGCGCACGCGCCGGCAGCCCGCGGCAAGCGGCCCGTACGTGCCGCCCCACCCGAGCACGAGCACGCTCGCGTCGCCGTCCGGGTCGTCCACCTCGAGCTCCGGGATGTCGCCCGCGATGCCCGCCACCTTCTGCGCGCGCAGGCGCGTCATCAGGTCGTGGTTCTCCGGGTCGTAGGAGATGTTGCCGGTGCGATCAGCCTTCTCGAGCCCGCCCACCCGATGCTCGAGGCCCGGCGTGCCCGGCACCGCCCACGGCCGCGCGAGCGTCTGCTCGTCGCGCAGGTAGGGCAGGAACTCGCCCTCGAAGTTCGGTTCCGTTGCGAACTGCGTCGAGATGTCCGGCAGCGAGCCGACGTCGGGCAGCAGCCACGGCTCGGAGCCGTTCGCGAGATACGCGTCCGACAAGAGGTACACCGGCGTCCGGTACTTCAGCGCGATGCGCGCAGCCTCGATCGCCGCATGGAAGCAGTCCGACGGCGACTTCGCGGCGACGACGGGCACCGGCGACTCGCCGTTGCGGCCGAAGAGCACCATCAGCAGGTCGGTCTGCTCCGGCTTCGTCGGCATGCCCGTCGACGGGCCTGCGCGCTGGACGTCGCAGATCAGCAGCGGCAGCTCGAGCATGATCGCGAGCCCGATCGTCTCCGCCTTCAGCACGACGCCCGGCCCCGCCGACGTCGTCACTGCGAGCGATCCGCCGAACGCGGCACCGACCGCGGCGCCCGCCGCGGCGATCTCGTCCTCCGCCTGGAACGTGCGCACACCAAAATGCTTGTAGCCCGCGAGCTCCTCGAGGACCGCGCTCGCCGGCGTGATCGGATACGCGCCGAGGAAGAGCGGCAGGCCGGACAGCTGCGACGCGGCGATCAGCCCGTACGAGAGCGCCTGGTTGCCGGTGATGTTGCGATACACGCCGGGGGCCATCTCCGCGGGCTTCACCTCGTAGGTGACCGAGAACGACTCCGTCGTCTCACCGAACGCGTAGCCCGCCTGCAGCGCCTTGATGTTCGCCGCCGCGATCTCCGGGCGCTTTGCACCGAACTTGGCCTGCAGGAAATCGACGGTCGCGTCGACCGGGCGGCCGTACAGCCACGACATGAGCCCGAGCGCGAACATGTTCTTCGAGCGCTCGGCCTCGCGCGGCGTGACGCCCGCGATGTCCTTCAGCGCGCCGACCGTGAGCGTCGTCAGCGGGACCTTGTGCAGCTGGAACTCGTCGAGCGAGCCGTCCTCGAGCGGGTTCTCCGCATAGCCCGCCTTCTGCAGGTTCCGCTCGGTGAACGCGTCGGCGTCGAGGATCAGCGTGCCGCCCTTCGGCAGGTCCTTGATGTTCGTCTTCAACGCCGCCGGGTTCATCGCGACGAGCACGTTCGGCTGGTCGCCCGGCGTGAGGATGTCGTGGTCGGCGAAGTGCAGCTGGAATCCGGAGACACCCGGCAGCGACCCGGCCGGCGCGCGGATCTCGGCGGGGAAGTCGGGCAGCGTCGAGATGTCGTTGCCGAGGAGGGCGGTCTCGGAGGTGAACTGCGACCCCGTCAGCTGCATGCCGTCGCCGGAGTCGCCCGCGAACCGGACGGTCACCTGGGAGATCTGCTCGACGGGCTTGGCCACCTCTGAGAGGTATAGCGGAAGGATTGGAGATCGGGCCTCCGGGAAGACACGTAAACGATGTCGACAGAGGTCTCGCGGCGCACCCGATCGTGGACTCCGAAGGCGATTCCCTTCGGCTTCCTCATCCTCCTGCTCGGCGCGTGGGCCTTCGCAGCGCCGCTCGTGGGCGGCTATTTCGGCTTCGGCTTCTACGCCGACGCGACCTGGCAGTTCTCGGCGAAGGAGTGGGAGCTGCACCTGATCCCGGGGCTCGCCGCCGCGGCCGGCGGGTTCATGCTGATGCCCCCCGCCCGCGGCTGGGGCCGGCTCGGCGGGCTGCTAGCCTTTTTCGCCGGCGCCTGGCTGATCACCGGCTGGGCGTTCTACCCCGTCTGGTCGGGCGGAACGATCGAGCCGTACGGCGGCGACTTCATGCGGGGCCTGCGCTGGCTCGGGCAGCTGCTCGGCCCGGGCGGGCTGATCCTCCTCTTCGCCGGCTGGACGCACGGCCTCTTCATGCGCCGGACGATCGTCGAGCAGGCGCCGGCCGTGCCGGTCGAGCAGACGCAGGTCACCGTTCCGGAGTAGCGAGCAGTAACGCGTTCCCCGACGGGTCGCGCACGAGCACGCCGTCGTCGCACGACTCCGGGTTCTGGCCCGCATCCGCGACGCGGCCCACAACGCGGTCGAGCTCGGCGCGGTCGGGCACGAGAATCGACGCGTGCCTCAGCGTCGCGGTGCCGGGCGGCGCGGGCGACGCGCCGGCGCTCTCCCAGCTGTTCGCGCCGATGTGATGGTGGTAGCCGCCCGCGCCGTGGAAGGCGGCCATCGACCGGAGCTCCGCCATCAACGGGAAGCCGAGCACGTCGCGATAGAAGGCAACGGTGCTGTCCACGTCGGCGACGCGCAGGTGGGCGTGACCGACGATCGTCCCGTCGGGGAGGCCGCCGAACGGCTCGGCCACCGTGTCGTCGAGCTCGCCGAGCAGGTCGTCGACGTCGAGGGGAAAGGTCGTCAGCAGCTCGCCCACCTTGCCGTCCCAGAGTGCGCGCGGACGGTCGGCATAGATCTCGATGCCGTGATGGTCGGGGTCGCGCAGGTAGATCGCCTCGCTGACCGCGTGATCCGAGAGGCCCGTCAGCTGCACCCGGTCGCGTGCCGCGTGCGCGAGCCACCGTGCCAGGCTCGGACGGTCGGGCACGAGCAGCGCGACGTGATAGAGACCCGTGTGCCCGGTGTCGGGTTGCGCTCCCGGCTCCTCGACGAACCGGAGCAGCTCGGTGTCGGTGCCGAGCGACGCCCGGCCGTCGCCGCGCTCGAGCACGCGCAGCCCGATCTCGCGCTGCCAGTAGTCGAGCGTGCGGTCGAGATCGGCCACCGTCAGCTCGACGGCGCCCATCCCGGTAGCGGGCGCGATCTCCACGCGTTCGACGATAGCCGGGTCAGCCCTCGCCGTGCTTCAGCGCGGACTCCTGCTCCTGCGCGTCGCGCAGCGAGAGGGAACCGCCGCACACCCTGGCGTTGAGCTCGTTCTCGATCCGGTCGACCGCGGAGGCGCGCGGGTACGGCTCGGGCCAGAGATTCCGCGGATCGGTCGGGTGCCCGCCGAGCTCGAGGCTGATCAGGTGATCCTCCTGATAGGCGGACGGCGGCCCCGCCTCGCCGTACGCACGCATCTGCCTCGCCTTCAGCGCGTTCGTGTACTCGACCGGCGGACGCACGGTGCGGGTCCAGCCGCGCACGCAGATCGTCACGCCGATCGTCGCCTGTGTGACGTCAGGATTGAGGACGCCCGGCGTGCGCACCGGATCCGCGACCACGGTGCCGATGCCGGGCGCGCCGTGATGCTCCAGGCGGAGCACGAGCGCGGCGAGCAGCAGGGCGGCCGCCGCGAGGACGAGCAGCTGTCGGGTCGTCAACCTAGGCCGACGGTACGGCGCGCACCGGCCCGCCCGCAAGACGCTCTTGCGGGCCTGTCCGCAGCACGAGCGCGCCCGCGAGACCCCAGACGCAGTACGCAACCCACGGGTCGCCGATCACGTCGGTCTGGATCCCGAGCACGAGCACCGCCGCGAACGCGGCTCCGAGGCCCGCCGCCCACCGCTCGTCCAGCCCGGTTCGAACGAGGCCTGCGAGCAGCGCGAGCCCCCAGGCGATCCAGAGCAGCGCGCCGAACAGGCCGAGCTCGACGCCGAGCTCCGTGTAGTTCGACTCGCCCGCCTTGACCGGCGTCTCACCGCCCGTGCGCGACGCCGTCTGGCCCGCGTTGCCGAGCCCGTAACCCTGCGGATGGTGCACCACCGTCCGCGTCCCTTCGCGCAGGCTGACCCAGTGCGAGTGCAGCGACGGCTCGCTCGAGCTGGTGGCGCTGAAGCCGGCGGCCCCGCCCTGCGCGCGTGCGCGCGCGTGCTGGTAGACGAGATCGGCCTTCGTGAACGTGCCTGTGGGCGCGAGCTTCGGGAACAGATGCGCCCACCCGAACGCGACGGCGAGCGTCAGGACCGCGGCGGCGAGCCCGAGGGGGCGCCGGCGCACGGCCGCCAGCACGACCATCCCCGCGGCGAGCGCGATGAGCGACGCGCGCGAGAACGTCCACAGCAGCCCTGCGGCCGTCACGACCGACAGGACGACGACCGCAGCGTTCCGCCGCAGCGCGGCGGCTGCCACGAGCAGCGCGACGACGAAGAGGTAGCTGCTCGCGAGGGGGCTCAGGAACGTCGAGACGAGACGGCGGAGAAACGGCCTGTCACCGCCGACGTTGTAGACGAAGTTCTCCGGCAGTCCCGCCACCCCGGGATGCTCGCCGGTGCCGTGGTAGTCGTAGCCGAGGTGCTTGTGAAAGTAGTCGACGACGCCGTTCGTGCGCCACCAGCCGATCGACACCGCATAGACGTCGGCGAGCCCGAGTGCCGCGACGAGACCTGCGACGCCGAGCAGCGTCCACGCGAGCCCACGCAGATCCTCGCGGCGGAGCAGCAGCGAGCGGCCCAGGAAGTACGCGGCGACCGGAACGACGTCGTGACGGAGCGCGAGCGCGACCGTGTGGGCGTCCGCCTGCCCGCCGAGCACCGACTGTGGAATCACCGCGTAGACGACGGCGAGGGCCGCAAAGGCGAGCGCGAGCCAGTCGCCGAGCCACGGCGTGAAGGGCAACCGCCGCCGGCGCAGGCAATCCCCCAGGACATGGAGCAGCGCGACCGCGAGCAGGATCTCCTTCCAGGCCGCGATCGCCGTCAGCGTGGAGCCGCGCACGCCGGACGCATAGAGCGCAGCCATGACCGCGTTGTGCAGCGCCAGGCCGACGAGGAAGAGGTAGAGCGCCGCGACCGGCCTGCGCCAGACCGCGACCGCCGCGACGGCGAGGAGCAGCGCGTAGAGGCCGAGCTCGACGACCGTCACGACGGCGAGGGTACAGCGGGCGGGGACGCTGAGCGCCCCCGCCCGCGTACAGGCCGGCTCAGATCGGGCCCCAGGGCTCGCTGCCCATGAACATCGCCAGCGCGACGAGCAGGGCCATCAGCAGCGCGAACTTGACGTACGTGGCGTTACGGGACATGTGCTTCTCCTTCGAAGCTCGGAGCCGCTCGGACGAGAGGCTCGGATTGACGAACCAAACGGATACGAGACGATCAGGCCGGCTCAGATCGGCCCCCAGGGCTCGCTGCCCATGAACATCGCCAGCGCGACGAGCAGGGCCATCAGCAGGACGAACTTGACCTGCAGGGTCTTCCGCAGCATGTGCTCCTCCTTGGAGCTCGCAGTCCCTCGGACGAGGGGCTTGGGGTATGCCGGGCGAACGAAACAGGGACTTTGCCGCATGTCAAGGGAAATTGGTGATTGACGATCAGGTGACAACCCGCCAGAATGACGTCCGGATGCCACCCGACCTTCCGCCAGCGGCCGGCGAGACGATCGGGCAGCGGCTCAAGCGCCTGCGACTGGACCGTGGTCTGTCGCAGCGGGAGCTGGCTGCCCCTGGAGTCTCCTACGCCTATATCTCCCGAATCGAGGCCGGAACGAGGCAGCCGTCGGTCAAGGCTCTGAGACGCCTGGCGACGAAGCTCGGCGTCACGGCCGACTTCCTGGAGACCGGTTTTCAGCTGGCGCCGGAGGAGCAGCGGGAGCTCCACCTCGCGGATCTCGAGCTCTCGATGCGCCTCGGCGACGCGGCCGACGTCGAGGAGCAGCTCCGAGCGCTCCTCGCCGAGGCATTCGCGGCCGGCGACCGTCAAGCCGCCCTGCGCGCCCGGGTGGCCCTCGCGACGCTCGCGATGGACCGTGCGGAGTGGGCGACGGCGGCGACGCTCCTGGAGGCGGCGCTCGAGGGCGAGGTCTTCGCGCCGGTCGACCGGTACGAGATCTATGCCTACCTCGGCCGCTCCTACGCGCTCTCGGGTCGCGCCCACGAGGCCGTCGAGCTGTACGAGCGCTGCATCGACGGCGTCGGCGAGGCCGGCGGCGACCCCGCCCTCGAGGCGCGGTACGCGACCCTCTTGAGCTATGCCCTCAGCGACATGGGTGAGCTCGCGCGCGCGGAGGACGTCGTCGCACATGCGCTTGCACGCCTCGACGAGACGCACGACCCGTATATGCGTGTGCGCCTCTACTGGTCGATGGCGCGCCTCGCGCATACGGAGGGTCGCGCCTTCGTCGCGCTCAACAACGTGCGCAAGGCGATCGCGCTCCTTCAGGCGACCGACGACACGCTGCACCTCGCGCGCGCACACATCCTTGCGGCGAACATCACGCTGTCGCGCGAGGACGCCGACGGCGCCGCTCAGCACTTGGACCGGGCAGAACTGCTGCTCGGAACGCCGATCTCAACCGACGATCTCGTCGAGATCGCGATTCAACGGTCTCGAGTCGCCACTCTGCGAGGAGAGGCTGCACTCGCAGTCACGTCCGCACGCGAGGCGCTCGAGCTGAACGCGGGACACAATCCGGTCGACGACGGACGGGCTTTCGCGGCTCTCGGCGACGGCCTCGCGGCTGAGAGTGACACTCCAGCCGCCGAAGAGGCATATCGGCGCGCCGCCGACATCCTCGAGGCGCACGGCCGTTGGCGGGATGCCGCCAACGCATGCCGCACCTGGGCGCGCATCCTGCGCGAGTCACAGAACGAGCAGCAGGCACTCGACGTGCTCGAGCGCGCGGCCGAGCTGGCCACGCGTGCGCAGCCGGTTTCGGCGCACGCCGAGCGTTGAGCGTCGAGCTCGCGGTCGCGCCGCGGGGACCGTATTCCCTCTCGTTCTCGGCACGACTCTCGAGCGACGCAACCCGGACGTTCCGCGACGGCGTGTTCACGCAGGTGCTCGCGGTCGAGGATCGCGTCGAGGTCGCCCGCGCGTGGCAGGCGCCGCAGGGAACCGTGACGGTCGTCGCGGAGTCGGCCGCCGGCGCGGATCGCCTGCGCTGGATCCTCGCGCTCGACGACGACCACTCGGACTTCCTGCGGCTCGTCCGCGACGACCCGATGCTCGGCCGGGCGTCGCGCGCGCTGCGTGGGCTTCGGCCCGTGCGGGTGCCCACCGTCGCCCACGCGCTCCTGCGCGCGTTCTGCGGCCAGCTGATCGAGGCGAAGGTCGCGCGGCGCCTCGAGCAGACGATCATCCGGAAGATCTGCGCAACAGGCCCCGATCGCCTGCACGTCTCGCCGGTGACCGGTGACCTCGCCGCGATTGCCCCGATGCAGCTCCGCGCGCTGGGCCTGCACACACGGCGGGCGGCCGCGCTCGTGCGGCTCTGCCGGTCGCTCGAGCTCGAGCGGCTGCACGCGCAGCCGACGGACGCGATCGTGCGGCGCCTCGAGCGAGAGCGCGGCCTGGGGCCGTGGTCGATCGGCGTCGTGTGCCTCGAAGGGTTGGGCCGTACGGATCACGGGCTCGTCGGCGATCTCGGTTTGGTGAAGCTGCTGCGCACGCTCCGCGGCAGGCCGGTCGAGGGCTGGGAGACAGCCGAGCTGCTCGAGCCGTACGGCGAGTGGGCCGGCCTCGCAAGCATGTACCTGCTCGCGGGCTTCGGCCGCGGCTTGTTACCGGTCAGCGAAGCGCGCGCCGCGTAGCGATACTCCGCGCAATGGCGGAGAGAAGGATCGCGATCATCGGCGCCGGCCGCATCGGTGAGGCGCTGCTCTCCGGGCTACTCAGCTCCGGCTGGCGGACGCCCGCGGAGATCGTGGTCACGACGCGCAGCGCCGCCCGGGCCGCCGAGCTCGAGGAGCGGCACGGCGTCGCGGCGACGACGTCGAACGCCGACGCGCTGCACGGCGCGCAGCTCGTCGTCGTCGCGGTGAAGCCGCAGGACATCGATGCCCTGCTCGCCGAGATCGGCCCGCTGCTCACGCGCGACCAGACACTGCTCTCCGTCGCGGCTGCGATCCGGACGGCGTACATCGAGGCTCGGATCGCGGCCGACGTCCCCGTCGTGCGCGCGATGCCGAACTCGCCGTCGACAGTACACGAGGGAATGGCCGGTATCTGCGCAGGCGCGCATGCGCGCGACGAACAGCTCGCGCTCGCCGAAGAGGCGCTGCTGCATCTCGGCCGCGTGGTGCGGGTACCCGAGTCGTCGATGGACGCGGTGACCGCGCTCTCGGGGTCGGGCCCCGCCTACTTCGCGCTGCTCGCCGAGGCGATGATCGAGGCGGGCATCCTGCTCGGCGTCTCGCGCGAGGTGTCGACGACACTTGTGGTGCAAACGATGCTCGGCACCGCAAAGCAGCTGCGCGACGAGGGCATGCACCCGGTGGAGCTGCGCGAATCGGTCACCTCACCCGGCGGCACGACGATCGCGGCGATCCGCGAGCTCGAGCAGGCCGGCGTCCGGGCGGCCTTCCTGAACGCGATCCAGGCGGCGATGAACCGCGCGCGCGAGCTCTCGCAGGAAGCCTGAGCCAAGTGCCCCAAGAACGCGACGTCGAGATCGTCGTCGCGGACGATGCAGAGGGCGCCGCGCGGATCGTCGCGGAACGGCTCGCCGCAGCTGCGCGCGCAGGCGGGCACGTCGTGCTCACGGGCGGCTCGACGCCGAAGCGCGCGTACGAGCTGGCCGCCGAGCTCGAGCAGGACTGGTCGCGCGTCGAGCTCTGGTGGGGGGACGAGCGCTGCGTGCCCACCGACGACGAGCGCTCGAGCTATCGCATGGCCCGGCTCGCGCTGATCGACCGGGTAGCGGGCACGCCGGCGAAGGTGCACCGGATGCGCGGCGAGCTCGGCCGCGACGAGGGCGCGCTTCTCTACGAGCGGGAGCTCGGCTCGTTGCAGCGCTTCGACCTGGTGCTGCTCGGGCTGGGGCCCGACGGGCACGTCGCGTCGCTCTACCCCGAGCAGCCGACCCTCGACGTGACCGACCGCCGCGCGATCGGCGCGGAGGCGAAGCTCCAGCCGTTCGTCGACCGGATCACCTTGACACTGCCGATGCTCCGCGCCGCGGCCGAGGTGCTGTTCCTCGTCGCCGGTGCCGACAAGGCGGAAGCTGTGCAGCGCGCGTTCGCGGGCGGGCCGTCACGCGCGACGCCCGGCAGCCTTGTGCGCGCGGTCGACGGGCAGACCGTCGCCGCGCTCGACGCCGCAGCAGCGGCGAAACTCTAGGGCAGCCTTGGCGACGACGGCAGGTCGACGGCGGCGTCGCGCTGCTCCGCCAGCAGCTGCAACACGAGCACCGTGTCGGCGACTGCGACGTCCTCGAGGAACTCCGACCGCGTCTCGAACGACTCGAGCACGTCCTCGACCGCGACCAGGTACCCGGCCCGATCTGCGGCGGCGACCGACGCGAGGGCATCGGCCACGTCGCGGGGAAAGTCGTCCCGGCCGCGCAGCGTCGACGCGAGCGCGCGCGCGTCGACGTCGCGACCGAGCACGAGCAGCGCGAGCGTGCCCGCGTAGCGCCCGATCGGGGACGACGCCTCCGTGGCGCCGGCTTCGAGCGCCGAGCGTGCGGCCTCTGATGCGTCCTCACCCGCAATCAGCAGCGCCTTCATGGCCGCGATCGGCCGGCCCCACGAGTCCGGCGGCGCCTCCTGCCAGCTCTCGCGGTAGCGCTCGGCGGCACGCCGAAGCCATTCGTTCGCCTCGTCGCGGCGGCCGTCCATCAGCAGGCTGAGGCCTGCCGCCCACGCCGTGTTGCCGAGGCGCGTGAGCTGCCGCTGGCGCGGGTCGTCGTCGGGCCCCCGGCCGAGGCGGCTCTCGCCTTCGCGGTAGCGCGCAACGGCCTCCTCGGATGCTCGAGCCCAATCCATCCGGCGGAGTATTCCCTGCGCGCAGGCACCGGCGACGTCGAGCTGCTCAGCGATTGACTGATCAGTCAACGGGTCGCTATGGTGGCGCCCGATGCGCGAGCTGCGAGAGGTGCTCTTCGTCGACGGCGTGCGCACGCCGTTCGGCAAGGCGGGCCCGAAGGGCCAGTACTGGCGCACGCGAGCCGACGACATGACGGTCAAGGCCGTCCGCGAGCTCATGCGGCGCAATCCCGAGATCCCGGCCGAGCGCATCGGCGACGTCGTGATCGCCGCCACGGCGCAGGTCGGCGACCAGGGCCTCACACTCGGCCGCGACGTCGCGCTGCTCGCCGGCATCCCGGACACGGTGCCCGGATTCGCGGTCGATCGCATGTGTGCGGGTGCGCTCACGGCGGTCACGGCGGCCGCCGGAGAGATCGCGTTCGGAGCCGTCGACATCGCGCTCGCCGGCGGCGTCGAGCACATGGGACACCACCCGATGGGCGAGAACGTCGACTTCAACCCGCGCTTCGTCTCCGAGCGGCTGATCGATGAGTCGGCCGCGTCGATGGGGCAGACCGCCGAGAACCTGCACGACCGCTTCCCCGAGATCACGAAGGAGCGCGCCGACGCGTTCGCGTTCGCGTCGCACCAGAAGGCGGCCGCGGCGTGGCAGAACGGGGTGATGAAGGAGACCGTCGTGCCGATGTCGGTCTTCTCCGACGACGGCTGGAAGCTCGCCGACCGGGATGAGTTCCTCCGGCCGGACACCACCATGGAGGGGCTCGCCTCGCTGAAGCCGGCGTTTCGCGCCGGCGGTCGGGTCACCGCGGGCAACTCCGCGGGCCTCACCGACGGCGCCACCGCGGCCTTCCTCGCCTCCGAGCCCGCGGCAGAGGAGCTCGGCCTGAAACCGAAGCTCCGGCTCGTCGGGGACGCGTACGCCGGCGGCGAGCCGCACCTGATGGGCTACGGCCCGGTGCCGGCGACGACGCGCGTGCTCGAGCAGGCGGGCATCACGATCGACGAGGTCGACCTCTTCGAGCTGAACGAGCCGTTCGCGGTGCAGGTGCTGACCTGGTGTGACGAGCTCGGCATCGCCGGTGACGACCCGCGGCTGAACCCGTACGGCGGCGCGATCGCGTGCGGGCATCCGCTCGCTGCCACCGGCGTGCGCCTGATCGCACAGCTCGCGTACGGGTTGCGTGAGCGCAACGGCCGCTACGGCCTGACGGCGCTCTGCATCGGCATGGGCATGGGCTGCGCTGTCCTCTGGGAGAACATCTCGTGAGTGGCACGCAGTTCAAGCTGAACCGCGTCGAGTCGCGCGCCGGGCCGATCGCGCTCGTGACCGTGGACAACGGCGAGGACTACCGCAAGCCGACCACGCTCGGCCGCTCCGCGTTCGAGTCGGCGGCCGCGCTGATCGACGAGCTCGAGTCGGGCGACTGGGCCGCGATGGTCGTGACGGGCAAGCCGTTCGTCTTCTGCGTCGGCGCGGACATCGACGAGTTCACCGCCGTGCGCTCGGCCGCTGACGCGCTCGAGGGAACGCGCGCCGGACACGACCTCTTCGGGCGCATCCGTGCGTTGCCGTTTCCCACCGTCGCCGCGATCAACGGCGCGTGCCTCGGCGGCGGGCTCGAGCTCGCGCTGCACTGCGGCGCGCGCACGATCGCCTCGAACGTACGCCACTTCGGCTTCCCCGAGGTCTTCCTCTCGATCATCCCCGCGTGGGGCGGCACACAGCTCGCACCGAAGCTCGCGGGGCCGGAGGCGGCGATCAAGCTGATCGTCTCCAACCCGCTGCGGCAGAACAAGCTGCTGTCGGCGCCCGAGGCACTCGAGCTCGGCCTCGTCGACCGCGTGCTCGAGCCGGTTGAGTTCGTCGACGAGTCGCTCGCGTTTGCGCTGGAGCTCGTCGAGGCCGGCGGCATCGAGCGCGCCGAGCCGGACTGGTCGGAGCTCGAGACGCTGCTGCGCAAAGCGCGGTCGCGCGTCGACGATGCGGTACACGGCGCGACACGTGCCCCGTATGTCGCGCTCGACCTGATCGCAGGCGCGAAGGACTGGACGATCGACGAGGGCTACCGCGCCGAGGAAGCCGCGATGGGCGAGCTGCTCGTGAGCCCGCAGGCGCAGGCATCCGCGTACGCGTTCACCGTCGTCGAGCGACGCACGAAGAAGGGTGCCGGGCTCCCCGATGTGAAGCCGCGCCGCATTCAGAAGGTCGGCATCGTCGGAGCGGGCCTGATGGCCACACAGCTCGCGACACTCTTCCTGCGCCGGCTCGAGGTGCCCGTCGTCCTGCGCGACCTCGAGCAGTCACGCGTCGACGAGGCTCTCGAGACGATCCGCGAAGAGGTCGGCAAGAAGAGGCCGTTCCTCGCGACCATCGTCTCGGGCAGCACCGGCTGGGAGCAGTTCGAGGGCTGCGATCTCGTGATCGAGGCCGTCTTCGAGGAGCTCGGCGTCAAGCAGGAGGTCTTTGCGGAGGTGCGGAAGGTCGCGCCAGACGCGATCCTCGCAACGAATACCTCGTCGCTCTCGGTCGAAGAGATGGGCGCCGACGTCGGCCTCCACTTCTTCAATCCCGTCGCCGTGCTGCCGCTGGTAGAGGTCGTGCGCACGCCGCGAACGACGGACGAGCAGCTCGTCACCGCATTCGACGTCGTCAAGAAGCTGAAGAAGCGTGGCGTGCTCGTCACGGATGCGCCCGCCTTCGTCGTCAATCGCGTGCTGACGCGGATGACGACGGTGCTGATGGACGCGATCGAGAACGGCAACACCGTCGAGGAGACCGACGAGGCGATCATGTCGCTCGGCCTGCCGATGGCGCCGTCCGTGCTCCTGCAGATGGTCGGGCCCCGCGTCGCCAATCACGTGCTCGAGACGCTGCACGAGGCGTACCCCGACCGGTACCCGCTCTCGCCCACGCTCGCGAACTACGCCGACGGCAGGGACGAGATCGCACTCCGGGGCGACGCGAAGCGCACCGTCGACGAGATTCGCGAAGACGCGCTCGAGGCAATCGCCGACGAGGTGCGCCATCTGCTCGACGAGGGCGTCGTCGAGGCCGCGGCGGACGTCGATGCCTGTCTGATCCTCGGTGCGGGCTACCCGTTCTTCCTCGGCGGAATCACGAAGCACCTCGACCAGACCGGCATCTCGGAGCGGGTCGTCGGTTCAGCACTTGCGGATTACGGCAAGATGCCCGTCTAGTGGCGAAAGACGACTTCCGGATCAAGATCGAGATCGACCCCGACCACGCGGGTGGGCTGCTCGACCTGCTCGGCCTCGAGCTGAACGACGAGGCGGGCGAGCTCGCCCAGGAGCTCGAGAAGCGCCGCCTCGCCGTTTCGCACGACGGTGACGAGCTCTTCGTCTATGCCGGCTCGCGAGCCGAGGCGGAGAGCGCCCGCTCGGTCGTCCAGGCGCAGCTCCGCGATCTCGAGGTCTCGGCCGTCACCGGGCCGGTCGAGCGCTGGCTCGACGCCGAGGAGCGCTGGGACGACGAGCCGGGCGAGGAGACCTGGGAGGAGGACGCGCTCGAGCGCGGCGTCGCGCCGTGGGAGGTGCGGGTCGAATGCGAGTCGCACGCGCAGGCCCGCGACCTCGCCGACCGCCTCGAGCAAGAGGGCTACTCGGTCGAGCGCCGCTGGCGCTACCTGATCGCCGGCGCCGCCTCCAAAGAAGACGCCGAAGCGCTCGCCACCCGAGTCCACGGCGAAGCCGAGCCCGGAGGCGGCCTGGTCTGGGAGACCGTGCCGGGCAACCCGTTCGCCGTCTTCGGAGGCATCGGCACGTAGCGCTCCGCTTCGCCACCCCGGTGGGCTGAGGGCCGTCGCGGAGCGGAACTTGTTCCGCGCAGCAGTGACCCCCGCCCCGCCGCGAGCGCGGTAAGAAGGGGGCCCACGGGGGAAACATGGTTTCCCCCGTGAAAGCGAGCGAAGCGGCGCGATTTGGGTATGCTTCCCGGAGCGCCGTCGCCTCAGGGGAAACTCGCGACCGCGCTCCTCTCGAACGTTGCAGCACACCGATTGTGCTGCGCACATGCAGGAAGCGACTCAGCAGCCGACGATTCTCTCGGCGGCGGACCCTTTGGCCGCCGCAGCATTCCACGCGGAACCGTGGGCTGGCGAGCCGTTCCTTCGTGACGGCGAGGATCCGGCCGTCGTGCTCGCGCCGGGCACCGCACGGCGGCGCGCGCTCGACGACGCGACGGCGGAGATCGACGCGGGCCTGGCGCGCCCCACACCGCAGTGGAAGGTGCGCTACGGGCTGATGCTCGGCCTGGAGCACGTGCTCGCCGACCCGGACCCTCACACCGCTGCAGGCACGCCGCTGCGTCGCCACCAGATCGACGCACTCGCCGGGATGCTCACCGAGCTGATCTCGGCGGTGCAGCGCGACGACGACGCACTCGCCAACGGCCACGGCAACGGGCTCGTCGACGACGAGCTCGCCGACGCCGAGGCGGACGAGGACGACGACTACGACGCGCTCGCCGCGGACGCCGAGGGCGAGCCGGGCGAGGAAGAGGACGAACCGCTCGGGCCGACAGAGGATCCGGGCGCCGTTCGCCGCTACCGCTTCCGCCCCCCGACCGCCTCGGGCAAGACGATCGCCGCGGCAGGCTTCGTCGAGGCGGCGCGAACGCTCGGCGTCCTGATCCTCACGCACCGTCGCCTGCTCGTCACGCAATTCACGAACGACCTCACGACCGAGGGGTACGCCGATCGTTTCACCGCTGCGATCGAGGCGGGCAAGGAGCCGTTGCGCAGCGACCCGCTGACGATCCAGACGTACGCATGGTTCGCACGCCACGTCGGCTCGATCAGCCGCGAGGCGTATCAGCTCGGCATCTGCGACGAGGCGCACCCGGC
>ORJL010103577.1_pt1 | contig 17256 bp, 16 predicted proteins | sample 1779941 | NCBI WGS metagenome assembly ORJL01 (sample SAMEA104232317, study PRJEB22302) | groundwater metagenome | biome: forest; feature: aquifer; material: groundwater | place: USA | collected 2011-08-07 | depth 5.8 m | reverse complement strand
GAGGAGATAATGCTTGCAATGAGAAATCTCAAGTGCAAAGTTTATGAAAGTGAGATAGTTATTCAAGAATTGACAAAACAGCAGAAGGAAATTGCTACTTTGTTTGGATTCCTAATGCCTAAAACTCTGGGAATTTAGGAAATTACAGGTATATGGGAGATCTTCTTGTTGGACATGCGGTTGAGATGAGAGAATGTAATAAGGGGAAAAATTTAGTTGCGGGCGAGGTAGAGAGAAGAGGAAATGTTTTAAATACGAATGATTTTAAGGGATGAATTTAATGAGAAAAAAAATTAAATGTAAGAATTTAAGAATATCAAACTGATATATAATTGATACTTACAGGAGTTATGTAAGAAAGAGGGCTGATGGTATCTCGTCAGGTTGAGATTATGATGGAAGAACAACTTAAAAAAGAGGATGACAATGACAAATGATGCAGAGCTAAGGCTATTGATAAAAGAGCACTTAGAGTCCATTAAGAACCCGCAAGGAGTTTATGACTTATTTAAGAAACTGAACTATCCAAAGAAAGAAATATTTGACCCTTCTTATATTAGAAAATTAAGTGATTTTGAACTTGCCAAAGAAGAAAAAGAGAAAATAAAGAAAATTTACACTATTATGAGCGTAGATAAGCTCAATGTGTTTTTAGTAGAAGCTAAGTCCTTAACAAGACCATTTGTAAGATATATTAGCAAAATATTTTCAGATATGTATATTCAATTTCTTCTTTTCATAACTGTTGACTATTCAGAGATACACGTTATATTTCCTGACTATGAAAAGAAAGAAGTCGGAAAGCATAAACTAAAGACAACAACATTAAACTTGAAGAGAGATGAACTCTATTATACAGATATTGAGATTATCAGCAATATATATCTTGCAGATGAAAAGTCCACATGGAGAGACATCTGGCGAATCTGGAAAGATGCCTTTAATGTTGAAAAAGTAACAAAAAAATTCTTTGAGGACTATCAGGAGATATTTCTAAAGGTCAGAAAGGATTTGAAAAAGCAGAAAGTAGAGACCAAGACAGCCCATGAATTTACCTTGCAATTGCTCAATAGGATTATGTTTATATATTTCATTTCTAAGAAGGGATGGCTGAATGATGATAAAAAGTTTATGAAGAGTTACTGGGGAAGTTATAAGGCATTAACTAAATTTGGCAAGGACGAGTTCTACCTTCAGTGGTTACACCCCTTATTCTTTGAGGCATTTAACAATAAGTTTAGGTCACATCCTGAATTGCCAGAATCAGTTAACAAATGCTTAACAAATTGTCCCTACCTTAATGGTGGGCTTTTCACAAAAAAGAAAGAACTTGATGACTTAAAGATAAACATTTCAGATAATCTGTTCAAGAGCATTTTTGATTTCTTTGAGAAATTCAATTTCACAATCAAGGAAGATTCTGTGCTAGATGTTGAAGTTTCTGTAGACCCCCAGATGATAGGTTATGTCTATGAATCACTTGCTAATGTTGCTCAGGATGTCTATGAGCAGGAAGAGGATTTAAGGGGAGACTGGGGGATATTCTACACTCCAAAAGTTGAAGTTGATTTTATGTGTAGGAGAAGCCTTGTTGAGTATCTTGCAAACAATACAGATATTCCAAAGAAAGAGCTTTACGAGTTTGTTTTTGACGAAGATAAAGAAAAGATAGAAAAAGTGTTTGAAAAGGGCAAATACTGGAGAAAGATTGAGGAAGTCATGGACAATCTTTCTGTTGTAGACCCAGCATGCGGTTCAGGAGCATTTCTGGTTGGCATGCTGAATGTTTTAGTAGAGCTTTACAGGATTATGTTCAAGCATACAAAAAGGGATTTGACTGACTTTGAGATGAAATACAGGATTATCCAAAGGTCTCTATACGGCGTTGATGTTATGCCGTGGGCAATCCACGCTGCTGAATTAAGGCTTTGGTTGCAGTTGATAGTTGAGACAGCATTCAAGGATGATGAGCTCAGGAAGCACCCTTTATTGCCTAACCTGAATATGAATCTCAGGATTGGTGATTCACTCGTTCAGGAGATTGGAGGTATCAGCTTTAATGTTAGAACTAATAATTTGAAGTCCTTTCTGAAGAAGAAGCTTGAGGAGCTAAAGAATGAAAAGAGGAAATACTTTGAGAATTCACCATCAGCAAAGTATAAGACACCTGAAGAATTCAAGGCTGAAGAAGTTAACCTGTTTGAAGAGATAATCAATGAGAGAATTGAATGCTTAAAGACCGACAATACTGTGCTTGCCAATTCTGAAAAGAAAAAAGAAAGGCAAACAGGTCTTTTTGGAGCACAGGTAAATGTTGATGCTGAAAACATAAAGAAAGAGAAACAGGAACTGGTAAAGATTGAAAGGCAGATTGAAGCTAATGAAGAAGAAATTTGTAAGTTGGAGAAAGTGAAAGAGCTATTACATGACCCTGAAACAAAGCCATTTGTATGGGACATTGACTTTGCAGAGATATTTGCTGATAAGAACGGGTTTGATGTTGTGATTGGGAATCCACCTTATGTAAGGCAGGAAAAGATTTCACCGCCGAATATTCTCAAAGAAGAGATTAACTTGGATGATAGGAAGGCGTACAAAGATAGGTTAATCGCTTCTGTTAAAAATCAGTTTGGTTGCATTGATTCTATTGACAAAAAGAGCGATTATTATATGTATTTTTATTTCCATGGATTGAGTTTGCTTAATGAGAAGGGAACATTCTGCTTTATTACTTCAAATTCCTGGCTGGATGTTGGCTATGGCAAGGAATTACAAGAGTTTCTATTGAAATATGCACCAATAATAGCTATTTATGATAATCCCAAGAGGAGCTTTGCACATGCAGATGTTAATACAATCATCGCTTTGTTTGGTGCACCCTTGATACATGAGCATAAAGTAGCTGGATTTAGAGTTGAGAATAATAATGGCTGGTCAATGCTAGGGCATATTGCGAAATTTGTTATGTTCCAAAGACCCTTTGAAGAAGTGATAAGCTCTAAGAACCTTATTCCGATTGAGAATATTGATGTTAAAATCAAAGGAAAGAGCATAACAGAGCTTGTTGATAATGTTGTCAAGACAACAGATTATAGAGTATTTCCTATAACCCAGGAAGATTTGATGGAAGACGGATGGGAATATCCAGAAGAATACAAGAATGGAAGATTCAAAGAAGGATGTTATGAAGGGAACAAATGGGGCGGGAAGTATTTGAGAGCCCCTGATATTTTATTCACATTCCTTCAAAAAGGTAAGAAATTACAGAAGATTAAGACCATAGCTGCAGTTAGATTTGGGATTAAGACTGGTGCCAATGATTTTTTTTATCTTAATCAACAGCAGATTGATGAATGGAAAATAGAAAAGCAGTTCTTGAAATCTACAATTACTTCGGCAAAGGAGTCTAAATCAATATGTATTAATCCCGATGAACTTCCAAACAAATTATTCTATTGCAATTTAAATAAGGTAGATTTAGTTGGCACCAAAGCATTAAAATATATAGAATGGGGAGAGAACGCAGATGTTCCAATTAAGTTTGGAGCAGATAAAGGAAAAATCATCAAAGGTTACAACAATATTGACTCCGTAAAAGGTAGAAATCCATGGTATTCTATAGGTAATAAACAACCAGCAGATGCAATAATCCTGCGAAGAATAGGAGAACGAATGCCCTTCTTTGAAAGCAATGGAATTTTGGAAGATTGTAATCTATTTGGAATCAACATAAAAAAACTGGATGAAACAAAAGAAGTTATTTTTGCAATCCTAAATTCAACATTAACCAGATTTCATCTTGAACTCATGACTCGTCAACTAACTGGAGGGCAAGCTGTTGCTGATACAAATGTATATGTTGTTGAAAATACTCTTATTATAAAACCATCCTTAGTCAATAATAAGAAATTGCTTTCTTCCTATACAAAACTTAGAAAAAGAGAGGCGTATTCAGTATTTATGGAGTGTGGTTTTGATTCCTCAAAACCAATCCGTGAGCAAGAACCAAAACCTCTACCAGAGAGAGCAGAGCTTGATAAGGTTATATTTGATGAATTAGGTCTTACAAAAGAAGAGCGTAAAGAAATGTATTGGGCGGTTTGTGAACTTGTTAAACAAAGGCTGGATAAGGCGAAGAGCCTGAAGGAGGATTAACATGGTTGATTTTATTCAGCAAAACTTGACATTCTTTGTGTTCATGGTAGGTATCTTCTGGGGTATATTGCTTGACGGTCTTCTGGTTGAAAGAGGAAAGGGATATATCAAAATTAATTTTATAGAGAAGAGTTGGCGGTTTCAGGATGATAAGAAAGGCTATCTATTCTTTATTATTGAGGTTATTATAATTACTATTGGTTTGTCTTTGTTGTCTAATAAAATAATACCCAGCCTAATTACTAATTATGGGATTTGGGTTGTGATAGTCTCATTAATAGGTTCATATCTTAAATTTCACAAGGAGGTATATAGAACGTATATCTAAAACAAAATGAATTCATCACAAATAATAGAAATCCCTTGGAAGAAGTTTAAGGAAGAAGAGATACAGACGTTTATTGCTATGCTATATCATACAAAGGAGTATCATGTTCAAGAACTTCATAAATCAGACAGAGCAAATGAAGGTGGAGCTGACCTTGTAGTCAATAAAGGGACTAACAAAATAGCATTTGCTGTTAAAGTAAAACCTAACGAAAAAGACAGGAGCCAGTTGATTGATTTTGCAGGAAGAAATGAGAAAAAGAAGATATATGTTTATATCCAGACGCCAACTAATAAATTCTTGACTTTTATGAATAAGTATCAGAAGAATGTTGAATTCTGGGATATGAAAAAGTTAAATGAGTTCTTTGTGCAAGAAAATGTATATTTCTCAGCAAACATTGTGTTTGACAATCATCCAGTAAATGATAAACTAAATCTTGTGCAATATCTCTTGTATCAATGCTGGAAGAAATCCCATAATGCGAAGAAGAAAAGGATTAAGCAAGTAGACAAGAAATCATTTTTTCAATTATGGCGTCTAAAGGACATGGCTGTTACCATTCACCAGACAAACAGCCTTATTGAAAGATTGTTTGAAACGCCAATTAATAATAAGAATCCAGAATTAAATCAACACTTTCTAAAGATATTTTTGGACTATCTTGATGTTTTGGAAACAAAGATTTCGGATTTTACTACCTTCTTTTTACAATTCCAGATAAATAATCTGCAACTTGTGGCAAACTCAGTGATTGAGCAAAATAACAGAAGTCATTGGCTTTGGATTTCGCATCATCAACCTTTGAATAATATCAATACGCTAAAACGAGAATTGAAAGAGGCTATTGAGGATAAAAAGAGATATGAGCAGCTAGTTAAGGATTTAAAGAACCAGCCAGAAGACAAAGAGCTAAAGAAATATGAAGATGAAATAGCGAAAGGAAATGACGTTTGGCAGGCAATGCACAAGAAGCTAAAAGACCTTATGATTTTTGGTTCTGGTGTTGAAGAGATTATTGACGATATAGTTAAAGAGTATTTTCAGGATTATCATATATTATATGGTATGAAGCAGTTTGAGAATATATTTTAGGGGGATGATATTATGAAAAAGAAAACAAAAAATCTTCTGGCTGTAGCTGGTGTAATATGCACAGTAATGGGTGTTATTGGGGCAGTGCCCTCATTTCTACAAGCAAGGTATGGTATAGCTACAGGCTCAGCAATTTTAGTCATCGGGGGTTTAGTCATGTTAGCTATTGCCTTTGGTGATGAATGATGACAGATAGTCTACCAGATAAAGTAAAGAAGAACTTATTGGATTTGCAGTATAACAGGTATCTACAATCGTATAACACCTCAATAATTGTGCTTTTTACCTTTCTTATAGGGATAGGAATCGCTTTTATTACAAAACAAATTGACTACACTAGTTTTAATCAAATGTTAGCTGTAGCCACAATAACCATTGCTGTTGTAGCAGTCATTGTTCTGCTAATGTTGCAGTTTAAAGGGCACATGAGTAATATTCTTCAGGAGATTAAAAAACTCAAGCTATGAGGTTTAATCATGGAAGAGGATAAAGAAAAAAACTGGCTTGAAGATTTGGAGAAAAATCCCGAATATAAAGCTAAATTCTTGAATGGACTTAATAGGCTTGGATTTCCATTAGAGTTCAAAATCAGAAAAAGGTTAGTAGATTTAGGATTCAACAATGTGCAAGAAGGTTTCTTCTCAGTAATTGAGCAAGACGGTAAGGAAACAGTGAAGACATTTGATTTCTCTGCATACAAGACATTATCCACAAAAATTCTTAATGAGATTACCATTCACTTAGACATTCAGTTGGTAGGGGATTGCAAAAATTCTATAGACAGAAAAAAGTTTTTATTTGCTATCCCAGAATCAGGCAAGATTGAGAACAAGCTTTTCTTGGGCCCTATATTGTCTAATATGCAATCTGCAAATTATGGCGTCTATAGGAATATGGAGGTAGCATCACAATTTATTTCAAAATATGGGCAAATATATCTTGCATCAGACGTGAAAGACACTTCAAAAGATTATATTACGGGTGATGAGAAAAAGTCAAAGGACGACACTCCTGACTATGAAAGAATCCATGTTATTTGTGAGAGAACTATAATCCCTGCACTATTTGAGAAGTTTAAGAGGTGGCGAAGTGCGGCAATTAATGACTATGCTCGAATTTTTACGCATGCTTTACCAATCAATGGAGAACTAAAATTAGAGTGGCTAAAAAATGAGTTTTTTGCATTTAGGGTGCTTATTCCTATGATAGTCACTACTAAACCAATCCTCATACCTGTTCTTGAGAATGGGGGGCTGAAAGACGTTAAGCAAATAGATTTTCTACTTTATGAACATTCAGTGATGAACCCAGATAAGTATTTTGAGCTCATGTTTAATGCTTACGATGTGGGGGTCTTCATTGCTACAGAGAAGGGGTTTGATAAATTGATGGAATATATCGAGAACATAGCAAAATCAATCTTTAAAGAGATTACAACTAACTTGAGTAGGCATCCGAACAGGCTTTATGAGGACTTTGAGGAGATGAATAAACAAGATAAAGAAGCAAAGGATAGGTTAAAAATTATCACTGAGAAAGCCCAATAGTTTACTTCTAATTACTACTATATTTACTTCTGCTTCTCTATATTTTTACTATCAATTACTATCAGATGACTAATAGTAACTATTGATAGTAATGATTTAATGCTCTATATTACTAGACTTCAGACAGAAAAAGGAATATTTATAAATACTATCAATTTAGTATCAATTATTATTAATAGTAAATAATACTAAAATGGACAAAGACCAAATACTCAAAATAATCGAGTCTGGAGAATCGCAGGAAGTTGAGTTTAAGGAGTCTTTCCATAGCGCTCAAAAGTTCTCTGAAATTATGTGCGGCTTTGCTAATACTTATGGAGGTATATTACTAATAGGAGTCAATAAAAAGAAGGAAATTCTCGGTCTGAGCGGAGACCTCGATGAGATACAGCAAAAGGTATCTTCTTCAGCACAGGCAGTCTCACCACCGATACTTCCCTCTATTGAACTATATGAAATAGATAATAAAAAAATTATTGCTATAATTATTCAAAGAGCAATAGATAATACCTTTCATACATTTCAAGGAGTGATATGGGCGAAAGTCGGCAGCACTCTCAAGAAAATAGAAGGCAACCAAATTGTTGATTTTCTTAGGAGCAAACAGATTTTATGTTTTGATGAAACTCCCAGCAATGCAAAATTAAGTGATATTGATACGGATAAGATAAAGGCATATTTAGATTTACGAAAACAGTCAGATTACCTTAAATCACATTCTGTTGAAGATTTTTTAATGAGTATGAAACTGGCATCCAAAAATGGCGATTTAAAAATTAAGAATTCTGCTTTGCTTTTCTTTACGAAGAATACTGTCTTCTATAATCCTCAAGTTGAAATCAAATTAGTTAGGTTTGACGGCACTGAACCTGTAAAAATAATAGCACATGAGTTAGTTCAGTCTGATTTAATAGAAAGCATAGAAAAATCACTTTCATTTGTGAAACAAAATCTATCAAAAAGTATTCAAATTAAGTTGGATGCAAGAAGGGAAGAGAAATTCCAATACCCTGTGGAAGTTGTCAGGGAAGCAATTGTAAATGCAGTAGTCCATAGGGATTACTTCAGCAAAGATGCTGTTCAGGTTTATATCTTCAGTGATAGAATCGAAATTACTAATCCAGGCTCTTTACCAATAGGCTTGCCAAAAGAGCTGTTTGGCACTCTATCTGTTCAAAGAAATCCCATTACCTACAAAATATTAAGGGACTACGGATATGTTGAAGGTTTAGGCTCTGGAGTTCCACGCATGATTAATGGGATGAGAGAGCATGGGCTTGAAGACCCATTATTCAGCTTTTATGAGCATTTTTTTAGAGTGATTCTAAGAAATAAACCGAGTGAGTTGAAACCTATTGATGACATGAAAGATTTGAATCCAAGGCAGGTTAAAGCTCTTGAATTCCTTAAGAAACATAAATCCCTTAAGACAAAAACATACATGGAAATGAATAAAATCTCATTTGGAACGGCAAGAGCTGAGATAAATGAACTAATCAAGTTTGGATATATAGAAAAGATTGGCTCGTTCAGAGGTGCATACTACATTCTACCCTCTAAAGAGGCTAAAAAATGATTATTGACGAAAACATAATTGACAACAACAATGTTAAGCTTTCAGTTTTCTTAAATAAGGTTTTGAAGCTGGAGCCAAAAACCAACTTGGACATTGCAACAGCATTCTTTAATGTCGAAGGATTTTCGCTTATCAAAGAGAACCTTGGCGGAATAATCAAGTTTAGGCTCTTGCTGGGAAAAACTCCAGACTTAATTGAGAACAACCAAACTTTAGGTAAGGTTCTTCTTAAAGAAATAAAGGCAGAAGTAGAGGGATTAGACCTTTCCAAAGAGAAACATGATGATGTTACAGACTTAATCAACTTCTTAGAAAAGCCAAGTGTTGAAGTTAGGATATTTGATAAAACTTTCCTGCATGGCAAAACCTTCATCTTTGACAAGCTCTTAGTTAGCGGTTCATCTAACTTTACTTATGCTGGTCTAACTAGGGAAGGTGAATTTAATACAGTACAGCAGGGAAAAATGTATGTGGATTATGCAAGAGATACATGGTTCAACAAATTCTGGAAAGAATCTCTGGATTTTAAGGACGAATTAATAACACTTCTCAAGAAATCTCGATTTGGGACAACCGAATACTCTCCATTCCAGATTTACATCAAATCCCTATATGAACTCCAAAAAGAAGAAATAAAATCAGAAATGGAGAAAGAGGAAGTTAAGTAGGAATTCAGCATGGTCACTACTGTTGCGCTAACAGAATTCCAGCAGGATGCTGTCCAGAGGATTTTCTCTAGACTTAAGAAATATGGGGCAGTCATTGTAGCTGACTCTGTCGGTTTGGGAAAAACCTACATTGCATTAAAGGTACTGGAAGAGTTTGGCTACTACAGAAGGAAACGCTATCTGGTTATATGCCCAGCTCAGCTAAAAGAAACCATGTGGCTCCCAGAATTAAAGGGTAAAATACTTCCAGAGAATATACTATCACAGGAGAATATTGCTTCAGAAGATTTTATTGAGAAAGCTAAAAAAGCTACAGGTGGGCATCTGGATGAGGTTGAACTAATAATCGTTGATGAAAGCCATAATCTAAGAAACCCATTGTCAAATAGATGGGAAAATTTGCACTCTTTAATTGAGCTTATTGCAAAAGGAAAAGGGGTTAAGCCAAAAATAATGTTCATGACAGCAACGCCTATAAACAACACGATTTGGGATATTTATTGGCAGATTATGCTTTTAGTGGCAAATGACAAGACTGCTTTCATAAAAGAGAATATCCCTGACTTATTTGTTCACTTTAAGGAAATTGACAAGAAAGGAGACCCAACTCTTCTCAACGACTTATTAAATGAAATTACAATTAGAAGGACAAGGGATTATATCAAGAAAGAGTATCCAGATGCAACAATCAATGGTCAGAAGATAAAGTTCCCAGATAGAAAGCTCGAAACGATAAACTACAAACTGGACAAGACATATCAGGGTATGTATAAGGATATTGCAGACACGATAGCAACTAAACTAACAATGGCTTATTATAAAATCTTGCAGTATAAAAAACAGGAGTTGCAAACGCAGGATGAAATTCTAGCATTAAACAGAATGATTGCAATTGGTGGAATATTCAAGACAATTCTATTAAAAAGGTTGGAAAGCAGTGTAGACTCATTTAGGATTAGCATAAGACGCCACATACACTTCTTGAAAATGATGTTGGATTGCCTGGAAAAAGGCAAGCTAATATCAAAACAGAAATACACACAATTCTTGAGGTATGTTGTGGCACAAGACGAAGATTCTGATGAAGACCCAGAGGAAATTGAGCAGCTAATATTATCCCAACTGGACAACTTTAATCTTACAAATTATAAGAAAGATGAGCTATTTAATGACGTAAATTTAGATATAAAATTGCTTAACAACATACTTGAGAAAGTGAATAAAATTACCCCAGAACAGGATGCAAAGCTTCTAGAACTCAAGGACAGGCTTCAAAAAATGCACTCAAAAGGGCAGATTGTCGTGTTTACATATTACAAAGACACCCTAGATTATATCCATAAATACCTTGTAGGGCAAAAAGAGTTCAAGAATGTCAATATTACCAAAATTTCAGGGTCTGGCAGTGTAATACCTGCAGAGAGGCAGAAAATCATAGAAGGATTTAGGCATGGTGAAATAAACATCCTTTTGAGTACAGATGTCTTTTCAGAAGGTCAGAACCTACAAACAGCACAGTTCCTCATTAACTATGACCTTCACTGGAACCCGACTAGAATGATTCAAAGGGCGGGAAGAATTGACAGGATTGGCTCTAAGTTTGATAAAATTTATATCTACAACTTTTATCCAGAAGAAGAGCTTGACGACTTATTGAGGCTTGTTAACATTCTACAGACAAAAATAATTAATATAGATAAATCAGTAGGTTTAGACCAATCAGTACTCGGAGAAAAGATACATCCAAAGGTATTTGGAATTATTAGGAGAATAAAGGACAAAGACGAAGGAGTATTGGATGAGCTTGAAGCTGATGTCTTTGGTGGAGGGGAAATTTTCTATCAGCCACTTAAATCTTACCTTAGAAAAGCAAAACTTGAGCAGCTTGACGATTTGCCAGATGGAATACACAGCGGATTAGATAAGAAGAAGATACGAGGAATATTTTTATACTATAAATATGGCAAAGACTTCCATTTCTGGTATCTTTATGACTTAGATAGCAAAGCAGTATTAAAGAATAAGACAGAGATATTAAAATTCATAACATGCTCAGAAAAGACTGCGAGGGTAATCCCTAATTTCTTTGATGAGGTATACAACTATAATAAGAAAGTCATTGAGGATATAGAGCATACTTACAAAGATATTGCGGGCAAAGAAAAGACAGATACTCAATTAGTTCCCATTGGAAAAGACAAGAGTGCAAAGTTCCTTATTAGTGTTGTCAGAGAAATTGAAATTGAGATAAATCATTATCTGATGGATTTCCCCGAAGATACCAACTTAGAAAAGGAATGGAATATCACCAAAGAAAAACTGCTAAAAGTCAGCTTAACAAAGAAGAGACTGCAGGTTTTGCGAAAGATATGGAAAACCGATAGGGCTTCTCCTAATTGGAAAAAGCTGATAAGAGAACTCACAGATTTTGTATCTGATAAGCTTGTCTATGAAAAAGAACACATGGATGAGTTTGATAAGAAAAAGTTGAGGCTTATTACGTTGGAGTTTATAGCGTGATATGACAAAATTCCCCCACCAAAAACCCCATCCCCTCATCATTGTCGTTATTGAAAGACTGCCCTCTCTTTATCTGGCTCCACTTTAACAAATAAATCTTGCCTTATTCAAAAACAACACATACATCTTAACTCTTTATTCTTTAAAAATGCCTCTCTGCATTCCGAGCAATAAATTCCCAAACATTGTTGGCACTCATATTGCGCATGCTCAATGCCACAATCTTCACAGACTTTCTGTTTTGCACAATTATGAAAATCACTTGCATAATTTAGAACAGCACCACAATCTTTACAAATCTCCATTTTACCCTCACTTATCACCTATTTCAGTCGTAATCTTTCTTATTAATTGGTCATAAAAATCCTTAGAATACACCTTCACATTCCCGTTCTTATATATCCAAACGGTTTTATTCTCGGCATTTATTACAACTGCGTTTTTAAAAACTAAATCTTCTTCCATTTTTTTACCTCCATGATTTTTTTATTCCTATATATATGCTGTATATATCTTTTCAGAAATCACAAAAACACAAAAAAAGTATAGGTCTCCGCCAGAAGCTTCCCTATTTTCAGAAATCACAAAAAAAGTATAGGTCTCCGCCAAAAAGTAAAACTACTTAAAACTTTTAATCAGAATGAGAAACAAAAAACCAACAATCCACTAACCCTCATCCCTCTCAACACCAAAAATTCCACCAAAAAACCCTCATCTTCCACAACAAAGCTTAAAAACACATCCCCACTCCTTAGTTACAACATCATAAAAAAAGAGTGCAGACTGAGGTTAAGCAATGGTAAATGGCACAAACCTTGTTTGGACTTACATCAATAGGAACACGGACATCAAGCGCAATCTTTCTAGGGGCATCATTAACATAAGGTCGCTGGCAAAATACATTCTTGAAAGCCATCCGAACATAGACATAACAACAACAGGCATAGTAACCTCAATCAGAAGATACCTTGAAGAAAACAAATTTGAAGAAAAAAACAAGAACCTCTCAAAAATATTCTCCAACACAAAAATGGAAATGAGTTTCGGCAACAGCATACTCCATGTCAGAAAAACAGAACACACATTAGCATCACTAAACGAGCTATTCAAAAAACTAAACCTCCTCGGCACAGACAATGCAAGCATGGTAATGGACAAATCATCATTCGCACTAATATACGACAACGAACAAAAAAACCTAATCCGAAGCCAGTTTGAAAACAATGTTGTCATCTCAGAAATATCAGATGTCGGACACATAACACTGAAATTTGACCCATTGGTAATCCAAACACCCAATGTATTCGCAACAGTCCTAAACGAAATCGGGATAAACGACATCAATGTCTTAGACTCAATAACAAAGCGTGAAAGATTCATGATATTTGTCCACGAAAAAGACCTCATGGAAACATGCAACATCCTATACAAATTCACAAGAGACGGGCAAGGAAAGTTAATACATGAGATTGAAGTATAAACAAAAATCCGAATCAAAAGATGTGGAATACAAATGTGCTCAAAAGCGAGTTAAATCCAATAATTTTGATGCTAATTCATATTATAAATTTATTGTTTTATTCTTGCCATTAATTCTTATTCTTGATTGCTCACTTTGTTCGCCAGATAGAACGCCTCATAAAATTACTTTTCAGTCTAAATTTTCCCACACTTAGTATAGGAAAAGGATTTAACAGCGATCGCATAAGTTAGATGAGCTTTTGACAATCCGAGAGGGGAATACCCACCATTTGTGGTTTCTGAGTGAGGATTTTCTTCAAATTAGACAAAAATTAAGCCCTGCTCAAAAAACCCCAAACCCCCTCAAAATATTTCAAATTGAGCAGAAATATTCTATTCCGCTAAATTCTCCATCAAAATATTTCATCTCCTATAAATAGAATATACCATTCCATTTTCATGTACTCCTTTGCGAGTATGGAGGAAAAATGGTAGGAGATTGTATTGCACAAACAGGAGAAAATTACGGAGCAGGATATTCAGGACTTTCAGCAGCAGTAGCATCCTTATCAGTTCCGGTAGATGCAGGAATTCTGGAAACAAAAATAGAATCAGGATTTGAGAATATCTGGCATGCAAGAACTGCGCTATGCATAATCGGAGACATAATAAGAGTAAACGGAGTATATGGCAATCCGGATAATATAATATTAAGTGAAGATACATTAATTCTGACAAACCTGCCATTCACAGGTGGCTCAACTCCTTTGGTTGGCATTGAAAAAAGAAACAGAAGATTCGTGCTTGTTGATTACGACGGGATTTCCGAAAACAAATCCTAAAGATATAATAAAAAGGAGAGATTTTCATGACAAAAATAAAAAGCCTTGTTGTTCGTGTAACAAATACCCAGCACGAAATTGTAAAAAATAATGCGCAAATAAACGGATATAAAACATTAGCAAACTATGTCAGGACAAAAGCCCTTGAATCAGACAGGAATTACGAGAGAAAAATAGATGAGATATACAATAAAATAGTCGGAACAGAGCCGATGAAAAAAAGAAAGTGGAAATATGTTCCGCTTACGGATTTTATTGAAAACTAAGCTTCATGCACAACAGCAATCTTTCTCTCAATGTGTTTTCTTGCTTCTTTAATAAAATAGGATTTCAATTCCTTCTTATAATCCTCAAGATACCTCTGCATTGATGCAAACTGCTCCTGCAAGTGCTCCCTCTCAAATCTCTCTTCATTCAAATCCTGCTGAAGCCTATCATTGATCAGCTTGACTTTCTCAAACTCAGTCTTAAACCGTGAAACCTCATGGTCTTTTGTCTGGGCAGCAATCTCATCATCTGCAATCCTGTGGAAATATCTTTGCGGAGAATCGCTTCTTAAGTTCCAGCCGTATCTTGCACAAAATTGTTGGTATGTCTTAATAACATCAGCATAATAAGTAGCGCTGGAATGTCTCAGCGTATGAGGAGAAATTGTCTTGTTAAGAATCTTTTTTCCAATTTTTCTGATTGTGGAATAAAGCAGATTATAATTTGAAAGAAATAAAAAATCAGATTCAGAAAATTCATCCCCCAATTTGAATTTCGCAGCATTTTTATAACTCTCAATATAATCAGATGCCAACTGCATACTTACATACCTCTCTTTCTTTGTCTTTGAAGTCTCAGACCTTACATAAGCCCTGTAATAATCTTTGCCTTCTGGCTTTGAAATATCACTCCATTTCAAATTGCCAAGCTCCTCAATTCTAAAGCCACCATCAAAAAGCATCATAATCATACATTTAAGCTTAACAGAACTAACACCATTAACCATTCTTTCAATCTCTCCTCTGGTAAGAAATAATTTAGTTGGTTTTTCTTCGGTTGTTACCCAATTATCGCAGAAATCTGGATAGGTCTTGTTTTTTCCATATCTCCATTTAAGGAATTTCCTAATTGTCTTATAGTTCTTCGCCTTTGTATTTATCTTATACTTGTTGCCATACTCATTTAATATCTCATCATCTTCAATTCTCTGATAAAAATTATTCCAGTCTTCTTGAGTTGCCTTATCAAATTCTTTCCTGAGCCATTTCTCACTCAGCATTCTAAGTATTCCTAAAACCCTGACAAGAGTTGACTTTCCGATTCTTTTATTTGCGTTTCCGCTTTTTGTAAGGCCTTGCTTGCATGCTTTAATGTATTCAATAACAATTTTCTTATTGCTTTCAAACTCCCAATTCTCTGTCAGAATATTTTCAAATGCAGTATCAAATTCCTGCTCTAAACCATGAATGTCTCTTTTTCCATTAGAGGCAAATCTTAACTTAACCATGCAAATAGTAATGCATAGCTTATATATAAACTCGCCCCAAATTCTTAACCTGAAAGCATAATAGCCCCGCCAGGATTCGAACCTGGGTCCCGACCTCCAGAGGGTCGAATGATTGGCCACTACACTACGGGGCTTTATGCAAAAGAAAAAATGAAGGATATTTAAAGGTTTATGAATTCTGCCTTTGCAATGAAAGAACTCTCAAGAGGGGCAGAAGCTGTTTTGTATAAGGAAGACAATATCATAAAGCACAGGCTGAAAAAATCTTACAGATTAAAAGTGATAGATGATAAGCTTCGTGGTTTTAGGACAAGAAGAGAAGCGAAAATTTTGAAGAAACTCGGCGATGTGAATTTTCCTGCCCCAAAGCTTGTGAAGACTGACGAGAAGGAAAAAATAGAGATGGAATTTATTTCAGGAGATGTTCTCAAGAATGTTCTTGACAAATCAGATTTTGAATCTTTATCGAGAGAGATAGGCAGAAAGGTCGCGTGCCTGCATAATAATAACATTATTCATTCTGACCTTACAACATCAAATATTATTTTGAAGAATGAAAACGAAATTTATTTTATTGATTTTGGGCTTTCTTTTTTTTCGCATAAGGTCGAGGACATGGCAGTTGATTTGCACCTTTTGAAAGAAGCGCTTGAATCAAAGCATTATCGTATTTGGGAAAAGTGTTTTGAAAAAATTGTTGATGGCTATAAGCAGGAATCAAAACACGGAGAGCTGGTTATTAAGCGGCTTAGTGTTGTAGAGAAAAGAGGAAGATATAAGCAAAAATATTAATTGCTATCCAATCTTCAGGCTCAATTCCAACCCGCTTCCTATCGGTATCAGAACAGACTTCAAGCCCTTATGCTCTCTGACATATTTGAGATAATCTTTCATCAGCTTTTCAAACATGATTGCATTGTCTGCTGTGATAAGCGCATTGCTGTTGAGCTTTGAATATGCAAGCTTGAGATATTTAATATAATCCTCTTTGACAGCATCAATAAACATGAAATCAAATTTACCGTCTAATTTAGGGATGACTCTAACTGCGTCTCCTTTAATCAGCGAGATTGTGTCTTCAAGTTTTGCTCTCTTGAAATTTTCTTTTGCATGAGCTATTTTGTGGTCGGCAATTTCGATTGTTGTGACTTTTCCTTTGTTGTGCTTCACTGCCTCTGCAAGCCAGATTGTTGAATAGCCGTTGGATGTGCCTATCTCGAGAATGTTTTTTGCTCCTGAGATCCTTACAAGGATATGAAGAAATGTTCCAGTGTCAGGCGGAATGTTATAATAGCCATCGTTATTTTCCCCGAATACCTCAAGTTCCCTGAGCAGTCTTTTTGTTGCCTCTATCATTTTTTTGCCTCCTTATTATTGAATATGAACATTGATAGCTTATATAAATTTTTATTGGATAAATCGAAACCTTGTATAATTCGGAAATTAGTTCTCACTTCTACAGTATATAGGTCGTTTTTAAACTTTATAAAGCAGACACCCCTACACTCGATTTTGAGATTTGTGAACTAATTTACACATTGAAAGATATCCACCGTCTGTAAAACGTAT
>ORJL010544671.1_pt1 | contig 17259 bp, 11 predicted proteins | sample 1779941 | NCBI WGS metagenome assembly ORJL01 (sample SAMEA104232317, study PRJEB22302) | groundwater metagenome | biome: forest; feature: aquifer; material: groundwater | place: USA | collected 2011-08-07 | depth 5.8 m | reverse complement strand
GCGGCCGGTGGCGGCGGTCAAGGGGGACGGGACGCCCGCCGAGAACGTGCGCTGGCTCGAGAGGTGGATGCCGCTCGCGGGAGCGCGCCTCGCGGGGATCGACCTCCACGGCTACGAGGTGGAGGGGCCGACGGCGGCGCAGAGGCCCGTGTTCGACCTCGCGCGCTCGGTGGGGCTGCGGCTGCGGGCGCACGCGGGGGAGCACGGGACGTGGCGCGACGTGGCGGACGCGGTGGACGTGCTGGGGGTCTCGTCGGTGAACCACGGGGTGCGCGCGGTGGACGACGCGGGGCTGCTGCGCGAGCTGGCGTCGCGGCGGGTGGCGGTGCACCTCTGTCCGACGTCGAACGTGATGCTGCACACGTGCGGGTCGTACCGCGAGCATCCGATCCGCGCGATGATGGAGGCGGGGGTGCGCGTCACGGTGAACTCGGACGACCCGCTGATCTTCGGGACCGACGTGAACGCGGAGTTCGCTCACCTCCAGCGCGAGGCGGGATTCACCGACGACGAAGTGCGCCTCCTTCTGCGGAACGCCTGGGACTGCGCGCTCGTCCCTGCGCGCGAGCGGCGGGCGATGCTCGACGAGGTCTCGTCCCCGGCACGGGCGTTGATCCGCGAGGATCCCTCGGCGTAGAATCGACAGAGTCCTCAGGAGTCCCTGGATGCCAAAAATGCTCTCGACCGATCTCGACGACCCGGAGGCGATGCCCTACTTTCTGTGGGACGATCCGATGACGGTCCGAGAGGTCCGGCACCGGCTCGCGACCGCATCGAAGGCCGAGCAGGACTATCTGCTGGGGAAGATCATGCGCGAGGCGAGGGACACGGACGTGTGGCGCTTCACCACGCCGCGGGAGGTCGCCGCACGGTGGGGCGATCTGTCGAAGCACCTCGGCCGAAGCCGCCTGTTCTGGGTGTACCTCCTTGCGCTCTGGCGCGCGGAGGGCCTCCTTGGCGCCTAGCAGGCTGGGTCGCCTCCAGACCGAGGTCCTCCATGCGTTTTTCCGCCATGAGAAGCGCTTCTTCCTGACGGGAGGCGCCGCGCTCGCCGGTTTCTACCTCGGCCATCGGGACACCGAGGACCTGGACTTCTTCGCGACCTCGAACATCCTCGATGATGCCGATCACGCGCTGCGAGACGTCGTCGTCGAGCTGGGTGCCACCCTCGAGAGTCCGAAGACCTTCCAGACGTTCCGGCGTCGAATCGTGCGGCGCGGCGACGAGGCCGTGATCGTCGACCTCGTATTCGATCAGGCGCCGCAGATCTTCGCCGAAAAGCCCACCATCGACGGGATCCGGATCGACCCGCCCGAGGAGATCCTCGCGAACAAGCTCTGCACGCTCCTCTCGCGCTGCGAGATCCGCGACCTCGTGGATGTCATGCACCTCGAGCGATCGGGGCTTCGCGTGGAGGACGCCATCTCCAACGCCTCCCGCAAAGATGGCGGGGCGACACCGGGCCAGATCGCATGGGTGCTCTCGCAGATCTCGATCGGCGATGAGGCGAGACTGCCCGGGGGCGTGGCGCCGGCGGAGATGCGACGGTTCCTCGAGGATCTGCAAGTGCGCCTGGGGCGCCTGGCGTTCCCCTCGTAGGGCGACGGCTACTTCGGCAGGCGCTCGAGGATCTTGGCGAACTCGGGGTCGGACCGGATCGCGTCCAGGTCCGGGTCCTTCTCGATCAGCCTCCGGTCCGCCTCTCCCATCTCGACGACCCGCGCCAGCCGCGACAGGGCCTCCGCGCGCAGGCGCGCCTCCTCCTCCGGCGCGACCGCAGCCCGCTCGCCCCTCCGCTCCGACTCCCCGTCGCTCGCGAGCGCCAGGACGCACGCGAGGTTGTAGTACGCATTCCCGGCAAGGTACCGCACGACCGGGTCGTCGAGTCCGCCGACCTCCGCTTCGAACCCCGCGACGGCCCGCTCGAGCAGCTCGCGCCCTCCGCGGCAGTCCCCATCGTGCAAGCGCCGGGCTGCGGCGAGCGTGTCGCGCTGCCAGGCCGGCGCCGCGTCACCCTGCGAGGCGACCTGAGCCCATGCGAGCCCTTGCACGACGTCGCGGCGGCCGGGGAGGAGACGCACGGCCTCGCGGTAGGCGGCGACGGCATCCGCCGCCCGCCCCAGCTTCTCGAGCGCGCGTCCTCGGTACCGCTGAGCGGACCCCGACCCCGGGTCGCGCGAGATCGCCGCGTCGCAGGCCGTGAGCGCAGCCTCGTACTCCGCGGAGCCCTCCTTCCCGCGCGCGGAGGCGAGGTCCCCGAGCCTCAGCCGCATCCGGATCCGATCGAGGTCGGCGGCACGGTCGCTCGGGTCGAGCGCGACGTCCTTCTCGAAGTTCTCGAGCGCCCGTCGGCAGGTCTCCTCCAAATCACCGCCATGCGCCTCCTGCCACTCGCCCAGCGTCCGGTACACCTCCCCAAGGCATCCGTAGAGGGCACCCCGGTCCGGCGTGAGCGCGATCCTCCGCCCGTACGCCTCGATCGACTTCCGCAGCGCCTCGCTCGGGTCCTCCTTCCGCGACGCGAGCCACTCCGCCTCGGATCGATGGAGCACCGCGATCGAGAGGAGCGAAACGCCGTCGCCCGGGTCGAGGGCCACGGCCTTTTCGTAGAGCCCCACGGCGCGGGCGTACGTCTTCCACGGGTCCTCCCCGCGCCGCGCGAGGTCGTCTGCCAGCATGCCGACCGCTGAGGCGAGCCGCTTGGTGGGGCCCACGCGCCCCGGACCGAGCGCGAGCGCCCTCTCCGCCGCCTCCACGCAGGCGCGGATCGCCTCCTGCGGGTCCTGGCCGTGGTCCCGCTGCCAGCACGCAAGGCGTTCCCAGGTGCCCGAGAGGTCTTCGACCCTGTCCTCCGACTGCGGGCGCAGGCGGACCAGGGCCTCGTACTGTCCGATTGCCCTCCGATACCCCTCGGTCGGGTCCTCTCCCCGCGCGACCTGCATGTCGGCCAGGCTCTGTTCGACGAGGGCAAGGCCCAGGAACGCGGGCACGTCGCCCGGCGCGACATCGATCAACTTCCCATACCACTCCTTCGCCGCGAGGTACTCCTCGGTCGCGTCCAGGCGCCGCGTCTCCTGCCACAGCGCGATGGCGTCATGGGCCGACGCGATGCCGAAGAGCGCGCCCGTGTCGTGCGGGGCGAGCGCAAGCGCGCGTTCGTATTCCGCGAGGCCCCTCGTGTACCACTCCCCGGGGTCTTCCTTGTTCCGCAACTTCCAGGAGCCGACGTCGAGATAGGCCTCCGCCAGGTGCTCCATCGCGACCGTGGCCCGGGGGTACCGCTCGAGCACGCCCTGGTGCTCGCGGATCGCCTCCCCGTAGCAGGGCATGGGGTCCCCCACGTGCCCGCGGATCCAGTTGCCGAGCTGCACGCGCGCCGTGGCGCGCCCGTCGACCGCGTCCGGGTCGTCCGTCGACGCCGCGATCGCCTTCCCGTACCGCTCGATCGCCTCGCGGTACAGGGCGGTCGGGTCCTCGTCGCGCCGGGCGAGCTGCTCCCCCCGTCGCACGCACAGGCTCGCCCGCAGCCTGAGCGCGTCTCCGCTCGACGGGTCGCGCTCGAGGGCCTCCTCGCAGGCATCCACGGCCGAGGCGATCTCCTCCGTCGGGTCGTCATCGGCACGCGACCGGGAGACGGCGATGGCGCAGTGCAGGTCCGCGGCGAGCGTCCACGCGGGCGCGTCGTCCGGCGCGAGGGCGAGGAGGCGCTCGGTCCACTCCAGGCCGCGGCGCCGGGGGGCGAGCCAGTCGCCGCCCCTTTCCTCCTCGACGAGCCCCTGCTGGCTCATCGCCGTCGCGGCGCCGCGGTAGAAGGGGAGGTATCCCCGGTCCTGGGCGTTCCCGGCCACGTACGCCTTCTCCGCCTCCTGCCACTCGCCGCGGGACTCGTGGAGGCCGGCGAGGATCTGGTACGTCTCCGTCAGGAACCGATCCTCGCGGATCGCGCGCCCCAGCCCCTCGGAGGCCTCCTTCGCCGCGGCGTCCTGGTCTCCCGTCGCGAGCGTTTCCGCACGGACGACGCAGGCAACCGCCCGGGCGACCTCGGCGCGCGGTCCGCTCCCTCCGTGGCGCAGGAACCCGTCGAGGTCCGCGAGCGCCGCGTCGCGCAGGACGACGAGCTCCGGTCGGGCGCCGAGGACCTCGGCGGTCGACGGTTGCGCCGGGGGAGGCTCGTCGGGCGCCCTCCCGGCCGCCCGCGCGCGCAGGAGCTCGGCGCGGCGATCCTCGCGCTCCGTCTGGTAGCGTTGCGCCCGGAGCACGCCCCGCTCGTAGAGCGCCTCGCCGAGGATCGCCCGGCTCCCCTCCGAGGCGCCCGACGCGCCCGCGCGGCGGACCGCCTCCTCCTGGCACGACTCCGCCTCCGCGAAACGGCCCTGCGCGCGCTTCATCCGCCCCTCGTGGTACCACGGCTCCGCGAGGTCCGGCGCGCGCCGCTTCAGCTCGCTCACGGGGGCCTCGAGCTCCGCCTCGAACGCCCGCATCCCGTCGAGGTCGGCGACGGATCGGCGCGCGAGGGCGGCCTCGACGAGGGCCTTCCCGCTCCTCGCCAGCTCGCGGAGGTAGCCGTCGACGAGGTCCCTCTCGCGCCGGTCCGCCTGCGATCGCGACCAGGAGGCCCATCCCGCGATCCCCGCGGCCCCGGCGCCGAGGAGGACGACGGCCGCGAGGAGTGAGCTCACCGCGAGGTTCCGTCGGACGCGGCGGACGGCGCGCGAGAGGGCCCCGATCGGCTTCGCCTCGATCGGCTCGCCTGCGAGATACCGCGCGACCTCCGCGGCGAGGGAGGCGCCGTCGCGGTAGCGCCGGTCGGGGCGCTTCTCGAGGCACTTCATGACGATCGTCTCGATCTCGGTCGAGACCGACGGGGCGGCGCGGCGGAGCGGTCGCGCGTCGGTTCGCTGGATCGCGTAGAGGAGGGGCCCCAGCTCGGTCTCGACGTGGGGCGGCGCGCCGGCGAACGCCTCGTAGAGCATCGCGCCGAAGGCGTACACGTCGGTCCACGGGCCGATCTCGTCGCGCCTCCCTGCCGCCTGCTCGGGCGCCATGTAGGCCGGCGTCCCCATGACCTGGCCCGTGAGGGAGAGGCGGGCGGAGGCGTCCACCTCGCGCGCGAGGCCGAAGTCGGTCACCTGCGGTTCGCCTCGCGCGTCGACGAGGACGTTGTCGGCCTTCAGGTCGCGGTGGACGACGCCGGGGGCGTGGGCGTGGGCCAGGCCGAGGGCGACCTTGTGCGCGAGGTCCATCACCTGCCGCGGGGCACGTCGCTCGCGGAGCCAGCCGCGCAGCGAGGTCCCCTCCACGAGGTCCATCGTGAAATAGTGGAGGGCTCCCTCGCTGCCGAAGTCGTGGACCTGGACGACGTGCGGGTGCTTCCCCATGCGGGCGACGACGGCGGCCTCCAGGCGGAACCGCTCGAGCGCCTCGGTGGAGGCGTGCTCGCCGGCGACGAGGACCTTGAGGGCGACGTCGCGGCCCAGGCGCGTGTCGCGGGCGCGATAGACGACGCCCATCCCGCCGCGGCCGATCTCGGAAAGGTCGACGTAGGGGCCGAGGCTCGTGAGGGCGGGGGCGGGGCGCGGGGGCATTGGGGCGGTCGGGACGCCGGCCGGCGCGGGGGCGTCCGCGCGGATCCGTTGCGTCTCCTGGGCAGAGTCGTCGGGGGTGTCGGGGGGAGGGTTCACGCGGACCGGTCTACCGCTCCGCCGAGGTCGCGTCAAGCGGCAGGGAGTGCGTGTCGCTCGGTGGGAATTCGGGCGTGGTTCAGATCGGGGTCACAGATTCTCCCCGTTCGTAATCGTAGTCGTAATCGTAATCGTAATCGTTCAGGCCAAAACGATTACGATTACGATTACGACTACGATTACGATTACGAACGCCGTGGATCGGTGTCACCGAGAAGCGCCATCGGTTGAACCACGCCGGAATTCGCGCGCAAACGACGAGAATCCGGGCCCTCCATCCGTATACTCGTTTGTTCCGCCAAGGAGATCACCATGCGCACCATCGTCCTTTCGTTCCTGTTCCTCTCCGCCGTCGCCTTCGCCGGCGACCCGGCGCCGCAGAAGTCCTCGCTCTGCGCCGAGTGCTCGGGGAAGATGTACACTGCCGACGTCGGCACCTGCGAGGCGTGCGGGGGGTACACCGAGAGCGGCGCGTTCCACCTCTGCGCGAAGTGCGCCATCGCAAAGGGGGTCTGCCAGCACTGCGGGAAGCCGCTCGGCGGCCCCGAGGGGCTGATCCTCGAGAGCGACGGATGGAAGCTCGCCGCGACGTTCACGTCGCACGTCGGCGCGGAGTCGAAGGGAGGCGCCGTCCTCCTCCACCAGATGAACCGAACGCGCGCCGACTGGGCCGCCCTCACGGCGGTCCTCGTGAAGGAGGGGGTCGACGTCCTCTCGTTCGACCTCCGCGGGCACGGGGAGAGCACCCTCGCCGACGGGTCGAAGAAGGCGTGGAAGGACTTCTCGAACGAGGAGTTCCTCGGGATGGTCACCGACGCGACGAACGCCGTGAAGACCCTTCGTGCGCGGCCCGGCCTCGCGGGGAAGCCGGTTGTCATCATGGGCGCGAGCATCGGCGCGAACGCGGCGCTTCGGTGCGCCGCGGCGGACGAGTCGATCGCCGGCGTCGTCCTCCTCTCGCCGGGGCTCGACTACCACGGCGTGACGACCGAGGACGCGATGGGCCCCTATGGCGCGAGGCCGATCCTCCTCGTCGCGAGCAAGGACGACGCGAAATCGAACGAGGCGGTCGAGAAGCTCGCCTCCCTCGCGAAGGGGGCGAAGCAGCTCGTCGTCTACTCGAAGGCCGGCCACGGGACGGGGATGTTCGGGCAGGAGGACTCCCCGGGCGCCCTGACGGAGTCGATCCGCGGCTGGATCGCCGCGCTCATCGGGAAGTAGGCTCCTCCCCGTCGACCTGCGACGTAGGTTGGAGGCCCGCGCGCGACGCGAGGGCGTGACGACATCGCAGCTCGTCCGCGACGTCCTCGCGCGGTTCATCGGCCGAGGGGGCGACGCCTGGGAGAGCGACCCCGTCTTCTCTTCGAAGCGGCTCTATCGCGGAAAGGTCCCGCGCGACCTCTCGAAGTCCGCCGACGACCACCTGTACGGCGGTCGTCGTTGAGGAGGCTCTTCGTCGACACCGGTCCGCTCCTCGCTCGCCACACCGGGGCGCGTGAGGCCGGCCTCTGCGCTCGCGAGGTCTTGACCTTCGACGAGGACTTTCGTCGCGCAGGGTTCACTCTCTTCGAACAGTAGTTCGGCCGTCGGGCCATTGACCGCCCACGGTCGCGCGCGTAGCATCCGGAATCATGCGTCACCCGAGCCGATGCATCCTCTCGTGCTTCCTGTCGCTCGCCGCGATCGGCGCCCCCCGCCTCGCCCTCGCCCAGGAATCCGAGCCCCTGTCGCGCTGGGCCGATCGCCTCGCGCATGCGGACGTCCCGACCGCCCTCGAGGCGGAACGGGTCCTCCTCTGGGCCGGCCCGTCCGCGCTCCCTCCGCTCCGGACTCTATTCGCGGAGTGGGAGGACTCGCATGCTCGAGTCGTTCGCCTGGTCGCCGACCTCGACGACGACGCCTACGACTGCCGCGACCGCGCACAGCGCGAGCTCGAAGCGATCGGGATCGACGCCGAACCGGAGCTCGTTGCGGCGACCCTGTCCGCGTTGCCCGAGGTGTCGCAGCGGGCGTCCGCCATTCTGGAAACCATCCGCGCCCATCCGACCGCGGGACGCCCGTGGATCCGCAGCGTGGCTCGCCTGCTCGCGATCCATGGCGAGGCCGCCGATGCCCCGCGATTCAAGTCCCTGCTGTCTTGCGCCGACGCCGAAGCGAGACAGTACGCCGTCAGAGGGCTGCTCGGCCTCGGAGGCCGTGAGTGTCGCTCCGCGCTTGAAGAGGCCCTCCACTCGAGCGATCGCGAAATACGGTGGACTGCCGGAGCCGCCCTCATCGAGGTCGAGGGGCGCCTCCCGCCATCCCCGGACCGCTTCTTCGAGGACTGGCCCGGCGAGCAGACGCGCCTTGCGATCTATCGCGCGCTGTACGCCGTCGAGTCTCGCGACGGGGTCGACTTCGCGGCCCGCGCCTACGCGCGGGAGGACTCGACGCGCGCCAAGGACGCGATCGAGAGCCTCCTCCAGGGCTTCCTCGATCCCGCATGCGTCGCTGACGCTGTCCTGGGCCTGCTGGCTCAGGCGCCGGGAGACAGGAAGCCCCGACTCGTCCGGACGCTCACGGAGCCATCGCAGCGTGTGTGGAAGGCGCTCTCGGACGGACTGACCGACTCGGTGCCCAAGGTGCGTGCCTCCTGTGTTGAGCAGCTCGCCCGGCTCTTTCCAGGGAAATGCCGATCCTCCGTGGAGGGCCTGCTCCACGACCCGGACCCCGCCGTGCGTGCGGGTGTGCTGTGGGCGCTCCATTGCATCGTCGGAGCGGAAACGACGCCGTTCTCCGCCAGCCTGGCCGAGACGGACGAGGATGTCCTGGAGGCGGCCCTCACCGCCCTGGCGAGTCGCACCTCGGACGAGGATGTGCGGGGCCGCGTGTCGGAAGAACCAGAGTTTTGCCGCGTCCGCATCCTGTGTTCGCATGCCGCCCCGGCGCCTCCCGCGCGCGAGGAGATTCTCAATCGCCGCCTGCGTTCACTCTCGCAGGCGCCTCCGGAAGACCGCCGATCCGCGATCCGCGAGGGGCTCTCAGATCGCTCCGATGAAGTGCGAAAGCTCGCCCTCTCCGTCTGCATCGTGCTGGGCGTGGACGGCCTGGAAGACGATCTCCTCCCTCTGCTCGGTTGTGGCGACGCGGAGTCGGAGTGGCTCGCGAGCCTGTGCCTCCCCGATCGCGCCGCGGACGGATGCCGCGACCGCGTGCGAGCGCTCGCGAAGGGCGAGCGGCCCGGGCGCGCCTGCGACCTCTGGATGCGGTGGGAAGGACGGCCGGCGGTCGAGCAGGTGCTGAAGGACGCACGCGACTCCAAGAAGGGTAGGGAGGCGAGGCTTCGTGCGCTCGCCGAGGTGGAGCTCCAGCCGGAGGATGCCGGCACGCTCCTTTCCATCAGCGATGCGATGGGGACTCGGGGTCGAATGTCCTGGCTGTCGTGTCTCGCGCAGACGCGCTCGGACTCGAGGTGGACGAGCATCCAGCGCGCGGTCGACGCCTCGGACACCACCGACCTCCTGCCGCACGCACTGGCATTGCTCCTCGCCGAGCCGTCCTACCGGGCCGTCGCCCTCCGCCTCTGCGCCGTCCTCGTTCACCCCCACGGAATCGTGGAGACGCTCGCGGCCGCCCCCGCACCGGATGCAGCTGCGCTCCTCCTCCGTTGGCTGGATGAGGACGGCAGCGACTATGACCCCTATTGCCTTGCGCTTGTCCGATGTGCACCGGCCGCAGCGCGGGAGGTCGCGTCGAGTCGCTCGCACTCCCTTCACGCGAAGAAGCGGCTCCAAGCGCTCCGTCTCTGCCTGCTCCTCGGGGACGCGCCATCCGCGGAACTCTTCGAGGCCTTCCGTCCCGTTGCGGGGGGCTGTGTCCTGGGAGTGCTCCAGTGCCTCATGGATCTCGGCCGCCCCGACGCTCTCGGCCCGGTCCCGGCGCTCCTCGAAGACCCCGACCCCTGGGTGCAGAGGTGGGCCTGGCGTGCGCTCGCTTCCGGGACGGCGCACCTCCCGGAGGGCGCGCGATACGGGCGATGCCTCCCGGCCCAGGCTCGCGCCGCCTGGACCGAGTGGCTCCGGACGCACAGGGAGGCCTCCCGCGAGTCCCTCCTGGACGCAGCATTGACCGAGCGGAGTCTCCCGACCTCCCCGGAGGGGTGGGGCCGGGTCCTGATCGAGGGGCCGTGGCAGGTGGAGGTCGCGGTCGAACATGCGGCGCTGCGCGCACTCCCGGGCGAGCGAGGCTTCGGATGGAGCCTCCCGAGGGTGCTGGGTGAGATCGTCCGTAGACGACGGCTCGAGGGAAAGTAGGTTGCCCCGGGCCTCGATCACGAGGTCCGTCGCTCGTCGGGAAGTAACCTACGCCTCGCGCACGCGGATTCCGCGGCGCATGAGGGCCTCGATCACAGGCCGCGCGGGGACGTCGCGCTCCTGGATGACCGCGCCGCGTGCCAGCTCCCCCTTCGCCGCGAGCTGCGCGAGGATCGAAGCCGGGAACCCCGTTGTCCGCATCATCGACGTCAGCCCCGTCTTCGGGTCGTAGCGGTCCTCCATCTCGAACGCGAGCCGCGCCCCCTTCCTCGTCCCCTCGACGCGCATCAGCACGAGGTCGCGCCCCGTCTTCGGGACGATCTCGTCGAGGAACGCCGCACGCTTCTCCTTCGGCACCGCGAGGAAGATCCGCCGGAGCTCCGCCGCGTGCCCCGCGTAGCGCACGGTCTTCACCTCCAGGCGCCCGACGCGGCGCGCGAAGGTCCCCGGCAGCGTCGACGCGCTTCCGCTCGTGTGGAAACACTCGAGCTCCGGGAAGCCCTCCCACAGGAACCGCTCCACCTCCGAGAGCGGCCGCCGGATCTTCAGCTTCCCGCCGAGCAGCGTCCGCACCTGCCCCTCGTACTCGTTGAGGAGGCCCTCCACGCTGAAGACGAACATGTACTTCAACTTCCCCGTCGGCTTCTGCGGGAGGCCGCCGACCAGCACCCGCAGCATGTCGGCCCCGCCGAGGCGGCGGTGGATCTCGCCGGCGAGGATGTTCCCGAGGCCCGGCTGCAACCCCGCGTCGGGGATCACGCAGGCGCGGTGTCTCTTCGCCTTCGGCCCGAGCGCGAGGGTCGCCTCCACGATCTCCGTGTTCCCCCCGAGGTCGGTCCAGCTCGCCCCCGCCGCGACCGTCTCCTTCGCGAGGCCGAGGTTCAGACGGTACGGCACCGCGGAGATCACCGCCCCGACGCGCGCGAGGATCGGGCGCAGCGTCTCGGGCCGCCCGAGGTCGGCCGAGAGGGCCTCGGCGCGCTTGTCGCGAAGCCGCGCGACGAGCGCCTCCGACCTCGCGCGGTCGACATCGACGACGAGGACGCCCTCTGCGCCGCTCTGGAGGAGGTCGTGCGAGATCGCCTGGCCGATGCGGCCGGCGCCCAGGACGGCGAACGGGGGGAGCTTCGCGGACATGGTGTTCCTCGAGAGGACCGGAAGGAGCGTGACGGCTGGTCGTGCGCCCGCCCTGGGGCGCCCCTCCGGGGGCCGGTGCTCCGGGGCGGCCGACCATTCTCCATCCGGGCTGCGAGCGGGTACAATGGAATCGACCGGGCCTTCGGTCCACGTGCGAACGGGATCACCCAATCCGGGCCACTCGCGGCGTAGGAGTCCTCTGAACCTTCCGGACGTGGACAAACCTTGGGCCAGCACCCAACGGGCCGCGAATTCGAGGCAGTCGAGCTGGGAAGAACCGCGGCCTGGAGGCTCAGGTCCAGCCTCCCGCAGTCGCGCTCTGCGGCGTACCCTTGGCGGAGCGCATCGATCTCGGTCTGCTTCTCCTGGCATTTCGTGCAGGGCCCGGTAGGACCCGTCGCGGAGGTCGCAGGTAGCCGTCCCGAGGGGCGCGGTCCCCCTTGTCGTTCGCATCCCTCTCGGCATAGAATCGACGCGGTCCGAGACCCCGCATCTCCTCGAGGAGGGCTCCCCATGCGTCGCCTCACGCTCTGGCTCCTCCCGACCCTCCTTCTCTCGGCCTCCGCCTTCGCCGAGGCGCCCGACCCCGCGAAGGCGAAGCGCCCCGATCCCGGGCTCCACCCGTGGGCCCGCTTCGGCGTGGGCTCGTTCGCGCGGGTCCGGGTCCTCTCCAAGATCGGCGAGGTGAAGCAGGAGATGACGGGCACGATCACGCTCCTCGCCGTCGAGGGGGAGACGGTGCGGGTGCGCAACGAAAGCGTGGGGACGAATGCCCCGCCCCCGTCCGAGGCCACGATCCCGTTCGCCAACGGCGCCCTCCCCGCGTCCTCCCAGGCCGAGGTGGTCGGGCAGGAAACCCTCACGGTCGCGGACAAGGCGTACCCTTGCGCCGTATGGAGGGCGAAGGTCGAGGAGGACGGCAAGACGACGGAGGTCACTGAATGGTGGACGGAAGGCGTGCCCCTGCCGCTCAAGAGGGTCCTCCGGCCGAACGGAGGCGAGGGCGAGAGCCTCGCCGTCGCGACGGCGATCGGGGTGGTGGTGCAGGTCGCCGGGAAGGGCGTGACGTGCGTGCGATACGAGGCGACCGCGAAGGTGAATGGGAGTGACATGAAAGGGACAACCCACCTGTCGGCCGAGGTCCCCGGAGGGATGGTCCGCTCCGAGCTCGAGTCGAAGATGGGCAGCAGCACGATGCGGGTGACCCTGGCCCTCGTCGAGTTCTCGGCGAAGCCTCGGGACGGGGCGACCGCGCCCGCCCCGCAGACGGGCGGAGGAACTCCTCCCGCCCCCGCCCCGGACCCGCCGCGCGCGGCCGCGCCTCTCACCGAAGAGGTCCGCAAGGCGGTGCAGGCATTCGAGAACGAATTCGCGGGGAGGCCGGGCCCCATCCCCGAGTACAGCCTCCAGCAGGTCCGCTCCGCTCTCGAAGGCGGGGTGGATACCTACGACGCCCTCAAGGACAGGATCGGGTTCTCGGGCGCCTCGTCGCTGAAGCTGCCCACGGGCGAGCTGTCCCGGGATCAGCTTGGGACCCTCTTCGCGCAGGCGAAGGCGGCGCAGGCGAAGGCGAAGACCTACCTGGACAAGTCCAACGAGTACCTGAGTCGCGCCGGGGAGGCGATCATGAATGGGATGACGAACGATCGGATGGAGGAGGGAAACCGCGAGGCCGACAGGATCAAGATGGAGGGGCAGCCGTACCAGATCCTCGGCCATCTGTACGCGGAGCTCCGCGACATGGTCCTCGGGAGGATCATGGAGCAGCAGCACAGCTCGGACCCGAAGCTCGCCTCGATCGCGCCGGTGCTGATCGAGCGGGTGTTCGGACGTTGGGAGCCGCTGGCGGCAGGCGGAGAGAAGGGCGAGGGGGCCGGCGCCGAGAAGCCTCCCGAGCGCAAGCCACCCGCCGAGGATGCGCCTGCAGAGAAGGCGAAGAAGCTGCTCTCCCGCGCGAAGAACTACGAGGCGAACAAGATGATTGCGGAGGCGAGGGAGGCCTGCGAGAAGCTCCTCAAGGAATTCCCCGACACCCCGGCGGCCGTTGAGGCGAAGGCGATGCTCGGGCGCCTCGGCACGCCGAAATAGGGCCCTACTTCTTCCCCTCCAACCCACGCTCGATCGTGATCCTGGGGCGCTGGACCGTGACCGCGAGGGAGCGCTGACGCGCGTCGAAGGCCTGCACCTCCCACACCGCGGTCGATCCGGAGACGAGCTTCTCCCAGTCTCCCTCGATCGTGCCCGCAAGCGCGCCGACGTTCCGTGCGAAGCTGCCTTCCTTCACGCCGTCTCCGCCTTCCCACCGAGGACCGATCGCGAGCCTGGATCCCGCGGCGCCCATCGCCGCAAGCAAATTCTGGGGCACCCCAGGCAAGGGGGTCGCTGCGGCGGATGACCACCTCAACGAGTGATGTATCCATGCAACGCTCGTTGGTGCCGTGCGACATAGGCGCGGTGCGTCGCTGCATCTCCATCCACAGGGTCGTCGACGCAACCTCCTGTGTCCACATGACGTGGGACTGTTGGGTGCCGCGTGCGGGTCGTGACGCGGCGTGGCATGGCGCCTGCACATCCTTTCCCTCAGAGTCTTCTTCGGAGGAAATCGAGATGCGGAACACCTGGCTCGTGGCCCTGGTCGCGGTCGTGGCGACGATGAGCGCGGAGGCGAACAGTTACCTCCCCAACCGCGCGACCGATCGGTACACCTATCACAACGTCCGCTTCGACAGCGACTCCACCTCTCGCGTCGATACCACCTCCGCCGACTGGCAGCACTGGACGAACTTCGGCGGCCTCGGCGCCACCTGGGTCTGGACGAGCGACGCGAACCAGCAGGTCTTCGTCCGCGACGGAAACCGGAACGTGCTCTTCGCCGACTTCGCGGCCTCCGAGGGGACCACCTGGAACGTCTCGACGCAGTTCCCGCTCCCGAGGCAGGTGACCCTCGCGCGCCGCGGCGTGGTCGTGAGGACGCCCGCGGGGACCTGGAAGAACTGCATCACCCTCGAGATGTCTTCGAACGCGATGGACGCGGGGGTGACCTCGATGACCTTCGCACCCGGGATCGGGATCGTGCAGTCCTACTCGACGAGCATCGCGGGGCCGGTGCGCCTGGTGCTCGTGCGCGGCTCGATCGGCGGCACGAGCTACCCGAGGCCTGCGCGCGCGGCGATATCCGTCAACGCGTGGACCGACCAGGCCGAGTACTGGATCGACACGGCGCAGGTCGGTGCGAGCGGCTCGACGAAGGCGACCGCATCGATGACCATCCGCAACCAGACCTCCGAGAACATGTACTTCGACTTCCACTTCGGCGCGCAGTTCGACATCGAGGTCATCAATGACAGCGGCACGGTCGTCAGCTTCTGGACGCGCGGCCGCTACTTCTCGCAGATGGCCTGGAGGATGACGCTCGCCCCGGGGCAGTCGGTGAACTACAACGGAGAGGTCGAGCTGACCGACGACCGCGGACGCAACCTCCCCGCGGGGAACTACACGATCAAGATCCACACGAACTCCGCGCAGCTCGTAGAGGCGACCTTCCCCGTCACCATCCGCCACGCGCGGTAGGACCCGCACGGCCACGCGTGGCGAACTCCAACTCCAACAGCCAACTCCAAGAAACTCAAAATCCAATTCCAACTCAAAGGGCCTTTGAGTTGGAATTGGAGTTGGAGTACCTTGGAGTTGGTCGTTGGAGTTGGAATTGCGAAGCCCCCGCCTCGTCTCCGTCGTAATCCCGAACTGGAATCGGCAGGACCTCCTCCGACGCTGCCTGGCCACCGTCTTCGCGCAGAGGCACCGGCCCCTCGAGGTGATCGTCGTCGACAACGCCTCGCGCGACGGGTCGCCGGAGATGGTCCGGCAGGAGTTCCCCGAGGTCCGCCTCGTCTCGAACACGGAGAACGTCGGGGCCTCCCGGGCGCGCAACCAGGCCCTCGTCCTCGCGCAGGGGGAGTTCGCCTGGTTCCTCGACAACGACTCCGTCTGCCCCGACCCGGACGTGCTGACCCGGATGCTCGCGGTGCTCGACGCCGACCCCGCGATCGGGTGCGTGGGAGGGGAGCTCTTCCCCGACCCGCCGCGCGTGCGAGGGTACCTCGTTGCGCCGACGGGGGACGCCGACCCCGTCTGGGCGAACGGCACGGGGACGACGTGCGACTCGCTCGACACGCTCAACCTCCTGGCGCGCTGGGAGGCGGTGGAGCGGGTCGGCGGGTTCGACCCGGGGTACTTCTACCTCGCCGAAGACAAGGACTTCTGCCACCGCGTCCGGCGCGCGGGGTGGCGGATCTGGATGGGCGTGCCGACCGGCGTGCTGCACATCCGCTCGAGCGAGCAGCGGCCGGACGAGCTGGGGTACCGCACCCTCCTCCACCGGAACCGCCTGCGGTTCGTCTGCCTCCACGCGCGGCCCCGCGACCTGATCACCCTCGCGGCGCGCGACCTCGCGGCGACGCTCGCGCCCCGGCGCGTGCTCATCCTGGGCGCGCAGCAGGTCGCCTTCCGCCTCCGCGTCCTGGCGCGCGCCTACGCCTGGAACTTCGCGCACCTGGGGGAGACGCTGCGGCAGAGGCGGACCTCGCCGGACTTCCTGGCCCTCGAGAGGGGACGCTGATGGGCTTCGTCGCGAACTGGAAGAAGGACCGAGCGCTCCGCAAGGGGCGCGAGGCGGTCGACCGGCACGAGGGCCCCTTCTACCTCACCCTCTTCGTCACGAACCGCTGCAACATGCGGTGCGCGCATTGCTTCTACGTCGAGGCGATGAACCTCGCGCCGAAGCCGGAGCTGACCGCCGAACAGGTCGGAAAGATCGTCGGCGGCTTCGCGAAGCGCCTCGTCTCCGTCATCGTCACCGGAGGCGAGCCGTTCATCGCCGACGAGCTGACCGAGATGCTCGTCCGGATCCAGCGAGACACCGTCTGCCGGTACATCGACCTCGACACGAACGGCTACTACCCGGACCGGATCGAGGCGAAGCTCGTCCCCGCCCTCGAGCAGTGCCCCGGGCAGGTGAACGTGCAGGTCTCCCTCGACGGCCTGGAGACGACGCACAACGAGATCCGGAAGCTGAAGGACTCGTTCGCCAAGGCGGTGGAGTTCCTGAAGCGCGTGAAGGGGCTGCAGACGAGGTTTCCTCGCCTCACGGCGTGTGCGCTCACCTGCGTCAATGCGAAGAACCTGGGCGAGGTCCTGCCGCTGCGGGACTTCCTCCACCGGGAGGTCGGCGTCCCGCACCACATCACGATCGTCCGGGGGACCGACTTCGGGGTCTGGAACGTGCCGAAGCCGTTCCTCTCGAACTTCAACCCGACGGGGCGCGACTGCGGCCTCCCGCCGCTCGAGAAGCTCCACGAGCTGGAGCGGGCCTTCTTCGACGGCTTCCCCGAGGCGATGCGCGACCGCTCCTGGCGGACCCAGCGCGCGAAGTACCGGCGCATCGTCCAGATGGTCGAGACGAAGAAGTCGGTCCTCTCCTGCCTCGCGGGGCGGATCGACGGGGTCGTCTACCCGGACGGCTTCGTCTCGCTCTGCGAGTTCTCGCAGCCGGTGGGGAACCTGAAGGACTTCGACTGGGACCTCGCGCGGCTCTGGAGGTCGCCCGTGGCCGAGGAGGGAAGGCGCAAGCTCTCGGCCTGCTGGTGCATCCACTCCTGCCACCTCCTCCACTCGATGCGGTACGACAAGGCCGCGCAGGAGGAGATCGCCTCCGCCGAGACTGCCCCGGTCTCGGGGGAGTAGGAAATCTCGGCATGGCTCAACGCGGGGTTACACAGCGCGGCCTCGCTTCGCTCGGCCGCAACCAAACTAGGCATCTTGCGAGGGGGCTCCTCCCCCTCGCGCTCCCCCAGCGGCTAAAGGTTTAAAAGCACGGGGCTCCCGGCGAGATTGTTTGCGTATCAAGGGAATCTTTGCGGCGCGGGAAGATCTGACAGGTTTGTAGTACAGGTTTGTAGTACAGAGCAGGCGCGGCCCGCAACCCAGGGCGATTCAGGCATCGAACCTGAACCATCAACCTCAACTTCAACTCAGGGGCGAGGGACTTGAGGTTGAAGTTGAAGAATGAAGGTCAGTTGTGGTTGAAGGTTGAGAGTTGAAGTTCCTGGAATCTTCTCGGCCCGGAAAGATCTGACAGGATTGTAGTACAG
>ORJL011488998.1_pt1 | contig 17267 bp, 18 predicted proteins | sample 1779941 | NCBI WGS metagenome assembly ORJL01 (sample SAMEA104232317, study PRJEB22302) | groundwater metagenome | biome: forest; feature: aquifer; material: groundwater | place: USA | collected 2011-08-07 | depth 5.8 m | reverse complement strand
CGTTTTTTCCAATGCGGCAACAACGGCCTGTGGAACGATCTTGAGGATCCCCTCACGGACCCATCGCTCCTCCCAGTGGTAATCGAACGCCTTTCCCTGTCCCCTATAATGGTCGACGAAATCGACGGAGACCGAGTGCCCACCCTTAAATTCGGCGATCACATCGCGGACTCCCAGCAACAGGGCAGCAGCCCCGTCGCCGAAATGCATTTCCTGCGGACAGGCGGACTTGGTTCGACGCTTGTCCGAGGCGACGAAGAGCATCGTATTCCCCGCTCCTCCGGTTTTGGCCGCGTTCAAAGCCGCAAGCAATCCCGAGGTTCCCGCCTTCTGCGAGGAGGTGATGTCCAAGGTTGTCAGGTTCTCGGAGAGGTTCAGGGCGGCGGACACGATTCCCGCATTCTGCCGGTCGAGGAACGGAAGAGACGTGGAGGCAAGATAAACTCCTTCCACAACCGCCTTATCCTGGCCAGACAAGCAATCCCTCGCCGCCTCGACCGCCATGGTCACGGCATCCTCATCCCAGTTGCACATGGAGCGTTCGCCCTTTCCCAAGGCGAGCAGAGATGGATCCAGCCAGCCGTTCGACTCAGCTATCGATTTTCTGCTGAGACGCAACCGAGGCAGGTAGGCCCCGAAGGATGTTACGCCGATCATCGAATTTACTCCCGGCCTTCTTGCCGTTTCATATTACCGCGAGACACCGAACCCGCGATTTCCGGCTCCCCGCCCTCTTCCTTCCCACGCCGTATGCGGCAAGTTGCCCAAGACCCAGCGTAACTACAAGAGACGGCGGCGGCCAAACCAGCTCCATAGCAAAACCCCGAAAACGCTGACATCAGGATCCTATTTTCTCAAGATGACAACTGAACATTGGATACCGGCACCCATGTTATGGACAAGGCCGGTCCTGACTTTCTTATGGACTTGTCGCGGCCCAGCTTCACCTCGAAGCTGACTTACTATCTCTGCTATTCCCGCCGCACCAGTAGCACCTATACAGTTGCCGCGAGACATGTATCCGCCGTCAGTATTAACCGGAAAATCTCCCTGAATCCATGTCCTCCCGTAATCCTTACCCTTCAAAGGAACGGCCATTGTTCCTCCTTCTCCTTCCTTGCAGAATCCGAGCTGCTCAAGACCTTCAATCTCGCCGATCGGCATACCATCCTGAATCATGGCGATGTCCACATCTTCCGGCCCCATTCCAGCCTGTTCATACAAATCCTTAGCCACCATGGGAAGCAATCGAGGAGGATACATAATAGTTTCTTTGTCGTATATATGAGAACGGTGAACACAGGCCACGACCTCAATCGGTTTGTGCACATTGTATTTCTTCACCGCTTTTTCACTTCCAATCAATACCGCTCCCGCTCCTTCACTGGTCGGAGCAATCATCAGGATTCTAAAGGGATCAACAACCATCCGGGAGTTCAGCACTTCCTCTACGGTAAGATTTGGCATATTCCTGTAGTGGGCATTTGGATTCATTGAGGCGTTTTTGTGACTCTTTATCGAAATCCAAGCCATTTGTTCTGCCGTAGTTCCATATTCGTGCATATGCCGTTGCATCATCTGAGCATACATCGCGGGATAAGTCCCCATACCCATGTACCTCATCCATGATGGCTGGTCTAATGCGGGAATAAACCCACGATCCTGTTTTTCACCCCCAACGCACAGAATTAAATCGTTGGCCCCTAGGGAAATGGCATTATACGCTTGCGAAATCGCCACTACTGTGCTGGTGCAGGCCGCCTCTATGTTGACCACAGGGATGCCGGTGGCTCCGCAGGCTCGTGCTATCTTCGTCCCCCAAGAAGATCCTTGGACCATGGCCGTCGAATACATGGTCTCGATGTCTTTCCACGGCACACCAGCGTCCTTAAGCGCCGCATTTGTGGCCACCCGCCCCAATTCACCAAATGACTTATCATCAAACCTTCCGAACGGATGCAAACCAATCCCAAGAATGTATGTCTTACCCATAATTTTCTCCATTCACCGTGAGATTGTAATCTTTCCTTTAAAACTCTTTCACCCGTTGCATTATTTACGTACTGGCCTAAAAGCGTGGACGACAATAGTCCTTCCTTTTTCGTCTTGGCCTAACTTCTCCAACACAAGTTCGACCTCTGTGCCCAAAGGGAGAGGGCTGTTCCCAACTTCGGTGAATCTGGTTGGCACCAAGACGCCATTATCCAACTGCACATGGCCAATCATATAAGGAACTTGTCCTTGATACATCGATGGGGCCAAATGAACCACTGTGGAACTGTATACTTTACCGACCCGCTGAAGATCATAATCCTCAGTGGTTTCGGTGTAACATTTCAGACATTGAGGCGTGCCAGGGAAATAGACCTCGCCGCACTTGGTGCAACGGCTTCCGATAAGTACAAATTTTTGATCGGGAACCTTCGGAATTTTATAAAAACCGTCTTGAACGGGTACCCATTCGAGCCGGGTATCATTTAACGCTTGTTGCTCATCCATCTGAGTAGCCTCCATATTCCGGGATTGTCTACAACCTCTATCAAAGAAATCATCGATCGTTGCTTGCAGGCCAACGAAATTTCCGGAATTTCAGCGACATACTATTCAGCCACACCGCAACCTTCCTCCTGCCGCTATCTACTCTTACCAATGGTCCGCGCCAGATACGCCCGGATTCCCACTGCTGTGTCAGGATCTTCCCAAACAGCCAAAACCTCGGCACCGAGCTCGGAATCAAGTCGAGCCGCCCGCTCTATCGCTGGACCGATGAACTCTCTCTTGACGATCCTAAACGTCTGGCTCGGGATGGAGGCAAGACGCCTAGCCTCCTCGTACGCCCTGTCGCATAGCCCCGCCGGGGCGGCTGTATCATCTACTACGCCCAAACACAAGGCCTCTTCTGCCAAAAAAGTCCTGCCGGTATAAACGAGGGACCGTACGAGATTAGGATTTACCGCACGCAAGATCTCAAAGGTGATCGGTGGAAAAGGAACTCCAACAAGTAGCTCGGGCACACCAACCTTCCCTCCCCCGAGAGCCATTATCCGACGATCACAGGCAGCCATCAAAAAATAGCCTCCTGCGATGGCATGGCCATTTACCGCCGCAACCGTCGGTTTTGGAAAAGCAAAAAGCCGGCGTATCGTTGTTTCGAAGAGGAACAGAAGCTCCCGCACATATTCAGGCCCCTCATTCACAAGACGAAGCAAGTCCACACCCGCAGAGAACACCGGCCCAGCCCCGGTCAACACAACGGCCTCAACGGAGCTCGTCTCCAGTTCATCAAGGAGAGATGAGAATTCCTTAAGGAGCTCCACATCAAGGGCGTTCACCTTCCCCCGCTCCATACGAAGGAAAGCGATCCCACAACGATCCTCCCGTTGGATCAACATGTCCCCCCTCCTTGCGCCTTGTATCCTAACAAACAACATGATACGGCAACATTGTCCATCTTGGGTTTCCATTTAACATTGACAACAATGCGTCAATCGATTATACGAAATTATCACCAGGCAAGTCACTTTTTTCCAAAGAACTTAGCCATAAAATATTATGGCAATACTCACTCATATTTTTATTTCAATGACCGCCATACTTCTTGATATATTCCTAAAATCCTATTTCTTTGGCGATAATTTCCTTCATTATATGCGTAGTTCCTGCCCCAATATTGTACATCCTGACATCGGTATACCAATTACAAATAGGATATTCTTTCATATAACCATAGCCGCCATGAAGTGATACACAATTGTAGGCAATTTTATTTGCCAACTCCGAAGCATAATATTTAATCATGCTGATTTCTTTTTTAATCATTTCCCCTGCAATATACCGGCGGCAACAATCGTAAAGGAAGGTTTTTGCAATTTTAGTTTCGGTATACATTTCTACAAGTTGATGCTTGTTTGCTTGGAATGATGAAACAGGTACCCCGAAAACGACACGATCACGACAATAATCCGTAGTTGTCCTTAACATTTCTTCGCAAGCAGTAATATATATCGCAGACGCGATGAGTCTCTCCAAGGCAAAACGCTCCATGATTATTTTGAAGCCGCCGTTTTCCTCTCCCAATAGATTGTCTGCTGGGATCCGGCAATCTTCGAAAGAAAGTTCAGCGGTATCGCTCAACATAAGTCCCATTTTTTTAAGCGATTTGCCTTTAGTAAACCCGGGAGTTCCGGCCTCGACAACAAAAAGACTTACACCTTTATGGGGGGGAAATGCGGCAGGATCGGTCTTGGCGGCAACTATGACAATGTCGGCCTTACAACCATTCGTAATAAAAGTCTTTTGTCCGTTAATTATATAGGAGTCACCGTCTCTCGTCGCGCGAGTTTTAATGGCGGCCACGTCAGTCCCCCCTGCGGGTTCGCTAACGGCAATGGCACAAATAGTTTCACCGCTTATGCATTTAGGTATATGTTTCAGGCGTAATTCTTCCGAACCAGCAAGAATGTAATTAGAAGACATATCTTTATGAACACAGACAGACATATCCAAACCACTACAACATGAACGACTCAGCTCCTCCGCCAATATGATCGAGTACATGGCATCTGAATTACTACCGCCATATTTTTCCTCATACCCGGTGCCGAGGAAACCCAATTTACCTATTTTCAGCCAAAGATCTCGCGGAAATTCGCAGACTTCCCGCCACTTCTCAATATTAGGCGAAATTTCATTTTTTACAAACCTGCGAACCATCTCTCTGAATATATTATGCTCTTCGGTAAACAGGCTACTTTTCATAGATTTAAAATCCTTTCATCTTGTACCCTTCCTATTGCCGGTTATTTTACCTCCATCAACAATAATGGAACCACAGCAAAACTCAACCCGAGAAATGCTGTGGTTCCATTCCTATCAGAAACAGTTCAAACTATGTACGGTCTATTGCTTCGGCTGGATCATTTCCAGTTGAATCCCGTTCAATGATTTTGGATGAATAAAAATCACTTTACCCCATTTTTCGGTCTCGACAGGATCCTTGGGAGTAAAGATAAAATTGGCTTCCCTTAACCGTTCCACTTCGCCCTTGATGTCATCCACCTCCAGAGAAAAGAGGAAAAATCCATCACCTTTCTTCTCCAAGAATAGGTCGATCGACGTACCTTTATCAACTGAAGTTATCAGGTTGATCTTAAAACCATGCAAGTCGAAGCACGCACCCCTTAATCCAGGGAACGCAAATTCATGACTTTCAATTATCTTCGGTTCAATCTCAAGCAGCGTTTTGTACTTTGCGACTGCTTCATCCAAATTTCTCACGGCAACGTTGAACCCAAAAGCTTTCCTTTTCGACATAGTGGATTCCTCTCTTATTTAGTATTAACGTCAGTCCCGCAACAACATTCAGAAAATAGTATCACTTTTTGTAATCATAGAACCCTTTACCTGTTTTTACTCCAAAATGTCCAGCCCGTACCATCTGTTTAAGTATCGGGGCGACCTTGAACCTTTCTCCAAATTCATCTTCCAACGTTTTCATAACGAAAACCAGAACATCGATCCCGACAAGATCCATTATTTTGCAAGGTCCCATCGGCATATTTACGCATGTTACCATTGCTTTATCGATTTCTTCCGGATCGTTACCGATCATCACTGCCAGCGCGGCTTCATTAAGGTAACTGTTAAAAATTCTTGTTGTGATAAACCCTGCGTAATCGACTGCCACTGAAGGTATTTTGCCGATAGATTCGAGAAACGACTTCACCTTTTGCAGCGTATCCGCTGATGTTTCTCGACCTTTAATAACTTCTACTCCCTTCATCAGTGGAACCGGGTTCATAAAATGGGTACCGATAAATTGATCCTTCCGTGTTGTCGATGCGGCAAGCGCTGTTATTGGGATAGACGAGGTGTTGCTACAGATAATTGCTCCTGGTTTTAAATGATTATCAACTGTTTTGTAACTTCCAGTCTTTATATCGATATTCTCTGTTAAAGCCTCGATTACAATATCCACCGATCCTATATCGTCAGTAATATTCGTGAAGATTTTTATTCGATTTAAACTCTGCTCTTTCTTCCTTTCATCGATTGTTCCGCTTTTAACGAACTTTCCCAAACTTTTTGCGATACCGCCTAACGATCGCTCCAAAATATCTTTGGATATATCGTAAAGATTAACGTCATAACCGTGGTGCGCACACACTTGTGCGATGCCAGCACCCATCGTCCCTGCGCCAAAAACCGCTACGGTTTTAATTTGTGACATTAATGTTACCTCTCAATCATTTAAATTCTTTCGTTTTCAAAAATAACCGCAGTCCCCATGCCGACACCCTGGCAGACGGAACTGACACCGTACCGTACTCCACTTTTCATCATTTCATGGATCAATGTTATCGAAATGCGCGCACCGGAGGAACCGACGGCATGACCCAACGCAATCGCTCCGCCGTTCACATTTACCGTATCCCTGGAAATACCTAACTCTTTAATGAATGTCAACGCCACCGATGCGAAGGCTTCGTTCACTTCGAACAAGCCACAATCCGATAGCGTCAATCCAGCCCTCTGGAGCGCCTTTCTTGTCGCGGGAACCGGTCCATATCCCATGATATCGGGATCGAGCCCAACCACTGCGTAGTTCACAACTCTTGCGATAGGCTGCAATCCATGCTGGTCGGCGGCTTCCCGGCTCATCAAGACAACGGCGGACGCACCATCATTCAATGGACACGAGTTTCCCGCAGTAACAACTCCTCCTACGGGCTTGAAGATCGGACTTAATTTGCTTAACCGTTCCGCTGTAGTATCTTTCCTGATACATTCATCGAAATCAAAAACCTTTTCGTTTCCCTTATGATCTTTAATCTTTATTGGCAACATTTCTTCTTTGAATTTCCCGCTTTCATTTGCCGCCGCCGCACGCTGGTGGCTAGAAGCAGCAAACTCGTCGCACTGCTCCCTGGTTATATTAAACTTTACGCATAAATTTTCAGCTGTAATTCCCATTCCGGTTCCCGTAGGAGGACACGATAATATCGGGGAATACATGCCGTCAAACAAAGTGACGTCCTTAAATTTCGAACCCCAACGCGTTGTATAGCTTTCGTACGGCGCATTGGTCATGCTTTCAGCACCACCTGCGATAACGACTTTGCACTGCCCGGCGATAATCTCCTGCGCCCCTGTAATGATCGCCTGAAGGCCGGAAGCACAGGCCCGCTGTAACGTCATTCCAGTAACTTCAATCGGCATTCCCGCCCTCAACAAAGCAATTCTTGCGATATTCGATACTTCTTCCTTGTTCCTGTTGTATATTTCTCCGAATACCACATCGTCAACCACATTTTCTTTTCCAACAAGATTCGAACGAACGATAAGTTCTTTAATCACATCAACTGCAAGATCTACTGCGAGAAGATTCTTCAGCGTACCCCCGAAAACACCAGTGGGCGTCCTGACTCCAGCAACAACAACAACGTCATTCTTTTCCTTTTTCCTGGCCATGCGACCTTCCTCCTTTTAGTTTGTACTTACGCACTCCCACCCGTATATTATATGGGAATTAGCACAACACAACTTTCTTGATCTCGCCACTATTAATACCTAAAACACGCATTCTTTCCTGATTAGCGCAAGAAAAGGTCCCAACCTCCCCAAAAATAATGAACGCATAGAAGCATACCTGAAAAAAGATTGCAGGTCCATTCTTTTTAAATTGACGAATAATTACACCACCCTCAACGCAAGTGGCAGGGTGGCGGAAAACCCTCATAATATTGATGTGTTATGACCCAATGTCCGGGCACGATTCCACGCCCGACTGTCTGGAAACAAGGAAGAATCACGTCCGGAAAGACAGTCACGGCGTTCGTTCACTCCTCTCCGGATTCGTTTTATCGCAAAAAAAACCTGCTTCGCCCGAACCCGCCCCATGGCCTATAATATCTCTGTTTTTCATCAGCATAGTGAGCACGCCTAACCCCTTCTATCTATACTTAACTTATTACAACCACATTCTGAGAGAGACGCATCTCGGCAAGAAATGCCGCACCAATTGCTCCCGCATAAATTGAATCGTCACAATATTTGATTTTTATATCTAATTTTGCTTCTTTCAAATACTTTTCCAGCGACGTGACCAAACCAATATTTGTGGCAAGTCCACCGGTCAATGTGGCTGGCGATTTCACGTTGTTCCTAGCCAGCATTTTTACCAACCTGTCAGACATCAGATTAAAAACCCCCATAAAGATGTCCGGCAATCCAACACTTTGCGAAACCATGTTGATAACATCGGTTTCCGCCAAAACCGCACACACCCCGGCAATCGATTTTGGGTTCTTCGACTTCACTGCAATTTCACCTGTATCTTCGGCCACAATACCTAAATATCGCGATATATTTTCAACAAAACTACCGGAACACGAGGCACATTGCCCTGTCATCTTATAATCCAAAACGCTTGAATTTTCATCTATAGATATTACCCTATGATGCAACGCTCCGACATCAATAACCGTCCTCGTATCCGGGAACAGATACTTCGCACCCCTCGCATGTGACGTCATCCCATAAAAATGTCCCGTCTTAAAATCCACAAAATAGCCGTCACCCGTGGACGCAATGTACTTGATTTCATTTTCCTTGATGCCTAAGTCGGAAATTGCCTTTGAAAAAACATCTTGGACAATTACTTTTGGATCGTTAGACCGTATCTTTCGATAATCTTTATAGATAATCCCCCCTTCATTATCTTTGCTATCTAAAAGCACTATTTTTACCGCTGCACTGCCAACATCTATTCCGCAAGTAAGAGGCATATCTCATAACCCCCTAATATTCATCCGTTTTTAGAAAACAATGCGGCACCCAGTGCTCCGACAAAAATCGAATCGGGAGATATGTTTATTGTTATATCTCCGTAATTGCTATAGACAATGTCCCTTACCTCCTTTACAACGGCTACGTTTTTCGCCACGCCTCCCGTAAACGTAAACGTGTTCCTTATTCCTCCCGCCCTGGCAATGAGCGAGATGGCACGGCGCACAATTGACCTGTGCAATCCGGCCAAAATATCACTTCTCCTTTCCCCAAGGCTCAGCCTGTCCCTCAATTCAACACCCGCAAACACCGTGCATGTGCTAGATATTTTTATAATTTTCTTTGCTTCTAACGCCAGTGGCCCCAGCTCCTGCAGACCCAGTTTTAGTTCATCGGCGACGTACCCAAGAAATCGGCCGCAACCGGCCGCGCACCTGTCATTCATAGCAAAGCTGACAACAATGCCGTTTTCATCTACTTGGATAGCTTTCGTGTCCTGCCCGCCGATATCGAGAACAGTGCGAGTACTTGGGTATAAATAATGCGCTCCCAACCCATGACACAATATTTCCGACTGTATTTGACTTTTCGGAAACGGCAACCGTTGCCTACCGTACCCGGTTCCAACGCGCCTAACGATTGTCAAATCCTCATTGTTCGCCTCGTCAACACTATTCCTCACAATTGGAAGCATCTTGAATCTTAAAGATTCGTTACCATTTAACCAGTCATTCCTTTCTAAAACTTCAATCATTGTCTCTTTAAAACCAACATCATTTATCGTGTTTTCTATTTTAATAACAGATTTGTCAAATAGCTCCATCAATCTTTCCTGAACATTATAATCCTTGATACCTGCAAGGTGTTTCATAAACGTGGCACCTACAAGGTCCCTGAAAAAAATCCCCTTATCTTTGCAATTACTCTTAAAATCATTCAACGATTGCCCTTTTACACGCTTAAAAACCTTTTCTAATTCGGCGACCAAATCTGCATTGAATACTTTCGTAGACTGCCCCATCTCTTCCCTTGCAATATCAAATAAACGGTCTACGGTATTCATATAATGTTGATACCGGAAACTGAATTCCAGGTTTGCGGTCATTGTGTCTATATCGATATCCAGCCAGCCCACCTTTTGAAGGTTCTCCACCAGTTTTTTTCTAAGGAACTGGAATCTTGCCGCAATAATGGCATCTTGTTCGGCAATATCCGTCGCTATCTTATAATTACTCCTCGTATTTGTTATGCCCCTACTCACAATGGTTTCATCTTCATCAATAATTACTACCTTACATGTAGTTGATCCCAGATCAACTCCCAAATAGTAATTCATGCTACTGCACCTCTTTTTTTCTTTTGATCGATCATTCTTAAATATGATTCAATACGATTACGTACATTTGCTTCGGCATAAAATCTTGAGTCCATCATATCTAATTCGAAAAACCCCCCGGCAATCCCTGTTCTTTCCTCTATTCTTCGCAGCATGGCAAGTTCGCCTGCAGGGAATGACTTACAACTTTTCACTGAACTAATAATAAATCCATCAGCATGATAATCACGGATATGCCTTTCTATCATGTCTGATCGTACAATAATACTATTATTACAGTAACAAGTCATACATTGTTCTGATAGGCTTTCAAACGGCCTGCTTGAATCATGAAACTCTCCAAAGTCGAATGTTCCTCCCACCTTGTTATACGTTCCACCGACATTCACCGCCTTCTCATCAAAAAATATCTTAGAAAAACCTTTAAGTGCATTCCAAGGTGGGGGACCTTCAAAAACTAGACGATACTTTTGATCGTCTAGCCTTCCAAACGGCGTAACCGGACCTTTCTTATTTAATACCCGATACTGAAGATCCTCTCTCAACTTCCTATAATATTCAACGGCTTCTGGTGTTCCTCTGTAAGCAGTATTTATCGGGCCGAGGTAATACATTCCATTAAAAACTGCATCAAACGGGGCTGGGTTATTTCTTTGTAATTCATAAACATTAAAATATTCTTCTTCTGCCTGCCTTGAGAAATCCAAATGATGCTTTAATTTATCTAAATCAAATTTCTTGCCTGTAAGCCTCTCGAATTCTGGTATTACGATTTGTTTAAATTGTTTCACGCAATAATCTACGGCTACCTTCGTAGGTTTCTCACCTTCATTAAAGGGAAGATGGATATGAACAACCGGGCATTTATAATATCTCTTTAATATTTCAAACCATTTCTGGAACGTAAAACAATTGGAATTGATTAAAAAGAGGAAGTCCGGCTCCGGAAGCTTGGCCCCGAAGGGACCAATGTTATCGTTAACTGCCATCCCAATGCTTCCTTTTACATAACTGCATACATCTTCGGCATACCCTTCTTTTTCTCCCAATTGAATATTAAAATCAGCCTCTTGCGAAATAGCCATTTGCAAGCCTAGGATCTCGGGAAAAATGGGAATAGCATCAAATGCCAAAAGGATTTCATTGAGATTGCCCGGCACAAACGTATATACAACTTTTTCCCCCCTCTCCTTCGCAGTGATTAACTTTTGGCGATAAGAATCCATCAATTTTTTTTGCGCGATCATTCCCCAATCTTTGCCGGTTGCGTCTTCTATTTCGGATTTCGATTGATTAATAGTACTCATTTATTAATCCCCCATATTTTTATTGAATCGGTAAAAGTCCCTAATTGCTCCTTTATGGAAGAAAATTGACCGGTCTCTTCGGAATATAGAAAAGAAATGTGCCTGATATTTGATTCGTCTAACTTATTTTCATATAATGGCCTTTCTTCCAAGGCCGGATCACAAAAACTCGGTGCGGCAAATACAACTCCTTGCGCCTTTTGCTCCTTATAAATATCAAGAAGCCATTTTTCTCTTTCTTCCTTCCCCTCCACCCTGCAAGGCAAGGGAACGCAGAAATTTAAATACGATTCAATAATTGTTCCCATTGGATCTTTCTCCGCTTCCTTCCTATCGATCCTGTTGGTTAGACATCTTCCCCCTAAGAAAAAATCATCGTATACAACATAACAACCAGCTTGATCTATCACTTTCAGCAATGCAAGAGGCGGTTGCTCACAGAATGATCCTACCAGTATCACTCGAACACGATCTTCTGGTTTCCTATTTAAATCCTTCACACTCACCATATAATCCTTCAGCATTTCATTGTGCTCTTCCACATCAATTATAAGCCCTGCCCTCTGAAGAAGATATGCCTCATGTAATGGTATATCCCAAGGCCTATCTTTTCGAATGGAGTATAGCTCCTTTATAAGACGTCGATTATCATCGTAAAGCATAATACTATCGACAAGCCTATGTTTAGGAATATCTCCTCCATTAAAATGATTTATGATTGTCTTGAGTTGGTCCGCATAATATTCTCCCCCGATCCTTGAAGTGAACTCTTGAGGCGGCTCGAATAATGCCACATATCTATCCGGAGAAATTGACTTAATTACTCCGGGCAAGTTCCTCATCACATCACATACAAAATGGCTAATAATGCCATCAAGTGGGGCCAACTTCCCGGTCAATTCCATATCGACCACGCTTCTGACAATATGACATATATAAGATTGGTAAAACGAATCTCCCTTTACAACATCGATCATATCCCCCCCCCCTATCAATCCTACCGGAAGGATATCCATTGCATAAAGGATTTCTTGGGGAAAGTAGATCGGGGTATAGCCGACAGATCTTCTCCCTTTTTTCTTCTCTTTCCAGCGTGTTACATAGTTCAAATCCATGTCTTCGTATATGTCTAGACATTTTTGAATTATTTCCTCTGCCTTCAAGTTATCACCCCGCAATTTCGATTTATTGTTGTATCCTTATTTCGCGTATCCTAAAAATAAATGTAATTAGAAAAAATTTGATCTCGTGTGCAACAAGTTGTTGAATTATTAATTTGGCTTTTAGAATTCAGGTCGCATTTCCGAAATCAATCACCCTCTCCGCATTCTTATAAAGAAGTTTTTCTTTTGATATGTCTTTCATCGCAAGACCAAGTATGTCTTCGATGTTATTTTTGATTTCTTTCGGACCAGCCGGATAATCACTCCCAAACATAAATTTATCAATATTCGATTCCATTCGAGGAAAAATTCCCAGTAGGTTTTTGGGCGGAAGCCCAGCTATATCTATGTAAATATTTTTATAATGCTTCGAAAGGAAAAAAGCCTTTTCATACTCAAATCCCCTCCCTCCATGAGACATTATGATTGTAAGATCTGGAAAGTCTTGTGCGATATCATCAAGGAATATAGGGTCGCAATATTTCATTCTAGTGCCTTTGAATTTCGAAGACCCGATATGGAACATGACCGGAATTTTCAATCTTTCGGCAACTTGATATACTTTATACATCCTTTGCTCATTCGGATAATACAAATCATACGACGGCAACAATTTAAGACCCTTCATCCCGAGATCTGTAACATAATGCTCCAATTTCTTATCAGGATCTATATCGAAATTCGGGTTAACGCTTGCAAAGGGAATAAAAAAATCTTTTTCACTTCTGCATAAATCGGCGATTTTTTCGGACAGCGACAAATCAACCATAGGGGTATGTTCAGAAAGCATAACCGCGCGTGATAAACCTTGCTTCTTCAAATAATCTACAAACTTTTTCGGCGTGTCCATTCCATCTGTCATACCGGGGACTTTGCCATTCGTAATCTCTTTCAGAACCTCCAACGCCGCAGGATTCCAACTGCACTGATCGAACCAATGCACATGGACATCGTATACGATCATAGACCACTTCCGCCAATCAACACGGAACCGGAATGAATCATCAATTCTCCCCATTAGTTTGAGCGGCTAACAAAACCGCCTACTCCTTGAAGGCAATAATTGCGCCAATCAATCCAATCTGTTGCCGAAATGTCAAGCCAATCGCATGATATTCCCTAATCACCAGATGATTCCCCTGTTCGACTCTGTAGATAACAAAAAAAACGAACGAGTTGCGCCATGATCGATCAGCACGACCGGATCTCCCGCGAAGAACTACTCACATGCGGATCGTCCGCAGGTTACTCCAGGGCTTGTCCTTTCCTCGGCGCGTTCCGGGAGTCGGTGCGTCCAAAGGCACCAAGAACCCGCTCCGGCGCAAGCTCTATCCCTCGCCACCTAAGAACCGTGCAGTCGGGGAATTCCCATACCTTCCGGCAGTACCCCCCGGCTCAAAAAAAGCGTGACCTCAATGAGACAATATTTGATATTTTTTGATGGTATAATTCAGCGTCGATCTGTCGATTTTCAGTTTCTCGGCCGCTTTGCTGATGTTCCAGTTGTATTCATCCAAAACCTTACGGATTATGTTGACCTTGTTGCTTACATAAAATTCTTCCAATGAATCCAGTTCATAAAAATGATTCTCCTGAATGTTCTCTTTCGTAACGAGATTGTCCCGCTCCCGCCCCAATGACTTCTCTTTCAACATGTCCGCCGTGATCTCATGACCCTGCCCCAGCATGACTATGTTCTCGAAAAGGTTTTTCAATTCCCTGACGTTTCCGGGCCACGCATGGTTCAGGAGAATGCCTTCGGATTCCTTGGTGACATGCGTGATTTTCTTATTAAATTTCTTATTAAATTTCTCCAGGAAAAAATATGTCAACGGGAGAATGTCGCCTCTCCTCTCCCTCAAAGGCGGGATATGAATTTCAAATGTATTTATCCTGAAATACAGATCGCTTCGGAAGAAGCCATCCGCAACCCGGACTTCCAGATTCTTGTTAGTGGCCAAGATGACCATGACATCCAGATGTTCGTCATCGGTACCACCGATTCTTCTGACTACTTTTTTCTCGATCACGCGCAACAACTTACCCTGAAGCTCCGGATGCATATCGCCTATTTCGTCAAGAAATATGATCCCCTTGTTCGCGGCCTTGAACAAACCGTCTTTCTTCCCCTTCGCATCGGTAAAAGCCCCTTTTTCATATCCGAACAACTCCGCATCCATGAGGGATGATGTCAACGAGTTGCAATTGACGGTCACGAACGGCCCCGTGTTCCGTCTTGTGTTGCGACGATAAATGTGGTTCGCGTATTCCTCTTTTCCCGTTCCCGTGTCTCCCGTTATGAGTATGCAATCCACATCTTTCATAGCAAGTTTATCACCAAATTCAAGTAGGCTGATGGACTTGGGATCGTTTGCTATGACCAACTCGCTGTATTCTTGCGGCCTTTTATCTCGCAAGATGCTGGCAAGGGAATTCTGAATCGTGTCCAACTCGATAGTCTTGTAGATTTTGATCTTCAAATCATCGAGGGAAAACGGTTTCTGTATGTAGTCGGCGGCACCGTTATGGATCGCTTCCACGATGTCCTGGACATTAGCATACGCGGTAATTATGATGACTTGGGTAGAATAATACCGGCTTTTGATTTCTTTCAGTATTTCCAACCCGTTCTTGTCAGGCAATGCGATGTCCAACAGGACAATATCTATGTACACCAAATTCAGGATCCGGGTGGCCTCCTCTCCACTTGCCGCCTCGTAAAAGGTGATGTTTTCTTCATCGATATAATTCTTGATAGACCACCGAATCTTTTCTTCGTCGTCGACAATGAGGATGTTATATTTCAGAGCCATCGTGCTATCCCCTTCAAATATTTCGATTACATGGCAGGAATATGCCGATTCTAGTGAACTTATCGACGACACACCTCACCAATATCCCTCCTCCGTGTTCATCCACCAAGGCTTTAATAACGCTTAGACCAAGACCTATCCCTTTTTGTCTGAGAGAGATAAACGGATGAAAGATATTATCCAGATTATTTATGTCGAGCTTTCCACCGCTATCGGTAACAGACAGAAATATATATCTTTCTGGTTTAATATAATCCAGAAAACTCTTGTTGAACTTGACCGCACGGTCAAAATATTTAGAAATTAGGTAACATCCGATCAAATCTTTTCTGTCGAACATCTTGGCCTTTATACGTATATCCCCAGCATAATTTATCGCATCTATGCTATTCAATATCAAATTATATAGTATTTGCCGTATTGAATTTCGATCCAGCTCGACGATCGGCAAATCGCCTTCGATCTCACATGACAGAGCAACCTTTTTCCCTGTTAACAATAAGCTGAATTTCTTGTCAAGATCGGAGATGATGTCCGCGACTTGGCTTGGCTCATAATTCAATTTTTTCGCCTTGGCAAAATAGAGGAAATTATCAATGATCTTGCTGATCGTACCTATCTCCTGGATCGCACCTTGCAGTACATCGGCATTCAAGCAATCGCTGCATTGCTTAACTTGGAGAACGTTCAGGGTACCGGAAAGGACCATTAACGGATTCCTTATTTCGTGGGCGATTGCGATAGATATCTTTTCGAGAAAATCAAATTTAGCCATTCTCATTACGTTTTCTTTCATTCTCTCGCGCTCGCTGACGTCATTGAAATAAGCGATCACGAAATGAACAGCTCCGCTCGTCACTATCGGTACGGTCTTGACTTCACAAGGGACCATTTCCATGTTTTTTCTGACCATATTTACATTATCGAATAACGCCACATCACGGTTCCTGAAAGACATCATCAGAAGGTTGCGTACCTTCGGTTCAAAGTAAATAACCTTATCCCATCGTTTACCCAATACTTCATCTTTCGAGAAACCCAATATCTTCTCGCACCCGCTGTTGTACAACTTAATTAGCCCCGCACTATCGACGACCACGCAAGCCAACGGCAACTCGAAAATCAGCCTGCCAAGCATCTCCACATCAACATTGGTCCTGTCCAATGAACCCCTTTCCATAACCAATCCGTACCCGTAAGGTGTTTTTCGCGAATTCCAGATTCGACCAGCGCGCAGGAAAAATCCGACGGGTGATGAACATTCACCGACTCACTTTATGCGCCAAGTTACGTATCGCCTGCGTCCATTCCGGGCGGAAGGAGCCGCATTCGGATGCGAGCGAGGAAGCCCCCTTGCTTCGATACCGCCAGTTAAGTCTAACACATTTTCCGGAACAGACGTGACCACTTTCGGCGACAGAACGCAGCTTCAACGGGATGCGCATTCCAGTGCGGCACCCTCCCTGTTCTTCCCTTTCCCTGTTGACAGGAATGGCGTCCGCCGCTACAGTTTTAGTCCCAAAACCCCGCGAACGGGACGGATGAATCTTTTCCGGCGCCCGTCCGTCTTAGATAGCAGGAGAGAAGATGGCGAATTTCTATGAAAATAACGGCGATCGCAACACCACTTGGGAAGACGCGGGAGGGTTCAACACCCATCTGCTGACCGAGTTGCGCAATGCGATGCTCTCCGTGGAAGACGGCGGAAAACCGGCGGGTCCCGTGCAGGCTGTAGTGGCCGAGTGGATCAGGCGGTTGCCCGCCTTCGATTTCCCCGACGACGAAATCGGTTAAGCGCTAAGGCAGGCCCAGCAGCTCCAGGTACACCTTCCGGATCCTGTACGTTTCCTTCCGGTACCGT
>ORJL011426688.1_pt1 | contig 17274 bp, 12 predicted proteins | sample 1779941 | NCBI WGS metagenome assembly ORJL01 (sample SAMEA104232317, study PRJEB22302) | groundwater metagenome | biome: forest; feature: aquifer; material: groundwater | place: USA | collected 2011-08-07 | depth 5.8 m | reverse complement strand
TGCCGTAGCGCAACACCATCACCTTCAGGTACTTCCGTCGTTCATTCACCGTCATCCGCTCCACGTAGGCTCGCCCCCTCAGTAACATTCCTGTGTGAGTGAACCCTAGCCCTTCGGTAACATTCTAGGTGAGTGAATACGACCTCTTCCGCCGGCCCCGCCGCTGGGGCACAATGGTGCTCATGCTCACGTCTCTGCTCCGGCTAGCCCCTCCCATCTAGAATGACCTTCGCCCACATGCGCCAGTCGGTCCGCCACCTCTATTACGGCTGGTGGATCGCCGGGGCGTCGGCGGCCATCATCCTGGTGGCCGCAGGGGTGTTCTACTACGGCTTTGGTCTGCTGGTGGACCCGCTGCGGCAGGAGTTTGGTTGGAGCACCGTGGCCGTAGCTGCCGCCTTCTCCGTGCGGTCGGAGGTGTCGGCGTTCGGCGCCCCGCTGGTGGGGGTGTTGGTCGACCGGTTCGGCCCCCGCGCTGTTATCACGGCCGGCATCATCGCCGTGGCACTCGGCTTTCTGGCGCTCAGTATGGTCGGCGACCTCGTCTCGTTCTACGCCGCCATCGTCTTCATTGCCATCGGCACCAACTTCTGTAATACGCAGCCCGCCTCGGTGCTGGTGGCCCGCTGGTTCCAGCACCACCGCAGCCGGGCACTCACCGTGCTGGCGATGGGCGGCGGCCTCAGCGGACTCACCGTGCCGGCGTTCGCCTGGGCCATTGCCAACCACGGTTGGCGCATGGCCATCGTGCTGGCCGGTGTCGCCACGTTGGTCATCTGCCTGCCGTTGACGGCCCTGCTGCGGGAAGCGCCTCGGCCGGCTGACACTGGGCAGGCGCCGGCTGCGGTGTGGTCGCCCCGTACGGCCACCGGCCGTACCAGAGATGTAAGCCTACGGCGGAGCCTGCGCACCCGCACGTTTTGGTGCATCGCCGGGGCGTACAGCGCCGCCGGCTTTGGGGCGGGCGCGGTGTTTTCGTTGCTCGTACCGGGTCTGGTGAAGTCTGGTGTGTCGGAGGATGCGGCGGCGCTGGCGGCGGCGGCCATCCCGGTGCTGTCGCTGGCCGGACGGCTCAGCATTGGGCTGCTGGGCGATGCCCGCGACAAGCGGGTGCTGCTGGCGGTGAGCTTTGGACTGCAGGCCGTTGCGCTGGCGCTGCTGGCGGCGCCGTCGACCGGAGTGCTGCTGCCCGGATTTGTGGTGCTCTTCTCCGTCGGGTACGGCGGGCCCATCCCGCTGCGCACCGGTATCCAGGCGGAGTACTTTGGTGTGGCGGCGCTGGGCAGCATTCAGGGAGTGCTGCTCTTTGTCACCAGCGTCGGGACGTTGCTGGGACCGGTCACGGTGGGCTCGCTGGTGGACCTGACCGGCGAGTACTACCTGGGGTTCCTGATTTCGGCCATCGTTGTGGGCGTTGGCGCGTTGCTGCCGCTCGCCATTCCCAAGGTCCGTACCGCCACGGCGGACCTATGACGGCGGCGCTACCGAGGTTGCCGGCCCACCGCTGCGCCGAGAGCGGCAAATAAGCGGCAACACGAGCGCTCTGAGTGCTCGAAAGGTGCGAATCGGCCTGATTCGTGCCTGAGAATGAACTGAGCCGGCTGGGGTTCGAACCCAGGACCCACGGATTAAAAGTCCGTTGCTCTACCACTGAGCTACCGGCCCACGTGTGCCTAGCAGGCGCATCCGGTGGCCACCATCCCTTGGTGGTGAAGCCTGCTAGACGTGTCACCGGGGGTTCAACTCTCGAGGTTGTGCCCCGGCCTAGGAGATCGTACCCGCCCATTGTAATCGAGATCGCGCTGTTGGCGGCGAGCGATGGCCCATTGGTGGCGGGTTGGTCCGTGGCCCTACCTTTGCCACTGGCGCGAGGAGTACTATGGCCGCAGCGTACCGCCCAAGGGCGGTGGCCGTACACGAAGGAGACAATCACCATGAACGTACATACCGGACTGCGGGCAGGGGCGAGCTTCGCATCGCCGGGGGGATCCCAGCAGATGCTCGGGAACCTCCTGAACCAAATGGGGTGTCAGAACTCATCTCTGACGAGGCCTACCGTATCCTAGCGGCAGCGTACCGCCCAGGGGCGATGGCCGTACACGGAGGAGACCATCAACATGAACGTACACACCGGACTACGGGCAGGGGCGAGCCTCCAGTCAGGGTCGTCATCCCAAATGCTCATGAACGCGCTACGGGAGGAGGAGCTGCAGCGGACCAACTCTAACGTACTCGCCAATACCCTCCAGTCGCTGCGGCTGGGCAGCGGCATAGGTGGCATGGGTGGCATAGGTTCGGTCGCCCAGTAGCCCCGCACGCTCGGGAGGCCGTCCGCCTAGTTGGGCAACCGTGCCCGCTCGTCGTGTTCTTGGCCCCTCACGCGGTTGACAGGCGGTGGGCGCCGCAGTAGCGTGGCCCTACTATCAGTCGTGTCGATGGTAACGCGGCGAGTCATGCCTAAGGGCTGTGGCTGATGCCCGCACCGGGGATGCGAACTGTCGCTCCTGGCGTCCAGCCGGCGGCGGCCAAGGAGAATCGGTAATGTGGCAGCTTCCACAGCGGGCGTTGGTAGGTCTGTTTCTCGGCACCCTGGCGGCCACGGTTGGCTGTGCGGGCCAGGCGCCACCCACGGCGGCTCCTGGGCCGGCGGCGTCCAGCGGCCCGGTCACCCCGAAGGTCGACCGGGTGGTGATGGGTCTCGACCCTGTGAACGTCGAAAGCAACGCCCTGCGCATCATCAGCTCCCCAGATGTGTGGATATTCCGATCGGTGTACGAGTACCCCATAGCGCTGGACCTGAAGACCGGCAAGATCATGCCCGGGCTCGCCACGGAGTGGGCCATTGAGCCCAACGGCCTGGACTACCGCGTGAAGCTGCGCAAAGGCGTGCAGTTTCACGATAACTGGGGCGAGTTGACGGCGAAGGACTTTGTCCACATGTGGAAGGACATTACGGCCCCTGAAGCAGCGCATGGCCAAACGCAGTACTGGCGGGCGGGCGTCAAGGATGTGGAGGTGGTCAATGACTACGAGGTGGTCTACCGCCTGACGAAGCCCGACGCACAGTTCGTGCTGGCCCTCTCCGAAACCCAGGGTGGCGCTGAGATTCGCAGTAAGGCGCAGTTCGATAAGAACGGTGGGCCGCCCAAGGACCTGACGGCCGGCGAGGCCGGCACCGGCTGGTATCAGTTCGAGTCGCGGCAAACCGGCACCTCGCTCAAGCTCAAGCGGATACCGTACCCGCATTGGGACGGCATCACCCCCGATTTCCCTGGCTTCGAGTTCCGTTTCCTGAAAGAGGCGTCCACGCGAGTGGCGGCGCTGCTGTCGGGCGAGATCCACCTGGCGGCGCTGCCACAGGACCTGCAGAGCCAGGCAGAGCGTAGCGGCATGAAGATCATCAAGGGCCTGTACCCCGGGGTGCGCATCTTTGGCCAGTGGCACTGCTGCTACTTCAACGAGTCAAAGAATCCATCGGCGGGCTACCGCTACCCTAACAGCTCGCTGATGGATCTGCGCGTCCGCAAGGCGCTCGATAAGGCCATCAACAAGAGCGAACTCAATAAGGCGTTCTTCGGCGGGAAGGGCGAACCGATGATTGTGAACGCCTATCTGCCGAGCCGCGACGGCTGGAACCCCGAGTGGGAGAAGCGCTACGCCGAGGAGTACGGGTACGATCCCGAGCGGGCCAAGGCGCTGCTGGCGGAGGCCGGCTTCAACGCTGGCAACCCGCTGAAGACCTCGATGTTCCTGCTGCCAGTGCCCGGTATCGCGGGTGGACCCGATATCGAAGAGGCGATCGCCCAGTACTGGCGGGCCGTCGGTGTGAACGTGGAGTTGCTCACCATCGACGGCGGTGACTACACCTCCCGCAACCGTGCGTTTCAGTTCTCGAACGCGGTCCGCATCACCGGCACCGGGTCGAACCAGTGGACCGGCGTCACGGTGTTCAACAGCGGCTTCTTTGGCCAGGGCGGCGGTGGGGCCCAGGACCCGGAACTGGACCGCCTGCTGGTGGAGCTGACCAAGACGTATGACGCCGCACAGCGGGAGACCCTGTGGCGGCAGGCGGGCGACGTGATGTTCAACCATCACCTCAATGTCAGCCTGTTCTGGCTACCCGCTGAAGCCACGGTCAACCCGATGATCGTGGGCGGCTGGGTCTTTCCCGGCGGCATCACCGGCACGTGGACGCACATTCACCTCATCAAAGCCGCCCGGTAGCGGGTTGCTGGCAGGGTCGGGGCGATACCTGACCGGTCGCCAGCGCTGAGTCCATCGCACGATCATGACAGTGGCGAAGGGTCGACCCTGGGCCGCGGCTGGATCTGGGGCAGCGTCAGCATGAGCGGGATGGCGGCGAACGCGGCCACCGCCAGCACCAGGAACGACCAACGGTAGGAGCCGGTGACATCCACCAACCAGCCCACCAGCAGCGGCCCGGCAACGCCGCCCACGGTGGTCAGGAACTGCAGGATGCCCTGGATGGTGCCCATGGAGTTGACGCCGAAGTAGTCGGCGGTGAGCGTGCTGCGCAGCGGCACCGGGATGCCGAAGCCGATGCCGTACAGCAGCAGGAACGGCGCCACCAGGAACACCGTCTCCTGGGTGGTGAACGCGATGGCCACGGTGGCAACGGTCTGACAGGCGAAGCAGGCGGCCATCAGGTTGCGGCGCTCCAGCGTATCGCCCCAGCGGGCCATGATGAGGCGGAGGACGGCCAGCACCAGCGGGAAGCTGGAGTTGGTGAAGGTGGCCACCTCGCGCGACACGCCGCCCTTGGTGAGGGCGGGCACCATCAACGCCAGCACCGGCCCGGCCGCCAGGCTGGTGAGGGTGAGCGCGGTGGCCAGCCGCCAGAAGGTGCCGTTGCGCAGCGCTTGGCGGGTGGTCATGCTGGGGCCGCGTAGTTCGGCGGCCTGACGGCGCACCGACTCTGCACCGCCGCCACCGCTGCCGCCCGCTTTGTCGACGGGGACGCCGTCGGGCAGCAGGCCCTGGGCTTCCGGCGACTCGCGCACCATGAGCGCGACGGGCACGCAGAAGGCGATGACCACCAGTCCCCACATCCACTGCCCAGCCCGCCAACCGTAGGCCCCCATGAACGTGGCGTAGATGGGGATGGTGAGGGACGCGAGCCCCGGACCCAGGTACACCAGCAGCATGGCCCGGCCCCGCTGCCGCACGAACCAGCGGGCCACGTTCACCCCCGCCACTTGCCCTGCGATGGCGCTGTTGCCCACCGACAGCAGACAGAACGACGCGTAGAATGACCAGATGGAGTCCACCTGGCTGAGCCAGAACAGGCTAGCGCTAAAGGTGAGCAGGCCCATCACCAGCGTAAGGCGGGTACCGAAGCGGTCGATGCACATGCCCACGAACGGCGCCGCGAGGGCGCTGCTCTGCGACCGCAGCGAGAAGGCGGTGGTGACGGCCAGCATGCTCCAACCGAACTCGCTGAGGATGGGGTCGACCAGGAAGCCGACGCTGAACTGGATGGTGGTGCTGGCCACGCCCAGGACCCACGCGGAGATGAGGACCTGGTACCAGCCGGGGAAAAGGCGTCGTGGGTTCATGCGGGGTATCCGAGGGGTGTGGTGTGGTGGGTTGGGCGCGGTAGGTGGTGTGAGGCGTCAGCGGATGTGGGGCCGTTGGGCGGGCCCCCTCTCTCCGGCTCTCTCCCACGAGGGGAGAGAGGGGTTGGGTCGGTGCCGTGACGCTGGCGCGGGAGACGAGGTGTTTTCAACGGGTGGTCCGTTCGGGTAAAGGATTTCGTCATTTGGTGGGAGTTAGGCCAGCGGCTCGCCGAGCAGGCGGTGGGCGGCCTCGTGCGGGTCGGCCTCGCCCGCGGTCACGGTGGCGGCGGCTCGGTCGAGCGCGCCGGTCTCGGCCCAGTGGCGGTGCAGGTTCCGGAGCGCCACCCGCTCGGCCAGGGTGGTGACGTGGAAGCGGGCGCGTGCCCGGCGGCGGCGCTCGCCCGCGCCGGTGGCTGCCAGATGACGGCCGTGGGTTGCGATGGCTTCGGCCAGTTCGGGCACGCCGGCTCCGGTGGACGCTACCGTCAGCAGGACGGGGGGCGACCAGTCGCCGGCAGGGGCGAGGCCCAGGGCGAAGCGCAGATGGGCGGCGGTGGCATCGGCGCCCGGCAGGTCGGCCTTGTTGACGGCGTACACGTCGGCCACTTCTAGGATGCCGGCCTTGATGGCCTGGATGCCGTCGCCGGCGCCGGGGATTTCGACCACCACCACGGTGTCGGCCACCGTGGCGATGTCCACCTCGTCCTGACCGGCGCCCACGGTCTCGATGAGCACCACGTCCATGCCGAAGGCGTCGAGGGCGGCCAGTGCGTCGAGCAGCCCGGTGGCCAGGGCGCCGTGGCCGCCGCGAGTGGCCAGGCTGCGGATGAACACGCCGGGGTCGCCGGCCAGCGCCTGCATGCGCACCCGGTCGCCCAGCAGCGCGCCGTGGGTGAGCGGGCTCGACGGGTCGATGGCGAGGATGCCGACCGACTGGCCTCGCCGCCGCAGCTCCAGTGTCAGCGCCGCCACCAGGGTGCTCTTGCCGGCGCCCGGCTGCCCGGTGACGCCGATGCAGGTGGCATGGCCGCGTGCGTCGTACAGGGCGTGAAGGGCGGCGCCGGCCCCGACGGGTGGGTCTTCGAGCGCGGTGAGCAGGCGGGCGAGGGCGCGGCGGTCATGCGCGAGCGTACCTGCGACGAGGGCGGTCAGCGGGGTGTCAGCGGGCAAGGGCGGCCGGTTTTCGTGCCTGGCGGGGGAGTTCGTTTGGCAAAATCGTTCTTTACGCGCGTTTCCGGTCAGGGCGGACGGCGACGCCGTTCGGGGCTGTGTTCAGGGTAGGGTGTGGGCGGGTGTGGGGCAAGCGTTGGGTGGCGCAGGTGACGTGATTGGTATTGGGAGATCGAAGTGGCGACGACTCACCGGCAGGATGGCTGCAGGATGGCTTTTCCATCACGCCGTATCCCCCCCGCCCGCCCTACGAAAGGTCCTTTGGGGAGACACCCACCAAGCCCCCTGCCAAAGGGGCCTGCGGCCCCTCTGGACTCCCCGCGGGATGCTGCTGTCCGTGCCAGGCCCGGTGCGCGGGTGCTCATTGGCGCCGGGTTCTGGTGGCGCCTCGCGTACGTGTGCCGTCGGCGCCCGTCAGCCGGCGACGGGGGCGCGGGCGGGTGTTGCGGCGCGCAGGAAGAGCGGGAGCGGGAGTGTCAGCGCCGTGATGACGACGAAGGCGAGGACGGCGGGGGTGTAGGTCTGCCACAGGTCGTAGGAGGCTCCCATCATCACCGGGCCTGCCAGGGCCGGCAGGATTGCGACCCCCTGCGCCAGGCCGTTGAGCGACCCGAACGCCCGGTTGCCGAACAGCTCACGGATGAGCAGCGGGCGGGATGGGACGGTGCTGCCGAAGGCGCTGCCGAACACCAGCGTGAACAAGATGGCCTGCCACCACTCGTGGGTGATGAGCGGCACCACCAGCAGCGCCGCCGTCTGCACCGCCAGGGTACCGATAAGGACACGGCGGCGGTCGATCATGTCCATGAGGGCGCCGGCCGAGACCCGTCCGATGCCGCTGAATAAGAACACGAAACCCAGCACCAGCGCCCCCTCGCGGGCGGGAAAGCCCTTGTTCTCGAAGAGCGGGATGACGTGCACCAGCACGCCGCTGACGCCCAGGCTCTGCACGCCCAGCACCACGGTCAGCAGCCAGAAGGCCGGGGAACGCAGGGCCTGGCGGGTGGTAAGCCCGCTGTCGGCATCGTAGGGGACGGGGTGTGCGGCGGCGGCCGGTCCCGGCGGCGGCACTGCCGGGGTGGGGTCACCGTCGGGGGTGAAGCCGTAGGGTTCGGGGCGGGTGCGGGCGGTGAGCGCCAGCGGGATGCAGGTGGCCCACACCACCAGGCCCAGCACCACGGCGGCCGTCCGCCAGCCCACCGCCTCCTCCAGCAGCACCACCAGTATGGTGCACGGGCCGCCGATGACCGGCCCGAGGAACGCGATGCCCATGGCGCTGCCCCGCCGCCGCCGGAACCAGTTGGCGATGATCATGGCCCAGGAGATGCCGTGGGACGCGCCGCTGGCGCCGCCCGCCGCCAGCAAGAACACCAGGTAGAAGGTCCACAGCGAGTTGACAGCGCCCAGCAGCACAATGCCGAGCCCAGCAGTGATGACGCTCCACAGGATGATGGTGCGGGGGCTGAAGCGGTCGCACAGGATGCCGACCACCGGGCTCATGAACCCGGCCTCCAACTGGCGCAGCGAGAAGGCGGCCGAGATCTCGGTGCGGCTCCAGCCAAACTCGTGGAGCATGGGCAGAAAGAATGCCTGGAACCCCTGGTAGAACCCGATGGAGAGCACGAAGTTGACGCCCACGCAGGCCGCCACGATGCGCCAGCCGGGGAACAGGCCGCGCAACCGGCCCATGCCCCCCGCTCCCGCCACGCGCAGGCCCACTAGGCGGCCGCCGCTGCGGTCACGCCTGCAGCAACCCGCGCCGCCGCCACGCCCGCTCCAGCGACGGGGCCATCTTCATGTCGCGACACTCGCGAATGGCGAAGCCCAGGTGGTCGATGGCCTCTGCCCGCTCGCCGGGGTAGTGGTCGAGCAGCAGCTCGGCCAGTTGCAGGCGGCAGAGGGCGAGTTCGGGGCGGTGACGGCCCTTCTCGCAGGCGGCGTGGAGCTGGCGTAGTTCGGCGTCGCGGCCCACGAAGGCGCGGCGGTAGAGGGCGTTGGGGTCGGGTGGGGGTTGGCCCTCAGCTTCGATGGAGGTGGTGGTGGCTTCTCCCTCACCCTGCCCTCTCCCAGAGGGAGAGGGTTCTGAGGCTGCGGTGAGGTAGTGGCGGGCGTCAGGGTTGTCGCGGTCGAGGGCGAGGGCGGCGTGGGCGCGGTCGCGCACTATCGACCACTGGAGGGCCTTGATGGCGGCTTCAGCTTCGTCGAGCAGGGTATCGATTTGGCGTTGGGTGCGTTCGGTTGGCATGGTTCGTCTTTAGCCCTTTTGGGCGCTTGGGAGGGGCTGCAGGATGGATCCCGTTACGTCGTATCCCACCCGCCCGCCCTCCAACACTCCTTTTGGGGGGACACCCCCCAAATCCCCCTGGCAAAGAGGGCTGCGCCCTCTCTGCACTCACCTGCGGGATTGGCGGAGCGCCCCCCAACGCGGTCGGGCCGTGCGGGACGGCTGGCAAAGGGCGGCCACCTGGGGCCGCCCTTACCGTGGGCGTCGGGTGCCGCTACCGGGCCTTGTCGATCTCTTCCACGGCCTCGGGGTTGGCGAGGGTGGAGATGTCGCCGGGGTCTTCGCCGATGGCGCGGGCGCGGACCACGCGGCGCATGATCTTGCCGGAGCGGGTTTTGGGCACGTCGGCCACGAACCACAGTTCGTCGGGACGGGCGATGCCGCCGATCTCGCGGGCCACGTGCTCGCGCAGTTCGGCGCGCAGCGTGTCATCGACGTGCACGCCGTTGTTGACCACCACGTAGGCGACGATGGCCTCGCCCTTGATCGCGTGGGGCTTGCCGATGACCGCGGCCTCGGCCACCTTCTCGTGGCTGACCAGGGCGCTCTCCACCTCGGAGTTGCCGATGCGGTGGCCGGCCACCTTCAGCACGTCGTCGGCGCGGCCCTGCACCCAGAAGTAGCCGTCGCTGTCGATGCGGGTGACGTCGCCGGCCAGGTAGTCCTGAGGGTACTTGGCCCAGTACTGGTCGTAGAAGCGCTGGGGGTCGCCGTAGATGCCGCGTAGCATGGACGGCCAGGGGGTCTTGAGCACCAGGTTGCCGCCGGTGTTGGGCGGCACCGGGTTGTCGTTCTCGTCCACCACGTCGGCCTGAATGCCGGGGAAGGGACGGGTGCCGGAGCCGGGCTTGAGCGAGGTGACCGGCAACGGCGTGATGCAGTGGGCGCCGGTCTCCGTCTGCCACCAGGTGTCCATGATGGGACAGCGGTCCGCCCCGATGACGTGGTGGTACCAGATCCAGGCCTCAGGGTTGATGGGCTCGCCGACGGAGCCGAGCAGCCGCAACGACGACAGGTCGTGCTTCTGTGGCCAGTGCTCGCCGTGGCGCATGAACATGCGGACGCTGGTGGGCGAGGTGTACAGCACGCTCACCCGGTAGCGCTCGATCATGTCCCACCAGCGGTCGGGCTCCGGGAAGTCGGGCGCGCCCTCGTAGATGACGGAGGTGGCGCCCAGGATGAGCGGTGCGTACACGATGTAGCTGTGGCCGGTGACCCAGCCGATGTCGGCGGCGCACCACCAGATGTCCTCTTCCTTGAGGTCGAACACCCACTTGAGGGTGAGCGCGGTCTGCACGGCGTAGCCGGCGTGGGCGTGGATGATGCCCTTGGGCTTGCCGGTGGTGCCGGAGGTGTACAGCAGGTACAGCATGTCGTTGGCGTCGAGGCGTTCGGTCTCGCACTCGATGGACTCGGCGGCGGTCACGTCGTGCCACCAGAGGTCCCGCGTGCCGTTCCACGCCACATCGCTCTCGCCCTCCAGGCGCTTGAACACGATGACGCTCTGCACCGACGGCGCTCCGGCGCACGCCTCGTCGGCAAGGGCCTTCAGGTTCACCACCTTGCCGCGGCGGTAGAAGCCGTCGGCGGTGATGAGCACCTTGGCCTCGCAGTCGTTCATGCGGTCGCGCAGGGCGACGGGGCTGAAGCCCGAGAATACCACCGCGTGGGGCGCGCCCAGCTTGGCGCAGGCCAGCATAGCAATGGGCAGCTCGGGCACCATGGGCATGTAGATGGCGACGCGGTCACCGCGGCCAACGCCGAGGCGCTTCAGGCCGTTGGCGAGGCGGTTCACCTCTATGGCCAGCTCACCATAGGTCACCTTGCGCTTGTCGCCGGGCTCACCTTCGTAGATGTAGGCCACTTTGTTGCGGCGCCAGGACTTGGCGTGCTGGTCCACGGCGTCGTGGGCGATGTTGTACTGACCGCCGACGAACCACTTGGCGAAGGGGCGGTCCCACTCCAGCAGCTTGTCGTAGGGCTTGTACCAGTTGACGGTTTCCTTGGCGGCCTCGGCCCAGAACCAGTTGGGGTCCTTGGCGCGCTGGTACAGCTCATCCACGGTGGCGATGCCGTGGCGGCGCATGAAGTCCATGACGTTGCTGTTCGCGACGAGGCCGGCCGGAGGGGTGAAGACCCGCTGCTCGGCCAGGAGAGCGTCGATGTGGGTAAGGGCGTCGGCCATGAGGGGGTGCTCCTTTCGATGAGGGGGCGCCAGGTTTGTGCGGTGCCCATGATAGCAGGATGCGGGGGGATGGCGGCGGGTGGTTGCCAGCGTGACACGGTCATGCCCGGAGTCCGCAGGCAACGCCCGCCGTCTCAGTCATGCTGAAGGGCTTGGAGCCCGAAGCATCTGGCGGGGCGGGTGGCTGCACCGCGGGGTTTGGGTACGCCAGCGGTGGTTCGGAGGACTCGGCGGGGCACCTGCGTCGTCGATAGGCCTCCTGACCAGACGGTGCGCCCGCCCCGCCAGATCCTTCGCCGCCGACGGCTCAGGATGACATTGCTATCTGGGGCAGTGGCCCCCCGGCCGCGTTGGTGCTACCCCCGTCGCGGCATCCTCACGAAATCCTCACGGCGCGGGTGTGGCCCCTCATGGCCGCGTCACGGCGGCGATGCGACCATGCGCGCTAATGAACCATGTAGTGTTGCTTCACCAATGGCGCGTCATCTGACGCTGCCGACCGTTGGCCTGCTGGCGCCGGGGCCGCTGCCGTGGCAGGCGCGCCTGCCGTTCTTCTACGGCTGGGTCATTGTGGGCGTGGCGGTGCTGATGGGCCTGATGTTCGCCAGCCTGAACTGGGTGGCGCTGGGCGTGTTCGCGGGGCCCATGCAGGACGACTTGGGGTGGAGCCGCACTGCCCTGTTCAGCGCGCTGACGGTGCGCACCTACTTGGCGGCGTCGCTCTCGCCGCTGTTCGGCCGCTACTTCGACAGCCGGAACGGGGCGCGGGTGATCAGTACGGTGTCGGGCCTGCTGACGGCGGGCAACATGTTCATGCTCTCCACGGTGCAGACGGAGACGCAGTTCATGCTGCAGTTCGGCATCATCGGCGGCATTGTGACGGCGGGGCAGGGCGGGCAGGTGGCGGCCATCGTGCCCAAGTGGTTCGTGCGGCAGCGGGGCCGCAGCATGGCGTGGGCCACCATGGGGTCGGCCAGCGCCGCCTTCCTGCTGCCGCCGCTGCTGGCGTGGCTCATCGCCACCTTGGGGTGGCGCGGCGCGTGGGTGGCCATGGGAGTGCTGGTGTTGCTGCTGGCGGGGGCGCCGGCGCTGCTGATCCGCCGCCAGCCCGAGGACATCGGCCTGCGGCCCGACGGGTCGCCGGAGCCGCCGCCGGGCCGGGCGCGCCCGCCCGACGAGCATAGCTTCACCCTGCGGCAGGCGTTCCGCACCCGCACCGCGTGGCTCATCCTGGCGGGCACGTCGCTGGGCGGGCTGGCCAACGGCGGACTGCCCGGCAACATGGCTCCCATGCTGCAGGACCAGGGCCTGGGCCGCGACGCGGCGGTGCTGGGCCTCACGCTGTACGGTGTCGGCTCGATGGCGGGCCGGTTCGTGTGGTCGTTCCCGGCCGACCGCTTCCACATCCGCTGGGTACTGATGGCCATTGCCGCGCAGGGGCTCATCACCACGCCCTTGCTGCCACTGCTGTCGGGGCCGTGGGCTCTGCTGTACCCGGTGCTCATGGGCATCGGTATCGGGGGCTACGTGGGGTTCAACCAACTGATCTGGGCGCAGTACTTTGGGCGGGGGCACCTGGGGTCGATCACCGGCGTGGCACGGCCGGCGTTCTCGCTGGTGTCGGGCACCGCGCCCATCATCCTCTCGCTCAGTTCCGACCTGGCGCACGCGTACGCCCCGGCGCTTTGGTTCATCGCTGGCTGCTACGGACTGGCGGCACTGTCGTACCTGCTGGCCGCGCCGCCCAAGGCGCCGGTGGCCGAAGCCGCACCTGCGGTGGCCGTGGCCGCGTAGCTCCAGCAGCTCCGCGGCGAGGAGCACAGAGCGCCTTGTCCAGCCTGCTTGGGATGAACGCAGGGCAATCGCATCTAATTTCCCTGAGGGAGCACGCAGTACGAAGGGCGTAGCACCCAGGAGGTCTTACCCCCAAACCCCCTCTAGGGGCCCTTCGGCGTGGCTCAGGAGAGCGTTCAAGGTATCCCTTCGGGATGATTGAACGCTTCGGGGGGACACCCCTTCGACAGGCTCAGACGACGCCCCCGAACCCCCTGGCAGAGGGGCGACCCAGGGCAATCGCATTCTCTCGCCCGTCATCGATAACCGCTCATCCTGAGCTGGTCGAAGGACCGGACTAGGCCACCGGCAGGAGAGAGCGCCGTCTCTCCACCCGGGTTGGGTGGTTCGACAAGCTCACCACGAGCGGAACCTCAAGGCCTCGGCGAGAATGCGATTGCCCTGAGGGGCGACCGCCCCTCTGCACTCCCCGCCGGAGACTCGTGGCACACTAACGGAATTAAGATGCTGATTGCCCTGGACTGGCGGCACCAACGGCAAAGCCGCTTCGTGGTTAGTGGTAAGCTGACCGCCACACAGCGCGTTTGTCTTGATCATCGTCGCTCTCTGGCGCATTTATCCTTGGGAGGGAACTCGCAATGAACTACAGCCTCGCGTTCTCGGCGCACGGGAAACCGTCGGCGTTCCTTGCCATTGCACTGGTGTGCCTGCTGGGTTGCACCCAACAGGCCACACCCGCCGCCGCGCCGCCTGCGGACGCCGGCCAAGCGAGCGAAACGGTGACGCCGAAGGTCAACCGCGTGGTGCTCTCCATAGAGCCAGCGACACGGGAGTCGTTGGAGCTGCGGCACATGTCGGCGCCGAACGGCTGGATCTTCAGCCCAATGTACGAGTCGCTGCTGGGCATCGACGCGGAGACCGGTAAGAAGATCCCCCGCCTCGCCATCTCATGGAGTATTGAGCCGTCCGGCACAGCCATCCGCATGCAGCTCCGTAAGGGCGTCAAGTTACACGGCGATTGGGAAAAATTCACTTCGGCCGACTTGCTGCACCAGCCATTGGAATTTCAGAAGCCGGACTCATCGGCCGGCTCCTCGCCGTTCTGGCAACAGGTGTTCGAGGGTATCGATGTGGTGAACGACTATGAGGCTGTCTACAAGCTCAAGCGGGCCGACAGCAACTTTTTTGACTACATTTCGGACCAGCAGGGCGGTATGGAGGTCACCAGTAAGAAGGCCTTCGACAAGAACGGGGTGGCCACTGAACTGACCGGGCCGATCCCCGGCACCAATGCTTACCAGTTCGTGAGTCACAAGCCGGGCGAATCGCTGGTGTACAGGCGTGTGCCCTACCAGCACTGGCGTGTCACCCCTGACTTCCCCGAGTTTGAGTTCCGGTTCATGAGGGAAGCTTCGACCCGGATGGCGGCGTTCCTTGCCGGCGAGGTGCACCTCGTCTCGTTGCCCCAAGACCTGCTGCAGCAGGCCGTCACCCAGGGCAACAAGGTGGCAGTGGGAAAGGTGCCGGCCCTCCGGGTGTACATCAACTTCCTGTGCTGTGCGGCCCAGGACCGCACGGACATTTCGAAGGGCTGGATCGACCCGCAAAGCCCGCTGGCAGACGTGCGGGTGCGCCGCGCCCTCAGCAAGGCCGTCAACCGCGACGAACTCAATAAGAGCCTGTTTGGCGGCAAGGGAACCCCGCTCTACAACAACCCGCTGGGCCCACAGCGCAGTGGCTGGGACCCCAGTTGGGAGACCCGGTTCCAAGAGGAGTACGGCTATGACCAGGCGAAGGCGAGGGCGTTGCTGGCGGAAGCGGGGTACGGCCCGACCAATCCGGTGAAGATCACAGCGCTCTTATCGCTGACCACAGGACTGTCGGGGGCGCCAGAGGTCGGCGAGGCGGCTGCCAACTACTGGCGGCAGGTTGGGGTACAAGTCGATCTCCAGACCATCGATAACGTCACGCAAACGGCACAGACGCGGGCCGGCCTGCTGAACCGCCATACCAATGTTATGGCCACCAACTCGAACGCGTGGGTAGTCCTTTTTAACCAGACTGCCCTTGGCCGAGTGGCAGCGAACGTCGGCGCCGGCAGCCCCGAACTGCCGGAACTGGACCCGTTGATGTCGGTCATTGCGAACACGATGGACGAGAAGAAGATCGAAGAGACCTGGCGGCAGATTGGCGAGGTGCTCTTCCAGAAGCACAAGTACCTGCCGCTGTTCTGGCTGCCGGTTGAGGTGGTCTACAATCCCAAGTACGTGAGCGGTTGGGTGTTGCCGGGCTCCATCACCGGCAACTACACGCACATCGAGAACATCAAGGCCGCGAAGTAGGCTGGGCCTGCTGCCTGCTGGGGTCTTAAGGACGCGGCCCGCCACCATCCATGCGGCACTGTGGGGTTGTCGACGCCCCGTGGGTGTGCCGCACAGTTGTACGGGCGGGGCATCAGCGCTGGTCGCCCTTCGTCAAGCTCGGGGAGCCTTCGACTGGCTCAGGACGAGCGGTTCATGATCCTCTCAGGCACACACTAGAAGACCTGCCCGCGCCGCTCGGCCCACAACCTCCCGCCAGAGGGGACGTCCCGCCCCTCTGGCCCCCTGCGGAACCCCCGCAGCAGCGCAATGCCTCGTTCTGAGCTAGTGCCTTAGACTGTTAACGTCGAGCGCGAGTGATCGAACCCAAGACTGAAGGTGTGTGCACGGTATGGCGAAGTATGTGACGGAAGCGGGCAAGAAACTGGTCACCCTCATCCCCGGCGACGGCATTGGCTTGGAGGTGACCGGGGCGGCACGGCGGGTGGTGGAGGCGGTGGGTGCGCCGATTCTGTGGGACCTGCAGGTGGCGGGCGGCGCCGCGTTCCGGGCCGGCGTCCACAGTGGGGTACCCGCCGAAACGCTGGACTCCATTCGCCGCACCAGGGTGGTGCTGAAGGGCCCGCTGGAGACGCCGGTGGGCTACGGCGATAAGAGCGCCAACGTCACGATTCGCAAGCTGTTCGAGATGTACGCCAACATTCGGCCGGTGCGCGAGTTGCCGGGCGTGCGCACGCCGTTCTCGGGCCGCGAGATCGACATGACGATTGTGCGGGAGAACGTGGAGGATCTGTACGGCGGCGTGGAGCACATGGAGACGCCGGGCGTGGCGCAGACCCTGAAGTGGATCACGCGCAAGGGGTCGGAGAAGATCCTGCGGGTGGCCTTCGAGGTGGCCCGGTCGGAGAGCCGCCAAACGCTGCACTGTGTGACCAAGGCCAACATCATGAAGATGACCGATGGCCTGTTCAAGCGCACTTTCGAGGACCTGGGCCCGGAGTACCCTGACATCAGGGGCAGCCACATGATTGTGGACAACTGCGCCCAGCAACTGGTGATCGCCCCCGAGCAGTTCGAGGTGATTGCCACTGAGAACCTGTACGGTGACGTGCTGAGCGACCTGGCGGCCGGTCTGGTGGGCGGGCTGGGGTTTGCGTCCTCGGCCAACATTGGCGACAACGTGGCAATGTTCGAGGCGGTGCACGGGTCGGCGCCGGCGATAGCGGGCAAGAACCTGGCCAACCCGACGGCGCTCATGCTGACCGCCGCCATGCTGCTGCGCTATCTGGACGAACTGGACGCAGCCGTGTTGGTGGAGAACGCCGTGGTGCTGACGCTGGAGCAGCGCAAGGCGATGACCGCCGACATGGCGCAGGGTGCGTCCTCGGTGGGCACCGACCAGTTCACCGACGCGGTGATTGCGAACCTGGGCGGCAAGCCCCGCTCGCTGCCGGCGCGGACCTACCGGCCGCTGGTGCTGCCGAAGGTGGATGCACGGGCGGACTCCGTGCGGCCGGCCCGCCGGCGGGTGCTGGGTCTGGACGTGTTTGTGGAGTCGGCCAAATCGCCGGAGGCGCTGGGCGGTGCGCTGGAGCGGGCCGTGGCGAGTTCGCCGTTCGCCCTACAGCTCATTTCGAGCCGCGGCACCAAGGTGTACCCCAACCTGGGCACGGCACTGGACTACGTGGACGCCTGGCAATGCCGTTTCCTGATGCGCACGGAGGCAGAGCCAAGCGCCGATGACCTGCTGGACCTGCTGCGGCGGGTGACGGCGGTGGCGCCGTGGGTGCACGCTGAGAAGCTGCAGGAGTTCGACGGGGAGGCCACGTTCAGCAAGGCGCAGGGGGAAGAGTAGCGGGCGGGCGGGTTTCCTGCGGGCCCGATGCGCACGGGCGGTGGTCGCAGGACGATTGGGGCGCCCCCTCACCCTAGCCCTCTCCCGCG
>ORJL011380491.1_pt1 | contig 17275 bp, 9 predicted proteins | sample 1779941 | NCBI WGS metagenome assembly ORJL01 (sample SAMEA104232317, study PRJEB22302) | groundwater metagenome | biome: forest; feature: aquifer; material: groundwater | place: USA | collected 2011-08-07 | depth 5.8 m | reverse complement strand
GTATGCTTAAGCAACTGTGACCCTTCTCCGTACTCAAGCCTGTTGCCTTCGGTGAGAAGGACGTGAAGCCCGCCGAATATCGCGGTCACCGAGGTCTTGATCTCGTGGGATAAATCTTCAACGAATTCATCCCTGGTTACCGGGCTGCCCTGTGTTCGGCGGTTATCATCGAAGAACCCTACGACTGCAACAACTTCCCTGTCAGGGAATGCGGAGCGCGAATCCTCAGCGGGACAGGGTGTCTCATCCGGCGCGGGCAGTCGGAGGGCGACGCAATGCTTCTCCGTGAGCGCGCCCGCGGGTTCGACGCGATAGAGCAGGATAGTCCGGTTGTTTGCCTGTTCATCCGGCCTTCTGATCACCACCGTGCCGGAAGGGACCGATCGCAGCAGGAGATCGAACCGGTTTGTGTCGGTGCCTGCAGCGCGGTGCCCATTTCCCAGCAGCGATTCAGCGCTGGTGGCCCTGCAGTAACAGTAGCCCTCATCCGCGAAATAGACGATGCGGTGTTCCGGGTCAACGGGCGCCAGCTTGACGCAGAGTTGCTCCACGCACGAATGGAGCGTGTCAATCCCAACGTTGCCGTCCCAGATACGGTCAACGATTTCCTGGCAGGGGGTTACCTTGCCTTCGTTGAAGCTGAGGTAGGAGAAGACCCGGAATTCCTTCTCGGTGAGTTCGACGCTGGCATCCCCGCAGCGCACTCGCCAGGAGAGCGGGTCCAGTTTAAGTTTGCATGAAACATGTACGCGCATTCTGCAGACCTCCCTGCTGCTTGGTCATATTCACTTTGCCCGGAAAGCCGGAAGACCTGCGCGGTCTTCAAGACCGCGCAGGTCTTGAACAACAGCGTCTAAGGTGTCCTGAAGGTGCCTACCCGCCAGGTTGAAGCACCGAACTCGTTGACGCCCCTCACGCGCCAGAAGTAGACTGTCCGCGGGTTGAGGGGAGCGGGAACGGTGAGCGAAGTCCCTGAAACGCCTGTCTGGTCGAGCACCAACGCGTTGAATCGCGGGCTCGTGGATAGCTGCAAGTCGAAGCTTGCAGCCTCGGGCCGCACCTCATGCCACAGCAGCGTGGGCGTGAGGCTCGGCGCGATGCCGCGCGGCGCGTCGAGTATTGGCGGCACTCTCGGGCCCAATGGAGTCCGGAAGTTGCTGGCTATGGACCACCGGGAGACGCCCAGGTCGGTGGTGACCCTGACCCTCCAGAAGTAGAGCGCAGAGCCACGGAGAGTGCCTGCAAGAATGTCGAAGGAGGTGTCAGTCAGGCCTGTGCCTTGTGCAACCAGCACGGTGAACCTGGCGTTGGTAGACACCTGCACTTCATAGGTGATGGCCCCCGCTACCGCGCTCCAGGTGAGTTGCGTCGCGAGGCCGGTCAATGTGGAACCGGCGCGCGGCGCCAGGGGCCGCGGCGGAGTTGGCCCCGCCGGCGTGCGGAAGGAGCGCGTCGTAAATCCAGAGGCGCCGAAAACGTTCACCGCCCTCACCTGCCAGAAGTACGTAGCGCCCGCAGAGAGAGCGCCAGCGGGTACGTTAAAGGAGGTCGACGTTATCCCGTTCGCCGAGAAGGGCGGATTCGCGCGGGACACATCGGTGATCAGTATGTCGTACGTCAGTGCGCCCGTAACCGCGGTCCACGAAAGGGTGGGGATCAGCGTGTTCAATGCCGCCCCGTTGGCCGGTTGCAGCAAAGCGGGGGCGCGCGGTGGCACGGGCGGGCCGCTGAGAACAATCGTCTCCTGGGAAGTGGAAACCGACCCGGCAGGGTTCGTCACCGTGAGCGTGATGGTGTAGGTCCCTGGCGCAGCGAAGATCTTGGTCGGATTCGGAAGGATGCTGGTGGCGCCATCGCCGAAGTCCCAGAAGCGGCAGGTAACGTTGCCCGTCGAGGTACCGGAGAACCTGACCGTCAGCGGCGCGACGCCGGCAGCAGGGGTCCTGGTGAAGCTTGGCACCGGGAGGCTGAACACGCTCACCGTTTGAGACGTGGAAGCCGACCCTATTGCATCTGTTACTGTCAGCGTGACAGTGAAGTTCCCTGCCGTCGTGTACGTGTGGCTGGTGTTCGGAGCGATGTCGTTAGCGCCATCGCCGAAGTTCCAGAGGAAACCCGTTGGTATCCCGCCGGTGGTAGTGTCCGTGAAGTTCACTGTCAGGGGCGCCGTTCCGCTGACGGCGCTCATGGTGAAGCCAGGGGTGAGCGGGGTCACCACGCGCGCCGCGACGCTGAACTGGTCGCTCTCCACAAAGTCGATCCCAGGGCCACCGAGGTTGCTGCCAGCCGGGCCTTCCAGCCTGACCCTGTTGAAGCCGGTGGGGCTGCCGGTGACCGGGCCTACCGAGGTCCCATCGCCGATCCACCCGACAGGTGGAGGCGGGATGGTCTGCTCTAGGAAGTTAGAGATGTTCCCTGCGGCAGCAGGCAGGAAATCACGCGTCACCAGCCCGATGTCGTCGGTGAAGAAGATGCCGCCCCGTGCGGCGATATCGTCCGCGGTCACCTCGATGATTTGCGTGCCGTAAGGGTGCCTGAATGTGTACGTGCCCGCCACCGGCACGACTGCCTTGAGCCTGGTCCGGTTGAAAACCACTTCGTCACCGGGGACCGAGAAGTTCGCCTCAATAGCGAAGCGGGCGTGCGCCCTGCCGAAGGCAGTGGCGAAATCGACCGTGGCTATGAAGTAGAAAGCCTCTCCTCCGAAGCCCAGTAACCTGGAATAGGCGTTGAGCGGGTCAGGTGTCTCGAAGATCTGCGTGGGCGCGGTCGCGCCGTTACCGGTGATGGGGAGCAGACTCACACGCGTGCCGTCAGAGTCCTGGTAATACGCGGGGAAGCTGGTGTTCGTGTTGCCCAGGAAGAAGAACCTGGGGTCTATCGGCCCCACCTGTAGCAGAAGCGGGCTCGCTCCGGCAAAGACGATGGAGACCATGACTGACTGAGATGCGGAGGATGAACCAGCGCAGTTGCTCACCGTCAATGTTACGGTGTATGTCCCGGCAATGGGGTAGAGCTTGGTGGGATTCTGCAGAGCGCTGGTTGTGCCATCCCCGAAATCCCACAACCAGTTCGCAGGGTTGCCGGCAGACGTATCGGTGAAGTTGACCGTCAGCGGCGGGACGCCAGTGGCGGAACTCATGGTGAAGCTGGAGACCGGTGTTGTCTGGACGTTCACCACCTGTGACGTTGCCGCCGACCCGGCAGCATCAGTCACCGTCAGTGTAACGGTGAAGTTGCCTGCCACGTTGTAGGTCTTGGCGAGCGGATTCCGAAGCGCGCTTGTCGTGCCGTCCCCGAAATTCCACAACCAGGCCGTGATCGTGCCCGTAGAGGTATCGGTGAAGTTCGCGGTCACGGGCGCAACGATGCCGGACACGATCTTGGTGAAGTTAGGTACAAGAGTACCGGAAATGCCCAGCACCTGGGAACTTGAAGCTGACCCGGCGGGATTCGTCACGGTCAGTGTAATGGTGAAGGTCCCGGGCCCGGCGTAGCTGTGGCCGGGGCTCTGAAGGTTGCTGGTTGTGCCATCGCCGAAATCCCACAACCAGCTCACCGGGTTCCCTGTTGAGGTGTCCGTGAAGCTGATGGCCGCCGGGATGATACCGTTCGGCAGGCTTCTGGTGAAGCTGGCCACCGGGCGGCTGAAGACACCTACCATTTGGGAGGTGGAAGCCGTCCCCCCGGCGTTCGTTACGGTCAATCTGGCCCTGAAGTTCCCGGCAACGGCATAGTCGTGGGACGGGTTCTGAATGGTGCTTGTGTCGCCGTCGCCAAAGTCCCATAACCAGGCCGTTGGTGCGTTGGTTGAGGTATCGGTGAAGGTTACCGTAACGGTGGCAACGCCATTCAAAGGGGCAAGCGTTTTGGTAAAGCCGGGAAGGGGGGCGACCGCGGTCGCCAGGCGCGATGCCACGGTGAACTGGTCGCTCTCCACGAAGTTGCGTCCGGCCCCGTCCAGGTCGACGCCGGCCGGCGCTACAAGTCTGACCTTGTTGAATCCAGTGGGGCTGCCGGTTACCGGGCCGACCGAGGTCCCGTCGCCGATCCACCCCGCTGGTGGAGGCGGCGCCGTCTGTTGCAGGAAACGGGTCATGTTGCCGTTGGCGGCAAGGGTGAAGTTGCGCGCCGCCAGCCCGATGTCATCGGTGAAGAAGATGCCGCCGCGGGCATCGATATCATCCTGCGTGACCTCAATGGCCTGCGTGCCATAGGGGTGGATAAAGGTATAGGTGCCCGGTGTCGGGACCAGAGCCTTAAGCCTGGTCCGGTTGAAGACCACTTCGTCGCCAGGAGTCGAGAAGTTGGCCTCGATGGCGAAGCGTGCCTGCGCAGGGCCGAGCCTGGTGGCGAAATCGGCCGTCGCAATATAATAGAAAGCCTCCGCCCCCATTCCCAGGAACACCGAATAGGGATTGGCCGGGTCGACGGGCTCGAAAATCTGTGTGGGAGCCGTGGCGCCATCCCCGGTTATGGGCAGCAGGCTCACGCGCGTCCCCTGGTCATCCTGGTAATACCCGGGGAAGCTGGTGTTCGGGTTGTCCTCGAAGATGAAGCTGGGGTCGATGGGGCCGACCTGGAGCCGGTTGGTCACTCGTACCGTCGCCGTGTTCGATGGCGCGGAATTGCCAAGAGCGTTGATCGCGATAACTCTATAGGAGTAGGTGTGGTTCTGGACCACGGTCACATCGCTGAACGTCCTCTGGTCTATCGCGGCGGTGAAGCCCGCGCTCGGCGCTGTGGCGAAGCCGTCCTCGCTGCGCTCGATGCGGAAACTCGTCTCGTCAGCGGACTGGTCGGTCCAGACGAGGTCGACCCTTGTGGCGCTCATTATCGTTGCGCCGAGGTCCGAAGGCGCGTTGGGCTCGCCCGCCGCCAGGACCGTGCCAACGGATGCTGGCAGGACCAGCGTCAAAACCAGGAGAAGGGCTGTGATGAATGATAATCTCTTTTTCATGGGTTAACCTTCCTTTGTGACCGGGTGGGGGCGGGTCCTTGGACCCGTCCCCACCCGCTTTTTACTGTCTCCGTCTTCCTTCTCAGGGCATTGTCACGGAGACCTCATTTGAGTAGGCTGAGAAACCGGCAGCATTCAGCGCCCTGATGCGGTAGGAGTACGTGGTGCCTGCCAACAGGCCCCTGTTGCTGAAACTGGTGACATTAGTCCCCAGGTTCGCAATGGCTGCCCACGCGCCGGCCGCGCCGATCTTTCTTTCCAGCCGGAATCCCGTTTCATTGTTTGAGTTGTCAGCCCAGGTGAGGTTCACCTGGACGGACGAGATGGCGGCGGCAGCAAGACCTGAAGGTGCTGCCGGCGGCACTGGTATCAGGATGCCGGAGTAATTCATCCCGGCTACCGGTCGGTTCAGTACGTCTATGGTCCTGGATACAGGGCTGAACCTGAAGCCGGCGATGGAAGGCGTAATCGTGTACCTGCCGTTGGGAAGTGCGGCAAAGCTGTAGTTCCCCAGGGCGTCGGTGAGCACGCTTCCGCTGCCTGCCCCGCCCAGCGTCATCCTCACGCCTGGCATTCCTACTCCACCCGCTGAGTTCGTTACCCTGCCCGAGACCGCGAAGGTAGGAACTGGCGGAGATACAGTTATGGTGAATGTCTGGGAGGCGAACAGCCCGCCGGTGTCGGTTACTCTCACGCTCACGTTGTTCGGGCCTAATTGTGCGCTTGAAGGCGTCCAGGCAATCAGGCCTGTGGCTGCGTTGATGGTCATGCCGGCCGGGGAGACTGCAAGGCCGTATGTCAACGTGTCGCCATTATTTGCATCTGTGGCGTTCACGTCATAGCTGTAAGGCAGGCCCGTTGTAGCACTGGTTACAGCAGTCGACGTGATCACGGGCGCAGCCGGGACCACCCTGATGGAAGCTGTCAGTGTAGTCCGGGTGCCAACGGCATCGACCACGCTGACGCTGATGGTGTTGATCCCTTGCGGCATCCCGGTGACGGGAACGTTCCAGTCGGTCCCGACGACTGTGACGGCGCCGACCGTCGCGGTGGTATCAATCGTCGCTTCAGGAGTCAACCCCGCTTCCACCGTGCCGGAAACGGTCTGGCTGTTGGACGTGGTCGGGCTGACCACCGGATTAATGGTAAGTGTGGTCAGAGCGGAGTTTCCAAGGGCATCCCTGGCGGGGATACGGATCATTTCCGGGTCACCGTTGGGGACCAGCAGCTCCGGATGGTCGAACGGCGCCGACTCGCTCCTGACCCGGGGGTCGGTGAGCGCCTTCATGAAGGCTACTATGCTGGCCTTCATGGCATCCTTGCCCCGTAGCAGCGGCAGCCCCGCGCCGACTAGCGGGTCGAGATCTCCCAGGTTTTCCTCAGGGAAGTTGCCGCCGCGGATATAGAAGTTCACCACTTCCTCGAGCGTCATGACGCTGCCATTGTGGAAGTAGGGCGCGGTGAGTTCCACATTCCTCAGCCCTGGCATTTTGAAAGCGCCGTTCACATTCACTGGCATGTCAGTCGGGATATGGAACGGCAGTATGGGGGCAGGGAAGGGGACCAGGCCCTGCCGCTGAAGTTCTGAGAGTGTCGAGAACGAAAGGGGGTAGGGCTGGCCGGTCGACGGGTTCACGAACGGGGTGTTGCCTCCGCGTCCGATGTCATCGCTTATCCGGGTCACCGCTGTGTTCTGGAAGCCGGCGTCGTAGATGACCTGGGTGCCGTCCGAGGTCCACATCAGCTCCATCAGCACGTGGCTATTGTTGTTGGTGAAACCGGGGACCTCGGCGAATACAGGCGGCACATGGCATACGCCACAGTTCGCGATGCCCATGAACAGGTTGAACCCTGACTTCTCCTGGGCTGTCAGGGCGGTGGTATCGCCGCCGAGCCATTTGTCGAAGGGCGTCTGGTCAGAGATCAAAGTCGCCTCATAGAGCTGGATTGACAGCCCCCAGAAAAGGGAGAAGTTGGCCTCCATCTGCGTGTAGCCTTCCGGCGTGAGCAGCGGAGAGTTCCACAGGTTGTCCTGGAAAGCCGTCTGTATCATCGCTGAATATGTGGTCGCGAGGCCCTTCTCGCTGGAGACCCTGCCGTTTGGCAGTATCCTTGCTTTCGAGAGCGGGCCGATCACGCTGTCTCCGGGATGGACCGTCTGCTTTCCGAGCGGGACCAGACTGAGCATCTTCCTGCCCAGCTTGGGGAAGGTGCGTCCGCGGGCGGACATCTCGGTGCCGTCCAGTGCTGGCCCTGTGGCCTGAGAGGCAAGTCCGGCGAACTCTATGGTGACCGGCCGTTTCGCCAGCCCGGTGCCAAACTCGTTGAACCAGACGCCCGCGTTCGCGTCGGCGGGGCCGAAGGGGTTCTCACCATTGAAGATGAAGCTGGCACGGCCGTCCCAGAAATTGTTGAGGTTGAAGGCCGCATTGATCACAGTTGGCGTGTTGCGCCCGGTGACCCGCCTCATGTTCTCGCCGCCGACATTGAACAGCGTGTCCGGAACGGGCGTGGCGTTGTCCACCGCGGAGCCGGGGACGATGTCTACGAAGTCAGAGAGCTTGACGCCCTGTGAGCCGACGCGGTCGTTAGAGTCGCGAACGATCGCCGAGCCCTGCGAGTCCGCCGGCGCCGCCCGCTGGTGGAAGGGGAAGGCGGTGGGGTCGATGGTAGTATTTGGTCCTGCCACGACCTGGAAGACGTTGTCCGGCCCGGGGTGGACGGTATTCTTGACGCGGTTGTCCGCGCCGGCGCTGAAGTGACAACTGGCACAGGCCTGAATGCCATCGCTGCCCACCTGCATGTCCCAGAATAGCGCCTTGCCCAGCTTGATGGCGGCAGGCTTGTTCTTCACGAACTGGAAAAGGTTGGGGGGCTCCGCCGGGGGGTCCTGGTTGAGCGGCACCATGTCCGGCGGTACTACGGGATCTCCCGCAACTGCAATCCTGATCGGGCCCAGCGCCTGGACTGCCGCCCAGGTGCCGGAGAGGGTTATGGCTAATGCCAATGTTATGGCGATCAGCGGGGTGACACTTTGCCGGATGAGATTCTTCTTTTTCATGACTGTCTCCTGTGAATTATGATTCCCTTGCTACTGTCTTTCCATAATAAAGGACTTCTTCTCTTCTTGCATCTCTCCTGGTACTTGACCTCCTGTTCTTCAGTCCTCTACCTGCGTATTCCTATGAAGGCAGGACGGGTCATGTTGCCATTCTGCACCAGCGCCGAAATACCGGAAGGAGTGAATCTGAAGCCATCTTGTGCCGGTGTAATGATGTAAGCGCCCCTGTCCAGACCCGTGAATGTGTAATTTCCTGCGATATCCGTGGTAACGGTCTGGCTGGCGGCCCCCTTGAGGGTCATCGTTGTGCCGGCCAGCGGCCTTCTGAGCGCATTCACGACTTTGCCTGAGATGGTGAAAGTACCCGGTGTCTGCGCCCCGACGAAGTTGAGCCCGGGCCTGCTGGCGCCGGCGATGGCAACGTTTGCGTCTACCGGTGTGAACGCGAAGTCAGACAGCGAAGGGGTAACTACGTATGCACCGTCAGCAAGGCCGCTGAACCTGAAGTTCCCCAGGGCATCTGTTGCCACTGTCTTGTTCGCATCGCCCGTCAGTGTCACGGTTGTTCCTGCCAGGGGCTGTCTGTTCTGGCGGGTAACCCTGCCAGAAACAGAGTGAGGTCCGGCCTGTGTGATATTGATGGGTATACGGGCGGTCATCAGGCGGTCATCGCCCCTGGTGTCCAGGAACTCGACCGTAGCGAAAGAGCTGATCGGGGCGCTCTCTCTTATCAGCGCGTCGAAGCGCCGGGCCGTGCTGGTCACGATGGGCGTGTTCGCCCTGAGCACATATGCCTCGTTGTAAAGGCCGAAAGGCGGGACCCCCAGCGCCCTGCCGTCCCAGGCGATTATCACCACGTCCACCGGGAAGGTGATCCTGGTCTTGTTGTAGGCCGCGTCGAGGCACCGGATGAGGATGGTCTGGTCTACACGGGCCTCGATGGAGACCTGCGACCCGGAGACGCCGCTGTTTGCCGCGGCAGGGATGACTACGCCGGAGGTGATGGCTGCCGTACCACCCACTGGGGCCGGCACCGGAACGCTGGTCACGAAGAAGTAGTCGGCGTGGAAATCGTTGAAGGCAAAAAAGCCATCACGCCCTGGATTCTCATGGAACAGGTCGTCTGTGCCGGGATTTGGGCCGTGCTCGGGGAAAGTGGCCCGGGCGTTCGGCGCCATGTCGCTCCACCTGGAGTCGCGGTCATCGAGCACCCACAGGGCCTCCACATCGTAGGGGACCGTCATGGCATGCGGGTCCGTGGCGAACCGGCCCATCGGGTCGGGAGCGTCGATGTTTTTCGCGTTGAAGCCGGGGAAGTGCGGGAACCTGGTCAGGTTCGCCGCGGTGCGGCGTCTTCCGTCCCGGCAATGGCCCACTGGGATAGCGATGTTCTCCTGCGTGGCGAAGTAGGCGTCGGGCGGCTCGATGAGCAGCAGGCCGAAGAGGCCGAACTCGAAGTGCTGCACTGTGTTGCGGTGACAGTGATAGAAGTAGGTGCCGATGAAGTTCGGCTGCCACTGGTATTTGTAGAAGCCTATCTCCATTGAGCAATGGCCCACTCCGTCGTTCATCGGCGTCGGCTCTATGCCGTGCCAGTGGATGGTGTGCGGCGGCGGTCCTTTGCCCTGCGTATCGCCATGGAAGATGACCCCCCGTGGCACCCGGATGGTCCCCGCGGGGTAGTTCCTGGGCAGGGAAGGATTGTCCCCGTCCCCGAAGGTGAAGAACTCCAATTCCTTCAGCCCGTCCCAGGTTGTGATTCTGAGGCCGTTCATCAGGTCTCTGTTAACCGTATGCGGCACGGTAGTGACCTGGAACCCCGCCGCCTCCATCACTTCAGGGACGGGATTGGTGGGCTCCAGGAGTTCCGGCGTCGGCAGGGGGGCGGGCGGGATGGCGTCAAGGTCGCCCATCGTGGGCGGGTCGAACATCTTGACCCATTCGCCCTCATGGCCCGCGACATGGTTTCTGGGGATTAAAAAGGCAGGGCTCGCGAATGACATCTCTTTTCTCCTATCTTCATCTCAATAAAGAGCAATACCCGTTCTTACAGGTGCTCGGGCATCTGCGGCGCCGCCAGCCTTGTCACGTTCGCCGCCCACATGTTCGGCGCGTTCGGGAAGGTGGTGACGCCGGCTGGATCGATATTCCGGTCACCGGTGACGTTCATCCCCGCTATCAGCCCAAGGTTATAGTTGCCGCCCTGGGAGGTCTGGGTCGGCTCGGAGTGGTCGTGCTCCGGATAGCACAGCGGCGAGAGCTGCACATCGATGGGAACACCCCCGGGGACTCCTCCCGCCGTGGCTCCCTCCGGTATGAGCATGTTGATTTCCTCGATCGGCGGCCAGACCGGATGGGGCGCCGAGCCGGGGATGAGCGGATTGGACAGCGACATGAGCGGCGTGTCCGGCATCCCGATCCCCCTGGCGTTGGGCACATCCGGCGGCCTCATGTACGGGTTAAGCCAGTCCCAGGTGTCGAGAGGGTTGGAGTTAAAGACGTCTATCCAGATCGGATTCGCCTGCACCACTCCGTTGACGGCAATGACGTAGATGTGGTTGGCGTGGAGGTGCATTGAGTGGGTCCACAGCCCGGCGTTCAGGACGCGGATCAAGGTGGGCTCGCCCACGCGGAGGTTAGGAGTGATGTGTGGGTTTGCATGGATAAGAGACCCTGACTGGCCGTTGATTGTGAAGTACTGTGGCGTCCGGTTAGCATTCGTCGGGCTGAACGGGTCCCTCAGAAAGGCGTTCACGAAAGTCGCCGCCGGGTAGAGCTCGCCGGCGGGAAGGCTGCCCACCTCCCGGAACAGGTTTGGGCTGGCCTGGTGCAGCAACCAGATGTACTGGCGAAAGGCCGGGGCGAGGCTCGCCGGGTCGACATCCGCCTCCTCCCACGACAGGCCGGGCCAGTGAACGGCGTCCCCCAGGTCGTTGAACAGGGCCTGGACAGCAGGCGTCGGAAGGTCATACGGGGTGAACTTGTTCGGGGCCCGCCGTATTCCGGGCAGGACGATGAAGGCTCCGTGCAGCCCCATGACCCTGTTCACCGGGCTGTTCAGGTTGTCGTAGTACAGGAACGAACCGGAGTTGTTTGCCCGGAACGACCTGGTCACAGTTTGACCTGGCGCGATCGGGCCGCTGTCAAAGACACCCGGAATGAAAAATGCGTGGGGTTCGTCAAGGTCGTTTGTCAGCGTGATCCGAATGGTGTCTCCCCGCGTAGCGAAGATGACGGGGCCGGGGACTTCGGCCTGCAGGTCGGGGGTCACGCTCTTGTATATCCAGAAGTAGCATCTGGCGTCGTTCAGGGCGTTGTGGGTGACCATTTCCTTCATGGCATCGGTGATGCGGAAGTCCAGGGTCTGGACCACGGTCGCAGCGAATGCCTGGTTTTCCAGGACCCAGGAGAGCTTGTTTCCCACGACCAGGGCTGCCATTCCCCCGGCAACTCCACCTCCCGCGAACTTGAGAAACTCGCGCCTGTTCAACATTATGTTCACAGTGTTGTCCTTTCGGAGTGACCTTTCGGATAGGTCGCTCCCAGGTACAGCTTACGTTACATAACACGGTATGTAAACAGGAGTTATTCGTAGTGCCAAACTAAGAACAAACACTTAGTCTCGGGGGTCACCAGAATGCCTGACGGCGGTTCGGACCGGAATATGTCACAAGTTATTGATATTTGGACGTTGAAAATTATGGACATTTCGACATTTGCATGCGTAGAATGATACTCATGGAAACACAAGCGAAGATCAGAAATCGGTTGAATTCGACCAGGTGCGTGAACACGATAAGAATCGTGCTCGGCGAAGACCATATCCTTATGCGCCATGGACTGAGAAACGTTCTTGCCCAATATCCCGATTTCCGGGTGATCGGAGAGGCTGGGGACGGACAGCAGGTGCTTGATCTGGTCGAGTCCCTGAGTCCTGACATAGTGCTTCTGGACATCCGCATGCCTGTGCTGAGCGGCATCGAAGTAGTGCGGACAATGAAGGAACGGTCTCTGGGTACAAGGGCGCTCATACTCAGCGCCTACGACGACGATATATATGTTTCCCATCTGATGCAGGCAGGCGCGGCCGGCTACATGCTGAAGAGCGCAGGCGCCGACGAATTGGCCGATGCCATCAGGCGCGTGCACTCGGGCCAGATCGTCCTTGACCCGGCTATTGAACTGAAGGTGTTGAATATCTGGAAGGGCAATCCTGACGCGCCGGCGGGGCACAAGGAAGAACTTACGCCGCGGGAGAAGGATGTGCTGGGCCTGGCCGCCAACGGGTTCCGCAACAAGGACATCGGCGAGAAGCTTGGAATCAGTGTGCGGACAGTGGAATGTCATTTCAATAATATCCTTGGCAAATTGGGAGTAACGTCAAGGACTGCTGCGGTAGTCCATGCGCTGTCGCATGATCTTGCCCGGCCTGGCCCTGATTCAAAGTAGCGCCTGTCTGCTTTGTACGGTTTTCCCACGAGCAATCTGAGAAACGGTGCCCTGTCGGCGTCAAGCCACTGACATCATGAAATCACTTTTTCGCCTGCTTTTGCGCGACGTTAATTTCTGGTGTATCCAGGCTCTGGTCGCGGTTTTCGCTCTTGTCCCCCTGGCAATTGAGTATTCCAATCCTCTCGGTTGGACGGCGATCCAACTGCTGAGCCTCAGCATGGTATTCATTTCCCTCCTGCAGATCCCCGTTATCTATGCGGGCCTGAGGTACGGCCCGTTCGGCGCCATTGCCATCACGGTCTGGAGTTCGGCGCTCGCTTTGCCGCACATCCTGATAACCGACGAACGGATATGGCAGTCACCAGTTGAACTGTTCGCCGGGTTAGGCCAACTTACAATGTTCGTTTCCATTTCTCTGGTGCTGGCCCAGCGGATTAAACGCGAGAATGTCGCCGGGGCAAAGTTCCGCAGCCTTTTTGAATCCAGCCCTGCCGCGGTGCTCGCCCTCAGTCCCGCGGGACAGGTCATAGAAAGCAATCCCGCCGCTGAAAATCTTTTCGGGATGAACGACCGTGAGTTGCAGGGGAGAGAACTCGGCGATCTGGTTGGCAGGGAGGAGGCATTATCGCTCCTGAGCCTGACAACGGAGGGCACTTCATCTTTCAGCCAGAGGTTATCGATTCGTCGCCCCGGCGGTTCGATTGTTTATGTGCAGCCCATTGTCAGCAGGTCTCCTTCAGGAAGCAGTAATTCCGTGCAAATCGTACTCGAAGACGTTTCTGTTGAGGTTCAACGGCAGGCCGACCTCAGGGAGTATGCAGGGAAAGTAGTAGCGGCAACGGAAGAAGAGAGAAGACGCCTGGCGCGCGAACTGCACGATGATGTGGTTCAACGGATGGCCGTTCTGCGGCTTCACCTGGATGCGCTCCGTCCGGGCGCGTCTCTCGCCGGGCCGTCAGCAACAGCCAGTTTGCAGGAAGCGACTGCTCTGGCAGACGGAGTCTCCAGGACCCTGCGCGGGTATGCAAGGTCGCTGCGCCCGCAGGCATTGGATGAACTTGGCCTGGTTCCTTCACTGAAGCAAGCTGTTGTCGACCTTTCCAAGAGGAACTCTATCAAATGGGAACTCGATGTGTCCGGCGAAGAAAGCGACCTGTCCGCAGAAGAGGAACTGGCGGTGTATCGCATTGTCCAGGAGGCGCTCCGGAATGCTGAAATCCACTCGGGAGCGACGAATGTGAAGGTAGACGCGCGTTTTGTGCCAGATTCCCTCGAGGTAACCATAGCGGACAACGGCGCAGGATTTGTCCTGCCTTCAGGGACCAGGCGTTTCTCGCCGGCCAATCAGATGGGGCTCCTGGGAATGCATGAGAGAGCCGAGTCCATCGGGGCCATACTGGAGGTCGCCTCTGTTCCAGGCAAGGGGACGCGGGTTTCTTTGAAGGTAAGCCTCAACCATTCCCGAAAGTCTTGAAGCGTGTCCTGCAACACCCCTCTTTCATCACGGGTTCATCGGCGGATTGGAAGGAGTCGCACCCGTCGAAGATGCATTCTGCACCAGGGGTAGTCTGTGTTAGTCTTGGATTGAGGGAAACACCAATGACGGTATGAAGGAGATCCCATGGAAGGCAGGACAGTAGAACACTCAGCGACTGTGATGTCCGAGGTGATAATGCCTCACCAGGCGAACCCGTACGGGTTCGCCCATGGCGGCGAGACAATGAAGCTGATGGATACAGCCGCAGGAGTCGCAGCGGCCCGCCACTGTCACAGCAATGTCGTCACCGCCCGAGTGGAGGGCATCAACTTCTACAGCCCGGTCAAGGTCGGGAACCTGGTGAACGTCAGCGCGAAGTTGACGTTTGCAAGCCGGTCCACCATGGAGGTGAAAGTCGAGGTGACAGCCGAAGACTTGAGGCAGGAGAAAACGCGGCACGCCCTGACAGCCTACTTCGTCATGGTTGCCCTCAATGACGAAGGCCGTCCGACAGAAGTCCCGCCCTTAATAATCACTTCAGACGTGGAGAAGGGACTGTGGGAGCAGGGGCGGCAACGCTATCAAATGTGTAAAGCGGATATCGAGGACGGCAACGGCGCCCTCAATATATGCCGCGAGAATGCGGGGTCCTGAGGGCCTGCCGGCCAAAGAGTCGGATGTGGTTGGCTGGTGGAGCGTTCACCCTCACCGGCGCCTCTCCCGTCAAAGGAAAGGCAAGCCCCTTTCTCCCCTTAACAGGAGGGCGGGGTGGGCCTTTCCCGAAATCCTGAGATGGCCTGCCACTACTTTGCCTGCGGTCAAGCATTTCACATATTGTTGTGTCTATGGAAAAGACATGACGGTTAGAGGAGCACTATCCTACGATGGCTCTCTGGCCAGCGCCGCTTCGATCTCCTGGCGCCATTCGTTGAACCGGAGGGAGCAGGCACGGACCAGGCCATAGCAACCAGACAGCATCATGTCGCCGTACGGCACGGCGAAATAGGGCTTGAGCGTTGAACCCGAAATCCGGCCGCGTTGCGGACCGACAGCGGCAATAAAATGGGGACCATGGTGGCTGGAAAGTACCACTGCACCGTGTCCGCCGTTTTCAAAAACAGCCTGGTTTGTCAGCGAACCGTCAGCCAGTCCTCTCAGCATGCTGTCCAGGGCATCGGACTTCAGGGCTCTTGTGTGATGCTCGAACATGCCCAGGACCTGTTGCCGGTGGAGATGGAATGCGATGGTGTGGGAGTTCCCCAGGTTTACGATCGTCCGGTCTTCGTGCCTCGATACCTCGGTATCTTCCTGGGCACCCATCACGCAGGCGAAGCCGGTATCCATGAGGAGGACCTGTTCTTGCGCCAGTGAGCCGGCTGCGCCGGCCATGCGGGTCAGGTATCCGGGGACTTCCCCGTGGAGATAGGTGAATGCGAGCAGGGAGTCAAGCTGGGCCAACCGGTGCTGCATATGTTCGAAACGGAATGTGCGATCGCTCGTGCCGGATGGTGCGGCGCCGTGGTCCTGTACAGCAACCGCTACGAGATCGAATTCTGGAGTGACGCCGAAAACATCCAGTGCCTTGCCAATTGCCGCAACATCGATGTCCTTCAATTCCATCGACTCGGCGTGACGCACCGTGCTGGCTTCATCGGGGGAAACAATGATGATTCCCATCTTCTTCAGTTCTGCCGGGTCGTCGTCGAAGGTCCGTGCAGCATCTGGGGTGGCGTACGCCTTCAGTCCTGCGGCAAGGTGTTGTTTCAGTGCCCACTTGGAGGGGCCGCCTCCCATTGTGAACCCGGTGAAGAGTAAGGGAGTGGCCCTGTTGGTGGCGCTGACAATCTTGTCCGCCAGAATGGCCGTGGGTGATGGCATCACCAGCTTGGGGCAGTTGGTGATATCAAGGGTGCTGTCAAAGGCGAGGATGTCTTGTGTCCCGGTGCCTACGTCTACAGCCAGGATACGCATGTTCGCTCACCATGAAACTGAGAGGGCAGACATACAGCCTGCCTTCACAGGTTCTTTCCGTGGTGAATTTGCCGTTGGGAAAACAGCTCCCTAGTATGTTCCGGCCTTGGGTTCCTCGCCCGGGTGCAGCTTCTTCCATTTGGCCAGCAGGGCGTCTTTGGTCTCTTTGCGGGAAGGATCGGGGACGGGGGAGTCCACCGGGCACACCTCGGCGCATTTGGACTTGGAGTGGGAGCCGATGCATTCGGTGCATCTGTCGGGGTTTATCACATAGATGGTGTCGCCCTCGGAGATGGCCTGATTGGGGCACTCGGGTTCGCAGGCTCCGCAGCTTATGCATTCTTCGTTGATCTTGTAGGACATGAATACCTCCGGGTTTGAAATTTTGGCAGGTTCTTGCAGAAAACCAGGCGACCCGGGGGGCCGTCTTCGTCCGCGGGGGCTATTATATCAGAGCGCGCATTGCATAGAAAAACTCTTGCATGCGTGGCCGCCAGTCTCAAGGGTCCTGAGAGGTACTTCCATATGTGCCTCTGTTACTGTTGACAACGCCGGTCCGCTGGTCTATACTTACACTTCGCTGGTGGGGATGTGGTCAGCGGAGTGGCGAGCGGCCGAACGGCCGCTTTTTGCACCTTAAAAATCGAATAGATATTGTGTTGAGTCTGATGTGGGTCAAAGTAAAAAGGGCGCATGGTGGATGCCTTGGCGTCAAGAGCCGATGAAGGGCGTGGCAAGACTGCGAAAAGCCTCGGCGAGCTGTCTAGCAAGCCTAGCCGGGGATACCCGAATGGGGCAACCCACTCCGTGGTAACGCGGAGGACCCGTTGCAAAACGGGAGGGAACTGGGGGAAGTGAAACATCTCAGTACCTTGAGGAAGAGAAATCAAACGAGATTCTCCTAGTAGTGGCGAACGAACGGGGAATAGCCCAAACCGGCGGACTTAGTGGCCCGGTGGCCTATGTCCGTCCGGTGTTGTAAGTTGCGAGATGAGAGGCGCCGGTCTCTCGATAGAGTTACAAACCCGATCCTTAACTGAAGGTCTCTGGAAAGAGCCACCATAGGGGGTGATAGTCCCGTAGGTGAAAAGGAGAAGGCTCTACTCGCATACTTGAGTACCACGGGACACGAGGAATCCTGTGGGAAGCAGGGGGGACCACCCTCCAAGGCTAAACACTCTTGACGACCGATAGTGAACAAGTACCGTGAGGGAAAGGTGAAAAGTACCCCGAGAGGGGAGTGAAATAGTACCTGAAACCATGTGCCTACAAGCAGTCGGAGTCCTTCTTCGGAGGGATAACGGCGTGCCTATTGAAGAATTAGCCGGCGAGTTAATCTTTGTGGCAGGTTAAG
>ORJL011164405.1_pt1 | contig 17282 bp, 13 predicted proteins | sample 1779941 | NCBI WGS metagenome assembly ORJL01 (sample SAMEA104232317, study PRJEB22302) | groundwater metagenome | biome: forest; feature: aquifer; material: groundwater | place: USA | collected 2011-08-07 | depth 5.8 m | reverse complement strand
CCCCGGCTCAGGGCTTCGATGCCCAGGGCACCGGTTCCGGCAAACAGGTCAAGCACACGGTCCAGTTTCGCGTCCAGCGATAGCAGCATTGAAAAAAGGGCTCCCCGGACGAGGTCGGTGGTCGGCCTGGTGGCCATCCGGTGAGGCGATTTCAGCCTCAAACCTTTGCCTGTTCCAGATATGATTCGCATAGCCGGTATAATATAGCATACATCCAAATCAGCCGCAACAAATTTGCCACTGCGCCGGGGCCCGAACAGGAACTCGACGGGTGGTCTGCCCGTGACCACAATCCTGGAAGGTCAAGATGTTTTGGGTAGAGGGCCGGGCCAAACAGAGGGCGTCTTCGGTAATATGCCCGGTCAGCCCTTCGGCTCAGATCTCTCGATGATTGCCAGCTCCCGCCTCACGGCTTCGATCAGGGAGTCTGGAGTGAATGGCTTCGCCAGACAAGGTCTGCCACAGTCTTGCAGAAAAGCGCGAGTGTCATCGCTTACGGTATCTCCCGTGATAAACAAGACCCTGTCAGCCAGATTCGGGTGTTTCTTCAGCAACAACCGATATAGCTGCTTTCCATTCATTTGTGGTGTCTTAACATCAACCAGCAAGAGGTCGTAGGCATTCGCCCCAACCATCTCCATAGCTGCAGTCCCGTTATCTGCGACGTCCACTTCAATTCCTTCAGCACCCAGAACTATGTTGGCTAACCCTTGAATAGCCTGTTCATCATCGACGACCATGATTCTTGTCTTCTTCCTACCGCCGCTTTTCACCATAGTTCCGGCTCCTCTGATCAACGACTGATCGGTAACTCGACGACAAAGGTTGCCCCATTTCCAGGCTCGCTCTCGACGAACATTTTACCACCGTGGTCTGCTACTATTCTGTAGGAGATGCTCAGGCCCAACCCGGTACCCTTTCCTACCTCTTTGGTGGTAAAGAAAGGGTGGAAAACGTGGGATAGGTGCTCCGGCGCAATGCCCGGTCCATCATCAGCAAAGGAAATCCTGGCCATGTCCCCCGTGGCCTCTGTAGTGATTGTGATAGTGCCTCGTCCGTGGGCCACAGTCATGAAATATTCGGCATTCATTATGATGTTGATAAATACTTGTTGGATCTGGAATTCGTCGGCCAATATTTTGGGTAAGAGGGGATCGAACCGGGTTTCAACCTTGATGTTGCTTACGTGATGCTCGTAGTCCCGTATTGCCAGCACTTCACCTATGGCGCTGTTAATATCCACCAGTCTCTTCTCGAGTTTAAGGTTCTGAGCAAAATTGTTTAGATTGGCAACGATCTTCGCAGCTCGTAAAGCTTCCCGGTTGATAACTTCCAGGTATTCTCTGATATCGCCGGAAACGTCCCGTTTCAGCAGTAATTGCGAATAGCCAACAACTCCAGTCAGAGGGTTATTGACTTCGTGAGCCACGCCCGAGGCCAATTCGCCGATGGAGGCAAGGCGCTCTCTAACAATAGACTGCTCCTGCATCTTTCTGCTTTCAGTTACATCCCTGATGACGGCGACAAGACCCTGGGGCTTCCCCGCGCCATCTTTGACCAAAGAGGAACTTATTTCAGCCAGAAACTCAGTGCCGTCCTTTTTGAGTAAGGTATGCTCGACGGTCCCACTGCGGCCATCTTCGATTGTTCTACCCAGGTCTGACTTAGCCTTTGCCCGGTCCTTCGCAGCGATCAGGTTAAAAGCATTCATTCCGACAACATCGTCTTTGTTTTTGAAACCGTGCATACGGACAACCGCCCAGTTCACCCTCTTGATGGTGCCTTCCAGGTCAGTCAACGCGATACCCTCGGCAACAGATTCGAAAATCAGGTTCATCATTGCCTGTGATTCTGTAAGTTCGCTTACTGCGTCTTCTCGAGATTCGAGTATGCCGACATTGTTTATTGCCATGGCGCAGTGGGAAACCACCATTTCCAGGGCATCTACTGACACGTCACCGTCCAAGAAAAACACCATGGTACCAGGGGGCTCATCTCTAGCTGCAAACGGGACTATTACGAAACTCTTCATGCCGGTCACTTTTTGAATTGTGTCGCACAGAGGTTTTGTCAAGACATCACCCAACAAATCTGAAAGCCGCTCAACCACCATTGTCCTTCTGCGGGTACGGTAATCTCGGGCGATGGGTATCTTGCTGATGGGAATCTTGAGTTTATGGCTGGTCGCGTTCTTCCCAAGGCGTTTGTCCAAATCGAAACCGATGGCGTCCAGCAATTTCTTGATCTTCCCGCTCCTTATTTTCGAAAAATAGGGAGTAAGAAGATATTCGCCGGAATCGTCCTGTTTTTGAACGATGACGAATCGCACGCCCTTAATGTCCCTGGCTAGTTCGACTACCAGGCTGTATACCTCATCAACGGTCCTAACGGAATCAATACGCAATGCGACTTCACGTACTTTTGCCAGTTCGATGTTTCTCTGCAATAACTCGGCATTCTTTTCTTCTACGGCGACAAAAGCCTTTTCCAGTTCTGCTACAGTTTCGGGTACTTGTTCACGCGGGAGTATATTCTTGAATCCTTTGGCCTCCACGGGCTTCACCGGTTGCCATTTCACCGTGTATCTGCAACTGGCAGCGCCGTATTGCCTGGTCTCGCTCTTTCTGTATAGCGTTGTATCGCACATGCACTGAGTTTCCCGAACTTCTGCAGGAGGCAGTCCCCAAAGTCTGGGTACCGCGGCCAGTATGCCCCGCGCAAAACAGCAGGCGTGATGGGAGGGAGCGCAAGCAGGGGGTAGAGTCATCGTGAGACAAACTTCGTTCTCGGTGGCTCTCACGATTTTGAAACGGGTCAATTTGTTAAAGAATCGGGAGTACTTCGGGACACCCTTGTATGCCAACAATGGAGACCCCAGAAGGCGCACCAGATGCTCCAAACCACCTACAGCCTTGAGGTCGGGGGTTGCCAGGGCCGCCTTGAACATAAACTGCTCGTCGTTGAGGAGCTTGGCTGCCCGCTGGCATAGTATCTCCTGTATTGAAAGAGGTATCCAATTAAAAGGATCAGTAAGGTATCTCTCTGAGTAGGGCAGGTCTTTCAGAACGGGGTCAGCTTTGCAGCCGGCGGATTCCAGGTATTTAATAATGGAATTCACAACACGACAGCTTATTACTTTTTCCTCGGTAAGAACCGGGCCTTCCCTGTTGTATCCATCTTCCTTGTTACTGCCTGGTGAAATGAGTTCTTGCATCGATTCCTTCCGGGGATCCCATTGTAGCCGTCCCAGGGGTCTCAGGACTCGACCATTATGGGGTTTCGCGTTGACACCTTGACCAGGGCGACAGAACCAAGTTCCGACCGGTCACCTCGCATTTTACCACAAAGCGCTTACAAGAATGACCGCGAGTTCGCTGACAAAGATGCGCTGCAAATGGCACAGGGTCAATAGATGCCGACATTGTCTGCACCTTGAATCGGCCTGCTATGTGATATAGAATAGCGATTATTCTCGGTTCGAATGGACTATGGAGTATCAGATGACCCAACTGGAAGCTGCCAGGCGGGGCGCCGTCTCGCCGCAAATCAAGCAGGTCTCGCTGAGGGAAGGAATGCCCGAAGAGTTTATCCTTCAGGGGCTGAAAGACGGGAACACTGTAATTCCCGCCAATATCAACCACCACGGCCTGGAAGCCTGCGGGATTGGCAAAGGACTCCAGACCAAAGTCAATGCCAACATAGGCACTTCCTCGGCTTTCAGCGACGTCGCCGGCGAACTGGTAAAACTTAAGGCGGCCCTGGAGTTCAAATCGGATACCATCATGGACTTGAGCACCGGGGGGGACATACGGGCTGTCCGCCGGGCGATCCTGAAGAATTGCCCGGTGCCGATTGGTACCGTGCCTATCTATCAGGCCGGGATCGAGGCCATCGAACGGACCGGCGCCATTGTTCACATGACCGAAGACGAGATGTTCGCCGCCATCGAGGAACAGGCCCGCGAGGGAATAGACTTTGTCACCGTGCACTGCGGCATTAACCAGGCCGCGGTGGCGCGTTTGAAAACGCAGAAGAGGGTCGCCGATGTTGTGTCCAGAGGCGGCTCCTTCCTGATTGGATGGATGCTTTACCACGAAAAAGAGAACCCGCTTTATGAGCACTATGACCGGCTGCTGGAAATCGCCCGCGAATACGATGTCACCCTGAGCCTCGGCGATGGCATGAGGCCGGGAAGTCTTTCGGACGCCACCGACCGCGCCCAACTGCAGGAACTGATCACCCTGGGAGAACTGGTGGAGAGGGCCTGGGCTGCCGGAGTGCAGGTGATGGTGGAAGGTCCCGGGCATGTCCCGCTGGACCAGATTGTCGCCAACATTCAATTGGAAAAGAGCATCTGCAAAGGCGCTCCCTTCTATGTGCTGGGCCCGCTGGTGACCGACATCGGCGCCGGTTTCGACCATATTACGGGCGCCATCGGCGGCGCCATCGCCGCCTCCGCCGGGGCGGATTTCCTGTGCTACGTCACTCCGTCGGAGCATTTATCCTTGCCCGACGCGGAAGACGTCAAGCAGGGGGTCATCGCCTCCCGTATCGCCGCTCACGCTGCTGACATCGTGAAGGGTGTCAAAGGCGCCAAAGACTGGGACTACCAGATGTCCCTGGCCCGCAAGAAGCTGGACTGGGAAAAGCAAGCCCAGCTTTCCCTGGACCCGGAAGGCTCCAGGAAAGTGCATTCCCGCTTTGCCACCAAGGGTTCGGCTTGCAGCATGTGCGGCGATTACTGCGCCATGGAAATGGTAGAGAAGTACCTCGGTATTTCCGCGGTAAAGTGTTAGGGAAGAACCGGTGCGGGCAGAGATAGTATCTATTGGCACTGAACTACTCCTGGGGCAAATCACCGACACCAACGCCGCCTACATCGCCGGCCAGTTGCCCGGTTTAGGCATAGACCTCTTCTTCATCTCTCAGGTGGGGGACAACATCGGCCGCCTGGTGGAAGTTCTGCGAAGGGCTTGGTCCAGGTCGGACGTTGTCATCACCACCGGCGGGCTCGGTCCCACCGAGGATGATCTTACCAGGGAAGCGATCGGTGAAACTCTCGGCGAACATCTCAAAATTGACCCGATGCTGGAAACAGAAGTGCGCGGGTTTTTCGCAGGCAGAAACTGGCAAATGCCCCAGAACAACCTTAAGCAGGCGTCACTGATTCCCTCGGCCAGGGGAATAGTGAATCCCAGGGGCACGGCCCCCGGCTGGTGGGTGGAAAGGGGCGGCAAGCTCATCATCGCCATGCCAGGTCCCCCGCATGAAATGCAAAGGATGTGGGAGAAGGAGGTCTCGCCGCGTCTCCGGGAACTGACCGGTGGGGCGGTGATCCTTTCGCGGACTATCAAGACTCTGGGCCTTTCCGAAGCTGCCGTCGATGAAATGCTGGGACCCCTCTGGAAAGATACGGACCCCACCGTGGGAGTTTATGCCAAGCCCGATGGGATACAGATGCGGCTCACATCTAAGGCTGCAACTTGCGATGAGGCATTGGCCAAGATCGCGTCGCGGGAAAAGGACGTCAGGGCGCTATTTGGCGACCATATCTGGGGAGTGGACGATGAAACGCTGGAAGGCGTAGTTGGTTCCTTGCTGAACGCGAGGAAACTGCATCTGGCGGTTATGGAATCGTGTACCGGCGGGTTGATTTCGAACATGATTACCGATACGCCGGGAAGCTCGGCCTATTTCAAGGGCGGGGTTGTAGCGTATTTGAACGAAGTGAAGATTGCGTCCGGTGTCTCTCAGGAACTCGTCAAGAAATATGGCGCAGTTAGCAGAGAGGTGGCTGCTGCCATGGCAACGGCCGTAAGACAAAAGCTCGGGGCGGATGTTGGGTTGTCCACCACCGGCGTGGCCGGACCGGATGAGATGGAAGGGAAACCGGTCGGCCTGGTCTACATCGGGCTGGACAACGGGAAGAAACAGCTCGTGGTGGAGAGTAATCTCCCCTGGAGAAGGGTGGACGTGAAACGAAGGGCGTCGGTACAGGCGCTCTTCGAGCTACGCCGGCTTCTGCTGGACAGCAGGTAGGTTTGCCTTAGCCAGTTCTACGAACTGGGAGAAGGCGGCGGCGTCTCTTACAGCCAGGTCAGCCAGCATCTTCCTATTGACGGTCACCCCGGCTTTAATGAGAGCGTGGATGAAGTTGCCGTAGGTGAGGCCGCCCAGCCTGACGCCGGCGTTGATTCTGGCAATCCACAGTTTCCGCATATCGCCCTTGCGCTCGCGCCGGTGCTGGTAGGCATAGGCGAAGGATTTCATCATGGATTCATGGGCGCGCCTGTAGAGGAGGTGGTTAGATGCGTGGTGTCCTTTGGTTAGGCCTAATACTTTCTTATGTTTGCGGTGGGCCGCGACCCCCCGTTTTACTCTTGGCAAGGTAGTCCTCCTAAAATTGAATCCCCCTCAATCCCCCTTTGAACAAGGGGAGGGAAGGGGATACCATGTTTGAAATCCTCGGTCTGCTGTAGCAGCGGACTGGCAGGTGTTATTTCGGAAGTCCGTAAGGGAGCAGGCGCTTCAACCGGCCTACATCCTTCTTGCTAACGTTTAGCGTCTCATCGAACTGGCCCTTGGCCTGCCGCGACTTGTTGCGGCGAAAGTGGCTCTTGCCGACCTTGGTCCGCATATATTTGCCCGAACCAGTGATGTGAATTCGGGAGGCGGCGCCTTTGTGGGTTTTCATCTTAGGCATTTACTGTTTCCTTCGATTCTGGTTTCAGTTCTTTAGGGCCAGTCTTTGTTTCTTTGGCCTGCGGTTCAACCTTGGCTTCGTTTGCTGCCGGTTGAGCCTCTTTGGCCTGGGTCGCCGTCCCGGGGGCCTTCGCGGCGGGCTTGCCTTCCTTGGCCTTGGGTTCCCCTTTGGGTTCTTTGGGCTTGGCCGCTTTTTCCGGCTTGGTTGGCAACGGAGCCACGATGATGTTCATTCGGCCGCCTTCCATCGAAGGTGGCCTTTCCAATACGGCCTTATCCTTAATCTGTTCGACAATGTTCTGGAGTAGCTTCCAGCCCAATTCCTGGTGGGTAAACTCCCTGCCTCGGAAAATAACGAATATCTTAACCTTGTCGCCCTCGGCCAGCAAGTTGAGCATGAGCTTTACCTTGGTGTCGATGTCATGCTGGCTGATCTTGGGCCGGATGCGTATCTCTCTGACTTCGGTAGCTTTTTGAGTCCGTCGGGACTGCCGCTCTTTTTTGATCTGGGCGTATTTGTACTTGCCGTAGTCCTGGAGCCGGCAGACCGGAGGCGTTGCCGTGGGCGCTACCTCAACCAGGTCAACGTTCTTGTCGCGGGCCATCTGGAGAGCCTCAATGGTCGGGAATATCCCCAACTGCTCTCCGGCCTCGCCGATCAGGCGCACTTCCCTGGCACGGATTCTTTGATTGATGTTTAGTTCTTTAAATATGTGGTACTACTCCCCCTCGAACTAGACGCCCGGCACATTTTTGCCGATAGTTCTGGTTTGCTTGAAAATATATCATACGAGGTGCCGCAAGTCAAACGTTGCGGCCGGGAAAAGCGCGGAAGCGGACTACGATTTCGCGTCTATGGCGGCCTGGACCATCTCGATGAACTTTTCGACTGTCATCACACCCAGGTCTTTGCCGCCGCGTTCCCTGACGGCCACCTGGTTGCCGGCGGTTTCCTTGTCGCCCATGATAAGCATGAAGGGAATCTTCTCCATCTGGGCATCCCTTATTTTCAGGTTCATCCTCTCGGAGCGGTCGTCGATCTTGCCTCTTATGCCCTTGTCGAGGAATGTCTTCCCGATTTGCCGGGCGTAATCGAAGTGCCGGTCGGCGATGGGAATCAGCGCTACCTGGACCGGGGCCAGCCAGACGGGAAAAGCCCCGGCATAATGCTCGATGAGGAAGGCCATCGTTCGCTCTATCGCCCCGATGGAAGACCGGTGAATGACGATCGCTTCCTTCTCCGCCCCGTCTTTGTCCCGGTAAAGCAGGTTGAACCGTTTCGGCATGACGAAGTCATACTGGACGGTGAAAGCGGTGTCCTCCTTGCCGGCGAAGTTCTTCATCTGTATATCAATTTTCGGGCCATAGAAGGCGGCTTCGTTGGCCGATTCGAAGAAATTGGCATTGCGGCTTTGCAGGACGCCGCGCAGCACTCCCTCCGCATAGTCCCAGGCGGCATCGTCCTTGTAGTACTTCTTGGTATCCGCGCGATCGCCAAGTGACAAACGGTAGCGGTAGTTGCTGCCGGTATCCAGGCCCAGCACCTTCGCTACGTATTCGATGAGGTCCAGGACGCGGCCGATTTCGTCGGTCGCCTGGTCCGGCTGGCAGATAATGTGGGAATCGGCCAGGCAAAAGCTGCGGACGCGAATCAGTCCGGTGAGTTCCCCCGATTTCTCGTAGCGGAACTGCTTGGCCAACTCAGCGATGCGGAAAGGCAATTCTTTGTAAGACCGCGGCTTGCTGGCGTAAAGCTGGAAGTGGTGCGGGCAAGTCATGGGGCGCAGCATCAACTCTTCATTTTCGACCTTCATCACCGGGTACATGCTGTCTTTGTAGTAGGGGTAGTGGCCGGAAGTCTTATACAACTCGATATTGGCCAGCTCGGGTGAATAAATGTGCTTGTAGCCGCGCTTGATTTCTTCGTCCACCACAAACCGCTCCAATGCCCTCCGGATGATGGAGCCTTTCTCGGTGAAGATGGGAAGCCCCTTGCCCACCAGGTCCGAAAAGATGAAAAGGTCCAGGTCCTTGCCGATCCTGCGGTGGTCCCTCTTCTTGATCTCTTCCTGGATTTTGAGGTATTCTTCCAGCTCCTTGTCGGTACGGAAGGCCACGCCGTAGACTCTTTGCAGCATGGGGCGTTTCTCGTCGCCGCGCCAGTAGGCGCCAGCGACGCTGAGCAACTTAAATGCCTTTATCTCGCGGGTCGAGTTCACGTGAGGACCGCGGCACAGATCGAGGAAAGGTCCCTGCCGGTAGGTGGTTATGGGGGCGTCGTTTAGTTCGTCAATGAGTTCGAGTTTGTAGGGCTGGTCTTTGAAGATCTCGCGGGCCTTTTCCTTGGTGACCTCTTCGCGCACGAAGGGAAGGTTGCTGGCGATGATATCTTTCATCAGCTTTTCGATGGTGGCTAAATCATCCGGGGTCAGCGGGCGGGGGAGGTCGAAATCATAGTAGAAGCCATCTTCGATGGTGGGGCCGATGGCGAACCTGGCTTCTGGAAGGAGCGATTGGACGGCCTGGGCCATGACGTGGGCGGCCGAATGGCGCATCCTATCCAGGTGTTCTTTCTGGGCCGTATCGTTATCAGAAGACATAATGTTTCCCCCGCAAAAATTGAAAACCCTTGCCCGCTGTCAGCGAACAAGGGCCAACTGGTCACCAATCATGGGCCGATTTCAGCTTATTATACATTCGAAGATGTGCTGCCGCAATTGGGGCTTGCGGTGGGGTGACGTGGGTTTCATGTGGTATTGGGTCTTTTCCGTGAGCGGAGAATTTAACGACAAGGACGAGAAATCGTAAAACGTCAATGGCACCTGGTTTGTGGGGAAGGGCAGGGGTAATCTACACGATAGCCCCCTCCCTCGCAATTGCCCACAGGCCCGGCTTTTCATGATCTAGCTTGGAATTCTATATCAAGCCTTTGCTTAAGAAATTCCTTCAGCCTAATAACTTGGACTTTGCCTGGCTTGGCTTTGGAATCCAAGAAATATACCTGGTGACCATCGTCATTCCGGGAAGATTGGAGTTGTCTCCAATCGGCATCCTCGATACCCTCAAACTTACTCCCATCTGCAATGCCTTTGTCGAAGTCCCAACAAACTATCCATCTCAGGTACTTGAATGCGTGGTTAAATCGTTTCGGTTGGAGCGTGTGTTTGAGTTCGATGTACCAATAACTGCCTTCCAGAAGTTGATTACCACCCTTGTTCTGGGCAATCATATCTATTCCCCTATTGGCGTTGTAGTCATGTGGCTCGAATTCGAAGAGGTCCGGTCGCATTGCATAGATAGTCATGAGAAGACCAAACAATTCGGCTTCGTTAGTGGGTTCCACTAGAGTACGCCCATCGAGGCATGCGAAATGGCGGCTGGGCATATTCTTTAGTCTGCGATCATATTCGGCTTTTTCTTGCTGCAAGGTGCGATTCTCTTCTTGCCACTCCCTCAGCGTATATATGCCTTTGTCAGTAAGATCTCTATCTATTCTGTCTATGAATTCCTTGACCTTGGATCTTAGTTCATCCAAAATTAGTGGGTCGGTGTTCGCGATATCGCCTCGGTTAGCCGTCAGCTTAAGGGACTGGCAATTAACAAAACCATGCAATAGAACGAAGGCGTTGGAGCCGGAGCCGAACCCACTGATCCATTCGTTGACTCTGTTGATCGGAATGTAATCCTTGCACAGCCACAGTCCGTATCTATCGCTCACGCGATAACGCCCTGTGTCGAGTCGCCTGCGTTCCCCCACCAAAGGATTGTAGCTCCGTTTCACTTGATCGCCTTCAACGGATATTACAACGTCGAAGGTAACTTCAGGGTGCTTTGAAAGACGCTCTGCTTTCCAGATGTATCTCCTAACATAGAAATCAGCTGCTGAAGCGCCCTTCTCACTGAATAGCTTATCAATGTCTGAATTATCTTTGGGAAACGGATGCCCAAAACCAATATCTTGAAATTCTTCCTGATCCAGACATTTAAGCCGGACCTTAAAGGAGTTATGCTTGGTAACTCCAAAAACATGTTCAATGGAACCCACTTTGGTAAACCACAGAATATAATCACGGACGACATCTTGAATGAACTTGGAGCGTTCATTGTCATTGTAACCGACTATCTTTATTTCTGTTCCGGTGTGATCCATGAATCGTTCTATTTGTCTTATCCTTGGCTTGTGCAGTTTGTTTGCCGTGAGATCACTCAGAGGTCTATCACATTCGGACTCGTACGCCCCTTTGGCACACTGTGTTCTAACTATCACGGATTCAGAGCGCAGATAGATCTTTGTCCCATGGCCCTTCTCGCCAATCGCGTCTGATCTATCACGAAACTGGGAGTATCCCAAACCCCAGAAATCCCTGCTAAGAACCTCTTGAGTCATGCCATCTCCGTCATCCACTAACGTAACGACCAACCGCTTGTTGCCATCGATTGTCTCCACCCCGAAAGAGATGCGGACGCAAGTAGCGTGGGCATCTACTGCATTTGATATTGCTTCCCTAACCAACTCCAACGGATTCCCGAAGTCGTGGACGATTTCGAAGAACTCGGCTTCGGAATTAACTTTCGGAGTGACGGCCTCCCACGTGTTCGGCGCATTATCATTGGCAAGCGTCACAATAGCACCCTCCTATTTCTTTGCAGAAATTACGGTAGGCTCTCGGCGGCCCGCTGTACCATATCGTTTTCGAGCGGCGACAAGCCTGTATCGGCCAAGTCTGGGGTTCTCGTCCAGCTTGAAGTTCATTACACTGTCAGAGGAATGTCAACATAACGCTCTCGGACCATCTCGGCTGCGTAAAGGAGCGCGGCCTGGACATCTTCTCTTGTAAGGGAGGGGTAGGCCTGGAGGATTTCTTCGACGGAATCGCCGTTGGCAAGGTTGTCGACAATGAGGGATACCCAAATCCTGGTACCTTTTATGCACGGCTGACCATGACAAACCTTTGGGTTTATAGATATCCGATCTTTCCAGTCTTCCATGTCACTTCTCCTCTTTACGACTCGCAAATATTATAGCAGAAGTTCTCCGGGAGTCCGGCTGCAAGCTGTCCTTGTCGCGACAGGCAAGGATGCCTGTCGTACCCACCTCTCCTCCCCACAGCCACCAGCGAGAATTCAGGGTGGCCGCAGGCTGGTGCTGGTGGTTCACCGGGCGTTCACAGGCACGGAGGCCTGTGGTACCCTCCCCCCACCAACGGGGTCGTCTGCGGGCTCTTTAGTCCACTGTCTTCCTATCTCTTCAGGCGATCCACGGAATAGCGATCCGCAAAGCTGAGAGCTCCCAGCGCCGCAAAAATCAAGACATACCACCACATGATATGCGCCGTGGCGAAGTTCTTTTGCGCCACCGTTCCAAACATCATCACAGCCAACATAATGCTGCCGGCTATGCTCGCGAGTCTCGTCTTGAAGCCCACCGCCAGTAAAATCCCAATCGCAAACTCCACTGTTGGAATCGCATAGCAGATTGCGGTAATGAGCCAGTCTGGGAACAAAGGCAGCCCCAATAAGTTCACGCCGGCAAAGCTTTTCGTTGTCTCGGCTGCAAACTGACGCAAGATGGGCAACCGTACGGCGCCGTGGGCAATCATGTGAAGGCCCATGGTGACCCTTACCAACAGGTAGGCAACAGGAGGATCGCGTTGCAAGAACTTGTCTTGCCGACTCTTTTCGTCAGGCCTCCGGATGTCCATATCTTTTCCTCCCTTTCCAGTTCGGACATTCTATGATGTGCACCAAGGAGTGTCAACATATGTGCGAAGAGAGAATGCTCCAGACAGACGACAAACCCATATTGCCCCCCGGCTTCCGGAGATGTCGACAGGCAGGGATGCCTGTCGTACCCGCCCCCCACGGCGTTAGCCTGGGGCGGTCTCAGGAGGACGCCGGTGGCTCACCGGACGTTCACAGCACGGAGGCCTGTGGTACCCACCCCTCGATTAAAGCGGCAGGCAGTGCTTTGTCGCGACAGGCAGGGATGCCTGTCGTACCAGCCCCTCTCCTTCCCTCACCACGCGAAACCGGGGCGGTCGCCACCGGATGCTTCAGTCCACGGTCTTGCGCAGGCGGCTGACGGCGAAGACGAGCGTCGCCAGCCCGATGACGCCCAGGATAAGCACGTCTTTCCAGAGGTACTCCATTCCCACCCCTTTGAGGAGCACGCCCCGGACAATATGCAGGAAGTAGGTCAAAGGTATGAAATAGGAGATGTACTGGGCGAACCGCGGCATGGCTTCGACGGGGAAGAAGAAGCCGCTGAGGAGGATGGCCGGTATCTGCGGCGCCCAGCTTAGTTGATAGGCCTGGAACTGGGTCTTGGACACGGTGGAGACCAGTATCCCGAGACCCAGGGAGTACATCAGGAACACGGAAGTAAGGGCGAACAAGAGGAAGATGTTGCCATGGACCGGAACGTGGAAAACCAGGACGGATACCACGAGTATCCCGACCACATCGGCATAAGCTACCAGAATATAGGGGATCAGTTTGCCGACTATCAATTCGTATGGTTTCAAGGGGCTGGTGATCAATTGTTCCATGGTCCCGGATTCCCGTTCCCGCACGATGGCGAAGGCGGTGAGCATGGTGGTCATCATCTGAAGGACCACGCCTATCAGCCCGGGGATGTTGAAGGCCACCGCTTCCAGGCTGGGGTTGTACCAGACCCGCGGCTGAACGGAGATGGCGGGCTCAATGGGCCTGGAGAACCTGGCGGCGAGCAGCCGTGCGTTTTGCATCTGGGCGATGAGAGTGCCATAGGCCAGGGCGCGGTTGGCCGTGGTGGGGTCGGAGCCGTCAACGAAGAACTGCACCTGGGCGGGTTCCCGGCGTTCCAGAAGGGTGGCGTAGTCGGGCGGGATCACCAGGGCCGCCTTGGCATCGCCGCTGTCCAGCCGGTGGGAGACCTCGGCGTAGTTGGTGACATAGTAGTTGACGTCGAAAAACTCGGTGCTGCGAAATGAATCGATGAGGGCGCGGCTCTGCGCCGTGTTGCTGGAATCGAGTACCGCGGTGGAGATGTGCTTGACATCGGTGCTGAGGGCGTAGCCGAAGATGAGAAGCTGGATGATGGGCAGGAAGACGACTATGGCGAAGGTGCGGCGGTCCCGCCTGAGTTGGATGAATTCCTTCTGTATTATGCTGGCGATACGTTGCAGCATCGGTTATGCCTCCATCGTGGATTCTGCCAGGGAAACGAAGACGTCTTCCATGGTGGCGTTTTCTCTTCCCAGGTTCTTCTTCAGGTCCGCCGGCGTGCCCAGCGCCGCCACTTTGCCGTTGTAGAGCAATCCGAGGTTGTGGCAGTATTCGGCCTCGTCCATATAGTGAGTGCTGACGCAGGTGGTAATGCCGAGCATGGACATGTTGTTGATGAAATCCCAGCAGTTCCTACGGGAAATCGGGTCCATGCCCGCGGTGGGCTCGTCAAGGAAGACGATTTCCGGCGCATGAATAAAAGCGGCCATCAGGGCGAGCCGCTGCTTCCATCCGCCGGCCAGAGAGCCTGCCAGGGTGCGTCTCCGGCCTTCCAGTCCCGCCATCTTCACTACCCATTCCTTGCGGCTGCTTCTTTCTTCTTTCGGCACTTTGTAGAGCCCGGCGTAGAAATCGAGGTTCTCCTCCACGGTCAGTTCCTGGTACAGGGAGAACCGCTGCGACATGTAGCCGATCTTGGGTTTGAGTTTCTCGGCTTCACGGGCTATGTCGTAGCCGAGCACCTGGCCTTTACCGGATGTCGGGGTAAGGATGCCGCAAAGCATCCGGATGGTAGTGGACTTGCCAGCCCCGTTGGGACCCAGGAAGCCGAAGATTTCACCGCGCTTGATCTGGAAACTGACTTTGTCCACGGCCACGAACTTGTCGAATTTCTTCGACAGTTCGGAAACGACGACGGCGGGGCCTCCGGCAGACCCCGCTAGTTCCCTGGTGATGAAAGGCGGAGGAACGAAGTCTTCGCCGGGACGGCTCGTCTTGCCCGATCCCATGAGGGCGATGAAGGCGTCCTCGACGCTGAAGGGGACCTGCCGCCACGATTCCAGCTTGAGGTTGCTCCCTGTCAACCAATCCTGGATATGCTTCAGGCGCTGAGGGATGTTGTCTACCGCGAGCCGGAGCGAGTTTCCGAAGACCTGTCCGCCCAGGATTCCCGGTTGCCCATGAAGGACTTCCAGTGCCCGCCACGGATTGGAAGCGATGATTTCCATGCCCTGGCCGGCGACCTGCTTTTTGAGATCGCCGGGGGTGCCGATGCCCATGATGTTGCCTTCGTGGAACAGGGCCAGGCGGTCGCACTTTTCGGCCTCGTCCATATAGGGTGTCGAGAGGCAAACGGTGACGCCCAGACGCTGGTATTTTTGAAAAATCTTCCACAACTCCCGGCGGGACAGCGGGTCTACGCCGTTGGTCGGTTCGTCGAGAAAAATGACTTCGGGGCTGTGAATCAGCGAGCAGCAGAGGGCCAGCTTCTTTTTCATGCCCCCGGAAAGGTGTCCCGCCAGCCGGTGCACATAGGGTTGAAGGCGGCTGAAAACCAGCAACTCTTCCTGCCTGGCGGCCGCCTCCTCCCGGGGCACCTGGCGCAGCCTGGCGAAGAAATCCAGGTTCTCTTTAACAGTCATCGTTTCGTACAGCGGGAAACCCTCGGAAACGTAGCCTATCCGCGAGTTGATGCGGTCTTTCTGCCGCATCACATCGAAGCCGAGAACCGTCGCTGAACCTGCAGTAGGAGTCAGCAGCCCGCACAGCAGCCGGATGGTCGTGCTTTTGCCGGCCCCGTCGGGGCCCAGGAGGCCGAAGATTTCGCCGCGATGTATGGAAAGATCCACCCCTTTGACGGCTTCGGTGGTCTTGAAGGACTTGGTCAGTCCGGTCGCGCTTACGATAGGATCAGGCATCAATTGGTCCCCGTGGGAATCTGTGATGAACCTGAGTTCCATCACGAACAAGTAAAGAACCTCCGTAGGCGGGCTCGTCCCGGAGCCCGACACGGCACGGGGTAAGGGACGACCTCGAGTTGTCATTCCTGCGAAGGCAGGAATCCAGGCGAAAGGCCTGTCCGGCGCTATCGACCGGGCGTTGGAGGAATGCCAGGCGTTCGCGGGCACGGAGGCCCGCGGTACCAGGCAGTCCGTCAGGGCTCCGGCCCAGTGTCATTCCGGGTTTGGGTAGACAGAGGAAGACCGCTGCACACATGGAACGACATCGGTGCCGCAAGCGCCGGCGAGGAACGAATCTCCCTTGATCCCCCTTTGGAAAAGGGGGAGACAGCATTTTCCGGGCATTAACCGATTGGAGGTCGCGCATTAGATTCCGACCGTGGCGTCGGCGGGCATCCCCGGTTTGAGTATTCCTTCAGGGTTGGGCAAAGTGATCTTGATGGCGAAGACGATCTTGGTCCTTTCTTCCTGTGTCTGGATGTCTTTCGGGGTAAACTCGGCTTGCGGCGATATGAAAGTGACCTGCCCCGGAAACGAGCGGCCAGGGTAAGAGTCTATGTTGACCGAAGCCGCCGCCCCCAGTTTGAGCTGGCCGATAGCGGTTTCAGGAACGAATACCCTGAGAGTGACCGTTTCCAGGTTAACGATCTTCAGAATGGCGACTCCCGGAAGAACGTTCTCGCCTTTCTGGGCGGCCTTTTCGGCTATCGTTCCGCTAACCGGTGAGGTGATGGTCATCTTTTCTTTTTGCGCCAGCAACACCTGGAGGGCGCTTTCGGCCTGGTTGACCTGCGCCTGTACCACTGCTACCTGCTCCTTCGATGCTCCAGCCTGGACGCCATCGAGGGCGGCCCGGGCCACGTCGACGGCGGATAGCGATTGCTGATAGGCTGCCTCGGCGGCATCGACCTGGCTCTTTATGGTCAGCGGGTTCTGACGGGTGCTGGTGGCGTCGTTCAGTACCGCCTGGGCGGCATCACGGACGGCGACGGCTGACTCGTACTGGCGGCTGGTTACTTCGACCAGGGACTGAGTGGCCAGCAATCTGTCCACCCTGGATTGGGCGATATCACGGTTAGCCTGGGCTGTCCCCAGCGCCGCCTGAGCGCTCTGTGTTTGGAAGACGTTAAGGTCATATTGCAGCGTGTTCTGAATGCCGTAGGGCGGTCGGATCCAATTGTCCGTAGTGATGGGCGGCTGAAGGACAAATCTCAGTTTCTCCGCCTGGTCGGCGCCAATCTGGGCCTGCTGCACCTGGAGGTTGGCCGCCGCCAGAGCCGACTGGGCTTCCCTTAGAGAGCCCTGGTAATCGCTCAGGGCGTTATCCCTGAGTTTCTCGGCGACGGCGACGTTTCGGGCCGCGGTATCCAGTTGACCCTGGGCCACTACCACTTTGGCTTTGAGGTCCTGCGGGTTGTCCCTCAAGGCCCTGGCGTTGTCCCAGGCCGTCTTGGCGCCGTCGCGCAGAGCCTCAGTCTGGGCGAGGTATGCCTTCCTTTGTCTTATTTCCTCGTCTCTGGCGCCCGCTTTGATCAGCGCCAGGTTGGCACGGGCTACTTCGATGGCCATTTGGGCCTGGTTTATCTGTTTCTGGAGGATGCTGTCGTCCAGGGCCACCAATACCTGGCCGGCTTT
>ORJL011322408.1_pt1 | contig 17290 bp, 22 predicted proteins | sample 1779941 | NCBI WGS metagenome assembly ORJL01 (sample SAMEA104232317, study PRJEB22302) | groundwater metagenome | biome: forest; feature: aquifer; material: groundwater | place: USA | collected 2011-08-07 | depth 5.8 m | reverse complement strand
ACCAATGAGCAAGGCATATGTAAATTACAAAGGATTAAAGCTTGAAGCCAGGCAATGCACTAAATGCGGAAAGAAACTATTTACCGAAGATTTGACAATGAAGGCCATTTCACAGTTAGAAGCTAAAAAACTAGAAAGCGAGTACATAAAAAGACCTATAAAAATAGGACATAGTGTTGGCATAACTTTTCCCAAGGAAGTTGTAGATGTTTTTAATTTGAATAATAGTGCTATCAAGCTAAAGATTCATCCCAATGTCATTAAAGGAACTATAGAAATTTCGGTGAAATAAAAGGGATTAATAAGTTTTTACCAAAAACCCCCTCACAAACCCAGCCCTTGCAATGTTTTCTGTTTTGTAACCCTGAAAGCAAAATATTTAAATAATAGCCCGCTATTAGTCTACTAACAGGTGATTTAAATGGTAATCATGACAGCTGATGTGACAAAGGGGATTAAAGACATGACTCAAAAACTTATAAAGGCGGGCATGTACAAGAGCCAATCAGAAGTGGTAAGAGATGCGATCAGGCAGCTTGCCTATAAGTACAGAATAGATACAGCTCCGACAATTGAAAGAGCAAGAGAAATACTTGACAGAGCTGCTAAGAAATCCGGAAAATCATTGGCTAGGACAGTCAGAGAAATTAGAGATGAAGAATGAAATACTTGGACACATCGGCATTTGTCAAGCATTACAGAAAAGAGGAGGAAGGCTCTGATAAAATAAACAAGCTGATAGACGATGCTAGAGATGGCAAAGAGCAATTAATATCATCATTTTTTGTTGTGGGAGAAACTATATCAGTCTTTGACAAATGGGCAAGATATAAGTACATTTCTAGCGATGAATGTGCTGAACTTGTTAAAATATTTCTAAAGGATGTGAAAGAATTAACAGACAGTGAATTATTGGTGCTTGAACCTGTTTCCACATCAACAATTACTAACTGCCTAGACTTGATTACCAAGCATCATTTGTCAATAAACGACTCAATTCATCTTTATACTGCATTAAGCAATAAGACGCTTATTGATATCTTTATTTGCTCTGATGGTATATTGATAAAGGCTGCACAGAATGAAGGCTTAAAGGTCTTAAATCCAGAAGATTAATTGAGAATTTATGTTATTTATTCTGCAAGAAAACTGATTTTTATTTTTCACCCTACAAAAACACCCTCACAAAGCCAGCCCTGGTTGTGTATCAAACTAACAAGTCAAAATGTTGTATAGAAAGCTTTTTAAAGTTCTATGTGTTAAAGAATTACATGAGCAGGATTGCATTTAATCCTAGTATATTGGGCGGAAAACCAATAATTAAGGGTACAAGGATTTCTGTTGATTTTATATTGGAATTGCTGTCATCTGGCATGTCTATTGACAAAATTCTAAAAGAGTATAAGCATTTGAAAAGAGGGGATATCTTGGACGCTTTGGACTACGCAGCAAAATCTATAAAACGTGAAGATATTATTTCGCCGATTAGTATAACAAAAAAGAAGCTTAATGCTTAAGATGACTTTAAAATTTCTTACTGATGAGAATGTTTCTGCTTCTTTAGTTAATGTTTTGAGGGCTAAGGGATATAATACTAAAGATATAAAAGAAGAAAAGCTTTTTGGAATTAAAGATACTGAAGTAATTAAAATAGCCTTCAAAGAAAATAGGGTAATAATAACGCATGACAAAGATTTTGCAAACTTACTAAATTATTCTTTAATTAAGCACAAAGGTGTTATCTTATTAAGATTTACAAACCAATCGCCAGATAATGTCATAAAGTTGTTTATTCCTATCTTAAAACAGATTAAAGAAAACAAAATAAGAAATTCTTTGGTGATAATTGGGGATGATTATATAAAAATTACCTGAAATTTATCCCACAAAACCCCCTCACAAAGCCTGCCCTTGCAATGCTCTTATAAACTTCCTTAATTGCAGTCCCTAAAACAGAAAGGTTTAAATACTGCTTTGTCTTACTTAGTCTTACTATGGAATCTATAACAATTAAAGTGCAGGAACAAATGTTTAAGGAGATAGAATCAATTATTAAAAAAGATTATGGAACTAAAACAGATTTTATCAGAGAGGCTGTCAGGGACAAGATTAAAGAGATTAGAAAAGAGAAAGCATTGGAAACTTTGGCAAGAAATTTTGGCAAATCAAGGAAAAAAGTAAGTGATAAAGAGCTGGAAAAGGCAAGAGAGATTGTTGGCAAGAAATTTCTTAAGAAATTTGGAGTAGCTTAAACCAAATCTTCTGGTTTTTTGTATTCTTTTATATGTAATAATTTATTGAAATCTTTGTCCCTAGTTACCAAAATAGCATTATTGTCTCTTGCGAGAATGGCATGAGCCGCATCTGCAAATGGAACATTTTTCTCTTTAGCCAAGGCTATAGATTCCTTAACTTGTTTTTCAGAAATTTTAATGTTTTCTATTGACTGCTCTTCATTTAATGGCGCTAAAATATCTTGAATTTCTTCTTTACTATACTCACAGACAAAAATATTTATACAATAGTTGTCTGTTCGTAATAAGTAAAGGACATATTTATGTCTAAAAACTTGTGTCCTTTACTATATAAGGAACTTCTAGTTCAGCTTCTGTTATATCTGAAATAATAACTTTATCACCTTCTTTTATAATCTTTTGAAGAAGCTTATTTGCAAAGAATCCCAGTGGCTTATATTTATCAACCCTGTTTTCATAATAATCTCTGAATATATTTGTATCGATGTAATATTTTTTTACCATTATCCAATCCATCTATCATTTATTTTAAATACTTTTGGAATTGGTAGATTAATACTCCAAGAAAACTAATTTTTATCTTTCATCCCAAAAACCCCCTTATAAATCCAGCTCGAGTAATATTTTCAGAAAGTATGTTGTATTCCTGCCTCTTTAGATTTTCCAAAATTATGGAGGTGACTTTTTTGTGCTTTTCGTTAATTTCATAATCTATAATTTTGCTTGCGCTCTCAACTTTTTCAGCAATTTCTTTAGGAAATATTTTTAAATTTTCCATATTTAAATACTGAAGCGAATCCTTCAAATCATTGTCAAAATTCTTGTAGATGTCCCTTACGTAATCAATTTCATTGCTATTCAGGGCATTCAACCCCAAAATTTCAGGAGGCAAGCCGTATGAGTAAAGCGCGGCGCAGAATACAATTGCCCTTGGCAGCTTAAGCTCGCCCATATTCCTTGAGTATCCAAATAAGCCTATATGGAGCTTTCTTTTTCTTCTTGACGGAATGTAAGAAGAGATGTTATTTATAGAATCTGCAAGCAGCTTTACCTGTTTTTGGTATTCTGGTATTAATTTTCCGATTATTTCAGTGCATTTTTTTTCATCAACATTCACGGGCTTGGACGGCTTTGACTCATTCAGGTATTTGACGGCATTTGAAACATCATGTATTGGGTAATCATACTTAAATGCCGATTGCAAAGTAAAAGTATGAACGCTTGGATATCCATTTACGCAATTCTTTATGTTGGTTGGCTTGAAGTTTCCCCTGAAAGGAGCAGAGCCGCAGCCAAGCATCGGCAAAATGTCAACTGACAGCTTTTCCTGCAATTCATGCAATTTTTGAAAAGAAACCTTGAGCATCAAAACCGTTGCAGCATTGCCATAATTCAAGGCAGGGTCGCTTCTTGCAAGCCAAACCCTTTGGTAATCCTCAATTTTTTCTTCTTTTACAAAATTCTCAACGATATTTTCAGGGTTCAGTATTGTGTCTTTCTCCTCAATCAACGGAATTATTCTTAATGTTTCCGGCTTAAAATTCCCTATCCATTCTGCAATTGTTATCTCACCTTTAAGCTTATGGTGCTGCTTGCCGACAACATAATGCTTGTAGTATTCCGCTATTCTTGCAAGTTCCCTGTAATCCCTTGTCATTGGCAATGCTATCTCAAAAATGGGCGCGATGTCATCATTGTAAAACAGCCTTGCCGCATCAAAATTTCGGGGTATGCTTTCCAAAGTCTCAAGCAATATTTTTGCCTCGCTCTTTTCTATAGATGGATTTGGCACTCTTAATGTGAGAAATACGTCTTTGCCCAAAACATGGCGCCTAAAGAAAGAATCGTACTTGCTCAGCAGCTTTTTCACCACAAAATTGTCAACTTCCTTGCCCTCGCAGTCCCAAAGCTGCTCGCGTGAATGGATGTGGGAGTAAGTGTAAAACACTTCCTTGATTTCGTCTTCGCCGGCAAGCTCCGCATTGTCGGAAAAAAACGGGTTGTTCACATTGTCTGGGTGCTGCGTTGACATTGTCCTTGACACGTTGTGTTCGGGCATGCGCTAAGGAATTTTGGCTTGGTTTAAATAAGTTGCTTTTGATTTAAACATCAAAATTCCACCATTCTTTGGAATGGTGGTTTAGTTTACTAAACCACAAATCTATCGTGGAATTTTGAGTGTGCTCAAAAACCACGCAATAGCATTTGCGTTAGCAGCATGCCACCAGTCCATCGGAAATCAAAGATTTCCGAGTGTGATCGGAAACCTCGATAAATCGCAAAGCGATTTTCGACGGTGTTCGAGAATCTCTGATTCTCGACATGCAAAGCATTTGCCGACATATGACTGGTGGTTTTTGACAAACCAAGAAGTTTATAAATCAGATATAACTTATACATCAACTATGAAGCAAAGAATAGCCTTTATTGGGGCGGGGAAAATGGCGTCTGCTTTGATTAGTTGCATTTACAATAAAAATCTGGCAAAATCTATAATTGCAAGCGACAAAAGCAATAACAACCTGACTAAAATCAAAAAGCAATTCAAAACCCTAAAAAATCAAAGATTTTTGGGGCACAAGCAAAATCGAGATTTTGCTGTGCAGAAAATTCAGAGAATTTTCTCGCACCAAAAATCCAAAGGATTTTTTAGTGTAAAAACAACAACTAGCAACAATGAAGCTGTAAAAAAATCCGATATTGTCTTTATATGCGTAAAGCCGCAGGATATTGATGATGTTCTGTATGAAATGAGGAATGTCGTTAAGAATCAATTAATTGTCTCAATAGCCGCAGGCATTAAACTAAAATATTTGGAGTCTAAACTAAAAAATAAAAGAATAATACGGGTTATGCCAAACATTAATTGCTTGGCTGGAGAAATGGCAGCTGGCTTTTCAGCAAACAAATATGCAACTAAACAGGATATTCAAAATGTTTTAAAATTATTAAACAGCGCCGGCATAGCTTTCCAATTAAGAGAAGATTTGCTCGATGCTGTTACTGCAATCAGCGGCTCAGGGCCTGCTTTTTTTGCATATTTTATAGGCGCATTTGCAGAAGCAGGCATCAAAAGTGGATTGCCAAGGGATGTTGCGTTTAAGCTTGCAGCACAAACAGCCTTAGGAACCGGAAAACTGCTGCTTGAGAATAATCTGCCTCCTGAGGAACTCATAAGAATGGTTGCATCAAAAAAAGGCACAACTATCGCTGGCTTGAATGTTTTGAAAAAACACAATGCTAAAAACATTTTAATAAAAACTATAAATGCTGCTGTAAAAAGAAGCAGGGAATTGGGAAGATGAGCGTTTTAAAACAGGCTCAATTGGCAAAAGAGGCTTCAATAAAGCTAGCTATATTGCCAACAAAAGCCAAGAACAAGGCATTGATTGCAATAGCCAATGCCCTTAAAACAAATCAAAAACAGATTTGGGCAGCTAACAAAAAGGATGTTGAGGATGCTGAAAAATCAAATCTGAGCCATGTGCTTGTAAAAAGGCTTAAGCTTGACAAGCATAAAATAAGAGAGATTGTTGAGGAAGTCAAGAACGTCGCAAAGCTTGAAGATCCTGTTGGCAGGGTTTTATCGCAGGTTGAGCTTGACAAAGGATTGATGCTCTATCAAGCGACATGCCCAATTGGAGTTATAGGAGCAATTTTTGAGTCAAGGCCAGATGCTGCTGTGCAGATTTCTGCGCTTTGCTTGAAATCTGGAAATGCTGTGATATTGAAAGGAGGCTCTGAAGCAAGAAACTCGAATAAAGCTTTGGTTGATATTATATCAAAAACTGCCGAAAGAAACCAGATACCAAAAGGCTCTGTGCAATTGCTTGAAACAAGAGAAGAAGTGGCGGAGATGCTGAAATTAAACAATTATATTAACTTAGTCATACCAAGAGGAAGCAATAAATTTGTCAAGTATGTGCAGGAGCATACAAAAATACCAGTGCTTGGGCATTCAGAAGGCATATGCCATGTTTTTGTTGACAAGGACGCTGATATAAAAAAAGCAATTGATATTTGCTTTGATGCAAAATGCCAGTATCCAGCTGTATGCAATGCAATGGAAACAATGCTCGTGCATAAATATATAGCCAAAAAATTTTTGCCAGCTATGATTGAGAAATTCAAGATAGCAAAAGTCGAAGTAAAAGGCGATGAAAAAACAAGAAAAATTGTAAAAAATATAAATAAAGCAACTGAAAAGGACTGGGGTACAGAATACAATGATTTGATACTCTCTGTGAAGGTTGTGGATGACTTAAATGAGGCAATAAACCACATCAACAAGTATGGCTCAATGCATACAGACGCTATTGTTACGGAAAACAAGGCAAGCGCTGAAAAATTTATGAGCCTTGTTGACTCCGCATCTGTGATGTGGAACGCATCAACAAGATTTGCAGACGGCTTCAGGTACGGCAAAGGAGCTGAGGTTGGAATAAGCACCGCAAAAATACACAGCAGGGGCCCTGTTGGCTTGGAAGGGCTTGTGATTTACAAATACAAGCTGGTTGGCAAAGGGCATGTTGTAAAGGATTATGTAGGCAAGAATGCAAAGAAATTTAGGCATATGGTTATTAAAAAATATTTTTGATTTTTTAATTGGTGAATGGCAGAATTAAAATAATGCGCTATGTAATTATAAAAATACATTAAAACCAACATTAATTTCACATCAAAAAAACATTAACAAACAAAATATTGAAAAACTCAATATTAAAAATCCATTAAAATAAAAATCAATAATCTAACAACAAAATGAGAAACATAAATGCAAAAAGGATTGTAGTGAAGATTGGAACCAATGTCATAACCAACAAAAATGGAAATCTGGACGAGGAAACAATGGCAAAGCTTGTGCAGCAGATAGCAAGGATAAAAAACATGGGAAAAGATGTTGTTATAATAACAAGCGGCGCAATCGGCGCCGGAATGAAAGAGCTTAATCTCAAATCAAAGCCAAGGGATATTGTAATGAAGCAGGTATGCGCTGCTATCGGGCAGAACATCCTGATGTCAAGATACTATTCATTGTTCATCAAGCACAGCATGAAAGTGGCGCAGATATTGCTGAGTTATGATACATTTTCCAACAGGAAAACATACCTTAATCTGCGCAACAGCATCAACAAGCTGCTGGAATTAAAAGTCATACCAATAATAAACGAAAACGACCCGATATCTATTGACGAAATAGGTCCTTCTTTTGGCGACAATGACTTGCTGTCAGCTTTTGTTGCAGGCAAAATAGAGGCTGATTTACTGATTACGCTGACAAATGTTGATGGCTTATTTGACAAAAATCCAAATGAAAAGAATGCAAATCTTATCAAAGAAGTGTTGAATATAGATAAAAATATAGAGAAAATAAGCGGAAAGGCAAGCTATCTTGGCGTAGGGGGCATGCAGACCAAGGTTAAGGCTGCAAAGCTGGCAACGCAATCCGGCTCGTATGCTGTAATAGCCAACGGCAGATTGGACAATGTGTTGATAAGAATAATAAACAACGAGGACATCGGCACTATCTTCTACCCAAAGCAAAAGCTGCCAAGCAAAAAAAGATGGATTATGCAGTCAAAATCAAAAGGCGCTATTTATGCGGATGCAGGCGCAAAAGAAGCGCTGCTTAAAGGCAAAAACCTGCTGCCTGCGGGCATTACAGGCATAGAAGGCAGCTTCAATGCAGGCGATGTAGTTGACATTGCCTGTAACGGCAGAATATTTGCGAGGTGCATTTGTGATTATTCCCATGCAGAATTAAATAAAGCCAAAGGCAAAAAGACTGCTGAGATATCAAAGATTCTGGGCACCAATTTTCACAAGAATGTTGTAAAAAGGGAAAACCTTGTTTTTATATGATTTATGTCGAAAACCTTAAAAAGAAAAGAATAAATTAGTAAAAAGTTGTAACAAGAAAATTAAAAAAAGAGGGCTTTATGGAAATCAAGCTGTGGAAAAAACCAAAGAACTGCATAATAGTTGAGGGCTTTCCGGGTTTTGGATTGGTTGGCACAATTGCCAGCGAGTTCTTGATTGAGCACTTAAAGACAGAGCAGATAGGCAAAATCCTGTTTAATGACATGCCTGCGATGGTTGCCATACACGAAAACAAGGTTGTTGAGCCATTAGGCATATTCTACAATGCAAAATACAATATTGTCATTGTGCATGCAATAACAGCCGCTACCCGCTATGAGTGGGAGATGGCAAGCGCTATAGGAAAGCTAGCTTCGGATTTACAGGCAAAGGAAGTGATATCATTGGAAGGGGTTGGCTCTGGCGAGGACAGCGACGGCTCAAGGGTGTTTTATTACTCAAACAATGAGAAAAATGCAAAAGCTTTTGAAAAAGCAGGCATATCTGCCTTAAAGGAGGGCATAATCATCGGGGTTACAGGCGCAATACTGCTCAGGGTTGAAAAAGTGCCTTTGAGCTGCCTTTTCGCAGAAACTCACAGCAATTTGCCTGACAGCAAGGCTGCTGCAAAGGTAATAGAAGCCCTTGACAAGTACCTTGGAATGGATATAGACTACAAGCCTTTGCTAGAGCAGGCGCAGAAGTTTGAGGAGAAGCTGAAAACAATACTGCAGAAAAGCCAAGAAGCGCAGGAGATAAGCGACAAGAAAAAGCTGAGTTATTTTGGGTGAAAATCAATAAACCTTTCCAAAAACAGAAACATATCTCTTTGCCAAATCACTATGCAATTCCATTGCCTTTCTTCCCTTCTTCACCATCAAATCAACAAAAGCAAATGCAACATCATGCAAGCCGTTTCTTGCTGGCTTGAAGTCAATTTCCTCTCTTATGTTTATTCCCAAGCCAGCTATGTCATGCTTCCTGATTGTATTGGCCCATTCTATTGAGAAGGCGAATGCCTTTGCCTCTTCATCGTGCTTGTTTGGCAAGGTTTCTGTAAGCACGTGCCCAATCTCGTGCCCTATAACAAGCAACAACTCATCGAGATGGTTTTCCCTGACGAATATTTTTTTATTACCATTAACTGAAAAGCCCAAAATGCCGTTGCTCCATGAGCCAAATATGGAATGAAGCGCTTTAAATTCGCCAAATGGCAGGATGTTGATTAAAATGTTTTCCGGCAATTTCTTTCCAGTCATCAACTCAAAAGCCTCGTTGACAAAACGCATAATCTCAATTCCATCGTCGACAAATCTTGTTTTTGGGCGCGAAGGGCTTAGGAATATTTCTGGAGCGAAAGAATGAGGGAGTATGTAGCTTGTTGAATAATTTGGATGACTTTCATTGTATTTGAAATGACTATTTGCTGAATGATTTATTTGGTATTGTGATTGAACAATTGGGAAAGTTGTCCTATCAAAACCATAATTATCGCCTACATCCTTTGAGAAATAACTTATTTTTGAGTATGAAGTATTTAAATAGGAGCCGTTTACGATGTATTCCAAGCCGTTTGAGTACATATTCTCTCACATTTCAGAAAACACTCAAAATTTATATGCTTATTGGTGGGCTTGTCAAAAACCACCCTTCATAGACTGGTGGCATGCTGCTAACGCAAATGTTACTCAGTGGTTTTTGAGCACAGTCGGAATTCCACGATAAGATTTGTGGTTGAGTTTACGAAACCACCACTCATAGAGGTGGTGGAATTCCGATGTTTAAAACGTCTATAAAAGCTATATTTAAGCTTTATAGAGCTTATAACTCTAGAATTTATGCCTAAATTCATAGTGCCTAATTTTAACTGTAACTCTCACTTTCCGCGTATGAAAGCTTGGATCGTATAGTAGTTTTAACCACCAATTCCGCCAAATGCGACTTTTGCCTTGTTTTTGGCTCGCAAGCAGGCTTGTTTGCCCAAGAAAGGCAAACGACATTTTTGGCTTGTTTTGGGGTCTGAAGGTAGACTGTCAACCGACTTTTATGTATCACCATTAAAAACAATCTCCGCAAGCTGCTTTCCTATAGTTCCTTGCTTACCCGCCTTTTGGGCAATATATAATTCACCCAGTAGCTGCTCTTCAAACACTCTTTTTGCTTCTATGCTATAGTTGTATTAGTTCCAATTCACTCATTTTTGCTCTGTCAAAAACCACCAGTCAGAGACTGATGGTATGAAAATAAGTTTCATTATTTTGTTCATGGACCAGTGGTTTTTGAGCACACTCGGAATTCCAGCAATATATTTGGTTTAGTCCACTAAACCATTATTCAGAGAATAGTGGAATTCCGATGTTTGAACTCTCACTTTTTACGAGTTAGCTTCACTTTTATTAATTAATTTTCTGTATAGAAAATAAATTTATGAGCAAATAATATGATATAAGATATATTTTTTAATAGATAGTTAATAATATATATAATATAAATAATCTATTAAAAAATATTATTACTGGACTATCTATTTCAAAATAATTAATTAAAAGTATATTAAATATAATATGATAACAACTAAAAAATACAATAAATAACCAAATGTTTTAATAAATTCTAATTGTAAATTCCAGATTTTTAATCAAAAACCAATTGAAAAGATTAATAAATTTTGAAAAAAATTGATTAAAAATGAAAAAGATTTTTGTGATTATTCTGCTGGTTTTTTTAATCGGCTGCGCAAAAAATCCTGAAAACTTTCAGAGAGTTTACATTGACAACGGCAAAAATTTAATCAAAGTGAATGCTGAAATTGCCGACGACAACAATGAAAGAATGAAAGGACTGATGTTCCGCGAGAAGTTAAATGAAAATGGCGGAATGCTTTTCATTTTCGACGAGGAAAGGCAGCTTTCATTTTGGATGAAGAACACATTGATGCCATTGGACATGATTTTTATCGGCGGAAATTCCGAGATTGTTGATATAAAGCATGCTGTGCCGTGCAGGCAGGATCCTTGTGAAACTTATGATTCGGCGAAGCCAGCAAAATATGTCTTGGAAGTCAACGCAGGATTTGCAACGAAAAATAATATTCAAGTCGGCGATAAGATAATTTTGGAAAATTAAAGCCAATTCAAAAAATTTCAAAAAAATAACCAAAAAACAAAACTTTATAAAGAAGTGCATAAGAAGTTTTGAAGGTTCTAAAATGGCTGACGTGAAGTGCAAAAAATGCGATGAAAAGATGATGAAGAAAGGCATAATACAGAGCGGAAATTCTAAGTACGATCTTTACAAATGCAACGAATGCGGCAGCGAGGAGATGAAAGCGATTGGGGTTAATCCGAGTTATCACAGGTGATTTTTCTATAATGTAAGATGATGTTTAAAATTAGAAAGATTACTCGCAAGTGTCTTGTTTGCGGTAAAAGTATCAAAATTAAAGTATATGAAGATGGACATTATAACAAGGGATATTATTTTAAAAAGCTAAAAATTCCGATTGGGAAAGGAGAATTCAAGAAAATAAGAACTACAAAAATCGGGAAACGCAAAATTGACGTCGTGAAATGGGCAGGGAAAGAAAAAGAAATCGAATATTGGGAATGCAACGATTGCTTTGAAGAGTCTTCTCATGAATGCTGGCTTGAAGAAAAATTGGAAAAGCTTTACGGTAAAAAGTGCAGGGACTATGAAAAGGAATGCGCTTGTTGTGAAGCGTGGAGCATTTACAATACAATAATACAAAACAATAGAGGAGAACTTTGAAAGGGATTTGCCACCCAAAATCGTTCTCGGCGTACTTTTGCAAAAGAAAAAGTTTGTTTAAAATCTCATTTTAAGCGAAGACGAGAAGAAAAGCCCCCTTTTTGAGTGTAAAATAGTTTAGTCTTAGGCGAACTTTTGAATTAACCAAAAGATTTTCTAAATTCAACCTCGGTATTCTCTTCTATATCTCTCTAGCTCATCTTGACTCATTCCCAAATGTAAGCCCATATCTTTGAGTATTTCTTTAATTTCATTTAATGTTTTTCTCCCAAAATTTTTTGATTTTAATAATTCTTGTTCTGTTTTGCGAGCTAGTTCTCCAATAGTTCTAATATTTCCAAGTTGCAAGGAATTTTCTGCCCTAAGACTCCAATCTTTTTTTTCAACTATGTAGTCCAAAGGATTTTGTGTTTGGGGCTTTGGCACTTCAGCTTTAGTTGGGTTATATTCCTTTCTCAACAATTTAAGATACCCCAACTCTGGTGTGCCTTCTAATCTTTTGGAATAATTTTCATAAAGTTGGTTAACCCTATCTCTAAGAAGGCTATCATGTAATTGTCTGGTTTCTTCCTCTAACTTTACCCCGTGCATTGCATGTTCTAGTGACCTAATACCATTAACAGCAGATAAAAATTCCCCTATTGCCTGCAACTTGCCGTAATCACTTGCCATAATGGTTAAGAAAATTAACCTATTTATAAATCTTTCTATTTTCGCTACATTCAAGTAGTAAATCAAGTGCCACAGCAATGGGTGGGTGGTGGGGAGAGTGGTGGCGGGTGGATTGAATTTGTTTTAGTTGCGTTATTGGATTTTCAAGTAATGAAATCGAAATTCATTGAAAAACCTCAACTTTCAGTTAAAACATCTGGATAAATTCTCAAAAAGGGGGCTTTGAATGGTCGTTTTGATTATTTTCATAGTAGAAAATATCAAGAAAGATATATTGGCGGGAAAAAAGTTCATCTAATAGTTAAAGCAAGGCGAACTTTTTATCCTCGAAAATTTTTCCCTCGAAGTTTGAGGCAACCCACAAACTTTAGAGATGGAAAAATTTTCAGAGTTGAGAAAAAGTTAGGAATTTCGTAGAAATTTAACAGTCTGGGGCGGAAAATTTAGGGTATTAGACGAACTTAATTTTTTACGGCAGTTGAATTTAATAAAATTGATAATATTTTTAGTCCCCTATCCTATAATATCCTGTATAAGAACCAATGACACAGCCAGAAAAAGACAATACCAATAGCAAAATTAATGTAACTATCAACCACTTCAATACCTTCCTTTTTTTAATTTTATCATTTTGTATCTTTATAATAGATGCAATAAAAAATAAATGAAAGAATAGAGGGAAAAATCCCCTATCGAATAAAAAAGATGCTCCTGGAATATAATAAACTAATTGGAATATATATTTAATTATAGGGAATGTTTCCAGTAAATAAATTAATCCATGTGGCATAAAATATAAAATTAAAAGATTAGCATGTTCTCCATCTATATATCCAGGCAATAATTCTGCTGCAGTTAGGCCAACAATTATTATGTAAAGTGACGCTAAAAAAATATACAAAGAAGGAAAAAACCACCATTTTATTGTGAATTTCCAAAATGGGTGAAGATTTTCATTAGAAACAGAAGTAAGAACTTTTTTGTATCCATTCTTACTACCTTCTACTTCTACCATTTTTGTGTTGGTTATTGTCTAAATTTATACAATTTGGTTTTATATTTATAAAATTTTGCATTTTCAATTTGTTATCGATTGCTGAATAATTTTAATCACCTTTCACCACATCAATAAACCTGTAAATCATCCTCGCTATTTCATCAATTTCTTTAGCAATAACTTCAAAATCTCTCACTAAAACATACTTCAACTCTTTACTCAACAACAGAAGGCTCTCAACTTCTTTCAAGCTGGCATAAGCCTGATTAAGAAATCGCACAAAATCAGTAGATGTGTGTTTTGAAGCACCTTCTGCTATATTGCTGGAAATTGATGTAGCTGCTCTTCTAAGCTGAGAAGTAAGATTATACTTCTCGTGATTTGGGTATTTAGCAGTCAGCTTGTAGATTTTAACCACTAAATCAAAACCTCTTTTCCAGATTTTTAACTGTTTGTAGTCTTGTACCATTTTACAGAACCTCCGTAGAACCCCTTCTTTGAGGGATTTCTTACACTAAACTAAGAAATCTCGGAACTGGCAAAAATGGGCGTTAAGCGAAACTCCGTAATTGATTTTTGGTGCAAAACCGAAAATCATAATTTGGGAGTTTTGCGTGCCCATTTTTGCCTTCAAAGGCTGAAAGCCTAAAACTGATAACTCAGTTCTCCGTTTTTCGTAATCCGTCCGCCCCAGACTGTTATGAGGACATTGTGACGCAAGGAACAAGTCCGAACCGCCTTGCGAGTATTATGCGACCGATAGGCAATTCAAAGAATTGACTTTTCAAGTTGCCGCTTTTTTAGTTCTGATTACTTTATCAGCTTGTGCCTGTACTTTTGGAATAAAAGTTTGTATAACGCCAAGCGTTATGCGAAAGGCGAACGTTAAGAAAAAACGGGTACATTACTGAAAACCAACTAAAAACCCTAAACTCTTGACTGATAACCAGCATTAAAGCTTGAAAGATAGCTAAACTTGTGGTTTTCTATTAAAATTTTCAGTAAGGCAACTTGAAAAGTTCGTATAATAGTTGAAGTTTCGTGAGCTTTTTCTCCTCGTAAAATTCCCCTCGCAACGTGAGGCATCCCACACGTTGCAGAGCTGGAGAATTTTTCAGAGCTGAGAAAAAGTTGTGAGCAAAGCGAACGGACACGAAACGAGTATTATACGAATGCTATTAGACACTTGCTTTTCCTGCGACCTTAATTGTTATCGCTACCGTACTTTTTTAGATTTAGGTTTAGATTTGATATTATACAAAATAAAACCTAATACAATTCCAACAATTGTGTATATAAACGGACCCAATATCAGCACTACCATTCCATCTTCTCCTGGTATATGCCAAAAAATCTGAAGTGTCCACAAAATTAACGCCCAAGGAGACATAAAGAAGTTTGGGCAAGAACCCAGTGAAGTTTGGCATATAACGTCTGCAAAGAAGGGGATAAAACCTAAAAATACAAACAAACCAATGGTCCCATATAACCATTTTGAATTTTCTTTCATAAATAAGGTTTTGCAGGATATGTATTTAAATTATTCTAAAAAAGTTAGGCGAAGCCGTATAATTCACGGAATTATGCGAAGGCAGCGATTTTAAACAATTACGGTTTCCTTTGTTTCCCTAATTCCAACAACATGGATGAAAACTGAGTGCAGAGGATTTTTCAGTTACGAAGTTCTGAAAAATCCTTTGCGAATAGGGTTTTCACCAAGAAAACCCGTGTTTGAATCCTGTGTTGTTGTTGGAATTTGCTGGATTTGGTATATTATATCCAAAATATCCAGCTGGAATTGGAGAAATAAGCCAATTTTCATTGAAAACGGCTTAGGTCGCAGGAAAAGTTCGTATAATAGTTGAAGCAAGGCGAGTTTTTTCGAGGCAACCCACGAAAAAACCTCGAATACTTCGAGACTTTTTCCTGAATGAAATTCGGAAAAAGTTTGCTTTGCGAGTATTATACGCCCGAAGGGTTCTAAACTTTCTCTGTGCCCAAAAATGTTTGAGGCGTACTTTTTGAAAAAAAGTTTGTTTAATCTATAGAGATTAAGCGAAGCCTCAAAGAAAGAAAATCGCTTGGATTGTAAGTAATTATCGGCTATTAGGTGAAACTTTTGGGAAATATTTATATTCAGGTGTATTCATACAACTTTATTATGGTAGAATGTGCAAAATGTGGTAAAAAATTAGGATTTTTTTCTTCAAAACATGATTATGAAGATAGTAAAGGGAACCCTCTTAAATATTGTGATGATTGTCATGAAAAGGAAGAAGAAAAAGAAAGAAAAAGAATTGAGAAGGAACAAGCAGAGCTGAAGAAAAAAGTCTTTCCAATGATTATTAACTTTATCAATATATTAGGTGATGAAAAACTTGTTCAATTGCATAGAATATATATAAATAAAAATCTTTTTTCTATGATTGAGGATGAAAGTTTAGAGGAATTACGAGATTATTTACATAATCAAATAAAATTAGGACACAAAGCTGCGACTCAAGGTTGGATGGATTTTGGTACCGGATATAATCCTGCGGACCACATTGACGAATTTGAATTGGCATTAGTTATATTACAAGACTTAGAAAGAGTCAAAAATGTTATAGACAGAAAAGGATTTAAGCTTACTTTTCCATTGTTGGTTACTTGGGCTGGAGAGCTAATTCAAAAGGCTGCGCAGCAACATAAACAGAATGCAGAAGAAGACTTTGAAAATTCAATTGCTGCGGGTACAGATGGCCCAGAAAGTTGTTCGGGGTGCGGCGAGCCTATAAAATCAGGGGCAAAATTCTGTAAACATTGCGGGGCAAAGCAATAATGGGCTTTACATTTAGAAAAAGTATTGGCAGGAAGGGTTTAAGACTTAATCTAAGTAAAAGTGGTCCTACTATCTCTACAGGTATTAAAGGATTGAGGATAGTCACTCGTCATAAAGGTGGAGCGAGGCTTTACGCTCAAACATCCGTTGCAGGAGTACAATTGAGATATATTAAAACTATAAGCCCAAAAAAAGGAACTAAATCTAATATAACTAATAAATCCCAAACAAAAAATATTTCTCAAAAGCAATATTGTTTAGAATGTGGAAAATCCTTAGATTCAGATTCAAATTTTTGTGAATATTGTGGGATAAAGCTTGTTTAGGGGTGTTAACCAATGTCAGATATTGCTTTTCTGATAGTCTCAAAATCTTGGGGTGAAATATCAATTAAATTTTTACCTCGCATCCACTGAGCATTTTTAAGCGGACGTCTTAAGCTTTTATCTTCGTGACAGCACTCCAATTCTTCTTTTAGGTCTTTGTATTTGGGCATTTTGAAAGTATGCTCAATCTGAAGGATTACCTTAACCTTGACGCGCCAAGGATATTCAGGAGATGTAGGTGTAAAATCTGGGGGACATTCCCTAAGGATTATCCCTGTTTCCCACTTGCCTATTTCCATGATGCATGCGTAACCACAGCCTGTTATATAGTCAACCAATAAGTCTCCTGCTTCAAGTAACCTAGCTTCATCTCTGTGTTTATCATTGAATCCGTAGTCCTCCAAGGGTCTCCTGGAAAAGTAATTTTCTTTGCTTTCAATTGTTAAATAATATCTGGAAGGCATAAAATACCCCTCACATCACTTTTATTATTCTTAACTAGCTTGTTTTAGAATACTTCTTTAATAATTTTTGTATTTATGGGTGGGTGGTGGGGCGAGTGGCGGCGGGGGTTTTTTTTTTTTTTTTTTTT
>ORJL010590014.1_pt1 | contig 17294 bp, 18 predicted proteins | sample 1779941 | NCBI WGS metagenome assembly ORJL01 (sample SAMEA104232317, study PRJEB22302) | groundwater metagenome | biome: forest; feature: aquifer; material: groundwater | place: USA | collected 2011-08-07 | depth 5.8 m | reverse complement strand
CGCGCCGACAGCCGCCGCCTCCCCCAGGCTGAAGCCTTTGTCCTGCACATAGGCCACCTGGTGGATGAGGACGGAGACGAACACCAGGCCGGTGAGGGCCTGGGCCGCGGCGAACACCCAGAACGCACGGGTGCGGACCGCCTGCTTCCGGGTGTAAGAGCCGCGCACGGAGAGCAGGCGGCCCTTTTTGACCGCCTGCTGCGCTGGGCCGCCAGCGGCGTCGCCATCCGGGAGGAGCCCCATGTCCTCCGGCTGTCTCCGCATGAAGAAGTAGCCCAGGGGCAAGACGGTCAGCAGCATGATGACACCGAAGACCGCCCACGCGCCCCGCCACCCGTAGAGCCCTATGAAGAAACCCGCCAGAGGGACCACGATCACGCCGCCTGCCGAGATACCCATTGTGGCTATGGACAGGGCGCGCCCGCGCTTGCGGTCGAACCACTTGGAGACGACGGCGGGTCCGACGACTTGCCCGCCGAGGGTGATCATTGCCACGCCCCAGAGGATGCCGAAGATGAGGTAGAACTGCCACAACTCCTGGACGAAGGCGAGGAGGATGAGGGAGCCTCCGGCGAGGAAGCCGCCGATGGAGCTGAGGACCTGGGGGCCGCGCAGGCGGTCTGCGTAGCGCCCGATGAAAGGGCCCATGACCATGGCGATGAGAGTACGGAAGAAGGAGACGCCGGAGATGGCGCCGCGGCTCCAGCCGAGCTGTTCGTTCAGAGCGCGGATGAAAAGGCTGAACCCGTAGCTAGAGAGACCGGAGATAAGCATGCTGGACCAGAAGGAGATGAAGACGATGACCCACCCGTAGAAGAAGGGGAGCTTGAGTCGCCCGCCCGGCCCTGTCTTGCCAGGGATCGCCGGGAGACCCTTGGATGCGGAGGATCGATCAGGCTTCATGTGCACCCTTCTGGGGCGAGGTTTGGCGTCACTCCCTGTTAGCTTGCTCCGCTACTTCTTGGGCCAAGGCGTTAGCCACGGCTATTGCCCAATGTGGCGTTGCCCAGAGACTTGCCGAATTGTATGCCTTGGCCCAGCCCCCCACAAGGAAAGGCACTGTTTTCGCAGAGGTCCATCCGTTCACACATCTCCAAGGACATGTCGCATCTCGTGTCAATCTTCGTGGCCTGGGACCTCCATCAACAAGAGGCTCCGAAGGCTAGAGATCTGTCCAGTCAGCAAAGGACCGAAAGGCGACCCACTAGTGGTCTGGGGCAACGAAAGGCCAAACACAGGAGGCCCCTTTTACGCCAGCGCCAAGTTCGGCACCACATCCATGTCCAACCCGGAGCGCTGCCCTGTCCGCGCCCGGAAGTAGCCGCAGGCGGCGATCATGGCCCCGTTGTCCGTGCAGAGGCCGGGGCGGGGGCAATAGACCGGCACGGGGGACTGGCGCACCATCTCGTCCCGGAGGACGGTGTTGGCCGCGACGCCGCCGGACATGAGGACGGCCTTCGCCCCCACCTCTCTGGCCACGGCGAGGGTCTTGCCCACCAGCACTTCCACCACGGCATCCTGGAAACCGGCGGCGATCTCCGCCACCTTCTCTGGGGGGAGCGTCTTCCCCAGGGCCTCCGCCTGGCGCAGCACGGCGGTCTTGAGGCCGCTGAACGAGAAGTCGTGGGTGCCGCGCATCCAGGGACGGGGAAGCGGGGAGCGTCCCTCCGTGGTCCTGGCCACGCGCTCGATGATCGGCCCGCCGGGGAAGCCGAGGCCCAGGACGCGGGCGCACTTGTCGAACGCCTCGCCCGCCGCGTCGTCCCGCGTGCGCCCGATGAGCTTGTAGCTCCCGTAGTCGGTCATGAGGACGATGTCGGTGTGGCCGCCGGAGGCGATGAGGGCGACGAGCGGGAAGGGGGGGTCTGCGCGTTGCGCGGCGTCGTACTGGCCGCCTTCCAGCCAGTTGGCGTAGATGTGGCCTTCCAGGTGGTTCACCCCCAGGAACGGGATGCCATGGGCGAATGCGATGGACTTGGCGAGGTTGATGCCGACGAGGAGTGAGCCGGCGAGGCCGGGGCCCTGGGTGACGGCGATGGCGTCCAGGTCCTTCCAGCCGAGCTCGGCTTGCTCCAGGGCGCGGCGGACCACGGGGATGAACTGGAGGAGGTGCTGGCGGGAGGCGACCTCCGGCACGACGCCGCCGAAGCGGGCGTGGATCTCTATCTGGGTGGCGATGACGTTGGACAGGAGCTTGTGCCCGTCCTCCACGATGGAGGCGGCGCTTTCGTCGCACGACGATTCTATGCCGAGGACTTTCATGGAACCGGCCCCTATCCGAACCATATGTTGCCTTTGGAAATCAACGTGCATTTAGGAGAAAGAGGCCCTGGCATGGCGACCTGCTACGCGCCTACTTCTTGAACGCTTCTTCGCGTGCTCGGAGAATCTGATTGTAGACGCTCCTGGCTTGCGGAATATCGTCAAGAACAGTTGGGGACTGTGGGCCAGGCCAACCAGGTATGTTTGATCTCATCAGGAATCCCATGGAAGGCTGTGGCCCGAACGTGATTGTGCCTCTTCCTTCCCGGCCCTCTGCCAATTCAACCTCTTGCAGTGTCTGCAGGGAGACGCTTTTAACTCTCCTCTGCAATAGTCCGGTAAGGATTATCACCCTTTTGTCAGTGAGTCCATAATACGTTACGCTTCGAGTCCTAGCATCAACGACGAACCTTCCGACCATCATGTAAAGGCCAACTGTCACGAACGGGACTCCCCACACTGCAAAGAAGGCTGGAGCGCCCATGTTCAAGGCTGACAGCTCCCAAAAGATAGCGAAGCCTCCCCACATGATGCTAAAGGGGATGAGGAAGGCGTCACTGCCCTGCAACCGAAGTCCTTGTCGGGGGTGGCCTGTCCAGAGCAATCGTTCAGAAGACTCCATCGCTGAACGGACTGAGTGGGCGGCTTTGCTTTCCATACATACTCCCCTGGCCACAACGGCGGCGAGTCGATTCTTGCACACTCCGAAACGAGATGGAACTAGTTGAGAATCGTGAACTGTGACAGTAAGAAGGTCCGCTGTCACGCCGGCATTTGCCCCGTGGCACCTTTTCTCACCGCCTCCACGAACCTTGCCGCGTTGTCCACGCATAGGTAAAGCGTGCGCACCGGGCGCAGGTCGTCACCTAGGTTGCCCATCGCGATCGACGGCTCAAGCGTGAGCACCACGTTGGGCTCCTCTGAGCCGGGCAAAAAAGCCGCCTCGCTTTGGTCATGCACGACTCCCCAGGACCGCTTGGGCGCGTGGACCCCCCTGACGAGGGAGGCGGCGCGCAGCGAGGCAAGAGGGACTGCGGTGTCGAAAAAGCGACCGTAGCGCAGGCGGAGGCCGTCGGGCTGGAGCAGGTGCGGATGGGTGCGGACGGAGGCGTAGATCGCGGTGATATACAGCACGGACCATACTCCCGCGATGAACAGGAGCACCCGCAGCCATGTCCATGGGATGAGCAACTCCCAGAGGAACAGCTCGACTGGGGTGAGCATCCACATGAGCGCTAGGATCGGCGCCCAGGAGAGGCCGCCCACGCGGAACTCTGTTCCCTCGGCGCGCTTTCGCCGCCGCGCAACCAATTGTAGGAAGTCCCAGTACAGGAACGGCTCCATGGCAACCAGAGCGGCTACTCGGCGGGGCATGACCTGGGAGAGTGCAGAGACGATGGCAAGGTATGGCCCGCTGTCTGCTGCGCTGGACCACCGTGCGGCGCGGATGGCCCGCACTATCGTGATGATAACGAAGAGGCTGAAGGCAGCTTCAGCCAGGGCGAAAAACCAGATGAGGCCGCTGGCTTTGATGATGCCAAACCGGTTCAGAAGGATGGCGGCCAGAAGGCCCAAGGGCGCTAGGAGTCGCAGCGTCCACTTCATAGTTGACCGACGCTTCGCAGGTACTCCCGCACGGAGGCCACCTTGCCGGAGTGGGTCAAGGGGTCGTTCTCCAAGAGGAGGCGGATGGCGCGGGCGGTCAGCTCCGGCAGCGCGGCCCAGGAAGGGACTTCGCGGTCGGGGTAGGGGCGGCGGACAGTCTCCGTGTCGGTGGTCGGTGGGTAGACGGAGATGCAGGCCACGCCTTTCTCCATCAGCTCCGCGCCGATGCCGAGGGTCAGGCGATCGATCCCCGCCTTGGCCATCCCGTAGGGCACGCTCGGTCTTCCAGCGTGGCTTCCAGGAAGGGCGTGTCGCCGCCCAAGAGGCCCGCGTTGTTGACCAGGATGTCGATGCGCCCCAGCCGGAAGGAGGCGCCGCCACCATTGGGCAGGCCTCATGGTCGCTCCCTTTCGACTCGTCGCCCCTACACCAGCATCACGACCGGCTGGCCCTCTTCGCGGGTCTCCACCTCGCCCATGACCCAGGCGCCGGGGACGCTGTCCATGAAGGTGCGGGCGTCCGTGGCGCGGCAGACGGCCACCATGCCCACGCCCATGTTGAACACGCGGAACATCTCCAGGGGGTCCACGTTGCCTGCCCGCTGGACCATCTGGAAAAGCGGGGGGGCCACCCAGGTGCGCGTGCGGATGATGGCGCGGAGGCCGGAGGGGATGATGCGCGGGACGTTGTCTACGATGCCGCCGCCGGTGATATGGGCCAGGCCGCGGACCCTTGTCATGAAGGGCTTGAGGAGCTTGTAGTAGGAGCGGTGCGGCTCCAGAAGCGCCTCGCCAAAGGTGCGGCCAAGGTCCGGCTCGTGCTGTTTCAGGCGCTCCGGGTGGTCGTCCAGGCCGAAGATGCGGCGCACCAGGGAGTAGCCGTTGGTGTGGAGGCCGCTGGAGGGGATGCCGATGAGGGCGTCACCATGCCGGATGGCCTTGCCGTCCACCACGTTGTAGCGCTCCACGGCTCCTACGAGGAACCCGGCGACGGTGTAATCCTCGTCGCTGAGCGACCCGGGCATCTCCGCTTTTTCCCCGCCCACCAGGGCGCAGCCCACCTTTTCGCAGGCGCGCGCCATGCCCTTCACGACCTCCACGCCCTTCTCAGGGACCATTTTGCCGGTGGCGTAGTAGTCCAGGAAGAACAGCGGGTCCGCGCCCACGGTGAAGACGTCGTTGACGCAGTGGTTGACCAGGTCTTCGCCAATCGTATCGTGCTTGTCCATGAGGGTGGCGATGCGGACCTTGGTGCCCACGCCGTTGGCGCTGGAGACCAGGATGGGCTCCTGGTAGCCGGACATCTTGTAGAGGGAGGCGAAGGGGCCGATGCCGCTCAGGACGTGGGGGTTGTACGTGTGCTGCGCCAGGGGGCTGACAAGCTCCACAAACCGCTGGCCGGCGTCCAGACTGACGCCCGCGTCCGCATAGGAGTGACGGCTCTGCTCCCCGGTCACTATGCCGCTCCCCTCACTCTTCAGCTGCGCTCGAGGGCGAGCTTGCTGAGCTCCAGCTGGGTGGGGACGGGGTACTTGCCGGTGAAGCAGGCGGTGCAGTAGCCGCCCTGGCCGTTGCCCACGGCACGGAGCAGGCCGGGCATGCTGAGATAGCCCAGGGAGTCCACGCCGAGGATGCCCTGTATCTCCGGGATGGTCTTCTCGGCGGCGATGAGCTCCCACCGGTTGGGCATGTCCACGCCGAAGTGGCAAGGGTACTTGATGGGGGGCGCGCAGACGCGCAGGTGGACTTCTGCGGCCCCGGCCTTGCGGAGAAGCTCGACCACGCGGGGCGTCGTTGTCCCGCGCACGATGCTGTCGTCTACCACCACAAGGCGCTTGCCCTCGATGATCTCCCGGAGGGGGTTGAACTTGAGGTGGACGGCCTGGTCCCGCATCCACTGGTCCGGCTGGATGAAGGTGCGGCCCACGTAGCGGTTCTTCACCAGGGTCTCGCTGAACGGCAGGCCCGCCTGCTTGGCGAAGCCGATGCCCGCCGGAATGGCAGAGTCCGGGACGGCGGTGACCAGGTCCGCCGTGGGGGCCGGGAACTCTTTGGCCAGCTCCGCCCCCATCGCCTCCCGGCGCGGGTAGACCAGATTGCCGCCCAGGACGCTGTCCGGCCGGGCGAAGTAGATATGCTCGAAGATGCAGGCGGCGCGCCGCCCGTTTGCGATGGACGGGTACCGCGTCATGCCCTGGGCGCTGAACTTGAGGATCTCGCCCGCGTCCACTTCCCCTTCCATGGTGGCGCCGATGTGGTCGAGGGCGCAGGACTCGGAGGCCGTTACCCAGCCGCCGTTCAGCCGCCCGTAGCATAGCGGGCGGAACCCCAGGGTGTCCCGCACGGCGTACACCGCCTCGGTGGTGAGGATGACCAGGGAATAGGCGCCCTCCAGGCGGCGCATGGCGTTCTGGATCTTCTCTGGAAGGGAGCGCCCGGGAGTGCGGACGATGAGCTGGCCGATGACCTCCGTGTCCGTGGAGGAATAGAAGCGGCAGCCGAGCTCCTCCAGGTCCTTGCGCAGCGGCTCCGCATTGGTCACGTTGCCGTTGTGGGCGATGGCGAACTCTATGCCGTCCGGCCCTTCTATGAGGAGTGGGTGGGCGTTGGCGAGCTTGCTGGAGCCTGTGGTGGAGTAGCGTGTGTGGCCGATGGCGAGTGGACCGGGGAGGGTGGCGAGGACATGCTCGTCAAAAACGTGGGACACCAGCCCCATGTCTTTGTGTAAGTGGATGCGGTCGCCGTCGGATGTGGCGATGCCTGCGGCTTCTTGACCGCGATGTTGTAGGGAATAAATCCCAAAAAAAGTAATGCGTGCTGCATCTTCTCCCGGCAGATAAGCGCCGAAGACGCCGCACGCGTCATGCATCTGGTCTTCCAAGCCTTTGGTCCCCCCGCCCGTGTCCCAGAGGCTATTACTTGGTTATTATCGGTAGCGAAGGGGGGGCCTGTCAACCGTGGCCGCAGGCGTAGGGCGCGCGTTCAGGCTCTATCGTTCCAGAGTATGCAGAGAGGACGAGGCAGCGGCGGGGGCCTGGACGGCTATCTCCGGGTTGGAGCGTCGCAGAGCGTCCCACAGCCTCTGCATCCGTTCGGCGTCCTCCCGCTTGGCGGCGTCCAGGACGGCCCGCACGGAGCGGGTGTAGGAGCCGATGGTCTGCAAGTCGGACCGCCCGTTCTTCTCCCACAGCCACGGCTTGCCGCGCGCGTCCCGGAACAGGTCCTCCGCCAGCGCCCGCGTCAGCGGGACGGCGCGCTGGAGCCTTTTGGACCCCGCCGCCGACCCCTTGAACACGGAGAAGCCGTTCAGCGCGGTCTTCTGGTGGTAGATGGCCCGGCGGATATGCGCGTTGTGCCCGAACGCCACCAGCGCTTTCCCAAAGGGGAACTTCCGCACGTCTTGCAGCATGTCCTCGATGCGGATATACCCCACGAAGTAGAACCCCGCCTCCTTGGTGAACCGCCCGCTCTCATAGCGCACCAGCCGCGCCACAAACAGCAGCACGTCGCCGGGGCGCGCCTGTTTCAAGGCGGCGGCGCGCGGGTTCACCCCGCAGTCGTCCCCGTAGGTGAAGGTCTCGAACTCGGGGTCGTTGTGGACGCGGGTCCCGCGATGGCGCGCGGAGACGTACTTCGCCACCGACTCGCCGGGGTCGTTGAAGCAGTCCAGCTTGGCGTAGGTGGACATGGGGGGCGCCCACCACTTGCGGGGCTCCGGGATGGGGAGCAGCTCGAACGTGCCGTCAGCGAACAGGGGGCTGCGCACACCGTGGGAGGCGTTGGCCCCCACGTTGACTAGGAAAATGCGGTCGGCCATCGTGAGCTTTCTAGCGCTCCGCGTACATCTCCGTGAAGCCGCAGCCGCTGCAGATGTAGCAGGTGAAGATATAGGCGTTCCCAAAGGCGCCGTTCTCATCGTACATGAGCAGCTTACGCTTTTTCAGGTTCTCATTGCCACAGTGGGCGCACTTGCCCCGGACGGACGGCTCCGTGCGCGCGGCCTCGGTCCGCGCCGGCTTGATCTGGATCATCGCGTCCCCCTTGCTCCGGACGGGTGCCGGAAGCGGAGAAGAGACTCCGCTTTCCAACAGCTTATCACCTAAGTCAGAACGTGGACTTATCCGAATAGGGAATATCACATAACAGTTCCAGCGGCTGCCGCTGATAGCTGTCCAGGGCGCTTTGCGGCGCCTGCGCCGTGAGGACTGGTCCGGGGAAGAGCAAAGCGCCTTGCGTACTTCCCCGTTCGTTTTGATGCAAACACACCTTGTTGAACCGGTGGCGGACGGCCAATATTCTCGGCATGGCCCCTGGACCAGGGACTCCGGAGGAAGACATGTGCGCTCACCGCAGCTGCTGTCCGTGTACGCAGGGGGCTTTATGACGTAGCGCCCATGCCCGCTGGCGGCTGCGCAGCCCCCGACATCTGCACACTGGACCGTCGGGGGCCTTTTTTGCGCCAGACACTGGAAAGTCGAAGGACCTGAGAGGAGAAAGACGACGTGGAACGGACCCAGACATTCGTTGCGACCCTGTCCCTGATCGTCGGCGGCGTTGGGGCGCTGGTTGCCGGCTGCTCCCCCGCTGCCCAGCCCACAGCAACGCCGCAGGCTACGGCCACGACGCAGCCTGCCCCAACGGCCACCATACCCGCGCCTACCGCGACGCCAACCCCCGGCCCTCAGTACGAGCTCTGGGCCATCGACCAGTCGGACGCGGACAAGGGCGGGGCCAAGCTCTATATCTACGCCAGCAAGGACCTGGAGCAGAAGCAGGCCGGGACACCGGAAGTGGTTGACCTCACGGTTGCCGCTGGGGGCGTAGGAGCCGGCGTCGGCGTGCGGCCGCACGCCCTTTCGTTCAATGGCACGCAGACCCACGCGCTGATCGCCCATGTTGCCAGCGGGCATGTGTACGTGATGCGCACCAAGGACAGGAAGGTCGTGGCGAGCATCGACGTCGGCGAGCAGGCGCACTGGGCGGCCGTCTCGCCGGACGACAAATCGATCCTGGTGGCCAACCAGAACGGCAAGAAGCTGGCGCGCATCACCGCCGATTTCGCCGCCGAGAAGTTCACCCACGACCCGGCGCAGGACCTCAACCTGGCCGCGCTGGAGGACAAGGACTACCCGGACAACGCTCCCATCTGCCCCCTCATCTTCGCCCCCGGCACCCAGAACACCTACGTCACCCTGCGCGGCGGCGGGCTCCTTGTGGTGGACGCGGGCTCCACGCCCATGAAGGTCGTGCAGTCCCTGCCCAAGGACATCGTCTCTCCGGCTGGATGCGGCGGTGTGGCCACGGGAGGCAAGGTCTACATTGACTCCGGGACGGCCACCAGCGGCCATGTGTACGTCTTCAAGCCGGAAGGGCTGGCCAAGACCCTCGTCATGACGGAGTACGGGACAGATACGCACGGGATGATGCTTGTCGGCAAAGGCCGCTACCTCTGGGTGGGGAACCGCGGCCTGGGCGACAACATCGTGGTGATCGACACGCAGACGGATACGGTGGCGGGAATGATCACCGCCGTGCGGCCCGCCCCGGACATCATGGGCATCTCCCCGACGGGCGACATCGTCTACGTCGCGGTGCGCGGCCCCAACCCCGCCACGGGGGGCGCTCCGGCGCGCGGCGAGCGCCCGGGCGTCCATGCCCTCAAGGTGACCCAGAACGGCGCCAGCGGAGAGGACTGGCTCTTCATCCCCATCGGGGACCAGGGGGCCACGTCCACCAGCGACGTGCACGGTGTGGCCGTGCGCGTGGTGAAATAACGGCATAGCATCCGGAGTCCCCGGTCCGTCGGAGAGCCTCCGCTCTCCCCGGGCCAGGGATTCCAATGACACCGTTACCCTGACGCAAGGACTAGGAGAATGGAGGACCTTCTGCGGCGCGCATCCGCTCTCGTGACGACGTGCCTGCTGCTTGCCTCCGTCGCGTGCAGCGCAACCGCGGCCACGGAGAGCGCCACGCCTACGGCCATGGCCACGGTGTCGATGACGGCGACACCTGAGGCTTCTCCCACGCCCGTCCCAACCGTGGCGCAACCCACGGCCACCCCCCTGGTCGTGCCTGCCGCGCTCCGGAAGGGCCAGGCGCTCTTCGCCTCCACGGGCTGCGCCGAATGCCACGGCGCCAACCTGGAGTTCCTCTACCCTGTCAACATCAAAGAGGTCACCCCACAGGCCGTGACCCGCTGGGTCCGCAACCCTATGGGGATGATGCGGTCCTTCCCCGAGTCCACCCTGCCGGAGGCCGCGCTTGCGGAGATCGTGGAGTTCGTGGCTTTCGTGTTGTCCGAGAGGCAGCGGTGAGCGTGAGGGGCTGGATGTCCGCCTCAATGCGCCTGCGGGGCAACGTCCCCTTCCTCTCCCTGCGACCGTGGCTGACGGCCCTTGCGCTTTTGGCGCTGCCCCTGCTCAGCCCGGCCTCGGCGCAGGCCCATGAGACCGCCACCACCACGATAGCCGCCGGCGAAATCGGCCCCTACCTCTACCGGGTGGGTGTCCTCCCCGCGGCGCCGACCGCTGGGCCTTTGCTCGTCAGCGTGACGCTGACCGACGCCGCGGGCCAGCCTGTGCCTGTGACGGGCCTGTGGCTCACATTCTCCGGGGCGGGCGCCGCCATTGGTCCTCTATATGCGCCGAGCTGGCCAGACCACCCTTCCGAGTACGCGGCCCTGCTCTCTATCCCCTCGGCGGGGGACTGGACTGTCCGAGTCTCCGTGGACGGGGACAGCAGCACCCTCGTCCTGCCGGTGCTGCCCGGTGGGGCTGCCGGTGCTGCCCTTGGCGCTCCCGTGAAGGAGCCCTCCCACGACTTCCGCGCGGTGTACATCGCTGTCTCCATCACTGTCGTCCTCGTCCTCGCCATCACCTTCGCCTGCTGGCGCATGCAAATGCGGCGGACGGCACAGGGGCACTTGTCCTGAGGGGGTCGGGGCAGGGCTCCTGCATGGCAAGGGTCACGCGTCTTCGTAGGTAGAGACGAGCCGATCCCTGTACGCATCCACCATTTGCATCCGCCTTGACCGCTGCTACACTTGCGCCAATCGCTAGAGAAAGCAGGGACAGGTCGTGGCTCTTACGTCCAAGGCAAGGAGTCTGAAAAGGCCCGCCTTGCGTTTTGGAATCGGGGAATGGTATGGGCAGTCGTTCGCCAACCTGGAACCTGACCAACGAGCTGCGCTTGCTGCGTTCCAGTTGCCGCCCCAGAGAGGTAAGCCCGCCCCCGTCTGCCCGTTCCAGCCAGGCGACGTTGCCTGCAACAAGGTTGGAGGCGTTTGTTCCATCCGCCTATTCGAACTGCTCCCCAGTGGCGACGCCAAGGCGGTAGAAGGCAAGCGGGGTAGGTTACGTGCTGTGTGTCCCAACCGCTTTGAAGAAGACGGCCTCATTCAACGATGGGTCGGAGAGCATTTGCTGGGAGCGGACGCGCCCATCGTCGTTCCCGAAGTCGGATTCCTCGAAAGAGTGGTCCCAGAAGCGGAAAACAGCGCACCGGTTGAGGCTACGAAGGACGATGTCGGTCGCATCGACAAGGTCCTTGTCGCGCCTCACTCAAAACCCCTCGCCTGGTGCGCCCTAGAAGTGCAGGCTGTCTACTTTTCCGGCGACGCCATGTCCAGGGAGTGGGTGCACATCAAGGACCACAAAGGTGCTGGCATTCCTTCCCCCGTGGGCAGGAGGCGTCCCGACTACCGGAGCAGTGGCCCCAAACGCTTGATGCCGCAACTTCAGATAAAAGTGCCGTCCCTGCGCCGGTGGGGGAAGAAAATGGCCGTGGTGGTAGATATAGATTTCTGGGAGGCCTTGGGGCCGATGGTCCAGGTCGGACATATCTCAAACTGTGACATCGCCTGGTTCATTGTCAGGTACGATGAGACGCCAGACGGAACAAGGTTGGCCCTGGAAAAGGTGTACCTTACGACCCTAGAGAGCTCCGTCGAGGGGCTGACTGCCGGTCTTCCCGTCAGCCTGGAGGTCTTTGAGCAACGCATCCTCCAAAAGCTTGGGGCCTAACGGCGCCCGCGCCCACTCTAAGGAACGCCCTATCAAAAGCTCATGCTTCGTCTCGTGCTTGGTGCTCTGCATCGGCACCAAGTGCGTTTGAAAGCCATGCCGTTGCGCGAGAACCCGGATCTCTGCGCTATTGTCGTACGTCATCAAGAAGTCGCCAGCAAGTTGACTGACCAGGCGGAAGAGTTCCTCATGATCGATTTCCGAATACGTGTAGAGGCGGCGTCCAGCGACGGTGTACGGCGGGTCGATAAAGAAAGCGGCGTCTGGGTAGTGTGTGGAATGCCGCAAGAACTCCAGGCCATCCCCCGAAATGAATCCGAGAGCCTCTTTTTTCTCCGCGATAGCCAAAATGCGCCTCCTTAGAGTAGCGGGATACCAGCGGGACCTGATGCCCTTCCCGTTCTCTCCCCTGCGCACCGGCGCTGCGCCGGCGGCGAGGATGCCACCGTAGCGGGTCCGGTTCAGGACCAGGGTCCTGAACGCCTGCTCCTCAACGCAGGTTGGCGTGGCATCGATGACACGTTGGACACTCTCTGCGGAGCAATCGAATCCCATCACCATGTCCGCCAACGCCGTCGCCCTCGGGCTGAGAATAGCCCGCCAGACCGCGCTAACATCTGGGTCCCTCTCAATGAGGGTCGCCCGTTTGACCGATTCCTCGAACACAGCGGCCAGGCTGACCGCTCCTCCTCCTGCAAAAGGCTCCACCAGGACATTAGGCCCGGGAACAAGGGAGTGCAACCATCGCCGGATCCAGGGAATCAGCCATGTCTTCCCACCGGGATATCTGAAGGGGCTAAGCTGGGGCACGCTGGAGACGTTGACAGGCCTCTCAGAGGACAACGTGGGCTGGACCATCTGTTCTAACATGCGCCCCTCCTGGCCCTACTCTCTGCGACGCTGTCCGGTTTGTCAAGACGACCATGGCAGTCGTCATGAATCCGGATGTCCTTCCCTCCTTCCCTCCGTCCGCTTGCCGCGTATCCTGGTGCTATCGGGACTACTCCAAAGCGCAACATAGCGGAGGACACATCATGGCGGACAAGCCCCTGCTCCTGCTCCCCGGCGCACCCGCGCCCCACGCCGGCGCATACCGCGACCCTCACGGCACCATCACCATCCGGCAAAAGGCCGAGCTCCTGCCTCCCGTCCCCGGCGGAGGCGCATGGGAGTATGTCGGCCAGCTCGGCAGGTCTCAGAGGCCGCAGAAGAAGGCGGCCTGACCGCCCTTCCCGTGGCCGCGGCGCAAGGACGGCGGGGGCTGGCCATGAGCGGGCCTTTGGTATGCTCTCTCTATGTCCATCACTGACTCCGTCAAAGCGCTCGCCAGAGAACTGGGGTTCGACCTGGTCGGCATCGCGTCCGCCGCTCCTTTCACGGAGCGCGGGCGAATCGCCGCCGAACGGCTTCGCGCGGGACTGATGGGCGACCTCCCGTGGTACACGGAGGAGCGCGTGGCGCGGGGGACGGACCCGGAGCGCGCCCTCCCCGGCGCCCGCTCCATCATCGCCCTGGGCGTCTCCTACCGCGCGCCGGAGCCTCCCGCCCCGGACGCCGAGCCGCGCGGCCGCATCTCCAGCTACGCCTGGGGCCAGGACTACCACAACCTGCTGGAGCGGCGCACGCGCTCCTTCGCCCGACGCCTGCCGGACCTGGCGGGCCGCCCGGTGCGGGCACGGTGGTACACGGACACCGGGCCGCTCCAGGACCGCGCGGTGGCGGAACGGGCGGGCATCGGCTGGTTCGGCAAGAACACCAACATCCTGACGCGCATAGGCTCCTGGGCCTTCCTCTCCGAGGTGGTCACCGACCTTGAGCTGGAGCCGGACGCCCCCCTCAAGAAGACCTGCGGCGGCTGCGCCCGCTGCGTGGAGGCCTGTCCCACAGGCGCGCTCACCCCGTACGCCCTGGACGCGAACACGTGCATCTCATACCTCACCATCGAGGACCGTGGCCCCATCCCGCGCCCCCTGCGCCCGCTGATGGGCGACTGGGTCTTCGGCTGCGACATCTGCCAGGACGTCTGCCCCGTGAACCGGAAGGCCCAACTGACGCGGGATCGCGCCTTCTGGGCCGCCGACGGGGAGGCCGCACGCCCACGCCTGGTCGACCTCCTGTCCCTGACCGACGAGGGCTTCGCCGCGCGCTTCCAGGGCAGCCCCGTCCGCCGCGCTCGGAACGACGGCCTGAAGCGCAATGTCTGCGTGGCCCTGGGGAACCTGGGCGACCGCCGCGCGGTCCCCGCCCTGGCCCGCGCCCTGCGGGACGAATCTACGCTGGTGCGCGGCCATGCGGCGTGGGCCTTAGGGCGCATCGGCGGGGAGGAGGCGGAGGCCGCCCTGCGCGCAGCCGGCGCACAGGAGGACGATCCCACAGTCCTGGAAGAGATCGCCGCGGCGCATGAGGACTTGAAAGAGGGCGGACGCTAGGCCCAGCAGGGCTGGCTTCCCCCTTCTGTCAGGCCCGTCATCCCCTGCCTGGTCGCGCGATCAGTTGCTCCTCAGTCACGATAGCGCTCGAATGAACGGGTCCTATAGACGCATCCCCATTGAAACGTTCCTTGCCGTCCCTGGGAAGGGGTCTGAAGGAGGATAGGAACGGGCAATCCGTGAAGCCATCCCAAATTGCAGAAGATGGAGGAGAAGCCCCGCCCCATCCGTTCGCGAACATCCTTCGACTCCGCTTCCCGATTCGAGGACGCATACGGGATCTGCGACAGGACGAACGGATTCCCCTACCCCAAGGGTTTCAGGGATGGCTTCGTGAATCGCCCCTACGATCATAGAGCCTGTCCGGTGCCCGCGTTCGGCTGTCCATTGTGAAGGCGTCTTCCCACCCATCCACCCTCCCCGCAGAGAGAGACTCGGGGCTTGCGAACGGGGAGAGAGGCGCGTCAGATGGCGTTTTGCCAAACCCTTTGGTCCGCTGTCTTGGTGCAGGTAGGCAGAGTGGTGGGGAAGGGACGGATAGACGCCACGGGCAGAGGCCGGTGTCCAGGAAGAGGCAGGCGGGAGATATGCATGGGATCCCGGCTTCCGCCGAGACGACGAAATACTTGGCTCCACTACCGCTGTATCCAATGTATACGATTCCGCCATGGGCGCGTATTAGTCCGCTTTTCCGTCACACATCATCCCTCCGCCCAATAGCGCGCCCATCCTTGCTATCTTATTCGGGCGATTGACTTTCATTTTGGGCTGTTTATAGTCACATAAGGGGAATGGCTAAGATATCTCACGTGTTCTTCCACCAGAAACAGCGCAATAACCACACCATACTATGAATAGTTCCCTGGGTCGGAGCCGATGCAGACCAAGGTCTGCACGTTGAATATCTGGTCGATCCGATAGGTCTGAGAATCAGATACTTGTCAGGAGGTGGACGAATGACCGACTTTGAGAAGAAGGGCTTTGAGGACAAGGAGTTCAAGGACACTGAGAGCGATATGGAAGAGATGGAGATGGGCCTGATCGGTGGCGACAAGGTCGAGAAGGCTGGGTACTACCGTAGCACGACCGGCCAGATTGTCCACCTGGACGAGGGTGACATCCTTCCCACTGGCGAAGAGGATGTGACGTGGGAGTATTACGGCCTCGAGAAGCCGGACGAGTGGCAGGAGCGGCAGCAGGCCGCCTAAGGCGACCCTAAGGTCGCTGCGTCAAGAGACCGTTTCAGACCCGGGAACATTCTTCCGACCGGTAGCGTTGGGGCGTCCCGCTTGGCGGGACGCCCCAACCCATTAATAATCAATATCTTGTGCCAGCCATCTCGTGGCAAATGACGGCTTAGGCGCTGAGCTCCTGTCCAGCGCCGGAGCACCCTACGGCCAGGACTTCTGGAACTCCAGCCGGGCCACCAGCCGCCCGCTGAAAGAAGTGTCCTCCCGGCTCAGGAGCCAGAGGACGGCGGGGAGGACCGCTTCCGGCGGGTCACCCCCTTCCCAGAACCTGTTCATCTCCGTCTTCACCACGCCGGGATCCATGGCGTTCACGATGACGCCGTCCTCCCGCACCTCTTCCGCCAGGTTCATGGTGAAACGGTCCACCGCCGCTTTGGCCGTGCTGTACGCGACGTGCCTGCGGTCGTACTTCTGGGCGCTGCTGGAGCTGAGGTTGAGGATGACGCCTTTCTTGCGCTCGATCATGCCGGGCAGGGCGTAGTGGCTGAGCAAGAAGGCGCTGGTGAGGTTCACCGCCAGGCCGTTGTTCCATTCCTCCGGTGTGAGCGCGGTGATCTTGCCCCGCGTGTATGCTCCCGCATCATTGACCAGGAGGTCGATGCGCCCCAGCTCCGACTCGGCGCGCCGCACGAGCGCCGCCACCTGGTCGGGGCGGGTGACGTCACAGGCCACGGCGAATGCCTTGCCACCCCCGGCGACGATGTCCGCGACGGTCTGGGTGAGACTGCCCCGCTCTGGCGGTCCCTCCAGGGTGCGGGCGGCGCAGACCACAGAAGCTCCTTCCCTGGCCAGCGCGCAGGCGATGGCCCGCCCAATGCCCCGGCTGGCCCCGGTCACGATAGCGGTCTTCCCGGCGAAATCGGCCATGACCCCTCGCTTCAGCACCGCATCACGGCGCATGTGGTTGGTCGCATCCTACCATGACGGCCAGGCGCTCAAGAAGCGGAGGCGCGGCCCACCCTACCGCCTCATTGGTCCTTCCGCTCCACCCGCACCACGTAGTCGCCCGTGCTATGCCGGTCCGCGCTCTCCACGACTACGTGGTACGTCCCGCTCCCCGGCGCGCGCCATTCCAAGCGCGGCATCTTGGTGAACGGCGCGTCGTCGTTGTAGGCCACGGGGCGTCCGCCGTCCGGCGACCAAACGGACAGCGCCGGATCCGGCAGGCTGTCTTCGACATCGTCTTCCGGCTCATCCACTGTCAGCACGTAGGTCCGTCCCGCCTCGGCCTGGAGGGTGTAGGACGGGGGCTGGTCGGGGTCGTTCAAATATCCCGAGGCGGTACCCGCCAATTCCCCATGCGGGGACGTCTCCTCAATGGACCGCACGGAGGTGCGGTCGGACAGCGCGGTGAACACCATCAGGGAGACGGCCACCGCCCCGGCCAGCGTCGTCACCGGCTCTCCCGGCCCCCAGGCAGCCTCTTCCTCCGTCCCGTACGCCTTCCAGCGCCAGTACCTGTTCAAGTGATATTGCCCGTACAGCGGCAGCGCGATGAGGGCGGCGCAGGCCAGGCCGACATATGCATAGGCCTCCACGGGCTGTGCTGCGCGCACTGCCGCTATGAGGAGCGCCGCCACCACCAGTCCGGTCAACGGCCCCAGGAGCGGGACCGCCCGCGCGTGCAGGCCCGCCTGCCTCTGCACCCTACAGATGGCGGCGACATGCTGGTACAGGACGGCCAGGCCGTACAGCGGGACCAGGCTCGCCGCCGCGTGCCAGGCCGGG
>ORJL011235699.1_pt1 | contig 17296 bp, 11 predicted proteins | sample 1779941 | NCBI WGS metagenome assembly ORJL01 (sample SAMEA104232317, study PRJEB22302) | groundwater metagenome | biome: forest; feature: aquifer; material: groundwater | place: USA | collected 2011-08-07 | depth 5.8 m | reverse complement strand
TTCCCCAAGCCTGGAGCACAACCGAGAACGTGCTGTGGCGCGTTGACTTGCCCGGCCCCGGCAACTCGTCGCCCGTCGTCTGGGGTAATCGCGTGTTCGTAACGCAGGCCGTCAAGAACGAGAACCGCCGCACCGTGATGTGCTTTGATCGCGCCAATGGCAAACTGCTCTGGCGATCCGGCACCACCTACACTGAGCAGGAGCCGACGCAGCCGAACAATCCCTACTGCGCCGCGACGCCGGTCACGGACGGCGAGCGGGTCATCGCGTCGTTTGGCTCGGCTGGCCTGTATTGCTACGACTTGGACGGCAAGGAGGTTTGGCATCGCGACCTCGGCAAGATGAGCCACATGTTCGGCAACGCATCGTCGCCGATACTCTACGGGGACCTCTGCGTACTGAATTTTGGGCCGGATGAGAAGGCGCGTCTCATTGCGGTCACCAAGCGTGATGGCAAGACGGTTTGGGAAGCCCAGCCTCCAAAGGTTGACCCGAGCGAGCAACAGCCCATGCGTGGCGGACCGGGCGGCCCAGGCGGACCGGGTGGACCAGGCGTACCGGGTGGACCAGGCGCACCGGGTGGACCAGGCGCACCGGGTGGACCAAGCGCACCGGGTGGACCAAGCGCACCGGGTGGACCAAGCGCACCGGGCGGTCCTGGCGCACCGGGCGGTCCTGGCGGGCGCGGCGGACCCGGAGGAGGGGGGGCTCCCAATGGATCCTGGAGCACGCCTGTTATCCTGAGGGCTGACGGACACGACGAGTTGATCATCAGTTTCCCGAACCGCCTGGCTGCTTACGAGCCGGCTACTGGGAAGCTTCTCTGGCTGAGCAAAGGCATCGGCGATTCGACATACGCAACACCGTTGCTGGGTGAAGGAACGGCTGTGGCAATGAGCGGCGGACCAACGGGCGGCATCGCGATTGGCGTGAAGCCCGGCGGCAGTGGCGATGTGTCCGAGAGCCAGCGGCTGTGGCGCCAAGAGCGATTCAAGAGTTCGATCGGCTCGGGGGTCATCTTCGAGGGCCACCTCTACACGATTGCTTCAGACGGGATCGCCGGGTGTTTTGAACTGAAGACCGGCAACAAGGTCTGGGAGGAGCGGCTCAAAGGGCCTGGCGCGAAGGGCAGTTCCTGGTCCTCGATGCTCCTGACCGAGGGGAAGATCTATGTGCCGAATCAGTCCGGCGATGTCTTCGTGTTGCGCGCCAGTCCCAAGTTCGAAGTAATCGCCACCAACTCCGTGGACGAACCCACGAACGCCTCGCTCGCCGCATCCAACGGCGAGTTCTTCCTGCGCACGGACAAGAGCTTGTGGTGTTTTGGCGCCGCGAAACAATAAGGCCGCGCGGCAAACATCGCCAGCCGTCATGCGAAGACCGCACCTGAAGGCGCTCGCGATAGGGTCGCTTCTGGGAGCGGCCGCTGTCCTGGAGTTCTACGACTGGATCGTGGTGGACGAGGGATTGCGGTATTCTGAGAATCCTTGTCGCAGAGCGACCGACCGAGGGTTGCCGTGGGTTTCAACCCACGGTTTTGCACACCCACGGTATGCGTCGCGTCGCGACGCTCGGACGCCACAGCATGCCCGCGCCTCAATCGTCGCTACGCGACGAAACCGCCCCCCCCGCTAGCATACTGTGGATTGAAATCCACGGCTACCAGCAGGACCTCGCTACGCGAGGAACCGCGCGCTCGCTCCAATGACACCAAAGGTTATCGATGACTTCCGACGCCAGCGGCGTCTGAGTTGTCGGCTCTGAGGACCGTCCATGCCGTCGGCCACACCTGGTTTCCTGAGATGCGCCGGCCCACCACGGGCGTCTGTCGCACTCGACCCGGGCCAAACGTAGGATTTGAGAGCGTACGTGCTGTGGCGATGATCTCAGGACGCCCCACACAAGAACGCGAAGCGCACCCTCCGCCGCCCCGTTGACCCATTGCTTGGCCTTGACGTCGTCCGCGCCTGTTCTATCATGCGTTCTTGTTTTGGAAAACTGATATTGAACTATGAGCACTATTTCTGACATTAAAGCTCGCGAGATCCTGGACTCCCGCGGCAACCCCACCGTTGAAGTCGATGTGACCCTCGCTTGCGGCGCGGAAGGCCGCGCGGCGGTTCCCTCCGGCGCCAGCACCGGCGAACACGAAGCCATCGAACTGCGCGACGGCGACAAGACCCGCTATTGCGGCAAGGGCGTCTCGAAGGCGGTCAAGAACGTCACCAGCAAGATCTTCCCCGCTCTCAAAGGGGTGGATTCGCTCGACCAGCTTACCGTCGATAGCATCATGATCGGTCTGGACGGGACCGAGACCAAGTCCAAGCTGGGCGCAAACGCGATCCTGGCGGTCTCGCTGGCGAACGCAAAGGCGGCGGCCGCGTGTGTGGGCCAACCGTTGTTCAGATACCTCGGCGGACCGAACGCCAAGGTCCTGCCTGTCCCGATGGCTAACGTCATCAACGGTGGGGCGCACTCGGATGCTCCCATTGATTTCCAGGAGTTCATGATCATGCCCGTGGGACTGAAGAGCTTCAGCGAAGGCCTGCGTGCGATCACGGAGATCTTTCATTCCCTCAAAGGCGTCCTGAGGAAGAAGGGCCTTTCGACGGCGGTTGGCGATGAAGGTGGCTTCGCTCCCAAGCTCGAGAGCGCCGAGGCGGCGATCGAGGCCATTCTCCAGGCCACCAAGGACGCGGGTTACAAGGCCGGCAAGGAGATCTTCCTGGCGTTGGATGCGGCCAGCTCCGAGTTCTACACCGGCAACGGCAACTACGTCTTTAAGAAGAGCACCGGCCAAAAGCTCACCGGAGACCAACTCGTGGCGTTCTACGTTGAACTTTGCGGCAAGTATCCCATTGTCAGCATCGAGGACGGCTGCGCCGAGGGCGACTGGACGAATTGGAAGAAGCTCACGGACAAACTCGGCTCGAAGGTCCAGATCGTGGGCGACGACCTGTTCGTCACGAACGTCAAGTTCCTCCAGAAGGGCATCGAGACGGGCACCGCCAACTCGATCCTCGTGAAGGTGAACCAGATCGGCACGCTCACCGAGACTCTCGACGCGGTTGAGCTGGCGCAGATGAACAATTACACGGCCGTCATCAGCCATCGCTCCGGCGAGACCGAGGACGCAACGATCGCGGACATCGCGGTGGCCACCAACGCGGGCCAGATCAAGACCGGCTCCCTGAGCCGTACCGACCGCGTCGCCAAGTACAACCAACTCCTGCGCATCGAGCAGTTGTTGGGCGCCCACGCCGTCTATGGCGGCAAGATGAAGAACGTATAGTTCTTCTCCCTGGCAGAATCAAAACCGGAAGCGGCTCACGCCGTTTCCGGTCTTTTGCGTTCACGGAAGATGGGCTAGTCGCGAATTCCCGGATCGGGGGGACATCGAAATGGGCGACGGCCCGGAATTGGGGGGGTCAGAACCGGCTGTGGACTCAGGCAAGGGGCCAGATCGCGCGAGCGTCGCTCCAGGGCCTGCGCGCCGAAGGCGCAAAAACTCATCAGCTCGGGGCGACGCCCCGGGAACTCGTTCACCAAACGGTTCGCCAGCCCTGTAGGGACATCACCCGACACGCCTCTTTTTCCGTGCATCGCCCCCGCCCCTTTGCTAGTTTTGCAGCATGGCTCCCCCAGGTAAGGAAACGGAAAGCGCCATGACGCGGAATGGCGTCTTCGCCTCGACTCACTGGAGCGTTGTGCTCGCGGCTGGTGAGGGACAATCCCCCCAGGCCTCCGAGGCCTTGGAGAAGCTCTGCCAGGCCTACTGGCGGCCGCTTTACGTCTATGCCCGGCGGCGCGGCTATACCCCCGAAGACGCGCAGGACCTTACGCAACAGTTTTTCGCGCTGTTCCTCCGGAAGCGCTCGTTCAGCCTCGCCGATCCCGCCCGCGGTCGGTTCCGTGTGTTTCTACTCAAGTCGCTTCAGCACTTCCTGGCGGACGACTGGAAACGCACCCACCGCCTCAAACGAGGCGGGGGCACCCCCGAGGTCTCTCTGGACAGCTACCAGGCTGAAGATCGCGTTGCGATTGAGCTCACCGAGACAAAGACACCCGAAGAGGCCTACGAACAACGCTGGGCGGCGGCGTTGCTCGACCAGGTGTTGAGTCGCATGCGGGAGGACTATGTTCAAGCGGGCAAGACGCGTCTGTTCGAGGCTGTCCAGGATTTCCTTTGGGGCACGGACGGTTCGCCCTCTTATACCCAGATCGCGGAGAAGCTCGCCATGACGGAAGGGTCCGTTCGAGTTGCCGTTCACCGTCTCCGCGAGCATTACCGAGAGCGCCTGCGCGCCGAAGTGGCGCAGACCGTGAGTAGTCCCAGCGAGATTGACGACGAACTGCGCTCCCTGATCACGATGTACAGCGGCGGCGGATGAAGGCCACCCCCGACGATGGGGGGCGCGGTCCGTCCCCGGTTTGCCCTGTAACATCTGCTGCTGATTGGCGTAGAAGAAGAGTGAGTGCCTGACTATCAGAACGACATTCTTGTGCAAACCCACCGAGCATGTTCCCGTTGCGGGGCGGTATTGAAAGGATACGCCGCTGGACGGCTCTGCCCCAGTTGCATGCTGAGAGCGGGCCTGACGCCAAACCCTGACCTGCGAGGCGACGAGACTGACTCCAGCTCGGCGGGTAGCGACCGGGGCAGGAAGGTGTCCTTTGCCGACTACGAGTTGCTGGAGGAGATCGCCCGCGGCGGCATGGGAGTGGTGTACAAGGCTAGGCAGAGGAGCCTCAACCGGGTCGTGGCCCTGAAGATGATCCTGGCGGGGCAACTGGCCACCAAGACCCAGATCGAGCGCTTTCGCGCTGAGGCCGAATCCGCCGCCAACCTCCAGCACCCCGGCATTGTCGCTATTCACGACATTGGCGAGACCGATGGCCAGCACTACTTCTCGATGGATTACGTCGAGGGCCGGAGCTTGGCCGATCTGGTCCGCGATCGTCCATTGCCCGCCCGAAGAGCCGCGGACTACCTGAAGGATATCGCCGAGGCGGTCCATTACGCGCACCAACAGGGTGTCATCCATCGCGACCTGAAGCCGTCCAACATCCTGATCGATGCCAATGACCGGCCGCGAATCACCGACTTTGGCCTGGCAAAACGTCTGAGCGACGATGCCGATCTCACGCTGACAGGTCAGGTGGTGGGCTCGCCGAACTACCTCCCGCCGGAACAGGCCTCCGGCCAGCAGGCCTCTCCGCAGAGCGACCTCTACTCGCTCGGGGCCATCCTTTATCATTTGCTGACGGGCCGGCCTCCATTCCAGTCGGAATCACTGACGACGCTTCTGAAGCAGGTTGTGGAAATCGAGCCCGTGTCTCCCCGGCTCTTGGATCCGAGCCTTCCACGCGATCTGGAAACCATTTGCCTGAAGTGTCTCGAGAAAGACCAATCCCGGCGATACCAGACCGCCCAGGACCTGGCGGATGAACTGGGGCGTTTTCTAAACGGCCAGCCGGTGCTCGCCCGGCCCATCGGCCCCACCGGCAAAGCGTGGCGCTGGTGTCGGCGGCAACCGGTGCGGGCGGGTTTGATCGCTGCCTTGGTCGTGGTGTTCATGGCGGGAACCACCGGTGTGCTCTGGCAATGGCGGCGCGCGGAAGACAATGCCGAAGCGGAGGCTGTCCAGCGTCGGGCGGCCCTCGCTGCGAGAGGCGAGGCAGAGTACCGCGAATACGCAGCCAACATCTCTCTGGCGCAGGGCTTGATCCAGACTCACCAGTTCGCCCGCGCCCGGGACACCTTGCTGGCGCGCGCGCCGGAGTCCTACCGTGGTTGGGAATGGGGCTGGCTATTGCGAGGCTGCAATCAGGACCTGATGACCCTGTCCGACAAGCCCCTCGGGACGCAGGCGTTCTTCAGTCCGGATTCACGTTTCCTGGTGACCTCAGGATTTAGTCCTGTGATCTGGATTTGGGACCTCGCCACCGGCCAGGCGGTCCGCTCGCTGCGCGGCCACACGGGCATGGCCGGCATCACGCCCTTCAGCTTGAACGGACGGCGCCTGTGCACCTTTGGTTGGGAGGAGGGCGATACGACGGTCCGGGTCTGGGACATGGAAACATTCCAACCGGTTTTCGAGCCGCTGGTGCATCCGAATGCTGTCTTCCACGCCGCTTTCAGTAGGGACGGCCGGCGCTTGGTCACGGGTTGCGCGGACGGAAAGGTGCGCGTCTATGACGCTACCACTGGGGCGGATACCGGTTTGGTCAAGGATTACGGCGACGCGGTTTGTTGCGTTCAGTTCAGTCCGGATGGACGCCGAATCGCCTTCGCCGGCGGTTCGTGGTCGTTTGCCAAGAGCCAGGACACCTCCGTCTGCGTCTGGAACCTGGCCACGGGCGAGACCAAGCGTTTCGAGGGCCATACGCAGATGGTTATGGGTGTGGCTTGGAGTCCTGACGGCACCTTGTTGGTGAGTTGCGGCGGGGAAGGCAAGGTCAAAGCTTGGGACCCGAATTCCGGGCTCGAACTACTGCCACCGTTTGAGGCGTCGGCCAAGCAGCGCGTCATGCTCCGCACCGCGTTTAGTCCCGATGGCCGGTTGCTTGGTGTGGTGGGCGGAGATTTCCCGAATCCGACTGCCCGCGCAACGCTATTCGACGTGCGGACGCGGCGCGTCGTCCGCGAACTAGCCGGGCATTCGACGATGCCTCAAGGCATTGCTTTCAGCCCGGACGGGCAATATGTCGCCACTTCAGGCTTCGATGAGGGCACGGTCAAGGTCTGGTCGGTGGAGCCACCTCCGCCACACGTCAGCTTGGAAGGTCACGACCAGACCGTCTGGACGGCCGCATTTTCGCCGGACGGACACCGGGTCGCGACAGGCAGCCTGGATCAGACCGCCCGAATCTGGGATGCGGACACCGGTGCCTTACTGCGCACTTTTGTGGTTCGCTTCCCGGTGGTGTCTTTGGGTTTCAGTCATGACGGCAAGCGCCTGGCGACTGTCGGGCCGGACAACACCGCTTGCGTATGGGATGTCCAAGCTGACCCTGAAACGCGTAGCAGCGGACGTCAGTCCGCTCTACCTTCCTCGCCTGCGCACGACGTTCGCCCCGTGCAGACAAGAATGATCCGGCTTACGCCGGATGCTACGAGTGCTGAACTCGTTCGCTTGCGCGGCCACACGCGCGCGGTGCTGGCCGTCGCGTGGAGCACGAACGACCGCTGGATTGCGACCGGGAGCAAGGACAAGACGGCCAAGATCTGGAACGGTGGCACCGGCACCGAGCAGCGGACCCTGGCCGGGCACGAGGGCTCAGTCCAGGCCGTGGCCCTTACCCCCGACGGCAGCATCCTGGCCACCGGCAGCGCCGACGGCACGGCGCGGCTTTGGTCCGTTTCATCGGGTGAGTGCCTTCGTGTGCTCACCAACCACGCCAGCAGCGTTCTCTCTCTCGCCTTCAGTCCAGAAGGCAACCTGCTCGCCACGGGCAGCGCGGATCGCTCGGCGCGGCTGTGGGACACCCACACTGGTCGGCAGGTCCATGTGCTGTCTGGACACATCAACGGCGTAAGCTCGGTCGCCTTCAGCCCCGACGGGCAGCGGTTGGTCACCGCGCCCGGCGGCACGGAACTCTATGCCAGTTCACACGGCGATATGAGGGTTTTCTTCTGGGATGTCGCCTCGGGCCGTCAACTCCTTACTCTGCCCGCGCACGACAATGCCATCTATGCGGCGGCGTTCAGCCCGGACGGACAGCGCCTGGTCACGGCGAGCGGAGATAATACCGCGCGCATTTGGACCGCGTTTCCCTGGCGATCCACCGAGTACCCGGGCGATTCGAACATGGCCTTTTCCACCCGCATTGAGGAGTTCAAACGCCAGTTCTGGCGATCCGCGATCTCCACCCAACGGGCGGCGGACGCCCTCGGGCGCCCTTGGACGAATGGTTTTCGGGTTTATCAGCACCTGGAGGGCGATAGGAATCTGCCGCCGGCCGGCAGCAAGACGCGGCCCTTGTTCCCCATCGCGCCCCGCCCACCCGAGACCAACTCGAACCAGATTGATTTGAGCGGCGCCTACAACGTCGCGTTGAACGAGGCATGGCAGGCCATCGGCAACATCGCCGATGTTGACCGCACGCTCGGCGCATTGCCCACGGGGCTTCAGACCTTTGCCGGCGTGCCCTTCGATGTCCGCGGATTCGTCCAACTTCGGGGCCTCGCACCCGATTCCGAAATCTATCCGGACCGGGTCGTCATCCCGGTGAACCGGAGATTTCAGCGCCTGCATGCGCTTCACGGGACAACCTGGTTCGAGCGACAAGGGCGCGAGATTGCCGCCTTCGTGCTCCACTATGCCAACGGCGAGGTCACGGAACTGCCCATCGTGTTTGGCGAACACCTGCGGGGGGAGGATCCTCGCGGCAATCCGAAGTCGGAATGTCCAGACGGCCAACTCGTTTTGGGGGCAGGCTCGTCCGCCGATCCCGCGCAGGATCGGTCACGCCTTTACCACACCACCTTCACGAATCCAAAACCGGGATTGGAAGTCGTGCGGATTGATTATGTTTCCAAGGTGACCCGGTGCGGCCCTTTGCTGATCGCGCTGACCGTCGAATAGCCTATCACCCAGGACACTCCATGAACTCTCACAGAAGCCAACGAAGTGAACGAAGGATCCTCGGTCAACGGGGAGCGAGGGCGCCTCATATCCTGGCGTCGGCGAGGTGGGCGACCACCTGGGGCGCGCGGCGCCACTCCTCAGTGAGAGCCCCATCTTCTTCGTTATCTTCGTTTCCTTCTGTGAAATCTTCCTGGCTCCGGAGATCGGGCTTTACCTTGATTGAGCTGCTTGTCGTCATCGCGATCATCGCGATTCTCGCTGGCATGCTCCTGCCTGCGTTGTCACGGGCAAAAGCCAAGGCGCAAGCCATCCAGTGCCAAGGCAATCTGCGCCAACTCACCCTCGCCTGGCAGCTCTACTCCGACGACAGTAACGACCGCCTCCCGTACTGCCACAACTGCGGCACTCACGGCGGCCCCAACTCTCCCTACGTCTGGGTGAGCGGTTGGCTGGACCTGACCGCCCCGAGCAAGCGGGACAATTGGGATGTGACGCAGGATCTGGTGAAAAGCCCCTTATGGCGTCCGGGAGGCGAGACGCCGGGCATCTGGCGGTGTCCGGCTGATAAAACCACCGGCGTGAACCTGCAGGGACAACGCGTGCCACGGGTGCGCAGCTACAGCATTAATCCGGCCGTTGGCGGCCCCTCGGAGCGCACTTGCGGCGGCGTGCCCTGGCTGGATTTCACAGGTTTCCACGTCTTCTATAAGCTCGGCGACATGGTTGATCCCGGCCCGTCCCGGACCTTTGCGTTTCTGGACGAGCGGGTGGAAACGTTGGGTGAAAGTGTCTTCTACCTCTCCATGGACGGTTCGCCTGACAAGACCGGGACCACCGCGTTTTTCGACTATCCGGGCTGCGCCCACAACGGTGCCGGCAGCTTCTCATTCGCCGACGGCCATGCGGAGATCAAGAAATGGCTCGATCCGCGCACGACTCCGGCGAAGCTGACGCCGTCGGGAGCGGGTTATCCACCCGAAGTGCCTTCTCCCAACAACCAGGATATCCGCTGGCTCCAAGACCGCTGCACTAGCCGGAAATAGGAACTCCGAGGACATCCTCCACCCTTACTGCCAGGGCGGCGGGATGGACGACACTCCACTGCGGTAGGGCGCGTCTGTCCCAGCGCGCCGGCTTGGGCGTTGGGCCGCGTGTGCGGGCCCGCTGAGGACAGCGAGCCCTACCATCGGATCCTCCGCGGCAACTCTTGTAGCCCATTCCACAGCCCAGGCAGGATAAGCAGGCGCGCCACGCCTGTTGCTTGGACCGCAGCCTGTAACAGTTCACACGATTCGTCGTAGAAGAGAGTGAATGCCATCAATGCGTTCATGCTTAAAAACAAAAACCAATGGTTAGTCCGAACCTCAAACCCAAGAAAGGAACACAGTTATGCTCAGAAAGAAAAACATCGTTATCGCGGGGCTTACTGCCGCCGCAGCAGTGTTGCTGATCGTCACCCAAACCGCGTGGTCCGGCCGAAATTACGAACCCGCCAAGCTGGAAGGGGCATGGGTCGCAAGGCTTCCCGGCATGCCTGCACAATGGAATTATATCATGGTTCCCACGGAATCGTCCGGTCGACGTGCCTCGCTCTGGGGAACGTTCACCGCCCCTATTCCGGGGTTTCTTTATGGCCTGCCGGGACAATACGAACCGGAGGAGCTCAGCGCCCTTTCGGGGGAACTGGTGCTGACCGGGCGCAACGAGGCCGAGGGGACAGTGATCTGGTGGGGCATGAAGAGTACCGTCCCGGGCGATCCGGCATACCCGTTCAAGCGGGTCGTGCACATCGGCGTGGACTCGTTCACGGTTTCCTTCACGGCACCGGGGAAGGCCCAGGTGACGCACCACATGAAGTTCTATGCTCCGTCTGCGGATGCGGATGGAGACGGACTCCCCGACCCCAGGCAGCTTCCTATCTTCTCGGCCCCTCCCATGACCAGCACCGATACCAGCACCACGCTGGCCGCGCTGGCCTTTCACCCGTAAAGAGCGGGAACATCGGAACTGGAGTGAAAAATCGCCAATCATGAAAACACACTCCGGAAAATCGGCGAGCAGACCCCGCGCGAACTTCCCCGCAACGAAATCCTGGACGTCGAGCGCCGCCGTCCGGCTGGCCGTGCTGCTCGCGGGCGCTCTCGGCGCCACGGGAGTCTTCGGCGGCGATTGGCCCCAATACCGTGGTCCGAATCACGACGGGATTTCGACGGAAACGATCCGCACGAATTGGGCCGCCGAACCCCCAAAGGAGGTCTGGAAGGTGAACTTGGGCTCCGCCTGGAGTTCGTTTGCGGTGAGTGGCGGACGGGTTTTCACCCAGGTCCGCCGGTTATCCGAGATGAAGCAGCGGGAGTTCTGCGTCGCCTTGGATAGCCAGACGGGCCAGGAATTGTGGGCCACCTCGCTGGATGCTGCGCAGTATCCCGAAGATTCGGCTCTTTGGGGGCAGGACGGCAGTGTGCTCGGAGGACTCGACGAACCTCAGACTTTCCGGGAAGCCGACGAGGGTCCACGTTCCACTCCCTCGGTGGACGGCGATCGGGTTTACGTGTTGACGACCTTCCTGCGCCTGGTCTGCCTCGACAGCGCCAGTGGACGGGAACAGTGGAGTCATGATTTCATCAAGACGGATGGGGCGAGAAACATCCCCTTTTACAGCGGCGCCTCCCCCCTGGTGGAAGGAGATCTGGTGCTCGTCAATTGCAACGTGCCCAACCAGTGCCTCATCGCCCTCCGCAAACAAGATGGCACGGTGGCCTGGCAAGGCCGGGACGATTTTCGCATGACCCACAGCACCCCCGTGATGGCCACCATCGCAGGCGTGCGGCAGGCCGTCTGGGCCGTCCAATCCGGTTTGATTTCGATCCAGCCGGCGACCGGCCAGGTGCTTTGGCGGTTTGGCATTTCGCCCTATTCGGACTTTGAAATATCGCCGGTCGTCGCCGCCGACGTGGTCTATTATTCGGCCTCGTATGGCACTGGGGCCGCGGCGGCAGGGGTTCAAGCCAGCGAAGGCAAATTGACAGCCGCAACCCGGTGGCGAACCTATGCTAAAAACCGGAACCACTGGGCGACGCCGGTCCATCATGAAGGCTATCTTTACGGCCCGTTTGGCTATGGCAACACTTTGGAGGATCCCAATGCTTATATCGGATACCTGAAATGCGTGGATCTTAAGACTGGCACCATCCAATGGACCCAAACCGGTGTGAAAAACGGCGCGGTCCTGATGGCTGGAACCAACCTGCTAGCCCTCACCCAGGACGGCGTCGTGGTGCTGATCCAGCCGGATCCCGCGGCGTACCGGGAATTGGGCCGCTTCAAGGCGGTGAAAGGCATCTGTTGGAACGTTCCCGCGCTCAGCGACGGGCGCCTCTACGTCCGCAGCACATCACAGGCGGCGTGTTTTGATCTGGCGCCCCAAACCGCGCCCAAACTGCGCTTGCGCTCGGAGCGGACGGGCCCCGGCGAATCCATTCGTTTGCGAATTGGCAACGACGATGGCTCGCTGCTGGATGCCAAGCGTCAGTTCCGCATCCGCGTGTTGGGCGCCGCCACCCCCGATTCCGGGACCAACGGCTGGCGCCGGCTGACCTACGATCCCATTTATGTGGATGGCGAACTGCAAGTGGACGATGATGACAGCCTGATCCTGCCCCAGCGCTTCTATCGCACGGAGGAAATTCCATGAAACTCTGGCTAGCATTTTTCTGGCAGCGCGGTCCAGCAAACCAGCCCCCGGCCCGAAGCCGGTTGGCGTTTACCCTGATCGAACTGCTGGTGGTCATTGCCATCATCGCAATTCTGGCTTCGCTGCTGTTGCCGGCCCTGGCCGGCGCCAAGGAACGCGCCCGACGCACGGCTTGCCTCAATAACGCACGCCAATTCATCCTCGCGGCCACCCTTTACGCGGGCGACAACAGCGAGCGGTTGCCCCGCGGGGAGACGGATGCCATGGGGCCGGACGAAGCCCATACCCCGGTTCTCTCGACCAATACCGCGAACACACTCCTCAACTATGCCCGTCTGCTGAAGGTGTTGGATTGTCCCAATCTGGCTAAGTTCTTCGAGCACAAAAGGGAGTGGCGAGAGCAGCCGGGTTGGGGTATCGCGATTGGTTACCATTACCTGGGCGGCCACACCAATACGCCTTGGCCCGCCAAAGATGAGATCGTTGACACTTGGATCTCCCCGCAAAAGACCACCGACGGCGCCAGCTTGGTGCTGCTGGCAGATTTGAATATTTACACTTACAGTTACATGCGCATTGTGGCACCCCACACGCCCAGCGGACCCGCCGTTCGGGAGACCGGCGGTTTCGAGGCCAACGAAGCCCTGTTCCATCAAACCCCGCGCGACATCGGCGCCCAAGGCGGCAACGTCGGTTTGTTGGATGGATCGGTGTCCTGGAAGGACATCGGCCGGATGCGCAAGTACCGGAGCGGTCAAAATTACGATGACACCGGCCTCTGGTAACTGGATCTTCCAAGAGGCGCCATCGGGTTGAACAACGTAGTATTTTCGAGTGTTGAGCGAAAATGAAATCTATGCCCGCCGCCAGCGAGGCGCCAACAGCTTCTTCATGGACAGAGGTGCGGAAAACAATCGTCGCAAGCAGCTCGAGGCCCAGGACATTCAGGCCCTCTACGAGAGCGGCATCTTCCCAGGCTATCTCTGAATCGCCGACCTATGACTCTGAGATCTCGAGATCATTCCGGTCCGTCCATTGGAGCAGATGCTGTGGATCGAACCTGCAGACTTCATCATCAGCAGTCCTCCGGATGAGGTGAGGCGTTTCCGGGATAAGGAAGATCCACAAACCCGCGTCACGCTGCCGCGAGGGTATTGCATCAGCAGGTTTGAACTAACGCAGTGGGATTTCGGGTTCCGGATCGCGCTCGCCGAAACAGCGGGACACTGAGGGTGGAATGCGATGCGGGACGATGCCCTGCAGGCAGGAAAACACGAATGCAAAACACATCGACGAAAGAGCCGATCTTATGAAAACACCTAATCGATGCCTACTACCGAGTGGTTTGTTGAGCCAATGGATCAACTGGCCTGGCTGGGCTCCCCAGACGCGGTTGATCTGTGTGGCGATTTTGTCTGCCCTCGCTCTGGGCGGAGTATCGAAGACGCCAGAATCGGGGCCCGACTTACTCGAGCGGGTCGGGTCCTGGCCTGGGTTTACCCGCGGCCCAGCCCTGTCCGTGGGCTTGGCGGACCACCACGCGTATGTGGCGATCGGCGAAGGTGGGCTGGCGGTATTGGATGTGGTGGACCCCGCCAAACCGGTCCGGGTCGGAGGTTATCATCCTCCCGGCCGGACCGACCTAGTGCGAATCGCGGGAAGACGAGTTTACCTGGCAACCTCCGTCCATGCCGGAGGCGGCTGTGAGCAGGAAGGTTGGCGCGGGAACCTGGTCATCCTGGACGTGAGTGATCCCACCAGCCCCAAACTTCTGGGAAGCTACCAAACAGGCGACTCGATTACTAGCTTCTGTGTGGACGGAGATCGGGTGTTTCTGCAGGACGGTCACCAGTTCCATATCGTTGATATTGCCAACCCAGCCCGGCCCGTGGCGTTGCACGTCGGTTCGCCCCGCGACGCGGGGGCAGGCTCAGTTCTGTGGGCGGGCCATCAGCAGGTCTATGCGGGAGCGGACAACTGGATAGTGATGGACGTCAGCCAGCCTGGTTCGCCCACGCTAGTGTCAAATGTGCCTTACGTAGAGGGCGGTGCAGAGGTCCGAGGGATCCAAGTGGTGAGCAACCGCGTGTATGCCGTCGAAGGAGCCTTTCGCGACCAGAACACACCGAGCCGAGGTCGCCTGAGCATTTACGAGGCGGAAGCGGGGGCAGTTCCCCACCTTTTGGGGAAATTGGATCTCGCGAACGTGGCATTGAATGCCCGGGTTGCAGGCAACTACGCGTACGTGGCAACGGCGCAAGATGGTGTGGCGATAATAGATGTCAGCAATCCAAGCCTGCCCGTGCGCGTGGGAACTTGGGACACGGCTGGAGTAGCCGTTCAGGTCGAGATTGAGGGGGATCACGCGTTCGTCGCCGACTATCATGGGGGCCTTCAAGTCTTCGACATCCGCAATCCCAGCCAGCTTGCGCAGGTGGCGAGTTTCGACACTGGGCTGACGAGTCGGGAGGTTCTGGTGTCGGGAGGCAAGGCCTGCGTGTTGAGCTCGAATACCCACCCGTCTGCGTATCCAAGCGAAAGCCGCAGCCGGTTGGAGATCGTCGATATAAGCAATCCGACCCAGCCTGCGCTGTTGGCAAGCCGTGAAGCTCCCTGGAACGACTTGATCGACATGTTGCCTGGTCTCGGCTTTGACCGCAGCGGGGCAGGCCAGCACGTCGCGGATGGGTACGCCTACTCCGGCGTCGGTTGGGAAGGCTTCGATGTCAATGATGTTCACAACCCGACGAATGCGGTCAAGGTGGGTGGATACGATACCCGTGGGGAGGTCCACGATCTTTGGGTGACGAACCATTATGCGTACGTGGCCGAGGGCTGGGAAGGGCTCGAAGTGTTCGATGTGAGCCAACCAGCCCAACCCTTCCCGATCGGTCGCGTGCACACACGCGCTCAAGCACGCGGGGTCCAGGTATCCGGCAACTACGTCTATGTCGCCGAAGGCGGAGGCGGCCTGGCGATCTTCAGCTTGGCGCCAGGACCGGTGACGATCATCGACGATCCGGGCAGTCTGGGCGCCGCCACCGGGGAGGCGGCCACTCTCATAGTGCGCGCTTATGGCCGCGGAACCTTAAGCTATCAATGGTATCTCGGCGAGAGTGGGGACGTGTCGCGGCCTATTGCCGGGGCGAACAGCACCACCTACACAACGCCGGCCTTAACGGAAGCCTCAGCCTACTGGGTCCGGGTCAGCGGCGCGGGAGGAGTGAGCGACAGCCGGACGGCGTGGATTCATCTGGTCCCGCCAGTTTCAGTCGAGCTGCTCAGTCTGTGGCCCGGCTACCCGCGGGGGCCGGCTACTGATGTTCAGGTGGATGGAAACCTGGCTTACATTGCCGCGGGTAATGCCGGCTTGGTGATTTATGATTTCTCCGACCCGGCGGCGCCTCGCCGCCTGGGTGGCTATGACACGAAGGAGTGGGCGAGCGGGATAGCACTGTCAGGCAACTTGGTGTTCCTGGCGTGCGGGGCGGAGGGAGTTCATATTGTGGATGTAAGCAACCCGGCGGCGCCAGTGCGAGTTGGCAGGTTCGAGTCGAGTCGGTACGCCAACAGCATAGCTGTGGTCGGATCGTACGCCTATGTCGCGGGAAATGGCTTGGTGGTGATCGACGTGAGCAATCCTGCCACCCCTCGGCGAATCGGTGAGGGTGATGAACCGGGCGGAGGGTCCTGGTTCACCGGCGTGGCGGTGATCGGAAACTACGCCTACCTTGTGGGACGTTTATACAATACTGGCTGGAATCGTACCGTCCTCGCGGTGATCGATGTCAGCAATCCTGCCGCCCCGCATCGGGTCGGCGTGTATGAAACCACCGGGTCGGTCGGTGGCGTTTCAGTGCTAGGCAATTACGCCTACTTGGCTGTAGGAGTGTCGCTGGAGATAATCGACGTTGGCAATCCCACCAATCCGCGACGGGTAGCGGGTTATGCTGCGGGCCTGCACGCCCTTACCATTACGGTGAGAGGGGAATACGCGTATGTCGCGGACGGTGTTGGCCTTCATGTGCTCGACGTGAAAGATCCAAAAAACCCGCAGCAAGTGGGCTCGTACAAAGCGACCTGGGGCGGCACTAGTGGCATCGCGCTGTCGGGAGACTACGTCTATGTGGCCGCCGTCGCTGGTCTCCAGATGATTGACATTGCCACGCCAGTCAACCCGAAGCTGGCAGGGTTTGTCGAGACGGGCGGCTCCGTCGAAGACCTGTCTGTTTCAGGCCGATACGCCTATCTGGCTGGCGACGGGCTGGAGATCCTCGATGTCTCCGATCCCACACAACCCATCTTAGCAGCTCGCTCCCGCGAATTCGCGGTTTACGTAGCGATCAACGGCAAACGCCTCTATGTCCAGGGGGGGGGAGACGGTTTCCAAGTCTTCGACATTGCGAACCCAACCCAGCCCACTCTGCTGGGGAACAGGGAGGGGGTGTTGGGGTCTGGCGTCCACCCCTACGTCGCGCCCGCCGGTGACTACGTCTATTTCGGCGGCGAGGATCTGGAGATTGCCGATGTTCGAAATCCTGCTGAGCCAACTTACGTCGGCAGGTTCTATCATGTGGGGGCAGGTGGGGGAGGAGGTATGTCCATAGGCAATTATGCGTTCTGGGCGCGGAAGTGGGTCGGTCTGCAGATTCTTGACCTCAGCGTGCCCACGGAACCCAGGCACGTCGGTGCGTATTACCCGGAGGCGCCCGTATCGGATGTGGCGGTTCGCGGCAGTTTCGCCTTTCTTACCGAGGGGTCCGATTTGTCGGGCCTGGAGGTGATTGACATTGGCGATCCCCAGTGCCCAGTGCGCGCCGCCAAGGTGTCTCTGCCGGTCGCGAACAACATTCAGATGATGGGAAGCTACGCGTGTGTGACGGGCGACGGGTTGCAGGTCTTCGATATCGGTGATCCGTACCACCCGGTCCGCGTTGGCCATCATCAACTGGGCGCTGCAACGACACGTCTGCAGGTGGTTGGGAATCTCGTGTACGTCGTCGCCGGCGAG
>ORJL010147748.1_pt1 | contig 17297 bp, 20 predicted proteins | sample 1779941 | NCBI WGS metagenome assembly ORJL01 (sample SAMEA104232317, study PRJEB22302) | groundwater metagenome | biome: forest; feature: aquifer; material: groundwater | place: USA | collected 2011-08-07 | depth 5.8 m | reverse complement strand
TCTTGAGCGCGAGCGGTTTGCCAAAACTTTAAAACGCGGACTCACAGAACTTGATAAGTGTGAAGTGATCAGTGGTCAGATTGCTTTTCGGCTTTACGAAACATTTGGGCTCCCATACGAGATCATTAAAGAACTTGGCTTTCCGAAAGCCAAGTTGCTTGCGAGAGCTGATTTTGATGCGGAGTTTCAAAAGCATCAAGAGATTTCCCGCGCAGGCCAAGAAAAAAAGTTCGGTGGCCACGGGCTTGTACTTGATACCGGAGAGCTCAAAGCCAAAGACGCAGCCGAACTCGCAAAAGTAACACGTCTTCATAGTGCCACGCACTTATTGCAAGCGGCGCTTCGCAAAATTCTCGGCCCCAACGTACGCCAGATGGGCTCGGATATCACTGTGGAGCGTATGCGCTTTGATTTCAGCTTCGGTCGCAAGGTGACTCAAGATGAGCTCAAAGCCGTTGAAAATGAGGTAAACCATGCGATCGAGAGCGATCTCGATGTCACTCAAGAAACGATGCCTTTTGCAGAAGCGACCGCCAAGGGCGCGCTCCACTTTTTTCGCGAGAAATACCCGGAGATGGTCAAAGTATATTCATTTGCCGCTAAAGACGGCGCTTTGTACTCACGCGAGCTTTGCGGCGGCCCCCACGTTACACACACCCTTGAGATCGGAAAATTCCGTATAATAAAAGAAGAAGCATCCTCCTCTGGGGTGCGCAGAATTCGTGCTACAATAGATCCATAATGTTTTTCCGAAAACCAAAAGTATATTCAGGCGCCGCTTTTGACATTGGTACTGCAAGTGTTTCCGCTGCTCTTTTTGAAATTCGGGAAGGTGATCCGCGGCCACACGTTATAAAAATTTTTCGAAGGTTTCATAAAGCATCGCTCAAGCGCGACGCGAGTCATTTTAGTAAATCAACCGCCGGGCAGTTTTCGGCGCTCTTGTCCGATATTCAAAAATTTACAGAAAACAAAATGCCTGCCGCATATCTTATCGGGCTTTCTTCTATTTTTTATCTTGGCAAGACAGAGCATATATACGAAAAGCGACAAATCAAGCGAGCAATTACAGCAGACGATATTGCATCTTTTATTAAAAACGCGGAAGGTCGTTTTCTCTCCGGACTTGCACAGGAAGACGTTGAGGTGTTTGAAACGCTTACAATGCGGGCGCTTCTCAACGGATATGCTCTTGACCAGCCGGTCGGCAAAGTTGCCGAAGAAATCGAGATTTGGGTACGTTTCGGCGCAACATCACGCGAGCTTCACGATACGTTTATTCATGCCATCAGGGACTTATGTCCCAAGGCCGATATTCGTTTTTCAACGTTTCCGACTGCGGGCTGGCGATTGATGCGCGAGGTTTTGTTTCCTGCACACTCGGCACTCATGGTTGATATCGGCGGTGAGCTCACTGAAGTTGCCTTTCTTGTCGATGGCGTTATTACAGAGGTGCTTTCTCTGCCGTTTGGCGTTATGAATTTATTGCTTCGAATATCCGAATCCGAGCACGTCGAGCTTGAAAATGCTTTATCTTTACTCCGCGCGTATACCGAAGGGATGTTAACAGGTGAGGCAGAAAATCACATTCGTGCTATTATGAAAAAGGAGATCAAAAACTGGGAAGAAATTTTTGAGCGCACGTGGGAAGAGGCGGGTCGCCAGAACATGGTTGATGTCAAAATGCTTTTCCTCGGAGGCGGCGGTTTGATTAGTGAGATGAAAGGTGCCGTTGTGCCCCCTCTACTGCATCCGCATCTTGCGCGTGGGCTCAATGCTTCCGTCATGACTCCCGAAGCGTTTCGCGATAAATTCGGCACGTTTTGTTGTTTTGACGGTCCAGGAGATTTTGGTCTTTTGTCGCTTATTCTTACATTTGAACAATAATATGTTTCCACAAAAACCAATGAATCATGGCAAGCGCATTGTTTCAGATGTGCGGCCGCCAGAGCGCTCGCATGCGGCACCGGTGCAACTTAGGCGACCAGTTATACGCCAGCCAATAAAGAATAAAAGGAATTTTCGAAGATGGGTGCCGCGCGTGAGTCACATTATCTTTGTCGGGGTTATTTGCGCGCTGATTATTGCCTCTCTTTTTTGGAGTTCGTCTCTTGCGCTTACGATAACGCCTCGCGTTACAAGTTTTCGTCTTGAAAAAGATATGAAGTTTGTTGTTGATGCTCAAGAAATTTCTTACGATGTTGTGAAACGTGGCGAGGGCAAGAGTCGCGAGAGTCAGAAGTACAGCAAGCGGGCATCTGGGACAATTATCGTATTTAATAATTTCAGTTCCGAGCCGCAGGTTCTTATCGAGCGGACGCGGTTTCAGACTCCAACCGGTCTTCTCTTTCGCTCAACTGCGCGCGTAACCGTTCCCGGAAAAAAAGGAGACAAGCCCGGCTCGGTGGAAGTAAGTGTTGTTGCAGATGAGCCCAGTGAAAAATATAATATCGGTCTTTCGGATTTTACAATTCCAGGTTTTGTCGGTACGCCAAAGTTCCAAAAGTTTTTTGCCAGATCCAAGATGGAAATCGCTGGTGGAGCTACCGGAGAAGGTCGCGTCATCGGTAAAAAAGAAGCCGATGAGCTTCTGGCAAAATTGGAAATTGATGCAAAACGGGAACTCGAGGGCAGTATAAAAGGCCGTATTCCAAGCACAGTTGTTGCGTTTTCTGACACTGTTGAACGGCCGCCGCTTGTGCGTCTTACTGATCCTCCCGTCGGCGCGCCGTCTGAAACTTTTTTCGGTGAGGTCCGCGGAAGCGTGCGTACGCTTGGCGTCGAGAAAAAGGCGTTTAGCCAAGCGATCGCGCGCGTGTTTTTTAAGGATCAATCGCAAGCAGCAATCTATGAGCTTGCATCATCACCCGAGACAATTACCAAAAACGTAGAGATGGATTATGCATCGAAAAAAATGACTTTGACACTTACAGGTACGATTCGGTTTCGCGGCATTATCGACATCGAAGAGTTACAAAAACGTGTATTGAATGCTAATAATGATGGTGAACTCGATACTCTTTTTGCTTCTTTCCCGGGTATTGCGAAAGTGGAAAAAACGTTTCGCCCAGCCTTCTTCAAACGGGTTCCTGGACGTTTGTCTCACCTCAAGATTACCGTTCGAGACGAGGGGATTGACACCACGCGGTAATTTTTCTATGATAGGTATCACATTTCTATGCGAGACGGAAAGACCCTAAAAGAAGGGGTTGTGTTGGAGGCGTTTAAGGGGGGGTTGTTTCGAGTGAAATTAAACGACTCTGACGAGGAAGTTTCTGCGTATCTGGCCGGCAAAATGCGGCTCCATTATATTAAGGTGCTTGTCGGGGATCGGGTACGTATCGAGTTTTCTGAATACGACAAAGAGCGGGGCCGCATCATTCAACGGCTCTAAAGAAGAAGTACTCGCAGAAGGGATGAGTTTATGAAAGTACGTGCGTCAGTAAAAAGGATTTGCAACCACTGCAAACTGGTCAAGCGCAACCGGCGTTTTTTTGTTATTTGTAAAACGCCAAAGCATAAGCAGCGACAGGGTTAAGCGCATGATACGTATCGCAGGGGTCAATATCCCAGACAATAAAAAGATAGAGATCTCTCTTTCGTATATTTACGGCATTGGCCGCCCTCTAGCGCGCACGATTTTAAAGAAAGCGCGAGTGAGCGATACAAAGCGCGCGCGGGAACTCAACGCTGAAGAAACTGCGCGCCTCCGAGCAATTATTGAAAAAGAATATGCAGTGGAAGGAGCGCTTCGTCGAGAAATACTTATGAATGTAAAGCGCCTCAAAGATACGGGCACATATCGAGGTATGCGTCATTCTCGATCTCTTCCATCGCGCGGCCAGCGTACGAAAACAAATTCCCGAACTCGCAGGGGCAACAAGCGCGTTACCATGGGGTCAGGAAAGCGCAAGATTGATAAGAAATAATTTTAACTATGGGTAAGAAACGTATCATCAAGAAATCAGGAGATTCCGGACGCGAAGCGCCGGTACCGCGCGCAGGTTCCGGGAGCAAGCGCCGTATGGAACGTGGCGTTGTCCATATTTATTCGACATACAATAACACGCTTATGACGCTTACCGATGAGGCCGGTAATGTCGTGCTTTCAAATTCAAGCGGCCGCGCCGGTTTTTCCGGGTCGAAAAAGGGGACACCCTATGCTGCAACAAAGGCGGCAGAAGCCCTTTCTGATCAGGCGCGCGAAATCGGTCTTTCTGATATTGATATCCGAGTACGTGGTGTGGGTTCCGGTCGTGAATCAGCTCTTCGTGTTTTTGGACAAAAGGGTTTTGCAATTCATTCCATTAAAGATATGACGCCGATCCCGCACGGCAATCCACGGCCGACAAAACCTCGCCGCGTATAATATATATGACAGATTCAAAGTGTAAAATATGCCGCCGCCGAGGAGAGAAACTCTTTTTAAAGGGTGAGCGATGTTATTCGCCCAAGTGCGCGCTTGTGCGTAAGCCATACGCTCCCGGTATTCATGGCCGCAATAAACGTCGTCGCAAAGAAGTGTCCGAATTTGCGCGCCAGCTTCATGAAAAGCAAAAAGTGCGTTTTCTCTACGGCGTTTCCGAACAACAGTTTTCGCGCTATGTGATGCAAGCGCTTGCAGGTCACGGGGGTGGCGTTGTGCAAAAACTTGTTGAAACATTGGAAATGCGTTTGGACAATGTCGTATTTCGGCTTGGATTTGCTGTTTCCAGGTCCTCTGCGCGTCAGATTATTTCTCATGGACATTTTCTTGTTGGCGGAAAGCGCGTATTTGTCCCGTCATATCGGATGCGCGTGGGGCAAACTGTTTCAATTGACCCCGTAGCTCTTACCAAGGGTATCTTCCAAAATCTTGATGTTACACTCAAAAAGCACCAAACACCTTTATGGCTCTCGATCGTACCCGAGAAACATGAAGGGAGTATTACCTCTTTACCAAAAGTCGAAGATATGGTACGATTATACGATGTTAAATCTATTATTGAGTACTACTCTCTATAATCTATGAATTATAGTATTTTACTTCCTGTTCCTCCGCTTGTTGAAGAGGAAACAGAAAAAAGCGCGAAGATCATTATCGAAGGGCTTCACCCGGGCTATGGCGTGACGCTCGGGAATGCCTTGCGCCGCGTTCTTTTTTCATCGTTGCCTGGTGCGGCGGTGACTCGCATCAAAATTGAAGGAATTAATCACGAATTCTCGACCATTCCCGGGGTGCTCGAGGATGTGCTTCTGATTTTACTCAACATCAAACAGCTTCGTTTTAAAGTATTTACCGAGGGACCCGAATCAGTGTCGTTTGAGGCAAAAGGCGAATGCGAAATTGTGGCAAGCGATATCAAAACTCCATCTTCTCTTGAAATCATTAATAAAGATCAGCACATTGCAACGCTCACGAAAAAGAGCGCAGTGCTCTCATTTGAACTGACTGTTGAGCGAGGCGTAGGATATCGCTCGAAAGAAGTGCTGGAGCGTGAGCGCGTGAGTGCGGGTACGATTGTACTTGACGCAATTTTTACGCCGGTACGCAAAGTAAGTTATCAGGTAGAAAACATGCGCGTCGGCACAGAGACTGATTACAACCGTCTCATTATGAATATCGAAACCGACGGCACCATTGCTCCCCGCGAGGCATTTTTGAACGCCGTCGATATTCTCATCGGACAACTCCAAGAACTTAAATCATTTGGCGCAAAAGGCGATACTGTAGATACCGTTTCCGTGCCCGTTGAGGAGCCTCTACCTACTTCATCGGGTGCTCCTACCGATTATCAGTCGATTTCGATTGAAGACATACGCCTCTCAAGCCATACGCTCAATGCGCTCGTGCGCGCAGGTTTTAAGACGCTCGGCGATCTTGTGAAAAAAACCGAGGACGAACTTCGAGACATTAATGGCGTTGGTGAAAAGGCAGTTCAGGAGATTCACCGCGAACTCGGCAATTTTGGTCTTACTCTTACCAAGGAGTAGAAAGTGCTATGAGACATCGTCGAGTTGGCCGAAAACTGAAAAGAGAAAAAGGGCCGCGCGCGGCGCTTTTGCGTTCACTCATGCGTTCGATTGTGATAAAAAACGCAATTGTGACCACCCAGACAAAGGCAAAAGCAGTGCGTCCGGTGCTTGAGCGATTGGTGACTCGCGCAAAACACGGAGCGCTTGCCGATTACCGTTTAGTTGCCGCTACAATCGGCAAAGACGCCGCGTTGCGCCTGAAGAAAGATATCGTTCCCAAGCTTTCAAACCGGCACGGCGGATATGTGCGTATTATTAAATATGGCGTGCGCCGATCGGATTCGGCACATATGGCGCGCATTGGTTTTGTTGACTAATGATATGGAAGAGAAACGTTCTACAGTAGTAATACTCGATGCGCGCGGTAGGTCGCTTGGGCGCGTGTGTTCACAAGCGGCGCAGCTTCTCCGAGGCAAAATGGATCCGTCTTTTGAGCGGCATATAGCTCCACGCCAAAAAGTCATTATTACAAACGCCGCGCATATTCGTTTTTCAGGGCGCAAGTTTGATCAGCGCACGCGGGAGCGATATTCAGGGTATCCTGGAGGATTGAAACTCATTCCGTATCAGAGAGAATTTAAAAAAAATCCTGCAACGTTTGTTACGCGCTCTGTTGCTGGAATGATACCGCGCAATCGTCTTCGTAAAAATATTTTAAAAAATCTCACTATCTATGTCGGCGACAAAAAGTAAAATAGAAAGTAAACCGGAGGTACGGTATATCGAAGCCGTAGGACGGCGAAAGACCTCTATTGCGCGCGTGCGCCTATTTCCCGATGGAGAGGGAATTACCGTAAACGAGCGCGACTATAAAAAGTATTTTCCGACCGAAGAGATGCAAAAAATCGCCGAGGATGCATTTCGTAAAACCCGTCCGGAGACGCGTTTTACGGTTTCCGCAAAAATTAAAGGCGGTGGAATCCACTCGCAATCCGAAGCCTTGCGTCACGGTATTGCACGCGCTCTTATAAAATTTGACGTTGAGTTGCGAAAAAAACTTAAAAAGGCAGGATATTTAAAACGCGATCCTCGTATGAAAGAGCGCCGCAAATTCGGCCTCAAAAAAGCTCGCCGCGCCCCGCAATGGGCTAAGCGATAATTTGCTGTCGTATAGTATACGAATTTCAGCATATCAACTCTTGTTCATAATAAAGCGATCGCTTTATAATGGACAATTTCGTGATCGAGCGATAGAATTATAGACATGGCAACTTATTACTATAGTCCTACAAAACAAAAAATTCTTGCACTGCTCGCGTCTGGAATTGAGCTTGGGTTGAGTCGGTCGCCAAAAGTTCAATGGCGCATTGCGCGTAATTTGCCAAAGGTCTTGCGAGCTATAGACAGAACAGTCCTTCGACGCATAATACGCGAATTCAAATACGAGCGCCTAGTTGATTTTCGGTTTGAGAAAGACGGTTCGATGTCCGTCGTGCTTACAGAGAAAGGAAAACACTACGCATTGCGTTATAATCCGGAGAAGATGATTTTAAATAAGCCGCCGCGTTGGGACGGCAAATGGCGCATAGTCATGTTCGATATTCCAGAAAAAAAGAGGGCGGCGCGCGAAGCTTTTCGTAAATATCTCGCCGAACTCGGTTTTTATCAACTGCAACGCAGTGTCTGGGTGTGGCCGTATGATTGCAAAAACGAAATTCAATTCCTCATTGAGCTTTTTGAAGTTAGACAATACACGCAGTACGCCGTAGTTGAAGAGCTCCTTCACGATGCTCCACTCAAGCTTCATTTTAAGCTCTCGTAAGATTTCTTGAGATACAATTGCATCACGTATATTTTTTATTCTCCCGAAGTTTTGCTCATTCTAAAGCGATCGCTTTAGAATGGACAATTTCTATATATTGTATAATTTACGTTGCGAACCGTTGTATGGGCTTTCTCATAAAAAACGGCCCACCAAAGCGTTGGTGGGCAAAGCGAGCTTTACGCCATTAGCACTCTTGACCCCGTAAAGCTCCTTCGGAGCTACGGGGCGAGAAGTGGTGAGAGCTTGTTTTCGGCTTGTGGCGTGGTGAGTAAAGCGAGCTTTACGCCATTAGCACTCTTGACAAGAGAGTGCTAATTTGCGTACCATTGGCGTAGTATGATAGGGGAACGGGAAGGGACAATTCTTGAGATGCTTGTGCGTGAATATATACGCACGGCTGAACCTGTCAGCTCCGAGCGCGTTGCGCGTCGCATCCGCACCGTGAGTCCGGCAACCGTCCGCAATGTTTTTTCTGATCTGACTGACGACGGATATATTGAACAGCCGTATATTTCGGGCGGCCGCATTCCTCGCACGCCTGCATATCGCTTTTTTGTCGACCGCTTGCTTTGCGATCATGATAGTGTTGAGCCGCGTCTCGAACGCATTGCTACATACTTTGAAGAAGTTCATCGGCTTCAAGAAGAAATTGCGCGCGAGTTTCGGGTATTGTCGCGTTTTGGTGATATGATGTTTGGTTTCGACGAAGTTTTTTCAGAGCCCGAATTTACCGAACCCCGTATTCGTCGCGAGCTTGGTCAATTTCTCGATGAGTTTGACGAACATCGGCCGGAATATGACAAGCGCGTTGAGCGCAATGCCTTTCGCGTGTTGATTGGTGACGAAAACAACGTGCAACAGGCGGCGCATATGAGTATGGTTGTCGGTAAAAATAGTACCGGAGACCTATTCTTTATTGTTGGTCCTACGCGCATGCATTATGATCGGATTATTCCCTTTTTAAAATTATGGACGAAAAAGCCGACATAGACATAACAGCAGATTCAAACGAAATCGAGCTAGTTGAAGAAGAATCCGGCAGAGACGCAAAAGTCGCAAAGCTTAAAAAAGATCTCGAAGCGTGCCGCAAGGACAAGGAGGAGTATCTCAATGGCTGGCAACGCGCGAAAGCGGATTTCATAAATGCCGAACGCGAAATTGCAAAACGTACCGAGTTTCTGATATTGGAGTCGCGGATACAGATTTTTAGGGAGATTATCGATGTGCTCGATATTTTTGAGAAAGCGCTGGAGACGAATGTGCCAGACTCCCCGTGGGTTTCAGGAGTTCGCAGTACTGCAGAAAAACTTCTTGTTGTGCTCCGGAGTCATGGCGTACAGCACATCGAAGCCATAGGGAAAAAGTTTGACCCGCTCTACCATGAAGCGCTCGAAACGGTAGAGGTGCTGACTCCCGATAGTGTGGACATTATTACGGAAGAATTTCAAAAAGGATATACGCTGGGCGGTCGAGTGATACGTCCAGCAAAAGTAAAAGTCGCAATATATAATAATAAAGAAAAATAATTATAACCAAACATATGGCAAAAATATTAGGAATTGACTTGGGTACGACAAATTCGGCAATAGCATTTGTCGAGGCAGGTAGCCCAAAAATTATTGAAAATAAAGAGGGAAACCGCACAACGCCTTCGATTGTTGCCGTTTCCAAATCAGGCGAGCGTCTCGCCGGGCTTTTGGCAAAGCGCCAGGCGGTGACAAATCCTCGAGGCACGATTTTTTCGGCAAAGCGTCTTATCGGACGTAAATTTTCTGATACAGAAGTACAGCGCGACAAAACGCTTCTTCCGTACAACATTCGTGAATCGGCCAATGGCGGAGTCGAAATCGAGATGGGTGGCAAATGGCATAGGCCTGAAGAAATTTCCGCAATGATTTTGCAGAAGCTCAAGGCAGATGCCGAAGAGCGCCTTGGCGGGCCGATAACCGAGGCAATTATTACCGTGCCGGCGTATTTCGACGATTCACAGCGCAAAGCGACAAAAGATGCCGGTGAAATTGCCGGTTTTACGGTGCGCCGCATTCTCAACGAGCCGACCGCGGCGGCGCTTGCATATGGACTCAATTCTAAAAAAGACGAAAAAATTGTTGTCTACGATTTTGGCGGGGGGACGTTTGACGTTTCGGTGCTTGAAATTGCGCAGGATACGATCGAGGTAAAAGCTACCGGCGGCGATACACACCTCGGGGGCGATGACTTTGACCAAAAAATTATCGAGTGGATTGTCTCCGAATTTAAAAAACAATCCGGTATTGATGTATCCAAAGATACGCTTGCGCTTCAGCGTCTCAAGGAGGCGGCCGAAAAAGGAAAGCATGAACTATCAGCAACAGTCGAGACAGAGATCAATATTCCATTCATTACGTCCGATGCTTCCGGGCCGCAGCATCTTCTGTTGAAATTTTCGCGCGCGAAGTTCGAAGAACTCGTCGGATCGTATATCGAAAAATCGATGAAAGTGACGGAGCGTGTTGTCAAAGATTCCGGTTTCAAACTTTCGGATATCCACGAGGTGATTTTAGTCGGCGGCCAGACTCGGATGCCGCTCATTGTCGAATCGGTCAAAAAACTGTTTGGCAAAGAACCGAATCGCTCAATCAATCCCGACGAGGTAGTTGCATTGGGAGCTGCAGCACAAGCCGGCATTTTACAGGGAGATGTAAAAGACGTGCTCCTGCTTGATGTGACGCCGCTCTCGCTTGGTCTCGAAACGTTTGGGGGCGTTTTTACGCGCATTGTTGAAAAAAATACGACGATACCGACTGCAAAGACACAAGTGTTTTCAACGGCATCCGATAGTCAGCCGAGCGTGGAAATTCATGTATTGCAGGGAGAGCGCGAGATGGCATCTGATAACAAAACACTCGGACGCTTTATTCTCGATGGCATTCCGCCCGCACCTCGTGGCATGCCGCAAGTCGAGGTGTCATTCGATATTGATGCAAACGGCATTCTTTCGGTCAAAGCAAAAGACAAGGGAACTGGTAAAGAGCAGTCGGTACGCATCGAGTCATCAAGCGGGCTTTCAAAAGAAGATATCGAGCGAATGAGGCAGGATGCGGCCGTGCATGCGGAAGACGACAAGAAAAAACGTGAGCTTGCCGAAGTAAAAAATCTTGCCGATACGATGGTCTATACGACAGATAAAGCCATACGCGACGGGGGAGACAATATCCCAGCCGATATTAAAAGTGATATCGAAAAAAAGAAGGCAGAGCTTCTGGAGGCGTTGAAGGGCGACGATGCGAACGCTATTCGCGAGAAATCACAGGCATATTCTCTTGCGGCGCAAAAAATCGGGGAGCATATCTATCAAAAAGAGACACAAAAAGATGCGCCGAAGGATACACAAGCGCGCGAAGTTGAACACGAGGAAATAAAAGACGATACTAAGGATAATGACACAAAGGGCTAAAGAAGCGATTGTTTGCACTCTTATCTGTCTTTTCGGATTTGTACTGTGGCTTTCGCTTGCTTCTCTTCTCCCGAAACTTTCGTGGAATGAAACGGCGCTCATTACAAGCGCGATTATTTCAACAATATTTCTTTTGACGTTGTGGGGGGTTGCGGCGCTCGCCGTAGAAAACGGATTTTTGATCACTCTCGCATGGGCAGTTATGTCGTATAGCGGGCTCATTTTCTTTTGGAGCATTACGTTTTTGACTGCGGCGACCGCGCTATTTCTTTTCGGGATTATAGGGTATTTTCGCGCGCGCGGGCAAATTCAGAAAACACTCGAAGGGGGCGTTGTACGCCCGCTCCGGCGCGTATTGCCGCTTTCAACAACGGCGCTTGCGATAGCAATCGCGGCTGCCGCATACGTTGCTACACCTCCCGCGAGTCTTGATGTACGAGCCGTTGTTCCCGAATTTCTTTTTAATCGCGTTGTCGGATATCTCGAGCCCGCGATTCGCGCCGCCGCTCCAGATATTCGTATTGACGATCGCATGACGCATGCTGCATATATCACGAGTGTGCAGTTTCTCGAGCGCCAAGCAGAGATATATAAAAATATTTTTCCCGTTGCGTATGCTGTTGGGTTTTTTGCAACTCTCCGGCTTTTTGGTATTGTGCTGTATTGGTTTGCAATCATGCTTGTCGCGCTTCTTTTGCGAATTTTGCGTAGATTTGGTATTATTGAACTGCGGGCAGTGCCAGCAACGGTATATGCCTATTCTTTTTCTTAATATATGAAAGACTACTACGAAGTACTTGGCATCCCAAAAAACTCCTCAAAAGAGGATATAAAAAAAGCGTACCGGAAATTGGCGCACCAATTTCATCCGGACAAAAAAGGGGGCAACGAGCAGAAATTCAAAGAGGTCAGCGAGGCCTACCAAATACTCTCGAGTGACGAAAAGCGCGCGCAGTATGATCGTTTTGGGCGCGCCAGTGCTGACGGAGGTGCTCAAGGCGGTGGGTGGGATTTCGGATCGTTTCGCGGATTTGAGGATGTTGATATGGGGGATATTTTTGAGACGTTTTTTGGGCGCGAGGGCGTGGCTGGTCACGGCGTGAAGCGCGGTCGGGATATTTCAATTGATATTGAAATTCCGTTTGCAGAATCAATCTTTGGTACCGAGCGGCGCGTATTAATCCGCAAGCGTGTAACATGCGACGAGTGTAGCGGAAATGGTGCCGCGCGCGGATCAGTGCAAGTGACGTGCTCAAAATGCCATGGTTCAGGCAAGATTCGCGATACGCGGAAATCGTTTTTTGGCACGTTTACACAAGTTGTCGAATGCTCGTCATGTCGCGGCAGAGGTAAGATTCCCGAGAAAAAATGCTCTACGTGCCATGGAGAGGAAGTTATGACCAAGAGCGAGGAAATTCATATTGTGATTCCTCACGGTATCGAGAATGGAGAGGTGATTCGTATTGCCGAAAAAGGTGAGGCGGCTCCGGGCGCAGATACGGGGGATTTATATGCGCGCGTGCATGTGCTGACGCATCCGGCATTTCGAAGATCGCGAAAGGATCTTTTGTTGAAACTCGAGCTTCCGCTTTCAGAGGCGCTTTTGGGCGGGTCGCGCGATATTCAGACGCTTGAAGGCGCGCTTAAAATTAAAATACCTCAAGGCGTTGCGGAGGGGGAAGTTTTGAAGGTTTCAGGTAAAGGAGTGCCGCGCGATGATGGCTCACGTGGCGATCTTTTGATTGAGGTGAAAATTAAAATGCCAAAACGTCTTTCGCCGACTGCGAAAGCTCTTTTAGAGGAGCTGAAAAAAGAAGGGTATTGAGATTCGATGGAGTATCTTTCTCTCATTACGGTAGTTGCAAAAAATCCGGCGCTTGACGTGCTCGTGATCGTATTTTTTCTCGCCGCAGGATTTTTTTGGGGTATGATGGGAGGAAAATCAAAATTGCTTTCGTTTCTGCTTGCAACATATCTTGCGCTTTTTATCAGCCCGCTCGCATTCGAGTTTCTTGATCAATATAAAATTGCGCCGCATCCGTATCGCAATCTTACAGTGCATGTTGCGGTATTTGCGCTTTTGTTTATTGTCTGCGAGCGTGTACTTTTCCGCGGGCTTGGGCGGGCAAGTTTCAAGTGGTGGCAGGCGTTTGTGATAAGTTTTTTGTCTGTTGGTATTTTTATAGCGGGCACTCTCAATATAATTTCACTTAAAGGCATTATCAAGCTTTCTCCGCTTGTAATAAATCTTTTTGCAGGTTCAAGCGCATATCTTTTTTGGGCAATCGCCCCGCTTGTAGGGCTTCTATTGTTTTCCCGTAAATAATGTGATTTTGGTTACTCCACTGGTGCCACCAGCGGGAATTTCTTTGTTTACAAGAAAATAGATATGCTCGTGCAATTTATTAACGATTTGGTTGTTCTAAAGCGATCGCTTTAGAATGGACAATTCATACAATCATGATTTACCAAATTATATTTTCTATTGACTACGTGCAGATTTCCAAAGTCCGCTCGGCAGGAATCGAACCTGCGACCGTCTCCTTAAAAGGGAGCTGCTCTACCGACTGAGCTACGAGCGGGTTTTTGTATTTTATCCGATCTTTTATCTTTTTTCAAATTAAACTTTAACAACATCGATGGTTGTCTGTCAAGTTTTTGGCGTGCTTTCAATCTGGTACGGTTAATGCATGACTCAAACTCCAAAAGGATTACGAACGTGGATCGAGATTGATACCAAGGCGCTTGCGCATAATTACCGCGTATTTCGAAAGCTTATCGGTAAAAAGTGCCGGCTTATGGCTGTTGCCAAGTCCAACGCCTATGGGCACTCGCTTGGTGATTTTGCGCGCTTGATGCAAAAACTCGGCGCCGATTGGATCGGCGTTGATTCGATAGTTGAGGCAATTACACTTCGCGAAGCGCACGTAAAAAAACCTATTTTAATTTTGGGTCACACGCTTCCCGAGCGGTATGGGGATGTATTTCGTACAAATGCGCGCGTGACCATTTCAAATTTTGAGGCGCTAGAAGTTGCAATTCATAAAGCATCGCCCGCGCGCCGTCTTACGATACACGTCAAAGTTGATACAGGTATGTCGCGCCAAGGATTTTTTATAGAAGATTTGCCGCGCGCATGCGAGCTCTTGGATAAGTATCGCTCGCGCATTATTTTTGAGGGGCTATACACACATTTTGCCGCGGCAAAAAATCCCGCATTCCCGCGCGATACCGAAATACAGATACAGAAGTTTGAGCAAGCGGCCGCGATTGTTGAGGGTTTTGGTTTTACACCAATAAAGCACGCTGCGGCTTCGTCAGGAACAATTGTTTTTCCAAAATCTCATTATGATATGGTGCGCATCGGTATCGGCATGTATGGCCTCTGGCCTTCGAAAGAAGTTGAGGCCGCGTTTGGCGAACATATACATTTGCGACCAGCGCTTACGTGGAAGACGATTATAGGAGAGATAAAAATGCTCAAAAAAGGAGATCGCGTTGGGTATGATTTTACAGAGCGCATTTTTGTTCCCACGCGCGTTGCCATTTGCCCGGTTGGCTACTGGCACGGCTATCCGCGTGCGCTTTCGAGTATAGGCCATTTTATCGTAAAAAGCCGCCGTGCGCGCGTTTTGGGCCGCGTTTCGATGGATATGACTGCAATCGATATTTCAGGTGTAGCCGACGCAAAAATTGGCGACGTTGCAATTATTCTCGGAGATGGCATCAGCGCAGATGATCACGCATTTCTTTCCGATACATCAAACTACGAAGTCATCACGCGTATCAACCCGCTTATAAAACGTATATACTTGTAGTATGGAAGTAAAGCGTTTTCAGAGGCGTGTGGAAGATTTTGTTTGCGAAGTGTGCGGTGCCACTGTGAAGGGCGGCGGATACACCAATCATTGCCCGAAATGTTTGTGGTCAAAGCATGTGGATGTAAACCCAGGTGATAGAGGTGCCGTATGTCGAGGTCTTATGGAACCGGTGGGAGTTGAAAAGCGCGGCGATGCATATGATATTGTGTATCGTTGTCGTCTCTGTGGCAAAAAAATAAAAAACAAATCTGTGCCAGAAGACGATGTTGATGTAATTATAAAGTTATCGTCTCATGTATAAATATGGAGAAACTACTTAAAGAAAATCTTTCCGAGTGCGATTCCAAACCGACGATTTTTGATCTTTCTCTCGACGATCATCGAGCAAAGCTTGCGGCATTATTTGAGAAAAAAGAAATTTATCATGTTTCCGATAGCTATACGGAACAGCTTAAAGAGTGTTTTCAGGTTCAAAATCCGTCGAAAGTATATACGCCAGAGTTTTTGCAAGCGCCGCTGTGGCAGCAGGGGCGGTGGGTGTATTATCCGTGGCGCGCGACAATTGTGCATGTTCTTGACGAAAAAGAATTTGTCGAGGTGCGCACGGCACGCAATAAAAATCTTATCAACCGCGAAGAACAAGAAAAATATTACAACTCAACCATTGGACTTGCCGGCTTGAGTGTGGGCAACAGCGTCGTGCTCGCAACTGTTTTGCAGGGCGGTGGACGGCATTGGAAAATTGCCGATCACGACACGCTTGAGCTTTCCAACACCAATCGCATTCGCACAGGTATCGATGGGCTCGGCATTAAAAAAACTATTGTCACAGCGCGCCAGATGTATGAGATCAATCCATATCTTACTATCGAAATTTTTGACGGTCTAACACCAGAAAATATCGGCCAGTTTTTCGACGGTTTAGATATTGTGATTGATGAAATAGACAATCTTGCCATAAAATATCTGATCCGCGAGCATGCGCGCAAAAACAAAATCGCTGTAGTTATGGCCGCCGACAACGGCGATAATGGCGTGGTAGATATCGAACGCTATGATCTGGATCCAGCCACGCCATTTTTTCACGGCCGCATGGGCGAAGTATCTTACGAAATGCTTTCGAAGCTCGATAAATTCGGTATCGGTAAAATGATTACAAAGCATGTCGGCCTTGAAAATGTTACCGAGCGCATGCAAGAATCGCTTGCACAAATGGGTAAGACAATAGTTTCGTGGCCACAGCTTGGGGGAGCTGCACTTCTCAACGGCTCGGCTGTAGCATATTGCATCCGCAAAATTTTAAACGGCCAGCCGCTCGAATCAAACAGAGCAATAATATCGCTCGACGAAAAACTCCTGCCATGAACCACCAAAAATCAGAACTTTATTTTTTACTCATTCTTCTTGCAGGAATCTTCGTTCTCGCCTTTTTCATTTTTAAGCCCTTTCTCTACGCGCTTATATTGGCAATGGTTTTTGCAACTGTCTTTGCGCCATTGCACAAAAAGGCGCTTGTTATTACGCGCGAGAGAAAGGGACTGGCAGCGCTCCTTGCAACCGTCGCCGTTCTTATCATCGTTGTTGTACCGATCACATTTTTAGGCACACAGATTTTTCAGGAAGCAACACAGCTTTACTCTTCTCTTACACAAAACGGCGGCGTCACTGATCTCAAGAGATTTTTCCCTGTGCCGATAGAGTTCTCTCTTGATTTTAATCAATACATGAAGCAGGGATTAAATTGGTTGCTTCCGCATCTCGGCTCTCTTTTTTCGAATGTTGCAAAAATAATGGTGAGTACTTTTGTGTTCCTTGTCGCTCTGTATTACTTGTTTAAGGATGGCCATAAACTCAAAATGGCTGTTATTGCTTTAAGCCCCTTGCAAGATATTCACGATGAAACGATTCTTAATAAACTCGAATTAGCGATTAATTCAGTAGTCAAGGGGAGTATCGCGGTGGCGCTTGTGCAGGGCATTTTAACCGCAGTTGGGTTCGCACTTTTCGGAGTCCCAAACGCAGTACTGTGGGGCAGCGTTGCCACCGTGGCGGCATTAATCCCCGGCATTGGAACGGCGCTGGTGCTCACTCCGGCGATTCTCTATCTATACTTCAGTGGAGAGACGCTTTTCGCTGGCGGCCTTCTGCTTTGGGGAGTGACGGCAGTGGGTCTCGTTGACAACTTTTTGGGACCAAAACTTGTTGAAAAAGGCACACAGCTTCATCCGTTTCTGATTCTTCTTTCTATCTTGGGCGGTAT
>ORJL011750943.1_pt1 | contig 17302 bp, 21 predicted proteins | sample 1779941 | NCBI WGS metagenome assembly ORJL01 (sample SAMEA104232317, study PRJEB22302) | groundwater metagenome | biome: forest; feature: aquifer; material: groundwater | place: USA | collected 2011-08-07 | depth 5.8 m | reverse complement strand
AGCAAATCCAAAAACAGCCACCACCAACAGGGAAAATACGATCATCGTACTTAAAATTTCCTTTCCCTGTAGCTCACTTCTAATTTCTTTCCAAAGTAATATTTGCACTTTTCTGATAAAGCTCATTTAACTCCTCCTACAAACTCCAAATAGCAGCGACGGAAATCCTCCCGCTTTAGACTACGGGGATTGCAGGTGTAGACGATACGGCCGCCCACTAGTATCAAAGCTTGGTCACTTTGATCCAAGCCCTGATCAAAGTCATGGGTAATCAGAAAGACTGTGTATTTACTCTGGGCCAGCTGTTTTAAGATTGTATTCAAAACCCCTTTGGCCATTTCATCCAGACCAGTGTAGGGCTCGTCCATCAAAAGAATGGGAGGATCGTGGACTAGTGAGCGTGCAATAGACAATCTCTGCTGCATTCCTCGTGAGAAACTATGCACTAGTTCACTAGCAGCATAGGACAATCCCACGTCCTCTAATAGTTGGTTAATCCGTTTATTTAATTCTGGCACTTCATACATTCTTCCGTAAAACTCCAGATTTTCACGAGCAGTTAAGTTATCATAAAGAAACGAATTATGGGATATTACTCCTATCCTACGCCTAAGCTTCGACCCTTGCTCCTGGGTATCCTGACCGTCGATTAATACCTGTCCACCAGAAGGTTTGCTAAGCATAGCCAAAATCTTCAGGGTCGTGCTTTTGCCAGCACCGTTTGGCCCAAAACAAGTAACGAATTCTCCAGGGGCAATTTCCATATCGACACCCTTTAAAATTTGTTTACTCCCAATTTTCTTTGTTAAGCCCCGGGTTACAATCAAAAGTCTCACCCCCTGCTTTACACGATTTGTCTTAATTGCAGTTTTACTCTTACCATTAATTGCTTGTATCTTCCCCGGGTCTCCTGGTACTCTTCTTCCCCTAACCTTCCACAATCGTAGTCTTGGTCAAGCGCTTGAATCCGGCGTAGTAGTACATCATGCTTTGTTTTAAGACGCATAAATTCAGCTTCTTCAGGGTCATCGTTACCTGCTAATGCTCCCAAAAGTGTAGTCCGTCCCTCCTGAGAGGATATTGCTTGACCGTGAAATTTTTGCCTATATAGCAGACAAAGGGCCGAAATAACTAAAACAAACATCACAAACAAATAAGCAGCCCAAATATGAGAATTAGTGTAAACTAGCGGTTCTGACGTAAATATGTTGACATGGCCCTGAGGATGAAATTTCACCCCAGCATTTAAACCGAACATTAATACCCGCCTTTCTACCCGGACCAGTAACACAAAGGTTTACATTATTTTGTAATATTGTTTTTGGCATCTAAGGCCTGCAACTCTTCTTCAATCTCCCGTTCAATTTCGACAAGAGTATTAGCCTCTGTTTTAGCAGAACGCGTGTCCCCTAGAGGATAGGTGTCCTCTGCATCTAAGATTACCAGTGCCATTTTCGCATATTCATTTTTCAAAACTCGGTAATCTTCCTCTGAAAGTTTTTTCATATGATAATCAAATTCAATTTCACTTAAGGCACCCATAATTACGTCTTTTTCCCTCGATTTGTCCTTTTCGTTCGTTGCCATCAAGGGACTCAATCCGCCTGCTTGTTCTCCTTCAGCTCTGCGGCCTTTCCAGATGGGATAGCCTATTAAAATCAAGGATACCAACACCAATAATAAGAGTAATAATACCGAATACAAATTTTTTCACCTCCAAGCACCATTTAAATAGTACAATTTACCATTCATAGGTACTTCTTTAACTCTTCGTCTAAACGACGGGCAGCATCTGGCTCAAGTGGGACAGCCTCTTCTTCTTCTTCCTCATCCCGGAGGGATACACCGACCCATTTTTCTAAGCCCAGGTAAATGAAGGCCCCTCCCCCAATAGTAGCTACGAAGGGACCTAACCAGGCCACCCAGTTGAAACCCCTTTTTGGCGGTGCTGCCAACACTTTATCTCCATATACCTCGACAAGATAAGCATAAGTTTGGTCCTTATTCAAACCCTCTTTGAACATCTTCTCTCGGATAATACCCCTTAATTTTTCGCCTGCTAGCGTTTCGCAGGCTGCCAGATTCATCATGCAACCATCAAGAACGCATATTACCCCCTTTTCCACATCCGAAGGTATAGGACGGGTTTGCCAATCCTCGTTGCCTCGGGCAGTTATAGGTAAAAACAGTAAGGCTAGGAAAACAAGGATAACCGACACTCTCCTGGTTTTTTTCATACTACGCCCTCCCCGTCATCTTGGACGACATCCGGCTGCCTGTGAAGATAGCGAGCCCCGGTTTGACTGCCGCGCCCGGGCCAAAGGGCAAGGATTGTACCGAAGATCAAGACATAGCCACCAATCCAAAGCCAGGAAATCAAAGGATTGACAAAAACCTTGAAAGTTGCGCTACCATCTTGTTGCCAATCAGCCAAAATAGTGTAGAGATCTTCTTTAAATGTAGAGCGTAACCCAACCTCTGTCGCTGGCTGATCCGAAGTGGGGTAAAATACTTTCTGTGGTTCGACTACACCAAGCATGCGGCCGCTAACTCGATCATAGACACTTAAATCGGCAAAAACAGCCACACGTGAATTACCCAGATCTTTTTCAGCGATACGGTCATAACTCAATTTATAGGAACCAATCTCGATAGTTTCTCCTATTTTAATTGTTTTGGTCACATCAAGATTATAAGTGTGAGTACCTATAATGGAGATTAACATAAGAACTATGCCGAAGTGTATAATATAACCACCGTGACGACGACGGTTGCGCATCAACAATCTAATTAGAGCCATAGGATAAGATTCTTCAGTCAATCTGCGCCGTACCCGTGTTCCCTGGATAATCTCCCGCAAGATTGCGAAAATATTAAATGCCGCTATTGCATAACCAACTAAAGCATAGGGCTTCCTAATACCACTAAGGGCTAGAACCAGTATTAATACCACTGCCAGGACTGCAGGCAGCATGAAATTATCACGTAGATTTTTACTAGTAGCCTTACGCCAAGCAATTAAGGGGCAGATTCCCATTAAGATAAACAAAGCTAAGCCTAAAGGAGCAGCTATTGTATTAAAGAAAGGCGCTCCCACGGAGACTTTTACTCCACGGACAGCCTCAGAAATTAACGGAAAAGTCGTACCTAAGAATACTGCGAAAGCCAAGCCAACTAGAATTAAATTATTCATTAGGAAACTGCTTTCCTTAGAAAGGAAGGCCTCGAACGAGCGCCCTTGGGTAAGGAAAGAACTCCGTTCAACAATCAGGATTAATCCACCAGCCAACATGAAGACGGTAAACACAAGGAAATACCGACCTAGTGAGTTATCGCCAAAAGCATGAACAGAAGTTAGTATGCCGCTGCGCACCAAGAAAGTACCAAATAGAGTAAGCACATAAGTGATAGTAACTAGTGTTACATTCCATACCTTCAGCATGTCTTTACGTTCCTGGACCATTACGGAATGCAGAAATGCAGTACCAGTTAACCAAGGTAGGAAAGAAGCGTTTTCTACCGGATCCCAGCCCCAGTAGCCACCCCAGCCTAACTCCATATAAGCCCACTGAGCTCCAAAGAGATTGCCTAAACTAAGAAAAAGCCAGGCCACGATAGTCCAACGACGAGTAATCTTAATCCACTCATCTCCGGCATTTTTGGTAATCAGTGCTGTCATTCCGTAAGCGAAGGGTATTGCAAATCCAACGTAGCCTAGGTAAGTAGTAACAGGATGGAACACCATACCTGGATTTTGCAACAACGGATTCATACCTGCCCCAGCACTTACTACAGCTCCCGGGGACCAGCCGCTTAACCGTTCAAAGGGATTAGTTAAAAATGCTAAAACGAAGAGAAAAAAGGCTGAGTTAAAGAGCAAAATTCCGCTGGCATAGGGCGCCATAAGCTTACCTTTGCGCGAATAGGCAACGACTACCGAATACCAGGATAATAGGAACAGCCAAAGTAATAGGGAACCTGAATTGCCCGCCCACCAAGCAGAGAATCGGTAAAAAACCGGCAAATCACTACTGGTGTATTCATAAACATACTTGATACTATAATCTCCGCTCATTAGAAAGTAGATTAGGATTAAGCTAGCCGCAGAACTTAGGATAGCTACTGCTAAAGTTGCTCCTTTTGCACTCTCCAATAGGACGGGTTTCTTTTTACGAATAGCAATTATGAACGCGACAATCCCGTATAAACTCAAAACCAAAGCTAAAATTATTGAAAAATAGCCAACTTCAACCATTAGCGTCCATCACTCCAATTCTTGGTTTTTGCTACCTCTTAAGACCTAGGGATTTTAAAAACTTCGTAACTACACCTTCCTGTTGGGATTCGTCAGCTTGCTCGTATTTGGAAGGGCACTTAAGGCTCAGCTTATCGGCATGGAAAGTGCCATCTGGGTTGAGCCTACCTTCCACCACAGCACCAGTTGCCTCCTCAAAATTATCGGGTTTTACATCGTTATAAATTACAGCCAATTTCTTGTCGGGAGAGTTTTCGTCATAGATCTGAAACTTAAGCACAACAGGGTTGCTTTTCCCGTCAAAAGATGCCTTAGTGACATCTATTTTCCCTTCGATACGGTAATACTTACCAGGATCAACCTTACCGTCGATTGCTTCACCTACATGTAGGTAATAGGCGGCATTGGCACTACTGAACCCGGCAAAGATCAGGTAGAAGATAGCAGCCACGATTACAAGTGTGCCAATAGTTATTTTTAGGTTCGTTTTTCTCACTAACTTCCATCTCCCATATAGCTTAAACTTTTTGCCTATTTTCAGAAGTCATCTAAATTGCCACCAACTCGTTCTACTGTAACGATAACTAGTCTAGTTGTACTATCGTTCATCCTCAATAAGCTCGGCCAAGAGCTGTTTGTAGGTGTCCTCCCCAATCTTACCATCTAGTAACATCTGACGAAGTTTCCTTTTTTCCTGATTAATATCTTGCTTTACACCCTGATTTACCCCATTCGTAACAACCACTTGATCAGGCTTTTTAGAGGCTGATACTGGTCCTCTGTGCTTTGAGACTGACCCTTTGTGAGCCCCCCGCACAGGCTGTTTATTCCTATTAAAGCCAAAGATAAAGATAAAGATTACAATGGCAACAAACAACAAGATTGGAATTAGGATCTCTGGTTTACTAAGCGGGCTATCTGATCCCGATGATGGGCTATTATTGCTGTTGCTACCAGTTTGTGGTTTGTCAAAGCTTGGTTTATTATCTGGCTTGTTATAGTCTACTTTAACAGCCACAACATCCTTGGGCGTTTGACTTTTATAGTTAAAGGAAAATTGACTTAACCCTTCAGAATCTTTACTAGTCGTGCTTGCAACTGGCGTAGTGACAATATTGCTGGCACTTTTTGGGGTCACAAGGTTTATAATTAGATTATCCAAATCATAAGTCGGTAAAAATTTATATTCAAATGTTTTGTTGGGTGCTTTCGAACCATTGTCATAATAAAATTCCAAATAGGGCGGATATTTCTGGTTGGGGGCGATATCTTTGGTGATTTTCCAAGTGAGCTTTACTTGGTTATCGCCTACATCCTGAGTGGTATACGGCTGGCAGTCATGGCCACCCTGGGCATTTATTTCGCAGGCCATACCTATTTCCGCTCCCTTTGGTATGATAAAGGAAATAGGGGTATCTTTCTTAATGTTTTCGGTACCGGTATTAGTAAAGTCCCCCTGGTAGATTACTAAGGTCCGTGGGTCATCATATTCTGGCTTGACTTCGACTTGAAAGTTAGTGGCCTTGAGGCTTCCAGTCTCTGCCCATGCTTCATTGGGGCTAAGGCTAAGGCTTAGGCTTAGGCTTAGGAGAAACAAAACCGCAGTTAAAAGTATTTTCTTTTTTAACATTTTAAATCTCCTTTTATTTTGGTATTTTTTTCACAATTAATTTGATAACATACCCATCCCAACTCCATGATTTCGCTTCGAAGGGAACCAGACACTTTCTCCATTCCCTGTTTCTTAGGCTTGTACTCTATCCTTGATTCAGTAGTTTTCTTTTGATCCATACCAGTCACCTCACAATCTTACTAGTTTTGTAATTACATAATGTATACTACTTATTGTAGTATTTAAGCGAATTATAATACTACTGAATTTAAAATGCAAGAATAATTTACCGTGTAGCTAATCAGGGGACTTAAAGGTTTTAACCTACAAGGTTAACTCTATGGCTTTTTTAGTTGTATAGTTTAAATCTATAAAACAAGCTCATATTACTCACCTTTACCTCATAATAATAGTTAAGCTATTTCTAAGAGAGAAGGTACTTAATTATGGAAAACTATTTACACATGATTTCTACCGGTTTAGCGGGGGGGTCCTTGAGCTTTTTGATAATTATGTTTGGAATTGGCTTGATTCTCTCCTTTAATCCCTGCATGGGGGCGATGGTCCCGCTTCTGATTGGGGGCAGCCGCCGAAGCGGTCTAGGCCATTCCCTTATATTCATTATGGGGTTTACCGGAACCCTTATGCTATTAGGGGTACTCGCTACATCATTGGGCCAAGCATTAAGCATTCCCGCTGCCTTTTGGACCCTTTTTGTTTCCGTTTTATATTTGTTTGCCGGTCTCAAGTTATTACAAATAAGGTTACCCGTTAGTGTCTCAGGCTTTTATGTTCTTAAAACCCCCTCGTGGTGGCGATTTCTCAACCTAAAACAGGGGCTGAGTCCGATCCTCTTGGGCATTATTTTTGCTTTGGCTCCCTCGCCATGTATTTTGCCTGTAGTCCTTGCAATAAGTTCATCTGTTATGGCCACTGGTCAGGTATTAAACGGTGCCTTGTCCCTAGGATTTTTCGGTCTTGGACATAGCCTTATCTTAGCTTTCGCCTTTCTCCCTTCAGTACGACGCTTGTTACACCCCAATAAATTCATGCGTTTAATGCGACCAGCCTTAGGCGTTGCTCTAATAATTTTAGCTCTATTTTTTTTAGCCGCCGGGCCCGAGATTTTCAACCCTTCGGCCATGTCTCATAATAACCATTAGAAGTAGAACCAGTTTGCAGCAAGGTCAAGCTTCTTCCAGCGTCGCCACCAAAATAATCGAACCCTACGCATTCTCCAACAACATGAGGCAATTAAGGTTGTCCCGTTCCAAAATAAACATTTACCTAAATTAGCCAATAAGCAATTAGGTCGTTAATGCCTGCTAGAATAAAAACAACACCCACTACCTTCTGAAGAATTGCATTTATTCTTGCTACATTCCTTGTAAACAATTTTGTTGTTCCTATGCCGTAGGCAAGTAAAAAGGTAAAAACCAATAACGGTATGACTGTTCCGATAGCGAATATTCCGGGTAAGATAATTCCTCCACGGGTTGAAACCCCCAACGGAATAACAATACCGAAAAACAGCCAAAAGAGAGTTGGGCAAAAGGCCAAAGAATAGACTACACCTAAGAAGAACTCCCGTATAACTTTGATGTTAGGTCTATACCTTACCATGTTTCTTTCTAGTACAGCAAAGAGTGATAATTTCATCTTAAACAATCCAAGCAAATATAGACCGACGATTAACATTAAAGGGCTAAGGCCCTTTCTGACTACTTGTACGATAGGAATTGCTTCCTTGTTGAGCTTAATTCCCAACAAGATCGTTAGTGAACCTATTAACGTGTATACAATTACTTTTCCTAGCGTAAATGAAAAGGCTGCTGATAAACACTCCTTCTTGTTGCTAATTTTTTGGGTAAACAAACCCAAAGCACTAAAGTTTGTTGATAGTTGACAAGGAGCGGTAGAGCCAAGTAACCCCAAAAGCAGAGCCGATAACACCGGAATGTCGAGCTGCCGTGACAGACCTGACAAATAAGGACTCAAAAAGTTATTTGCTTGTCCTAGGAAAGCGTACCATTGACTAAATAGAGTCATCTAATTGCTCCTTTTTAGAAAAGAGTTCAAGTTAATTAAAATTACAGCGCCTTTTTTAATGCTTCTTGGAGCGTAGCTAACGTCATTCCACCCACATGCGTTTCCCTAATTATTCCGTTCTTGTCGATAAAAAAACTCGCCGGTATTCCGTACACCTGGTAAGCATCTGCTACAGAAGAATTAGCGTTCGTGTCTAATAGTACCGGAAAATTGGCATTGTTATCTTTCAATATATTAACTACATCTGAGAGCTTGTCATTAAAAGTTATATTCACCGCCAAGACTGCAACTTTATCCTTATTTTGCTGGTAAAATTTCTGAATCTCTGGGATTTCTACTTTACACGGCGGACACCAGCTAGCCCAAAAATTAAGATAAACGGGTTTGCCTCGAAAGTCGCTCAATTTGACAATATTGCCATTTAGATCTTTTAGCGTAAAATCTGGAGCCGTTAGTCCTATCTGTGGTCCTGTTGCTTGATTTCTTGTTGTTTGGTTTACCGATGGTGGAAAATTGCTCTTTAGTTCTGTTACTGCAAAAAGCGCTACGAAAATAATCCCAAGAGTGATCATAACTATTCGTTTAGACATATTTGACATATATTCTCCCCTTACATAACGTTTTTAAGGTTTGTAGATATATAAAGACTTAATCCGGATAACTTCAGATGTTAGATGTATTCTTAAAAGCCTGTAAACCCTCCGTACAAGCGAATCAACCCAACTGTAATTTTTGTCATTAGATTAGTTATCAACAATATTCCTAAGCCAATCATCAAATAACCGCCGATCTTGGAAAGTAATGCCCCATAGGGAACTAATTTCCGCACTGAGCTCAGCGTGAATGCCAAAACAAAGAAAGGAATAGAAAAGCCGGCAATGTAGGCTAGAATCAAGGCTAAACCTGTGGAAGGTTGGTTGGCACTCATGACCAAAACCGAGGCCAGTATAGGCCCTATACACGGCGTCCACCCGGCAGCGAAACTAATACCAACCAAAACGGAACCGCCATAACCCACTCTCGTTTGGCGGTATTCCCACTTCTTCTCCATCATCAGCCATTTGGGGTTTAGCAATCCGCTCAGGGACAGCCCCATGAAAATGACAATTCCGCCTCCGATAATTCGTATCAGAGTTCGATGGGTGATAAAGACCTGCCCGAGCACGGTCGCAGACAACCCAAGCGCTAAAAAGACAATCGAAAACCCGATCACGAAGAAAAGCGTGTGTGTCAAGGCCTTAAACCGGTGAGCCAAGACATGTTTTTCATTACTCGAAAAGGTCATTCCGGAAATATATGAAATATACGATGGATAAAGTGGCAGACAACACGGGGAAACAAAAGATAGCAGCCCAGCGATGAAAGCCAGCCAAAAAGTCGGGTGGACGTCAGTGTTGATTCCGGACGCATACCGAATAGCAAACCATACGTACACCACAACGGCTGCAATCAGGCCAACTGTACCTACCATGATCCGTAGTCGTCTCTCTTGCATGAAATCCTCCTCATTTAGGCAAATATTAAGATCTCATCGATAGAGACAATTCATTTATTTTACTCTATCGATGTGGATTTCTTATAAAAATGTTGTGATATAAACTTATTACACATAAAGCACTTCGCTAGTTTAACATTATCTTTGGTCAAATCAATGAAAAAGTTGTGAATTTTTTATGAACAAGTTTAATTTTTTCTATTATAATTCATAATACTTAGCAAAATACCTTTATCATCAATGCAACTCATCTTCGAGAATATCCTTAATAAACCTGTAAATTAACCAATAAAGAATTTACAAGAATCAAATAGCATTGCTGATACCTTCGATGCCATAACATCTAACCGTCCTTATAGAAAAGTGCTTCCTAAAGAGGAAGCACTAATTGAGCTGGCAAGGTGCAAAAATATTCAATTTGACCCTTAAATAGTGGATATATTTTCTATTTAGTTAGTTATTTTCCTTAATCTCTACATAATCAGTATCTTTATCATTATGTAAAGAACGTCCACCTGAATGATTAATATTTTTATCTCGATTTAAACTCATAAAAACCATAGGAAGAATACAACAAAAGATCATTATTATCCCAAATAAAACTATAATATTCATTCTGAAATTCCTCCAAATATTAAGCATCTTTGCTCGTAATTTAATTCAATTCTACAAATGCTTCTTATCATGGTCTTTTTTCGTGTCATGTTGATGACCTCCGCAGCAGCCCCCAGACCCGCTACGATGCATAAATAACATCACACCGATAAATATAATAATCCACCAGTATTGACTGAAAAACTGCCACATTTTATTTTCCTCCTTTTAACCCATAATCTTTTTTTTCACTGCCGGAATAACGATCGGCATGGTGACAATCATACTCAGGACGAAAACCCAAATCATGCCGCCGATCCGGGCCACGGCAGTATAAGTATTTCCGTCAACCAAGGTGATAACCAGAAAAAGAAGGGCGATAGCCAGCGAAATTACAGTGTAAACCACCGAAGCCTGCCTGGCGGCTTTTGCCTCAAGCTCATTCATATACAAGACCTCCTCCCGCTTAGCGTGCCGGTTGCGGCTGATGTGCCGAGTGCCTGCCGGTTTTTTCCTGTTCTCTCCGTAAAGATGGTTGGAAACGTTTTAAGAGCAAGGTATTCATGGTCACAGAAAGAGAGCTAATGGCCATAACTGCGGATGCCAGTTCCGGGCTAACCAGAAGCCCGTTGAAAGGATACAGGATACCTGCAGCTAGGGGAATTCCCAAGACATTGTAAACGAAGGCCCAGAGCAGATTCTGCTTGATCTTGCGTAGGGTAGCCCGCCCGATTTCAATGGCTCCTACCACATCCCGGATATCACTCTTGATGAGTATTATGTCGCCTGTTTCTTTGGCAACGTCTGTACCGGAGCCAATGGCAATTCCTACGTGGGCCTGAGCTAAAGCTGGGGCATCATTGATCCCATCCCCGACCATGGCTACCTTCAAGCCCTTCTCCTGCAGCTTTTTCACTTCGGCGGCCTTATCCTGGGGCAGCACTTCCGCCAGTACTGTCTTGATTCCTACTTGCCGGGCTATGGCTTCAGCCGTTCGACGGTTGTCGCCGGTAATCATGGCTACTTGCACACCCATCTTGTACAACCGCTCTATCGCCTCTTTAACGTGTTCCTTGAGGGTATCTGCCACTGCGATGATCCCGGCGGCCTTTCCATCAATGGCTATCAACATGGCAGTCTTGCCTTCTTCTTCCAGTTGAACCATTTTATCACTTAAATTTCCGATGTTGATGTTTTGTTGTTGCATCAAGCGGCGGTTGCCCAACAGGATCGTCTGTTCTTGATAGACTGCCCGCACACCATGACCTGGTATAGCCTCGAAATCGTCCGTATCCCCAACTGCCAATCCTTCATCCTTGGCTCCCTGCACGATAGCTTCACCTAGGGGGTGTTCAGACGGTTTTTCGGTGATCGCTGCTAGCCTGAGAACATCCTCTCGGGTAAAGCCTTCTGTAACATACACGTCCGTCACTGAGGGTTCCCCTTTGGTTAGGGTCCCGGTCTTATCGAAAACAACTGCGTTTAGCTTGCTGCTGGCTTCCACAGCATCGGCCCCTTTGAACAGAATGCCGTTCTCCGCACCCTTACCTGTTCCAGCCATAATCGCACTGGGTGTGGCCAATCCGACGGCACACGGGCAAGAAATGATCAAGGTCGTAACCGACAGGAGAAGAGCGAAACCAAAGACACCGATTTGCGCCAAGCTATTGAATGAGAGAATAAACTGGCTCGCTGGGGAGAAGAATGCAGCGTAACCAAAGAAGAACCAGAAAAAGAAGACTGCCAAGGCGAGGACATGCACCCCTGCGATGAAATGGCCGGCTACAAAATCAGCCAGTTTTTGGATGGGCGCCTTGGAAGCTTGGGCGTCTTCCACCATTTTGATGATTTGGGCCAGAGCGGTTTCGCTACCTACCCTAGTTGCCTTGAATTTAAAAGAACCCGTCTTGTTGATGGTGGCACCGGTGACCTGGGAACCAGCGCGTTTTTCCACCGGCATGCTTTCTCCGGTGATCATCGCTTCATCGACCGCTGAATAACCCTCGGTAACTTCGCCATCCACCGGAATGCTTTCCCCAGGCCGCACAACCACGATATCCCCGATCACTACCTCATCGGCGGCAATCTCCATTTCTTCACCATTGCGGATAATCCTGGCTGTTTTGGCCTGCAAACTCATTAGATTGCGGATAGCCTCCGAAGTCCGGCCCCGGGTAAGTGCTTCCAGAAAGCGGCCTAAAACGATGAAAGCCGTTAGTAACGATGCTGACTCGAAAAAGGTGGCTCCCCGCCCGCCGAATCCGGCATCAGGCCAGAAGGTATTGATCGAGGCGATGATATAAGAGGCCCCAATCCCTGTCGCATAGAGTAGGTTCATATCGGTGGCGCCACGTTTCAGGCCGTTCCAACTGTGTTTAAAAAACTGCCAGCCAGGTATAAAGGCGATTGGCGTGGTCAAGGCCCACAGGAGATAAACATTCCCCATAAATTCCGGTATGAAATTAGGCAGGATCCAGTATTCCCTAAACTGGCCTATCATCACCAGAGCGGACAGCGGCCAAGCAATCCACATGTTGCGGACTTGGTACTTAAATTCCTTTTGCCGGGCTTCTTTCTCTCGGTCCTGGGCTTCCTGACCTGTTAGCTTTTCGGAAGCTTCATAACCCAAGGCATTAATTTCTTTTTTAATCCGGGCTTTATCCACGGCACCTGGGTAAAACTTTACTTTAGCGGACTCAGCCAGCAAATTAACCGCCACAGATGTGACTCCCGGCAGCCCCTTTACGGCCTTCTCGACTTTACCAACACAAGCTGCACAAGTCATGCCGCGCACAGTGATCAGGATTTCCTCCTCTGGCACTTCGTAGCCGAGGTCTTGAATGGTCTTCACCATTTTGGGAACTCCGGCCTGCTTACTGACATAGGTCACAGTCGCCTTGCCCGAAAGCAAATTGACGTGAACTTCCTGCACACCAGTAATGCTTTTAAGGGCTTTTTCCACTTTCGCTACACAAGCGGCACAGGTCATACCCTGTACGGGTAAGCTTACCTGCGCTAAATTCTCGGAACTCATCGTTTCACTCATAGCTTTCACCTCCAACCGTTAATCTGTTTCAGATTCCTTTTCGCTGTTTAATTTTGATATTTACCGAAGATTATCTCAACAGGCGAAATACCGTTTGCAAGACTTCGTCTACCACCTCTGTATCGCCAGTTTCAAGCCGTTCCCTCACACATGATTTCATGTGCTTTTCCAGGAGTAACTTGGAAACCCCATCGAGGGCCGACTGGGCGGAAGAGATCTGATTTAGGACGTCATCACAGTAGACTCGGCGCTCGATCATCCCTTTAATACCCCGGATTTGACCCTCTATCCGATTCATCCTGGCGATGAGCTGTTGAATCGTCTTATCATCATGATGACTCTTTCTGCTGCCGTCTACCTCCTCCATATCCTGGCTTTCACAAGAAAGGGCTTTAACCGGTTCGTTCATTTATATCACCACCATTCCCTTATAGAATAGGGATCTACCCTATATTCCTTGGTAAAAAAAGGAACCATAATTGGCATCCATAAAACAAAATGATCGCATTCCGCTAATCAAGAATTACAACCCAGCAATCTAAACACTTAGATGCATCTGTCCTCCGGCCTCTTACTTCTGACCTCCGTTAAGCAGGTACAGAATAACCGGCATCTTCGACAGCTTTGACCAAGATGTCCCTTGCCACCGAACCTGTTATGACCGCCTCTTTGCGCACCAAATCTACACTTGCGCTTTCCACACCCTGGACACTTTTTAAAGCCTTTTCCACGGACATCTTGCAGTGCATACAGGTCATTCCTTCCACCCGGAGCACTGTTTTCGGCCCGGAATTACTCACATCCTGCGAATGACCCCCCATCTCGGTATGAGCGTGCCCGGAATGTTCCATCTGACTGTGCCCCGCATGCTCCTTCTGAGCTTTACGTCCAAATCCAAACATTGTTATTCCCTCCCTGATATAGTTAGTCATAGCAACTCTGAATGCCTATTTCTGCAAATCTTGTTTCCGACGCTGGTACTCATCGGTATCGATCTCGCCTCTAGCATAGCGCTCTTTCAAAATATCCAAGGCCTCAGGCCGTCCAAAGGATCCTACCGTCATCCGTGGGGAGCCCATCCGTTTAAAGAGATAGATACCTAAGGCAATGATCCCAACCCAAAAAATTAGTTGAAATGCCATGCCCACAAGCCCCATCCACCAAAAACCCCCGTTTCCAACGCTAGGCCCATAGCCCCAACCACCCATCATGTTACCCCAGCCGCCCATCATAGAGATTCCTCCTTTTTGATCATTGTTAATTTATAGTATAATAAATATGTCCAACAAATATCCAGCCAGTTTCTGAAGAATATATCAAAGTATTCCTCATCTAGTGATCTCTTAGACACTTTCACTATATGACATCATTATGTTATGTTCATTATGTTATGTTCATGAACGATCCGTGAATTTCTTCTTCTTTTGTTTAAGCTTTAACTTTTTTGCGTCTGCTCCTACTTACAGTTCATAGTATACACGTTCTATGAGAGGAAGTTATGAACAAGTTATGAATTTCTCATGAAAAACCTTCCACTTAGATCATAAGTTCATAGATCAGTGAATCCAGACATACGGGAAGAAATTTCCGTGACCGAAGTAGCTTGTTCTTCTCCCTAGTCTCCACGAACTTCTGTGTTCCAACATGAATATCCTGGTTGCACCACAGTTTTCTGACTAAAATCCATCGATGTACTCGATGGAGCGGTTTTTGCCTTGCTCTTTTGCTATAAGTAGTGCCCGGTCACTTTTTTCGAGGATTTCTTCCACTGTTTTTCCGTCTTCCGGATAAGATGAAATACCTAAGGACACCGTTACTTTCGGATACGGATCGTTATCAAGGCTAGATACCCCACCCCTAATCTTTTCCGCCAACTTTAGGGCGTTAGCTTTGTTACAATCTGTTAAAGTTACAACTATTTCTTCCCCTCCATATCGAAATACCTTATCCCCTATTCTTACAAATGACTTAATGATTTGTCCGACTTTGCATAAAGTTTGATCACCGACTTTATGACCAAATCCATTATTGAAATCGCGAAAATTGTCTATATCAATAAAAATCATGGAATACGGTGTTATGATATCCCATTGACTGTATACTCGTCAAAGGCCCGGCGATTTAATAATCCTGTTAATTTAAAAGTTATGAATTTCTTATGAACAGGCTCGATTTTTCTATGTCCTTGGTGGTTTTTCAGAGTAAGGCCGCTTTTGTAAAATGAATTATTACCTGACTATAAATTTACTCACAGCTTGTTGTAATTTCAGTGTCATTGTGGCAAGGCCAAGACCACTGGCAGTTAATTGATAAATACAAGATAGAAGTCAAAATATAAGAAAAGCCTTAGATAGCTCATCTCCAAGGCTTTTCTATGTTTAAAAATTCAATTAGTCAAACAAGACCATGCATTATGCTGCACGCCGCATATCTCCGGTCTGTAATAATTTCTTACTCTTCTTAAATCTAAGGAATCCATCTACTCCAAGAAGCTCAGCATACTTTGCAAACTTAAACATGGCTAAGTTTGTCCAAATATATCCAAAGTTGTTAAATGATCCTCCAGCTAAAAACTGTACGTTCATGAACATCGCACTAAAAGCACTCCAGAATATTCTAAGTCCTAGAATCATGAATATCCCAATTAAAATTTCAAAAATAACGACGAGGGCATCAGTCAACCCTGGCATACCTAAAAAGACATTTTCCGAAACCCAAGCCCATGCTTTGTTAATATAAAGTGGATCAAACTTAGTAACTTTTTCACCTGCTATATTTGTAATGAGAGTTCCAATTTTTGCAGCTGAATTAAGCTTACCATCACTAAACCAGCCTAATTTTCCAATTCCAGCTTCAAACCAAGCCCATCCGTAAATTACTCTTGCTACTGTGAAGACAATCACTAGAACCGCTGTTTTCCAATCTTTAAATTCTGCTTTTACGGCTTCAAAATAAGCATTCATTTATAAATAATACCTCCTTATAATAGTTCTAATTAATGATTTTTTAAATCCAGCTTTGTTAGATGTTACACTCCTTTCGTTTTCAAGAGTTTGTTTGTGCTTGAGTTATCTATCACATACGTAAGCCTAAGATATGAATTTAGTTTGTCATGTGGACGGATTGATTAGCTTTTCACTCCTTCCCTGCGGATAGTTTGTAATTAAGCCCACAATCACTTAGTACCAGATTCCGAAGTTTTCACTCCTTTCCTTTATTTGTTTGTACTTGAGTTCTCTATCACATAATAGATCTGTAATGTAAATTTCTTATGAATAAAATGTAAATTTCTTATGAATAAAATGTAAATTTCTTATGAATAAAATGTAAATTTCTTATGAATAAAATGTAAATTTCTTATGAATAAAATGTAAATTTCTTATGAATAATATATGAATTTTATGAATAGTCTATGTAGTTTAAGAAGCAACTCCAATAGAGCATCTTTATCCGCTGGAGTTAGGGATTTAAAGCCCTTTCCCTTAATAGATTCTTTAATATCTCTGATGCATCGTGTTTTTTGTTTCAAACTTTTTATCCACTTTAAAGTTTTTGACCTCCATTTGTAAAAGCAGCACCCAAGTGGTGCTGCTTAATGTGTGCTGCTTGATAATGAGAGAAACTATTACAAAACCTAATAGAGCCTACTCTGACCATTAGATTCATTGAAGGGTTATGTTTTTTCCTGGTGGTGCTATTGCACTGACAAGAATTAATTATATCTACCCGCTTTTGAAGAAATAACGATTCCAACTTCAATTGCTAGAAACCTTCCCTCAAAAGCATTTTATTAAGTTTTATTGATATACCGTATACCTTTCATTACCATTATTTTCTTTTTCCTAAAATAAACTCTTTAGAAAGGGGTTTATTTTAGGAAAATAAAAACCAAGAAATTAGCAATAGTTTATGCTAATCTCTTGGTAAATCATCTGGATCATCGTCGATCTTACATGATTTTGGCGGAGATGATCGGGTAATAGATGGATAATGACGTAAATTTGTCAAATCGCATCAGTTTGACTTAATGTAAAAATTCTATTTTCCTGCAGCTGCCTTAATAGCCGCCTGGTAGTTGGGGTCGACCCGGTTGCTGCCGTGGGTGCGGCTGTTAATGAAATGAATATTCATGTGACCTGTTACGCCGTTATTGGTAATCTGCTCTGACCCCTCGGGCGTGCTGGTCATTCCTGCGGCCATACGGTAGTTACCGTATACTACTACCACCGGGCGGCGTTGCCAGCTGAAGTT
>ORJL010105910.1_pt1 | contig 17305 bp, 18 predicted proteins | sample 1779941 | NCBI WGS metagenome assembly ORJL01 (sample SAMEA104232317, study PRJEB22302) | groundwater metagenome | biome: forest; feature: aquifer; material: groundwater | place: USA | collected 2011-08-07 | depth 5.8 m | reverse complement strand
CGTTCGCATATCGGTTCGACAGCGCTTCCAGTTCCGAAAACGTGACCCTGTCCTGAACAGAGCCGCGACCGTAAGGGAGGGGTTCTTCGAACCGAGCAGGGCGCCCATGGTTCGCCACGACCGCCACCTTCCCCCCCCGGACCGCCGCCATCGCCGGCAGATGACTCGCTATGTTGAGGACCGGCACCGCGGAATCGGCTGGTGGAACGGGATTCCGTTGGCCGAGAAGGGTGGACAATGGAGCGGACATCCGGAGAAAACGGGTACACTGGGCATTGCGACGATTGCATTCACTATAGATGGTGACGTTGGGGCTGTCGAAAATGTGCGGGCGTATCTCCCTTGAGAACCGGATCAGCCGCGACCGAGGAAACGGGGATTACGGTACCGCGTTGCAACGTCTGCTTTCGCACATGGCAAGCAAGGGCTACGACGCGGACCTGCTCGCGCAAGCAGGACAGATCGCGTACGAAATGCACGATCTCCGCCAAGCGGGAAGGCTGTGGCTTACGTCGTCCGCCGAGGGGGAACACGTCGACCGTGCGATCGAGGTCGCGCTCGGCAAACGGCGGCGCGACCCTCGGAACACTGTGTCGCAGCTTCCGCGCGCCGCACGGCTCCCTCGCGTCGAGAATTATCACCCGGTTGCCCGTGAACGGGTCGTACGGCTGGGTTTGCAGGAATCCATCCTGTGGAAGGACCAGAACCGTCCCAAGCCGAAACCAATGGGGCGTCTGGCTTTGGCCGTCGTTGGGATCGTCGGCGTTGTCGCGGCACTCGTGGCTCTGACCTGTTTCATCGCGGGTAGCGTGGCGTTGTACGATTCGCTCTTCGGCTGAACCAGGAGCGTTCGCTTGCAGCGGGCACATGACGCCGTAGGATTCGTGTCGCAAGGAGGCGATCGATGGCTGTGACCCGGGCCGTACGGCACAAAACGCGGTTCCGAACGTCTCTCTATCTCACTCCCGCGGTTTGCTGCGCGCTCACGGCGTCGCTATGCGCGGAACCTGCGGACGAGATCGCCGCGGTCCTGTCCAAGCTGCCTCACGCTCAGACCAAGGTCAGCGCCTGCGTGATCGACCTCGCCACCGGGCGGACGCTGTTCGCCAAGGATGCCGATCAGACGCTCACGCCGGCAAGCTGCATGAAAGTCTTCGCCATGTCCGCGGCCCTTGCCAACCTCGGACCGAAGTTCGACTTCGAAACCATCCTGGCGACGGACGGTCGGAACCTCATCGTCCTCGGCGACGGCGACCCCGGGTTCGGGGACGAAAAGTTGTGCCAGAAGCGGAAGCAGGGAATCACGGCCGCGTTCGATCGCTGGGCGGACGCACTCGTCGCAAAGGGACTGACTCGGATTCCCGGCGATCTGATCATCGACGAGTCCATCTTCGAGGCCGACCGGATTCATCCATCGTGGGAGGAACGCGATCTGGACAACTGGTACGCCGCGGCGGTGGGCGGATTGAACATCAACGACAACTGCCTCGATATCACCGTGACGCCCGCCCGCGAGCGCGGGGCGGCGCCGCTGATCGAGGTCCAACCGCCGACCACTCTCGCCCGGTTCGTCAACGCGGCGAAGAGCGGATTGAAGGGCGAGCCGGTGTTGCGACATCGATACGACACCTATGAATACACCATCGGCGGGCAGGTACCGAAGCGTTGGCGGTTCGGCGCGGTGCCGTTTCCCGATCCGGGGATGCTCTTCGCCGATTCGCTGCGGAGCGTGCTCGCGCGATCGAACATCACCGTGGCCGGACAGATTCGCAGCGCCCGCGTGCGCCTGCCCAACGGATCGCTTCCGCCGGCGCTCACCGTCCTCGCGAAACATGAAACGCCGCTCGCCGACGTGCTGCAACGAGCGGGCAAGGACAGTCAGAACCTGTTCGCGGAGTGTCTTCTCAAACGCGCGGGATACGCCTGGGCGAAGCGACACGGTCAGGCGGACGCCGTCGGAAGTTGGGCGACGGGACGACAAGCGGTGATGGAGCTTGCCCAAGCGGCCGACCTCGATCCGAACGGACTGCAAGTCGCCGACGGATCGGGCCTGAGTCGCAACAATGCCTGTTCCGCTCGACAATTGGCGACCCTGCTGATGTGGAACACGCGGCAGCCGTGGGCGGAGTTGTTCCACGACAGCTTGGCCGAAGCGGGCGTGGACGGCTCCTTGAAGAAGCGCCTCCGCGACACGCCGGGAGCGATCTTCGCCAAGACAGGAACGATGCACGGCGTGCGAGCACTGGCGGGATACGTCGACGGTGCCGGCAGTCCGCGATACGCCTTCGCCGTGATCTTCAACGGATACCCCGGCACCAGCGCCCCCTACAAGTCCATCCAAGACCGGATCTGCCGAATCCTGCTCGATAACAACGCCGGACGGTCGGCGCGGAAGTAGGGTGCATGTTGATGCACCGTTTCTCTGCGAGTGATACGCATCCCACGAAATGGCCGCGCTCCCGCCGTGTGCCACTGCTCTGTGAGCAGTGGATGGCGCGGTTGCGTCAAGACGCGGGTAGTTACTGGGAATCGCAAACCCTACGCCGACGATTCGGAGTCGTCCGCATCCGGCGAATCAGGATTGAGATCTTCGGGTTTCATCGGCTCGCTCACGGAGTAGGTTCCGTCCAGCCAGCGCCCCAGGTCGACGAGTTTGCAGCGCTCGCAGCAAAAGGGTCGAAACGGAGCGTCCTCGCGCCGCGCGACGGCGATCGACTTCCGGCAGGTCGGGCATTCGTACGTCGGCACGAGAATGCACCTCAGGTGGTCGGCGTGGCGGTCGTGGACGACGTTGCGTCCTTGGAACCGGTCTTGGCGCCGCCGTCGCCGGTCGATGCGGGCTTGCTGTCCGATGTCGCCTTCCCGTCCGACGATTCTTTTTCGCTCTTGGCGGACTGTTTGTAACCTTCGCTACGGTAGTCCGTCTTGTAGAACCCGGACCCTTTGAAGATCAGACCGCCGCCGGTGCCGATGCGGCGTTGCACGGCCGCGCCGCACTTGCACGGTTTCGGATCGTCTTTCTTGAGCTTCTTCCGCGCCGCTTCCGTGATCGGCTGAACGAGATCGACGACGGCGCCGCACTTGGTGCATTCGTATTCGTACGTCGGCATGGCCCTACTCCTTCGCGACGGGCGTTCGCCCGCCCGTCGCCCACTCCCCTTCTCACACATCCGTCTCGAGCTGTCCCGACACTCCGCGTTCCGCATCGGCGCCGATCCCCTTGGCCACGACGACGCGCGTCGGTCGAACCACGCGGTCGCGCAGGCGATACCCGCGCACGATCACGTCGATCACCGTTCCGGGGGCGTGATCCTTGGTCGGTTGGTGCAAGAGCGCTTCGTGAACCGACGGATCGAAAGCCCGACCGATCGCCGGGATTTCCTCCAGTCCCTGATCCGACAGCGTCTTTCGGAGATTGTCGTGGGTGAGTTTCACGCCTTGCAGCACGGATGCGGGTTCAGCCCCGCCGTCGAGCGCCTTCATCGACCGCTCGAAGTCGTCGAGGATTCCGAGCAGGGACTTCATGAGCTCCGCGTTACCGTACACGATCGCATCGCTGCGTTCCCGCGCGGCGCGTTTCTGCAGATTCTGGAAGTCCGCTTTCGCCCGAAGCAGCCCGTCTTCCAGCGACGCAACCTTCTTCTCCAGCTCCGCAGCGCGATCGCCATCCTCGGGCGGTGTCTCGGCGGGCGCCATGTCGGCCGGCGCTGCGGTGACCACCGCGTCGTGCCTCTCCTTGGAGATTTGTTCTTCCTTCGCTTTCATCGCACTCGCTCTCGATCCGCTGACAACATCGTGTCCCGTCAGCCTTTCAGCCCGCTCAGATACTCTACAACCTTGTCAAAAAAGCGTTTCGACTCGGGTAACACGGAATGGTCTTCCGTGCTCGCGAAGTCGCGCAAGAGCTGTTCCTGCTTCTTGTTGAGCTTCTTCGGGATCTCCACCATCACCTGCACGATCTCATCGCCCCGACGCTTCGAGCGAAGATCGGGAAGCCCCTGATCGGGCAGGCGCAACAACTGTCCGTGCTGCGTTCCCGGTGGAACTTTCAACGCCGCCTTCCCGGTGATGGTCGGCACCTCCACCATCGCGCCGAGCGAGGCCTGCGTGAAACTGATCGGAACGCGACAGACGACGTCGTTGTTGTGTCGCTCAAGGAACGGATGAGCGCGAATCTTCACGTAGCAGTGCAGGTCGCCGCGACTCCCTCCGTCTTCCGCCGGTTCGCCTTCCCCGCGAACGCGAACCGCTTGTCCCTCGTGAACGCCGGCGGGAATCTGCACCGTCACCGCGCGACGCTTCACCGTTCGTCCGCCGCCTCGACAGCTTGGACACGGCGTCCCGATCACGGAACCTTGTCCGCGACACGACGGGCAGGTGGTCACCACGCGACCGAAAAGCCCCGCGAGCCCACCGGTCTGCTCGACCTGGCCGTATCCGCCGCAGGTGGGACAGGTTCGCGTGCGGGACCCCGGCGCGCCGCCGGACCCGTTGCAGGCGTCGCACAGATCTCGGCGGTTGAACTCGATCGTGCGCTCCGCGCCGGACAGAACCTCTTGCAACGAGAGCTCGACTTCCGTTTGCAGATCGGTTCCGCGCGATCGCCGTCGACCGCCACCGAAACCCATGTCGAAGATGTCGTTGAACATCGAGAAGATGTCATCGGGGCGCATGTGCGAGTAATCATGGACCCCCGCCCCGCTGAGACCGGCGTGACCGTGTTGATCGTACCGCTGCCGCTTCTCCGGATCGGACAGCACCTCATACGCCTCAGCCGCTTCCTTGAAACGGTCCTCTGCGCTGGGATCGTCCTGATTTCGGTCCGGATGATGCTTGTGCGCGAGACGGCGATAGGCCTTCTTGAGTTGTTCGGGCGCAGCGTCGCGCTCGACCCCCAGCACCGCGTAGTAGTCCTTCTTGGACGTTGCCACCGCCATCTCACACGCCCAGAACTTCCTCGCTTCGGCCCGGTCATGTGTGGCACCGCGCCGTCGACTGTGGCACCGGTTTTCAACCGGTGCGCACGGGTTGGAAACCCGTGCCACACCATTCTGCCGGGACAAACAAAGGGCGGACCGTGGGCCCGCCCTTAGCGTCTCATCTGCGACCCGCACCGATCCTATCGGATCGACCGCTCGATCTTCTTTGCCTCGTCCTTCTCTTTCAGTTCCGTCACCAGAACCTCGGTCGTCAACATCAACCCCGCGATGCTCGCGGCGCTCTCCAGCGCCACCCGCGAGACCTTGGCCGGATCGATGATGCCCGACTTGACCAGGTCACAGAACTCGCCCTTGCGGACGTCGTATCCGTACGCCCCGCTCTTCTCCAGAATCTGCTCGACGATGACGTCGCCCTCTTCGCCGCGATTGGCGACGAGCTGTCGCGTGGGCGCACGCAGCGCGTGGAGCACGATCCGCACGCCGGTTTTCTCATCGCCGCGGGCCTTCTCGTAGGCCTTCTCGACCGCCGGGATCGCACGGAGGAACGCCACGCCGCCGCCGGGGACAATACCCTCTTCCGCGGCCGCCTTCGTCGCGTGGAACGCGTCGTCAACGAGGTCCTTTCGCTCCTTGACCTCGATCTCCGTCGCGCCGCCGACGCGGATCACAGCCACGCCGCCGGTGAGACGCGCCAGGCGTTCCTGGAGCTTCTCACGATCGTAGTCGCTGGTCGTCGCTTCGATCTGGTGTCGAATCTGATCGCAGCGGGACTTGGTGTCGCTCTTCTTGCCGGCGCCCTGGATGATCGTCGTGTTGTCTTTGGTGATGACGACCTTCTTCGCCTGACCGAGTTCCTTCGTGGTGACGTTTTCGAGCTTGATGCCGAGATCCTCGCTGATGACCGTTCCGCCGGTGATCGCGGCGATATCGCCGAGCATCGCCTTGCGACGATCGCCGAACCCCGGCGCTTTCACGGCACAGCAGCTCAGCACGCCGCGGATGCGGTTCACGACGAGGGCCGCGAGCGCTTCGCCTTCCACGTCCTCCGCAATCACGAGCAGCGGCTTGGAAGCGGTCACGACGCTTTCGAGCAGCGGAACGAAGTCACGAAGATTGGAAACCTTCTTTTCGTAAAGCAGGATGTACGCGTCCTGCAGCACGCACTCCAGCGAACCGGGATCGGTCATGAAGTACGGCGACATGTATCCCTTGTCGAACTGCATCCCCTCGACGACCTCTTTCTCGGTCTCGAAGGACTTGCCCTCTTCGACTTCGACGACGCCCTCGGTTCCGACGGCTTCGAGCGCACTCGCCAGCAGTTTGCCGATGGCCTCATCGCCGTTCGCGGAGATCGTCGCAATCTTGGCGAGGTCGTCGTTGTTGCGAACCTTCGTCGACATGGCCTTGATCGCTTCAACCGCGGCGATGACGGCGATGTCGATGCCGCGCTTGAGCGCCATGGGGTTCGCGCCCGCGGTGACCGACTTGAATCCTTCGCGATAAATCGCCTCCGCGAGCACGGTCGCAGCGGTGGTCCCGTCGCCGACTTCGTCGCTCGTCTTCGAGGCGACCTGGTTGATGAGCTTCGCCCCCATGTTTTCAAAGGGCTGCGAAAGCTCGATTTCTTTGCTCACGGACACGCCGTCCTTGGTGACGCGCGGTGCGCCGAACGACTTCTGCAAAAGCACGTTGCGTCCGGTCGGACCCATCGTGACCTTGACCGCCTTGGCAAGTTTGGAAACACCCTCCAGCAAGCCCTCGCGGGCGTCTTGCGAGAAGATCATCTGCTTGGCCATACGTATTTTCCTCTCTTCGTACGGTCCGCTCTGCGGACGCTTTTCGTAGGGTCCGCTGTGCGGACCTTTCTTCAATCCGCCCTGCGGACCATTCCTCTACTCTATGACCACCGCAACAATGTCACTCTCGCGGCAGACGACGAACTTGTCGCTGCCGTAATCGATTTCCGTGCCCGAATACTTGCCGTAGAAAACGGTGTCGCCGACCTTCACATCGAGCGCCGCGCGATGCCCGTCTTTCATCGTCTTGCCCGGACCCGCGGCGATCACGGTGCCGCGCTGCGGCTTCTCCCTGGCCGTGTCCGGAAGGACGATCCCGCCCGCGGTGCGTTCCTCGGCCTCAGACGGCTCGATCAACACGCGGTCTTCCAAGGGACGGAACTTGATCTTCTTCTTCGTTTCTTTCGCCGTTGCCGTTGCCATGTTCGATTCTCTCCATACGTAAGGGCCGACGAACCTCGCGCCGCGCCCGTGTTGTATCGTGTCGTTCGTGTTATGCGGAAGCAATCATCCGCAATCGGAACTTCGTAATTCGCAACTCGTCATTCGCAATTCACCGCAGGCGTTCCTAGTAGTCCATATCCTCATCCATGCCCGGGCCCGCCGGTTCGTCGCCGTTCTTCTTGGGCTTCTCCGAGATGCAAACCTCGGTGCTCAAGAGAATTCGAGCGACGCTGCTGCCGTTTTCCAGGGCACAACGCACGACCTTGGTCGGATCGAGAACGCCGGCCTTGAGCATGTCGACGTATTCGCCCGTGTCGGCGTTGAATCCCCACGAACCGGACTCCTGCATCACGTTGTGCAGCACCACGCCGGGATTGAACCCCGCGTTCTTGGCGATCTGCCGCAGCGGTGCACTGAGCGCATCGCGGACGATCTGCACGCCGGTCGCTTCGTCGCCGGAGAGCTTCAACCCATCCAGCGCCGCGATCGAACGCACCAGCGCCACGCCGCCGCCCGGGACGATGCCCTCTTCCAGCGCCGCCCGCGTCGCATGAAGCGCGTCTTCGATGCGAGCCTTCTTCTCTTTCAACTCCGTCTCGGTCGCGGCGCCGACGTTGATCTGGGCCACGCCGCCGACGAGTTTCGCCCGGCGTTCCTCGAGTTTTTCACGATCGTAGTCGCTGGTCGTGCCCGCGATTTCCGCGGCGATTTGCTTGATCCGACTCTGGATGGACTCCGTCGAACCCGCGCCTTCGATCATGGTGGTGTTGTTGGCGTCGACGCGAATCTTCTTCGCCTGACCGAGATCCTTGATCGACACGTTCTCCAGATCGAGCCCGAGATCCTTCATGATCGGCGTCGCCCCGGTCAGCACTGCGATGTCCTGCAACATCGCCTTGCGACGATCGCCGTAACCCGGCGCCTTCACCGCACAGATATTCAGGATGCCGCGGAGTTTGTTCACGACGAGCGTGGCCAGCGCTTCGCCTTCGATGTCTTCGGCGATGATGAGGATCGGTCGTTTCGCTTTCGCGACTTTCTCGAGCAGCGGCACGAGCTTCGGCACGCTGCTGATCTTGTCTTCATGGATGAGCACGAACGCCTTCTCGAATTCGCACTCGATGGTGTCTTGGTTGGTCACGAAGTGCGGGGAGAGGAACCCGCGGTCGAACTGCATGCCTTCGACGAGGTCATACGTGGTCTCCGAGGTCTTGCCCTCTTCCACGGTGATAACGCCGTCTTTGCCGACCTTCTCGAAGCAGTCGGCCAGCAGCTTCCCGATCACTTCGTCGTTGTTCGCGGAAATCTTCGCGACGTTGACGATGTCTTCGCGCTTGTTCGACTTCACGGGGCGAGAGAGCGTCTTGAGATTCTCGACGACCGCGCGAACCGCCTTTTCGATCCCGCGGTTGAGCGCGAACGCATCGGCGCCGGCCGCGATGTTCCGCAGACCGTGTTGAAAGATCGCCTCGGCCAGGACCGTCGCCGTTGTCGTGCCGTCGCCCGCAACGTCGCTGGTCTTGCTGGCCGCTTCCTTCACCAGCTGCGCGCCCATGTTTTCGTATTTGTTGACCAGGTCGACTTCCTCGGCCACGGTCACGCCGTCCTTGGTCACGGTCGGCGCCCCCCAGCCCTTGTCGAGGACGGCGTTGCGTCCGCGAGGTCCGAGGGTCGACTTGACCGCGCTCGCCAGTTTTTCCACTCCGTTCCAAAGGGCCTGGCGGGCTTCCTGCTCGTAGGCCAATTGTTTCACCGCCATCGTGTATCTCTCCTGAAAATCTTGTTGAGCGCCGGTCGCGTCCGCAAGGACGGTCCAAACGACGACCGGCGGCGTCACCGCGCACCGGTCGCGCTGAGACACGTAGCACGCCACGGACCGCCCTCGAGGCCCTTCCGAACCTGGTTCTAACTCATTTCCGGGAAAAGGTTTATCGGCCTCGACGACGGAGACGCGAGGGACGACGCTCCTGCCAAGCTGGCAGCGCGGGACCGACCGCTTCGAACCGTGTGCCAAATTGACAGCGCGTCCGCGGATCGGTACGACCCGCGGTGCCGCGGATGTTCTGGCGGAAAACGAGAGGGTCTATCGAGTGCCGCGCTGGCTCAACAACTGGCTCCTTCGCCATCAACACCCGGTCTCGCTCGGATTACACATCCTCGCGGTCCCGATGTTACTGGCGGCGGGAGTCCTGATCGTTCTCCAACTCATCGACGGGACTTGGTCCCTCTGGTGGCGACCGGCAGGCTGGGTGGCGGTGAGCTACCTCCTGCAATGGATCGGACACCGCATCGAGGGCAACGACATGGGCGAGGTGGTGCTCATCAAGCGCTGGCTGGGGCGACCGTACATCGCCATCTCTCCACGGTATGGGCGTTCGACGCCGAGCGAATAATTTGACCGCCGCGCGATTTCATCCGCCGCGGGTTCCGGTGAAGTCGATTTTCGGGACGACCTTGGCCTCTTCGGGGACGTTGAAGTAGGTAGCCTCCTTCACTCCAGCCCAACCGCTGTACACCCTGCCGAGCAGCGAGCGGATCGAGCGGTTCAGGAGTTCCACCGCGTCGTTGTAGTTCTTCCGCGCGACGGCCAGTCGATTCTCCGTTCCTTCGATGGAGTCCTGCAATTTCAAGAAGTTCTCGTTCGAGCGCAGGTCCGGGTACTTCTCCTGCAGGAACATGAGGCGCGAGAGCGCCGATTGGAACTCTCCCGCCGCTTGCGCCTGGCCCGCGGTGGATCCGCTCGATTTCGCCTGGAAATACGACTCCCGCGACTTCGCCACGCCGAGGAAGATATCCTTCTCCTGTCCCGCGAACCCCTTCACGGTTTCCACGAGATTCGGGATCACGTCGAAGCGACGCTGAAGCTGGTTGTCGACCTCGGCCCATGCTTTCTTCACGCCCTCGTCCATGGCGACGGCGCGGTTGTATCCGCCGTACATGCAGCCGCCGACGAGCACGCTGCCGAAAGCGGCGGCGACCAAGAGCATGACGAAGAGTTTGAGAAGCTTGTTCATCGCGTTTGGATTCTCCGATCGCAAAGCAGCACCACAGTTCGGGCAGAACGTCGCCCGACGCTGGACGTTCGCCCCGCACGACGGACATTTGTCACCAACTAGAGCCACCGCCGCCTCCTCCGAATCGTCCTCCGCCGCCGAACGATCCACCGAACCCGCCGCCTCCGCCACGCCCGCCGAATCCGCCGCTGAATCCGCCGAACCCGGAGAATCCGCGTCCGCCGCGAAGTCCGTCCCTTAGGATACTACCCCAGAAGATCGTCCTCCACAGACCGCCGCCGCCCCACCCCCCGCGATATCGCCGGCGCCGAGAAGCGAGTACCACAATCAGAATGATCACGACGGGGATCAGCCCGGCGAGCGGTGGACGCCGATCCGCTGCCGGTCGGTGCCGGAGATTCGGGATTCCCGTCAAAGTAACTTTCGCGTCATCGGCCACCTTATTTGCGACCGCGACGGTGCCTTCGTAGATTCCGTCGCTGAATTTTCCCGCTCGAAAATTCGCGGCGAACACCGACCTCGACAACGAACCGCACCAGGAATCGGGCAGCACCGCTTCGAGCCCATAGCCGGTCTGGATGCGAACCTTCCGTTCGGACACGGCCACGGCGATGAGCGCGCCGTTGTCTTTCCCCTTTTTCCCGAGCTGCCAGAGCTCGGCGTGGCGCTGCACGAACGTGAAGAAGTCCTCGCCGTTCGTCGTCGCAACGGTCAGGACTTTCACCTGGGCGGTCGTCTTCTGTTCGAGTTCTCGCAGCCAACCGTTGAGCGACGCCTCGATCCGGTCGTCGACAATGCCGGCGCGGTCGACCACGTACGTTCCCGGATCGGAAACCGTAACTTCGCCGGGGGTGGCGCCGTGCGCCGACAAGTTCCCCGGTGCGACGAGGAGAAGCACGCAAGTCGCATCGATGATGAGGCGGTGTATCCGACCCGGTGTGGCATCGGTCCGCTCTTCGCGGACCCGGGTCTTCGGTGACGGTTGGCAACGTACTGGCAACCGCGATTTCCGACCCAGTCGAGGCGCAACATTCGCACCGTCTTGCACGGGTCCCCGCTGGTGCGTGGACCCATGCCACCCCAACCGGGACACACCCGGAGGGTTCACCGCTGGACGGCTAGCGTTCATTCACGTAGTCCCCGAGACGCTCGATGTCGTGATACAACCGTTCGAGGGAAGCGAGATCATGTTGCACGTCCGCACGCATCGCCACTCGAATCCCGCTGAAGTCCCGACCGCAGAGCTTCTCCGTCTCCTGAATTCGGTCCGCGATCGTGCGCCGCTCGCGGATGCCGTGTATCCAGAGGAGTCCCGCCAGCGTCCGGGCAAGTCCCAGCGCCGCGTCCTCGGTCAGAGCGTTCAAGCGGCGAACGTCGCCGGCGCAACTGAGCAGGCCTTGCTGAATGGCGATCAGAGCCGACTTCAACTCCCGCTCGCATTGCAGGCGGATGTGCGTGTCCTGGAACGAAAGTCCGCCAAAGTAATCCCGTCCGCGGATCGTCGCGCCTTCGGTGTGAATCTCCAGCAGCTCGAGCGGGAACGTGTCCAGGGACGCGGTAATGTTGGCCGGAGAGAGAATCCATGGCGCAACGAACCGTTGCTTCACGAACGCTCGACCATGCTTCCCGAATTGAAACACGGCCGCGAGGTCCGACGTGTCGACCACGATCGCGCTTCGGATGGAGTCGCGGCGCGGATCGAAAGCGTCCGAGGTCGCGGCGCCGAACAAGGTGATCGCGCGTAGCCCCCCGCCGAACGCCGATTCCACCGCGCCCGCGAAGCGGCGCACGGGTTCGTGAATCTCCAGGCGAACACCTTGCAATTCGCAGGTCGGACTCAAAACGTTTCTCCCAGGGAACGCGGACGCGAAGACGGCCGGTCCGTTGAAAACCCGAGGCACGGGGTTTCAACCCGTGCTCGCACCGGTCGAGAACAGGCGCCAAAACCGTTCAAGCCTCGGCGTTCTTATACCTCCCCGATCCGCGCTACGCGATTATCGGAACTTGTCCGTTGAGATGCGACCGGGCACTGCCGCTGTTCGCCTTTTCGGTCGTGTACCCGGACTTCACGCGGCGGGGAGGAAACGACGATGGGAGATGCTCATGGAACGCGGACTCTTTGGGAGGCTGGCTGCAATTCGGAAAGCCGGCAGCGACTTCACGGTTCGTACGCGTAAGGTTCCACTTCTCACGGAGATTTTGGAGGACGCAGCGGAATGGGGTGACTCACTGGAGCCGACCCTCCCGGCAGGCGATTCACATCGGATGCAGTATGCTCGCGAGTAGCCCGATTCCCATCTTGGTTGTGGACGACGATCCGGCCGTCCTTGCGCTCCTGCGTAAGCACCTCGAGGACGCGGGGTATCCCGTAACCACGGCCTCGGACGGCAACGACGCGATGCAGCGTCTCACCGCGGACGGCATGCCGATCGTCGTCACCGATTGGCTCATGCCCAACATGGACGGGCTTGCGCTCTGCCAGGCGATCCGCGAGCACGAAGGTCTGGCGTTCACCTATGTGATCCTCATTTCGGCCCAGGAGAAAAGCGAGGAGCACATCGTCGCCGCCTTTCACGCCGGAGTGGACGAGTTTCTCGCTAAACCCGTGGGTCGAAAGGAGTTGCTCGCTCGCGTTCGCGCCGGCGGGAGAATCGTCGGACTTCAACGAGCGCTCACCGACCGCCAGCGAGAACTCCATCTGGTGAACGCCGAACAGGCCGTCATCAACGCGAAGCTCATCGAAGCCAACGATCGACTCGAACGACTCGCAACACTGGATGAACTGACCGGTCTGCTGAACCGCCGCGCGGCGCTGGAGCGGTTGGAGGAGGCTTGGACGGCGGCGGCCCGACACGGGGATCCGCTGTCCTGCATCCTCCTGGATATCGATCATTTCAAGAGGTTCAACGACCTCCACGGTCACGCGATCGGCGACTTTGTTCTGCGAGAATTGGCGGCGACGCTTTGCAAAGCGGCGCGGAAAGAGGAAACCGTCTTCCGATTCGGGGGCGAGGAGTTCCTGGTCGTTTGTCCGCGAACCAGCGAGAAACAAGCGGCCGCCGCCGCGGAGCGACTTCGCAAAGCGGTTGAAGCGAGCGTATTTCAGACCGGTGAGCTGCAATTGAGCGTGACGGTCAGCCTTGGCATTGCCGAGCGAACGCCCGCGATCTCCGAACCTGCTGCTCTTCTGCGGGCTGCGGATGACGCGCTCTATGCAGCCAAGGACGCGGGCCGCAACTGCGTCCGAACGTCGACCACGCTCTCGAAAGCGTCGCCCACGCCTCCGACAATCGCGGAGTTTCATCCATCGTCCGAGGCGCTGGACGACGGCATCTTCGGAGCCGGCGAACAATCCCGCGTCCTCGTCGTCGACGACGACAAGTTCATCCGTACACTCTACCGAAAATACCTCACCTCCGCGGGCTACGAGGTCTTCGAAGCGGCGGACGGACAGGAAGCGCTGGATCGAGTCCAGGGAATCTCGCCCGATGTGATCCTGATGGACGCCGTCATGCCTGACATGGACGGACTCAGCTGCATCCGCAAGCTGAAAGCACAATCCGAGACGCGGCACATTCCGGTGATCATGATCAGCGCCCGTTGCGACGGGACGGACATCGCCGCCGCGCTGTCGGCCGGCGCCGATGAGTTCCTTCCGAAACCGTGCAACCCCAAGGAGCTGGCCATCCGCGTTCGGTCCATGGTGCGTTTGCAGCGTCAGCTCGAACGAAGCAACGCCGTACGAGGAGAGCAGTCCCGCGCGCTGGGGCTTCTGTCGGATTTTTCGCGAGGAATTGCCGTGGCGGATTCCCTCGACGAAGTGCTCGACCGGACGCTCGCCACGACGGCGTCCCTGGTATGCGCTCGCCGTGTCGCGATCCTGCTGCCCGACGAGGTGCGCGGGCAACTCGTGGTCACGCGCAGCATCGGAATCGACGAAGCGGTGTCTTCGTCGCTGCGGATACCGATCGGAGGATCCGGCCTGGGTGCGGTCTTCACGAGCGGTGAAACGCTGATCGTTTCGCAGCCGGATGAACGAGGATCCCTGTGTGAACCGGGCGACCATGCCTTGCTCCCCGGTGTTCCGGCGATCGCATCGGCACTGGCCACGCCGGAATGCGTGGTGGGCGTGCTCACCATCGCGGAGCGACATGGCGACCGCCCGTTCACATCCTCGGAACTGGAGTATCTCGACCTCATCGGCAACATCGCCGCCGCCGCGGCCCACGAACGATTGACCCGCCGCGCGCGGGACGAGGCGCGTTACTCCATCGTGTTGGCGCTCGCGCGTCTCGCTGAGCACCGGGACTCCGACACCGGGAAACACGTCGATCGCGTCACGCGTTTCTGCGGCGTTCTCGCTCGCGAGTTGCGCAATCAAGCAGAGTTCCGCGACGTCGTCTCCGACGAATTTATCGCCGACTTGGAACGCGCCGCCCCGCTGCACGACATCGGCAAGGTCGCCGTTCCCGATGAAATCCTACGGAAGCCCGGACGGTTGGACGAACCGGAACTGAAGTGCATGCAAACGCACGCCGCGATCGGAGCGCGAACGCTGCGTTCGGTCATCGAGCGAGTCCCCGGCGTCACCTTCCTGCGCATGGCCGAACAGATCGCGCATTCGCATCACGAGTGGTACGACGGCAACGGCTATCCGCAGCGGTTGAGCGGTCTCGACATCCCACTCGCCGCCCGGATCGCCGCCGTCGCCGACGTCTACGACGCCATCACCACCAAGCGGGTCTATAAGGATGCCATGCCGCACGAAGAGGCGGTCCGCATCATCTCGGGCAGCGCAGGTCGCCAGTTCGATCCCGACGTGGTGGCCGCGTTCCTCCGCGTCGAAAACACGTTCGCTCGACTCGCGAAGGAGCTGGCCGACGGGGCCGCGGCCGACCCAGCGCCGGAGGCGGTCGGACGCGTTCGTCGCCAAGTCCCCGCCCTCGCCACATGATTCGAGTCGTGCGTGATCCCCGATCTTCCGGTGTGTCTCGTAGGATCCGCTGTGCGGACCCTTCTGCTGCACGGGCGTGGTTTCCGTTGTTGCGGCATGCGCTTTCCACTACCGTTGGAGTTCATGCACCGCGAAAGGCTATTACAACTGCTGACCGCTCATCATCCGATCGATGCCGAGGAAGACCGGAGTCGCGGGCGTTTGCTCGACTTCGTTGCGGCGCATGCCGATTGCTTCAAGCGGACGCTCGCGGTGGGACATGTGACCGGTTCCGCGTGGTTGCTGGATCGAGGCCGTTCGCGGACGCTTCTCACGTTCCATCGCAAGCTTGGCCGATGGCTGCAACTCGGCGGACACGCCGACGGCGATCCCGACGTCCTATCCGTAGCGCTTCGAGAAGCGCGTGAGGAATCCGGTATCGACGGAATCGAACCGGAGTCGCCGGAGATCTTCGACGTTGACGTCCACCGAATTCCAGCCCGTCCCCACGAACCGGAACACGACCATTACGACGTGCGGTTCCTCCTGCGCGTCACCGGCGATGACGAATTCCGAGTGGGTGAAGAATCACTGAGCCTTCGCTGGTTCTCATCGGACGAACTCGCGCGAATCGACACGGACGACTCCGTCCGTCGAATGATCCGCAAGTGGCAAGCGTCCACGGGTGCCACGGGTGGCTCGCCCACCCGTGGTCTTTGACTATGTGCCTCAACAGTGGAACAGCCCACGCGAGCAGCATCACGGCGCGTTGGATTCCAGCGAGTTCTGCACGATCGCGAAGTCCCGCAGCGTGATTCCCTGACTTCCATCGAGCTCGGCGCAGCCGCAGCAGATTGTGAATTGCATCGCCGGTCCGAGCATGCACTCGACGAACCCCGCCTGGTCGTTCCTGCGAAGATGACCATCGCTGTTGCAGTCCCCCGCGGGCGTCGGAAACAAGAAGGGCACAGTTTCCGCGGAACGTCCTCCGGGGATCGGCCAGAGCGAAACTGAAACGTCTCCGACCCCGGTCGCGCTTCCCCATCCGCCGACGCGGATTTCGTAGCACTCACCGTGTTCGACGCCGAGGGAAACAACCGACGGCCCGCCGGGAATCCCGCACGTGTCGTCGCCGCACGCGGTGGGCGCGAAGAACTCGCCCGGCGGACAAACGCACCCATCGTCGAAATGGTACACCGCGAGAATGGAGTCGAAAGCAGCCCTTTCGCAGAGACTCACGACAAGCTCCCCGTCGCACGGTGACGGATATTCGAACCACACGTCGGCCGCGAACGGCTGGTAGTCGCCGCCGCAAAGAGTGCCGTAGTCCGCCGGTTCCTCCGTCGCACATCGGGTGTCGAAGGCCGCGCTGTCCCGCAAGTCCGTTCTGAGCGCCACGGCCTCAGTGCAACGGTCGTTCGACGGAGGCGGCGGACACGTTACGTCCGAGCAGATGGTTCCCGTTTCGCTCAGCAAACCGAACGCCTGAAGACAGTCCAACGGTTTCATCGTTCGACACTGCGTATTGCAGAAGCAACAGGCCGCCTGACACTCGTCAGGCACGACGTTCTCGTTCCGATCCGCGGAAAAACCCGACGCGATATCGCATTCGTCGGGCACTCCGTTGCGGTTGCAGTCCGGACTCCCGCCGCCCGCGAGGTCGCAGATGTCCAGCTTATTGTCGTCATTGCAATCCGCCTGCGACTCGCACTCGTCAGGAACACGATTCGCGTTGCAGTCGCCGCTCGTTCGCGAGCCGATGTCACAGATGTCCCTCACCGAATTCTCGTTGCAGTCGTCGTTCGGCTCGCATTCGTCCGGGATCGCGTTGTGATTGCAGTCCGCGCTGTTCTGCTGGGCAATGTCTTGCGGGTCTTCGATTCCGTTGTGATTGCAGTCGATCGGAATGCGAACGAAGTAGACGTCCTGCCCACCGTTGAACGTGGCCGCGTAGGCGAGGTTCGCGCCGCCGTTGTCCGAGATCAGGTGCGTATAGTCCCCGAGTTTTTCGGAGCCGTTCGGGTACCCCACGTAATGATTGAACGGCGGAGACACCGCGACGCCCGGCGACCACGTCCGCCCCTGGTCGAACGAAGAGGCGAAGAACAACTCGGAGAACACGGGATCGGACGGATCCTCGGGATCGTTGCGCGTGTCGAACCAGGTCGCGGCGACCCG